>Ga0179593_1471481_pt1 | contig 13409 bp, 11 predicted proteins | sample CZODoug2_1_08_16_FD_185931 | JGI IMG/M metagenome (GOLD analysis project Ga0179593, IMG submission 185931) | Vadose zone soil fungal communities from Angelo Coast Range Reserve, California, USA - CZODoug2_1_08_16fungal (PacBio error correction) | ecosystem: Environmental > Terrestrial > Soil >... | reverse complement strand
TACCAGGTCGGGTGTCCTTGAATTCTCACAATTCATCTAAGAGACAGGATGACTGCCTCGCTTTTTTCCTTCCCTTCTTCTCCAACAAGGTAGATTCGCTTTAGCTTCTCGCTCAGCTTCGTTCCCTGAGTCATTTGGACTGTTCCCTCACTTGGACTTCCTGCCCTTTTCCCAGTAAAGGCAGGGATTCTGACCTCCCTAAGCCTTAACCCCCCACCCCCCCCCCCAACCCCCCCCCCCCCTTTTCCTTTAGGGAAGGACCTTCTCTTCCCGCCCCGTTTGATTCGGCCTGTTGCTTCACGTCCTCACCCCCCTCGCCTCGCCCCTATCTCGGCCCTTATACTTCACTATTTCGTGTGCGGCCCTGACACCTCGTTAGGATTGCGTGAGCCGTCTTCTAATTTTTTTCTTGTTACCCCGCGTCGTGCACTTTCCTTTCCTGGCCGTCAACTTGTACCGCTCGTCTCCTCTCTTCGTTCAAATGGAGGTGGTACCCGCACTCTCATTTTCTCCTCTACAGTTCTTGGAGTCGATGCTGTCCCACCGCCAAAGGAGGATCCTCCGGAGTTTCCAAGTGTTCTTCACGGTCCGGTCCTTCCCTGACTTTCCCCCTTTACATTCCCGGTAGAAGCAGAAGAATTTCCGCATTCCTTGCTCACTGTGCCTGGTCCGACGGGTTGGCCTTTTTGTACCCTACCCTTGCCTAATTTCTAGATAGATAGTCAGTTCGAATTTTCCTCCCTCCCGTGTAAACTGAAAACCGTTTCCTGTAATCCTTCCTTTGCCAACTAAGGAATGACGCGGGGTTCCCCCCTTCATTAACTGAGACGGCTCGGTGCTTTGGCCACTGACGTTGCGCAAGGTCCGTTTCTTCACCCGCCTCCTGAATGAAGCTTGTTTTGATAAGATTACTTCTTTATAAGGGTGGTTTTTTTGATTCGTCTTTCCAAAACCTTGTTTCTCACTCGTCGCATCCTTTCGAACCATGCATTCCCTCGCCCTTTGGCTTTTGGAGTTTCCTAAGGGAGGGTTTCTCCCCTCTTCTCTCCCGGGAGGTAGGTTTATCGACTTCGAATGCTCTTTGAGTCTCACTCCTCCGGATCCTTTTGGCCATCAGCCCTCCTTCCCCCCACTGTTCTTATTTCTCAGGTGAAAGCCTGGACAAACAATTTTTTTCTAGTTTTTTATTTTCCTCACCCGTTTTTCCATGCAGCGGATGAGCTGCTTCGATTGCCCGTACTGCTGGGTTGGGCCTTTTCGCCGTTCTAGTCCCCCCCCGCCCGCTTCTAGCGAGCCAAGAAAATTTTCAAGTCCGTCGTCTCCCTTTCTTATTTTTACTCAAGCTGCCATCCCTCTCCCCCTCATCCCCGCTCATTCTCGATTCCTTCTTAGAACCCTTTTTCTTTTTATGAACCAGATTGGTTCTTTTGCTGGCAAGCCCCGAATCTAGACAGCACGGCTCGCCGTTCCCATAACCCTCTCGCAGTGATACACCCGCCCCACCCCACTGACTCTCTATAGTCTCAAGCCTTTCACGCCTTGCGAGACTCTTTGTTTACCTTGCCGGCCCCCGGTGCGTGGTCCCCTTTGACTTTCTACCCACGTTCAATCCCCGCTTTTCGTCTGATGATTTCCCTCCACCCTGTTTCACCCCTGGACCACTTCTTATGTTCGATAGCGCGTGGAGTCCGGCTCCCTGTTCCGTCAAGTTTGGAAAAGGTGGCTTCCTTCCCGAGACACTGCGGGATTTACGTATCTTCGCTTACTACCCGTCCTCGCCCATTTGCCTCTGGTCCCTGGTGATTGATACCTCTTCTTTGCCCCTGCTTTTTTAGGCTCCCCTGCTCTCTCCTTATCCGGTGATTTTGATTGTTGTTCAATTTCCTACTTTCACATTTTTTCCCCATCAGTCCCCTTTTTACCCGGGTTATTCTTTCTTCACACAAAGTTCCGGCTTACCTCTCCTTTTTGGCTTCCTTCCCTTTTTGGAAGTATCACGACCGACCCCATACGGATCGCACCCGAACCAGATTGACTCCCTCCCCACTTTTTTCCCCCACAGTAGTCCTTTCTGTACTCTGGCCTCCCTTTCCTGCTCTGTGTCAGAAGGAAGAAGGCTCGCGGTAAAGTCTGACCTTTCACACCGGCCCCAGCTTCTTCCTTGTTCCCGCTTTTCCCCTTCGGGTAACCCCATCGTTGTACAGACCTTTCCCTTATCTCCAACCTTGTCCTACCTTTTCACTCCCAACCCTTCCATGTCACGGACCTAGCGTCTCCCATGAAACTTGCTACCATTTTTTGCAGGTCCTCTTTCAGTAGTCAGCCCCCCGATCTTCTTTTTATGATGCCTGTAAAGGGAAGCCCAGTTGATCCGGGTCCTTCCACCGGTTCGTTTGTCTCCCGGACCTATTTTCCTGTACCTTTCCCCTAACCCCCGACTACCCCTCCTTACCCTTTTTTTTCTGTATAGGGCTCTTTGAGAGCTACCCTTCTCACTCACGTTCTACACGTCTTACTTATTTCACTCATGCCACCCTTCTCCTCTATGACCACACGTGTGAGGTACCCACAACCCCGAGTTCACTTCCTACCTCTTTTATCTTTATCTTGCTTTTTTGAAGTTGGCGAACCGACACAGGCCTTCCCTGCTTTTTTATCGATACCTTTCCGATTTCCCCACAGTGCCCCTCCCCGAGCAGTGGTGTAGACTTGGGTTTGTCCCCCCCCCCATCGACTTACTTGTTGCATGTTTGTTAGTCTCACCCCGACAGCTATGTCCTTAGAACTCCATGGCTTCTGAATGGTTTAATTTTCCCTCGGGTTCCTAGGTTGGCGCTTGCGGCACGTCGGTAACAACGTCCTCCGACTATGCGTGTCTCGGCCTTTTTTTGTTTTATTTATCCCCATCTTCCTCATCTCTTTTCCATTTCTTTTTTTGGCCTTCTTCTCTAACAGGATAAGTTAACCTAGTATAATGTACTATCCCCTGTGGATTGTTGCCTTGTTACCTTCTTATGTCATGTCCCCCCTTTTTACTCTCCGCTACGCCGCCGATTCTGACCCCCCCACCGCGAGCTCCACTCTGGATAGTTCCTATGTTGACCTCCCTTAAATTGGTGGTCTAAGACTTATTGAGTACCCCTTTTTATAGCCCTTGTCTCGTATCATTCAGAATCTGATGTATGTCTTCACCCTGCTTTTTAAGTATTCCCGTTCCTGCTCCGAAGCCTCTTTTCTATCTCTTTTTCCACCCTCCTTTCAGCTTAGCTGAGAGTTCCTCCTCCCCCCCCACGTTTTTAATCGTTTTCCTCTCTTTTTACTTTTCCGCTCTCCTCCCTCCCTCTACTCGTATTTTTTCCTCGACTCCTCCTCCTCTCTCTCTTTCTTTCCCTTCCCCTCCTTTTTTATCCCCCACCTGCTATAGCCGACCTCTCTCTTTTTCTTCGCCCAGGTCTTTTTTTTTCTGAGTGTACAGTCGGAACTAAGAGAGTTCCCCCCCCTTGGGGACGGCTGTTTCGTCTTGCGTGAGCGTTTGGCGTCACATCTCGCGCTTCTGGAGCCTCTTTGCAATTATTCGTATTTTCCCCCCTCTTCTCGCGGGGGTAGGGTTTCGTAGCATCCCATTGCCCCTTTCCTTCGTTCTTGTTCCCCGTGGGTTCAGGTGGTGTGGCACCGCCTTCGAAGGACCCGGGCTGGCTGACTCTTATCTCAAGCAGCTGCCTGCTTCTGCCCCCTTTGTTTTTTTTCCTTTCCTTGTTCCGCTTCTTTCCCTCGGTCTTTCAATAGACCATCCACCTAACCATTCCCTTATGTCCTAAGGCCAACCGCTGCAAGGTATCTTGGATGAGTTGTTCCCCCTCTTCTTCTTTCTCAGTAGATCACTTTTCTGCGTTCGTCCACTCGGTTGTCTCGGCAAGAGTAGCCTCTTTTTCCAAGTTTTCCCCCCCGGCCCCCTTTTTTTTGTCCGTCATAAACAGTTATATCTACATCATCTGAGCTCTTTTCAATAACCGACAGTGTTTAAACCCTCCCCTTCCCCCCTCTACTCTCTATTCAGAATGCGAGATTTCTTTACCTGTTCCACCCCCCCCCGGGCCTTTCTACAATGCTGGTTGTTTATTGTTTCCCGGTGCACTTTTTCTTTCCCGGATGAGGTAGGATGAAAGGGAGACTTATGCCTCCTCTTTTGATGCAGCTCTGCGGTCTTTCTTACGGAGGGAATTGTCTTTCCGACTGCTAATGTGTCTTTTTCCTGCGACGGGTGCCGATCTGCTTGGATCCCCTGATTTTTTAAGTACTGGGTCGTTGCACTCCCCCCCTCTCCCCCTCCCTCTATTAATAATAACGTGTTGTCTATCTGAATCCTTACCCGAGCTCATTTTTGGCCCTATAGAGTTCAGGCATCACCTCTTTTTGTCCACGCTTCCCATGTACCCCTCCGTACACGTCTGAATTAATTTCAGTTTAGTCCCTCCTTACCTTACCCCTCCTTCCGCATAACTCCATTCTTACACGGATCTTATCTCACCCTCCCAGGCCCAACCATGCCACCTCCTTTTAAGAAAGTTTCTGGGAAGTCGGTTACGGTGTTACAGTACTACCTTCTTCGCCTTTTCCCGAGAAAAGTTGTTGGTGAAAACCTGTTTATGATGCTCTTTTCTGAACTTCTCTTCCCTGGGCTTATACCCACAGGGCATTAGCGAAGCTCATTGCCATTTTGTCCTCTATATTCCTCCTTATCTTAAGCTATCATTATCTTGCCCATATTCGCCTAGAAGTTGAAGTATACATATGCGTTGTCCTTTTTGATTTTTTAACGAGGAAGCTGCTAGATCCTGGCGAAGTGCCGGCGGTTTTCTTTAGCTTTCGAAACCCACGAAGGCCGAGGAATGACAACACCCCCGACGCCCAGCCCCTCCCTCCCCTCCAGTGCATTTTCCATAGCCGACGCCCAGACCAACTCTCTTAGTACCCTGCCCTGCAAGCGACTAAATACCTTACCCAGATCCCCGCCCCCCTTTCTCCCTTTCCAAGCAGTTAACCTAACCAGCCGTTGCCACCCGTTGTCAGAGACTGAAGTTTCACCCCCAATTACCCGACCCCTCTCCCTTCCTCCTGCTGTTGTCTTTGCGTAGAAAGCAGGATCTTCTACGTGGAGCAACCCTTTTTTTTTGCCGGATAGAACGCTGGCGCGGCTTAACCGTGCCGCTGTCGTTCTGACGTACTCTTTCCTCTCTGGCGGTTAGGTGTCAGCCTGTTTCCCTCCGGCCTTTTCAGAAAGAAGCCCTTTACACCTTTAACCCTTCACGTAGTCTTCCTCTCCTTTCCGATTCCTTCTGGACCGAAACCGCCGACCGTTTAGTGTCCGCTTCGTTCAAGCGTGTTCCTTTCTGTCGTCTTTGACCTCCCCCCTTTACCCACGCCGGAGCGATCCCGAACCTCGATTCCACTCCATGTTCCTTTCCGTCCTATGGAAAGCCCCCCCTGTCCGCTTCGGCTTTGGACTCGACCCCGTAAACCATACGTATCCCACTGTGATTCCGGTTGTCCACGCCCCCCGTCTTATTAGGTGGGCCGTTGACGCTGGGGACCTGCAGGTTAAGATTTTCTCACCCACCTGACCCCGGTCTTGTTCCCTGCTAACAATTCCACGCCTTGGTTCCTGCGTTTTATCCCTCTCCAAGTGGACTCGCCCCGGTATCTCCCTTTATAATATCCTCTCGTCCCATGTCAAGCCAGGGGAACCTTTGGTGACGCTGTTACGCTGGTAAGTGTGGTCTTTTCCCCTCCCACGTGGATGGCTGGCTCGTTTGCCAGACAGAGTTCCAGTATAGTCATTTTAACTTCCATTCCCTCCCTGACTTCCTCATTTTGCTGTCCCTGCGGCTTTCCCTTTTAGATCTGGAACCCGGCTACCTCGTCGACCAAGTTCTAAGATACGCTTGCCCTAGTCCCCTTCACCTTAGCTCCACAAAGTGCCTTCCACCTCTATCATGTCTTCTTGGTACTGCTGACCATCCCGAGTTTGCCTCAGCACCGATTTATCACCTCGCCCCGTCTCCCCTGATACGTTTCCTTGGCCAAGGGAGATAACTGTTTGAGTCCCTGCATCCTGTCGATCTAGTATCGACATCCCTTTCTCACCGGCGGTTAGATTTGAATGCTTTTGCACGTTCTAACCCTCACGCCCGTTGCCGAGTTGACCCCCTGGAGTCCTTCCGCCCTTTTCCCTTTAAATGTGAGTAGTGGAAGCGTATCGTCCATTTTCCTCCTTTCTTTTGTTCTACGTAATTGCCACCCCGGCCGCGAACTTTCTCGCTGATGGAACCCGGCTGTTCTGGCCTCTCCGTGTTGCCCTATCACCCTTTCCCTTTTCGTCGCTGGCATAGTAGGTCACCACGCGGACAGTTCCCCTGACTTTCCTCTCTTTCGTCCGATTGTGACCCCCCCCCTCGCTTCCGTTGGGGGTTTTTCCCCTTTACTTAGTATTCTCCCCCTTGCTGCCTGTAGCCTTACTTTCAGGAAACTAGAACCCCTTCAGTCCCTTCCACTCCTCTCATCTTCAGGTGTTTAATTCCCCCCGTTTTCTCTCCCACGATGTTATATTTCTTTCGGTTGGTTAGCTTTCTCCTTCCGGAAGGTATAAGCCCAAGCTGGTACTTAGGTGTTTTTTTTACTTATTTCCATCGTGTTCTACGTCTACATTCTCCCTACTCTCTCCTCTTTAAAGCCAGATCGGAGTCCAAGCGAATTCAAGCGGCCCATTTTTCCCCCCTCCACAGAAAACGTTAGGGGTTCCTTCTTAGTTGTCGACACTTGTACCGCCAGGTCTTGAGGCCGAATGCCTCGTTGTTGCTGTCCATCATGAGATCCCTCTTTTTATGATCTGTCTCTGCCTTTAGATAAGATGATTCAGGCAGTCTTTTTGGTTCATGTGAATGTCGGAGCGTGGGCACGTCGTTCTGCACCATTCTCCGTGACTTTCTTTCGTCATCAGAAATTCCATCGACCCTTTTACGGCGTGCCTGCAGTCGTATTTCCTACCCGTCTCTTCCTGCTTTCCCTCTGCGCCCTTTTGCCCAGCCGAGACTCGATTTACCTGCCCCCCCCCCCCCCCCCCCCGGCCAGTGAATCTTCTTTAGTCCCGCCCCCGCCGTTGTCGATTTTACGTATATGAACATCCTTTCTTTTTCGCCCCTCTAGTGCACCGTAAGCCTGGACCGTTCCCGTGAAACACAATTCTCTCGCGATGAAGCTCAGTACAGAATTTTCTTTGTCCAATGCTTTCTCTTCACATCTCCCTTTTTTTGTTGTCGGCGCTTTCTTACAACCCCCTTACCCCACTCTGTAACGCAATTTCTTTTAGACTACTCTGCTTTCCCGGTTTTTGTTAGGAAAGGTAACTTTTGATTGACCTTTCACGGATCCTCTATTTCAAATAGTCATCTTAGCCTCTATTAGTGTCTCCCTTCTCCCTTTTTTGAAGAAGCGCCATGTTAAGAAGTAGTAACCGTACCCGGGTTTTTTCCTTCCCTTTCGAGAGTAGAGGGTGTACTAGATCTTTGCTTCCTATGCCCAGGCAACTCAGTTTTTCAGTCAATGACATGCCCCGACTCGCCACTTCTGAGATTTCCCGGTTTTTCCTGAACAGAAATGAAGCCCGCAGTACATCCGTTGTCTTTTCGGGGAAACCGTCACGTCGTCTACTTTTTCGTACGTTCACCTCCGACCAACGACTGGCCGTTGAGCTGACCTGACGTATTGTCCGAGACTCTAGGTTGTTCGTTTCCTCTGCAACAGAGATGAGGCCCGACCGGCTCGTCCCCTTGAATATGGGTCAGCCCTCCTTAATTGTTACTCTATGGTAGTTTTCTTTTTTTTCTTGACTCTTTCTTTGTTCGCTTGCGGGAAGAGCAGTATGGGGCTCGTGGTTTTCCCCCCCCTATTTATGGCTCTAGATTCTGTACTCCTGGCGCCTGGGCCGGGTTCTGGCAATCATTCCCCCTATGACGGAAGGGAACCCCCTTTGCGGTGAACAAGTACATTTATCCCACCCCCCTCCCCCCCCAACCCCTTTTCTGCATGTTTCTTTTTCCTTTTTCTTACCAACCTGTTTGTTACGGGCGCCTTTTTGTCTAGAGTTAATTTACGGGCTTTCCCTCCGGTTGAGGACGAGGTTAAACGCCTTCCCTCCCTGCTCCCCCTCTCAGTGAACCTCTCCCAGTGACCCATCCTCTGTCCCGTCGACCTAAGTTACGTATGGACTTTTTTCAATCTCCGGCTTCTCTCTAATTTAACTAAATCCCCTGACCCTGTGGTGCGTGCTCCAAGCCTCCCCTACAAACCTTTTCCAGCATGGAGATGAGTAGTGCTGCCCGGTTTTTCAAAAGGTACTTCTCCCTGAGTTTTTTGTCTGGCGTATCCTTCGTTAGTCCCCCAGAAGTTCACCAATTCTTTCCACTCGGCTGCCGGCAGTCTTGGTCCTCCTTTTTTATATTTTTTCTTGACCCCGTTTGGCCCTTTCCTTCCCCCTGCGATAACCCAGCAGTTTATTTCCCTACTTTTTGAACCCTGGAATGTCCTCCCCCCTTGGCGATATCCCGTTCCCGGCCCCCTGTCTAGCGTTTCTTCAAGAACGTTTGACTTCCCCGTTGATAGTTTCTTGCCCCACGCTCGCTTTCCGTACTTTGAAAACTCCCTCATTGTACCTATGTAGTTTAAATTTTTGGCCTAGCTCCCCCTTTGCCGATAACTAGTCGCCTTGACTCTTTAAGTTTGTAACCTCGTGACCTTTGGCGTGTGTCCGACCCTTCGATCCTGCGCCTTCTCTGTTTCCCCGTTCCCTTGCCTACAGTTAACGTTTTCTTGAACGCGTCCTTTGTTCCCCCCCGGCAGCTTTCCCCTCGGGTTCCCGTTCCCGTAAATGGACCTCCTGCAAGCCCCCCTGGGCCCCCCGGCGTGCCTGTTCCAGTATTAGTCAAACCCTCGATGCCTGGTGCACTGAGGCAAACGTGTCCCCTGCATGACGGACCTTCACAATTTTCCGTTGACCCCCGCCGGTGTCATCCAAAGCCCCCACTGTAAGGTTTTCTGATTTTCTGTCCAGTTCCGGCGGACCCTCGGGTATATTTTATCCCCCCATAATACCCGGCGCGCCCCAAGATACGTAAGTTGACATTCATCAATCACGGGAACTCGTCTGCTAACCCTAGGTTCGATGGCCCGCCCCTTTTATCTCCTTTCTTCTCTCACCAGGGTTGGCTGTATTTTTGTAAGACTTGGATTTTTCCCTTGTTTTTTCGTGAAAAAAACCTAACACCCCTGGTCCACTAGCTCCCAACATTCCCGTTTATCCCAGCCCGTCCTGTCCGGCAGGGATTTTCCGCTTCCCCCCCGGCGTGACGATTGAGTTTGTTCCTGGTTTACCAACGCATAGGATTTTCCTGCTGCTTTTTCCTCTCTTTTCCTTCTGAACAGGTCAAATCTGGGCCGAGTCCTAGACGCTAAGTTGTTTCCTCGGCCCGCTACCTCTTCCCTCTCTTCCAATTGAAAGGCGATTTCGTCCTAGAACAATATGCTGGCTCCCAGATCGGGAACGCCGGTCGCGGCTTCCCTTCTTCCTACCATAGTTCGAAGGAGTTGTTTTTTCTTTACCCCAGTTTGTAACGTCTATGGTACGCAAGGAAATACGGTCCCTGGCGTGTTTCTGGCTGACGGTTTTGGTATGTCCCCGGGTTCCGTTTACGTCCGTAGTCGTCTTCCTTGCCCCTCGCATGTTGGGACGGTAGGCTTTGCGAGGCCTTTTTGGTGGAGTCCTCTTACTATGGCCCCTTGTTCCCGTCTCGTCCCGTGGGTTCTTTATCTTTATTGGTATAGGATTCAGTTGCTGGTAAGAGCCTCCCCCGAAGAAGAGTTTTAGATTGCCCTTTTACTCTTGTCGCTCTCGCTGCAAGTTAGTTGAAAGAGCCCTTTTTCTACTCCACTTTTTCTCCTAAGTCTGCAAGAAGGAGCCATTCCCCAGGCATGGTTCCCTTTGATCTATACTTCGATCACTTTTTTCTGGTCGTCCCCCCCTGACCTTTCGTCCCCACAAATTTTTTTCCCTGAGATTAGTCCTTCCTTTCCCTGTTTGTCTTGCCTCCCCGTTTTCACTTACCTTGCGAGCGCTCATAAAACGTCCCTCCTGTTACACCCATCCCCCATGGTATATGAGGCCTAGATTTATCTCCCCCCGGGAACGGCCATCAAGTATCTTCTGTTTTTCTTTTTTCGGGGCGGGAATCCTTTTTTTGGCGCTTGTTTTCTCCCTTTTTCCTCTGACGACGAGGTGTTGTACTCCTTTTTTTCGTCTGGCGGGTCCAACTGCGATCAATTCTTGACGTCGAGGTTTCCGAGCGCTTGATCCTTATCGTGCCCGAACTGGGAGGGCACTGAAAATGCCCCCTTTTAGAACCTCCCTTTGTTTTTTTTTTCTCTTCTCTGTGAGAAGGGTGGTCTGAATCAAGTTCTGGGGCCCGATTGTATCCGCAGCTCTCCCAGTGCTAGTCTAAAGTCCCCATTGTTAAAGGCGTTCCCCCCCCCCGTTTTTCCCTCAAAGAAAAGTCTGCGCGAACCCTTGTATTTCCCCAGCGCACTTTTTCTTTCCCTCCCTCTTTCCTAACTTATGCAACAAGACAAACATACCCCAAAATTTCCTTTTTATGCGTTCCGGGGGGGGAACTTATATCTTCCTGAGACCATTTTTTGATTGTTAACACTTGGTGTTTATGAGCTCTAGAAATATGGGCTACAGTTTTTTTGACCCCCCCCTTAGATCCCTTTTGCCTTGGAGAGATAACCTCCCAAGTGATCTATTTCTAATTCTCTTATATGCACCCGGCTCTGGAGTGACTCTTTTCCTTTCTCTTCTGGCTTGGAATGCTGCTGGTCCACCCGTCAGCTTCTCGATACCAGAAGGCGTTCCCGGAGGCGGCTGGTCTTATAGCTTCTTCCCCTCTTCGAATGAAATAACCAACACTACTCCCTCCTTCCGCCGTTAAATGAAACGTACTCAGCCCCCCTCCCCCGCCGACACCTCTTATAATGTTTCCCCGTAGAGAATGACGCCCCTCTAGTTCAGCCGGCCTCTTTCTTAATACCAGCACTTTCCACCCCCCGTTTCCCGACGTTAGCTTCCAACAAGAATTCTACCCCCCCTCCAGACCCTCCCCCCACACCGATAAGGTTCGTTGGTTGAGTCTAGCGAAGACAGTAAGGCGGTCAGTCTTTTTTTTTTTTTTTTTTTCCGCCCCCCCAACGGTGTTTTATGCCGGCATCGGTGCTTGTCGTTTACAGTTGGTTTTCTTACGGCTCCTCCCCCTTCCACTCGCTAGATAGGCCGGAACCTTAATGTTTTGTCTCCCGCGCTCCCGTCTCTCTTGACTGTAACAGTCACCTGTGCTGCCCAAGGACTGGCCCCTTTCCCCCTATGCACAGACCTCTAGAAGATTGGCGTGCGCTTCCTTTTTTTCCCGCCCATTTTTTTTGACTCGTCCTTGCTGTCGACGCCAAACGTCAACCCTTTACGGCGCCGATCCCCTATCCCTCACCCCCTCACCCTACTGTGTGCTTCCGGCTGGCCGCGAAGAATTGGCGCTTACCTTCGGCTCAGTAAAAAAAGTTCCTTGGGATCTCGGATGTCAAGCCTTGTCATGAATTGGGAGGTCCCTTCTTGTCCCGGCTGTGTATTGTACGTCCTCCTACGTTTCATTACCACGAACCCCTTGTTGGTATTTTCTTATCCCCCTTCACGTACGTGACGGACGGAGTAATTTTTCCTCGTCCCCTTGTTTTTGACTATTTTTTCAAAAGAATCAGTTTTTTTCTTCTACCTGTACCGACCAACGTGGTACAACTTTCTGTTTTGACCTCGGCAGGGAATTTTTTTCCCGCTTCGCCTTGTACGGTGATAGTGGGTCCCAGGTTATTTACCCCCTATCCTTTTTCTCCGCGTCATATAAGGCAATGGCCGCCTCCAAAGACCCCTTTCCAAGGCCTTGTCTTAACTTCCCCACCTTTACCCTACCCCCCCTGCCCTATCTTTCGACTTTTTCCACTTTTTTTTACCCCCTGCCCCTTTACCCTGCACCCTCCTACTAGGACGGGAGTCGCCTCCCCTTCGACATCCTCCGGCTTACCTTGTTTTCATTCTGGTTTTCGCCCCCTAGCCTTTCCTGTCCCCGTATCTCACGGTTTCCCAGTTTTTACTCTTCTCTCTTACAAAGGCCTTTTTCTCCCCCACGGTTGTACCTCATGCGTTGCCTAAAATAATGCTTCCCCTGCGTGAGAGATGTACCTGCCGGCCCCCGTGTTCAGCACTCCTTTCCTTTGAGGAACTTTTTGAGCCTGCTCCCCCCCCTGCGCGAGAAGACTTTTTGAATATTGCACCTATTAGTATCTCCCGGAACCAGTCTTTTGCGTGTCGATCCCGTGTTATGGCTCCAAATTTTAATACTTTTCTTTCGAACGTCTCGTTCCATGCCCCCTCAGGATGTCCCTATTTTTGGCGTGTAGGTTGGTGGTCTCCCCGTCACCCTTCACCTTGTGATTAGCTGGCATTACTTCCCCCGAACATGCTGCCCCTGAATGGGCACTTGGAAGATTGAGGTCCCCCGGCTTCAGTTTTAGCCTGTTTCGGCTCCCCTCTGAGGCGTATTTTTCTAGTCGAGGAATTCGGCCGGCCACTTACCTTTTGGTCCCATCTTTCGCAGCAACCTAGAATTCTTGTGAAAATTTTTGTACCTAAATTCCGAGTTGGTTGGGTCATCTGGTTTCCCCTCACCGAGGCGGTTCATAACTGTTTTCCCAGTTTTGACTTTGATTTGCCATTAAGACTACTTTTTAGAGCTCTCGCATCCTAACCGAGACCAGAAGTCCAAAGAAGACGTGCCCGTCCCGACGACCCTTGCTCCTTTCGTTCCTAAACAGCTAACAGCTTTTTTTATAGGTCTTTTGCTGACCTTTTTTTTGACGTGGAGTGAAGAAATTCTTTATCTCATCCTGATTCCTTCTACCTAGGCCTTATAGATTAGTCTGGCCCCTTTGTACGTTACCTTTACTTTAAGTGAGAAACCGGGGCCACGAAACCCAGAGTACCAGGTCTCCAGTTCCTCTGACCTCTGCAGCCTCAAGCCAGGTTTACGCGATGACCGCCCTGCTTTAGTCGGGCTACACCTTTCAGCTTGCACCCTGACCTCTATTCTGTCCGTATAAGAATTAAGGGGTCAATCCTTGAGGAATCTCAAAGCAGGACGGAAAGTTTTGCCGTTCTGTCTTTGCAAGTCTTCTTTCCGTTTTTGTGACGGGCCATCATTACCTTTTCACCGTGAATGGATGAGATCGCAGTCCCTTTGTTTTTTTCTTAAATATTT
>Ga0179593_1357305_pt1 | contig 13409 bp, 18 predicted proteins | sample CZODoug2_1_08_16_FD_185931 | JGI IMG/M metagenome (GOLD analysis project Ga0179593, IMG submission 185931) | Vadose zone soil fungal communities from Angelo Coast Range Reserve, California, USA - CZODoug2_1_08_16fungal (PacBio error correction) | ecosystem: Environmental > Terrestrial > Soil >... | reverse complement strand
TGTCCTTACGAAACCCTTTCTCCGTTACGAGGAGCTTGGTTTCCATGAATTTTCTTCCCTTGTGCTTTTTAATCCCTTAGTTCCCCTTTTTCTTTTTCCCTATATGTGGAGTCCTGCCGAACCGAAGTAGACACTTTCGACAACACACCAACCCGCCCCCACATCAACGGACGTTTTTTAGGTTATTTAATCGCATTAATATGCATGCTGGAGGACCCCATTCCCCCCCCCGTGGGCAAGACCCCTCCACATGCTTTTTTTTTTCATTTCGACCCACAACGCCCAAATAGTTCTAAGATTTTACATACGGGTAATTCATTCCCTGGAAGAATTTCTTCTTTCTGAAGTTTCCCATTCGAAAACAATATATTTCAGACCCCATTCATCCCTGCCCACCTAGCCCTCTGCTTAGTGAACGTGTTTAATTGCATGGACCGACGTCCCGACATGGGTTTTGTATTTTCGTCTTCCCCCTCCAGACCTTTGACGTGCCAAAAAGCGAACTTCTTTTCTTACTTGCCCCACCGACCCCTTTTTTCTGACAACACGAGGACCTCACCCTGTGAACCACTCGTAAAATACTTTCCTTTTCGTTCCCCTCCCCCCCTTTGAGCCCCATGAACCCGACACTACCTCTTTTATTTTCTTCACTTTGATTATCGGTTCCTCCTTCGTACTGCATGTATACTTTAATCCATTTGGCATCATTTATTGACTCCTATTGCATACTTCCTTTTGTGATTCACTCTTATGTTGACATCGAATCGCGCCTTTCTGGAAATCGGTCCAATCCATCGATGTCCTTTTATGTTCTTGCTCCGTCTTTTTAAAGTATTAATGGTTTGGACACGTGTTGTTCGCGCTTGAAATTTTCGCGCGGCCCTTCGTTCCTTTGTCATTCCCACACTCACCCTTTATTCCCTGAAAAGAACAGAAACGGAAATTAGTCCCCTCCCTAACCCTGGGCTCATGTAGTTTTGCGACTGACACTTCACGAAAACGCTCTTCTTCTTACTTCCTGCGAAGTCTGCTTTTTACCGTTCGCCGCCAAGTCTGTTTCCGTTGTTGGAACTTTCCTTTTCCTTACCCGAATCTGCAGTGGAAGCAGGGAGATTCTTCAATATTCTTACGGCTCCCGACTCTCTCTTTCCCTAGTCGATGCGCTGCTCCACATTAATTCCCTTCGTTGCCCGCACTGTATGTTACCGTCCTTCCCGCAATTCCAACCCGGCCAAGTCAATTCGCCCGTCCCTGTTCCCTGTTTACCGTCCTAAATTGATCGTCTTGGATTATGACATGGGCATTTTGATTGACGAGTTTTTGGTCAGGCCCCTTCGTGTTTGAACCCGGAAATTAATGTGCCTTCGATCCTTTTTTCCGTCCTCTAACGTATTACACCTCCTTCACCCCTTCCCCCTCCCTCCCTTACCCAGTTCTCAACCTCGTTCTACGCGTATGGACCTCTACCCAATGACGCACAAATGTCTGTTTTCACTTCACTTGCTGGTCCCCCCCCCTTTCACGCCTCAACTCCACTCGCTGGGCGACCTACTTCGTATTTTTTGTACTTTTCCCCCTTGATCAACAAAACCAGGTAGGATTCCCCCCCTCCCGCCCTGCGTCTTTTTGTCTAATATTGGCATTTGTTTCTCCACCCGATTTTTTTTTTAACTATCTCTGGTGAAGTAGGAGTCAGATTCTCAGTCGCCTCACCCTTACTCCCCCCATCGTTTTTCGTTGGCCCTGTTGTCCCAAAGATGAAACCTTCTTTCCCCTAACCCGATTGACGCGCGCTTAATATTTCTCTCGAATTTTATTTGCTCCGTTTTTTGCTCACTTTACAGCTTTTGATGCCGGGTCAACTCCCACTCTCATTTTTATACGTTACCAATTGAACCAAATACCTTGGGGGATATGCGCGAGAGTGTTTTTGTTTCTCCTGAACCTTCAGTCTTATTATCCATTCTTTCGAGCAGCGGTGCTTTTTAGCCGACCCGTGCTAAGGCTTTCGTCGACTCTTTTCACGGTCCTCCTTTCCTTCCGCTTGAAACTATAGCGCTTATACATTAGAGTTGGACCAGGGTTCGAGGCGAGTGGGATTGGTTCTCTCCTTGAGAGTGTATGCTCCTTGTGAGGTACCCCCTCCTTTTTGTCCTCACTCGCAGCGGCCTAACATTCCTTAGGTTTTAGTTCCGCCGTTTTTTTACCAGCCTCGGTTTTTTCCACATTTCTGAGGGCCGGCTTTTTTTTTTAAATTTTCTTTTCTCGCCTTCTGCCTCTCCCATACTGTTTGGCTATTCTGTTGTGGCCTCCCGAGACTCTCTTATTTTAATAACTACCTACGTTGTTGCTTGAGATAAGCATTTTTTTTTTCTTTTCTCCCCCCATAGCCCAACATATGGTCGGTGAGCATGCGTCCCTTCCCCCCTCCAATGTAAACCCCCATCCGTTTCCTTCGGATGCGGTTTCCCCCCATCACCCACACGGTGAAAAACTTAGCGAATAAGTGGTCCGTTTCTTTCGAAAATTTTCTTCGCCTTTTTAACTCCTCGCCACCTTCGCCCCGATCCGTCCCCCACTTTGTGGCTCCCCTTCCGTCTCTCCCCCCCCACAACTATGTCATTCCCATCGCTCTTCTCCTTCAATGAGGAACTTCACGGTGACCTCAATTCCCCTAGGGAAGGAGTGCTTTTCCACGATCGACCATGTCTTTCCTCGGTTAATCCTTACGAATCTGACCAACAACTCTCCTACTCTCCAGCTGACCATTTCATATGGTCCCCCCAGGCCGAGCCAACTCCATGCCCTTCTCTTGTATTTCATCCGGAACTTTTAAAAAGCTTTTACCTCCACAACACTTCTTAATCCAGTTTCCCCCCCTCTCTTTTCTGCGTCAGCCTTTACAACCGGTGGCATTGAGTGGCCTTCAACTGAGGCAAATCCATTGGTTAGCTTTCGTCCGGGACTTTTCTCTCTTTTCCCACTTGGACTTACAAAATCAGTGCCACCCTTTTTGGTGTTTTTGGGTATGGGTTGCAAAGGTAAAGCACCATGCTCAAAAGTGGCGTCGCTCAGTCTAGATCTTTCCCCCTTTTCATGCATGTATTCCCCCTTGCCCGACACACTTTAATTTTCTTTAAAACTTAGTGGACTTTTGCTCGTGATGAAGTGAAGACATCCTTTCCAAATGTGGAGTTTTCATCTTTCCTTCTAGCGCCTTTAGTTTCGCCCCCACAGTTTCTTTACACCTCTTAGTGGTTTTCTTTTGTCTTTCCTCCGTGAAACTTTTAGCTTTTTCCCCCCAAAGGTGGAAGCTTTTTCAAGTTTCGGTCGCAATAGACTACATACCGTAATCCGACTCCTTTGTAGCACAGTTGACCCTTCTCAATACTGTTCACATTTCATTTCCACACCTAGACCAACCTGAAAAACCTTTGTGCCACTCCCACTGCGGCTCTTCTTGCGTTCCTTGCTCTTCATTACCCCTTGTCCAACCCAGTTGCTCGATTTTATGGTATTTGGACGTCTCTCATCTACAACTTAGCATCTTTTTCTCCTTATCTTGACGACTTTGTCCCCCTGACATGCCCCTTCGTAGGTTTACCCGTCCCGCTGAAACCGCTTGCCACCCACAACATCCTCCTTGTTTGAGTCCTATAAATCCCACTTTCTTCCCCCCGCTAGATGCCCTACTAGTTGTTCGTTCCGCCAACAAACGAGTTGATTTCCCGGTATTTCTTAAGACATTTTAACTTCTCCCCTTGATGGGGGTCACTCCACCTTTAGTAACATTTCCACAGCCAGAGAGTTAGTCAAATGCAGTTGGTGGTTTTCCAAAAAGAACTCTTGGCCCCCCAGCGCCACATTTCACCCTAGACAATCATGTGCTTGTTTCGATGTAAGATGTTGCCATTTTGCCTTATTCCTTCAGGCCGCCCGGAAACTCTTCAATCCTTATCCGTTGAATTTCCACGTCTCCCTCAGTCATCTAGATAAACCTGTCTCCAACATGCCGTGTGCCCTTTCCCTTCTTTAGGTGTAGTGATCTAGGTGAATTTCACCCCCCCTGTACAGTGTACATTTTATTCTTGGTTTTTTCCTTGTGGGATTTTTCACATCTCTCAGAACTCCTGGCTTCTCTTGTTCACTTTCCTCTGGCAACATTTTAGACTTCTAACCCGTTTGCGGTCCGGTGGTAACTTTTTAAATCACTCCGATTTAGCCCGCTTCGTTGCCCCCCTTCAAATTCGGCCCAGAAGGTGTTTGGGAGAATTAAACTGCTAATTACCTGCTTTTTCAGTTCTTCAGGACACCGTTCGCCCGCCCGACGTATTCCCGTCGTAAAACACTTGGTGGTCGGCCAGAAGGCATGTGCTCCCCTACATTTATTCGAAGCTCCTTCCTTTTACCGTCAACAGTTCCGATGCTTTTCTTGTCATGGGTGGGGGTAAAACCCCCATCCACCACGCAATGTCGAAACCCCACCAACCCCCACCCCACACCCCCCCCCCCCCCCCCCCCCCCCCCCCCCCCCACCCCCCCCCCCCCCAAACCAAACCCCCCCTCCCCCACCCCCCCCCCCCCCCCCCCCCCCCCCACACATTCTTAATGCCAGGCAATTCCTATCTGCCCCCCCCGGCAAGGAAGTAATTCCCCACCCTTTAGAAGAACGTCGCCCCCGTTTTTTTTATTTCCACGCCCACAATGGTCAACCTGCGGAACAAGAAACCCTTTCCGTTTTCTGCGTCCATCGTAGCTGGCCTTTTCTCGAAGGCCCATGGCCTTCCTCCCAAGTAAATTACATTCTTTTTTCCCTTTACAGTTTTAATACATTGAATGTCTCTCAAGTCAGCTCTTACAGTCTCTTTCTAAACCAAAAGCATAGTAGACGTCATGATTTTCTCGCTTCTCTTACAATCTTTTCTTTATCTTAAATACCTTTCTTTGCAGTTTCAAAGAGCAGTAGTGGTCTTTCTTGACCGCCAGGTTGATAGGTCTGCCTCCCAGCTGAAAGGGACGGATTGCAGTGGGATTGCAAATAGGATGCTTGTGCTTTGGCGGTATTTTCCAGCCCTGGCACCCCCGGTATAATACCGAGCTCTCTTTCCCACCCGATCTCAACAACATCGTCTTAGGTCAAATGCCCCTCTCCCTGTGTTCTGCCTACCTGCTAATCAGGCGTAAAATCTCTCCCTCCCCTCCTCCCCCCCCCTTTTTTTTGTTGATGAGTAGATTCCCGCGTTCCTTGATGTTTCTGTCTCGCCCTCAAGTTTTTTCTTGGCGTGGAACTCGCGGAGAATGGGAGTTTTTGTTTACCTTTTAGTAGACTTCTTATCGATCGAGTCATTACAGCAGTTGATTTGCCACTCCCCGTTCTGCCAAAGTAACCCCCACTGCCCGTATCCGCTTGGTTATAACCCCCCACATTCACGCTACAGGTGTTCCTCTCAGGACCTGCTCTCGATTTGAACCTCGTTCTCCAGTCTGAAATTTAGGATTCCCTGTCTTTCTTCCTTCCCTTTAAAAGATATTATTCCGATTTCCTCATTATCGTTACAGAGTGGCCTTTTTTTCGGCGCAAAACCCCAACGCTCTCAACTTTTCTGAGAGTTCAGATGTCCAATTGTATGCGTCTAGTGGTCAGGGACATACGGCCCTTCAGGCTTTTTTTCCCTCTTGAGTCATGATCAGATTCCTCAAGTTATTGATTTCAGGACTGAGTCTCATGCCGGAGGGTTTGGTGTAGTAGGCATTAGCCCCTTTTCAGGGGACGACCACTTGCCTGGCCCTTCTAGTAGATGACTCCCCCCCGCCCCATTTTTATTCATCCTGGTTGCCTTTCGGGGTCTTTCCCATCTTTTCCTTTTGCATTCCGGAATTTTTCTGTTTGACACCCCCCTCCCTCCCCATTAGAATCCTGGAACATACACCCGACCGTGTTACATAGTATTCCTGTCTGCCTCTGGCCCTTACCCCCTCCAGTTGGCTTTGACCCTACCCGCCAACCCATGTTTTTTCATTAACACCCGACTCTTCCTACCGATTGTCCTATTGTTTTTTTCCTTATAAATGAAGACGTTAACGAGGTTCCCAACATAGACCACACAATTCGTCTATGTCCTCATGACATGCTGTCACCACACTATTGCTGTTCGGCCCGTTGATTGTGAATCCTTCCTTGCAGACTTTTGAACCCACCAAATGGCTCCGTTTCGGACTGGCCGCACCGACTCCGGCCGTACCACGAGCATCTTGAGCTTTTCTTTTTTCTCCCCCCTAGCGGAACCTAACAACAGTCCTCCACTTCCCTCGTTTCCCCGTACCATGTTCATTTTTTTGAAAATTCCTACTCCACTTTCACCTATGCAACCTCTCGCCTCTGACGTCTTTTTCCCCCTGTGCGGGACGCCATGACCATCCCCCTTTTCTTCTTCTATTCTTTCGTTTGGGAATGAATTTCTGGAAACACCCCTGGACCCTCGACCTCCCTTCCCCCCCTTTTTTACATTCGGGAACAATCCCCGATAGTTGGTTGACTCCCCCGCGTGTAAGATTACTTCGCCCCCCCTCACGTGCATTTTTCTTTTTTCTCCCCTGGCCCGCTGATGATTTAAGTCTTTTTACTTCCACCTCCCCCCCCTTGTACCTGGACCCATCTTTAAGACCTTCTTCATTTACGCAGGCAACGAGACTCTTTTTTCCACGACGTCCACCCTCCAAGCCCCTCTTCATCATGCTCCATGACAGCAGATTACTTTCTTAAACTTCTTGAAGCGTTATGTTGACTGGTCATCTTACTAAACAGGAATAGATTTCCGTGTGCTGCAGGGTCCCTTCTCTTCAATTTTATTACACTATTTCCGAATATCGAGTGGCGCTGACTCCCCCCCTTTTTTTTTTTTTCCTTCGATTTTCTCCCTCGCCGGGTTAGGTTTACCGTCAGGAACCGATCTCCGCCCATACTGCTTTTTCCTTTTTTGAACGGGTATGTGTCTTCCTGTCTGCAGAAACGTGGAATTCTTCCCGCCACAGTTCTTTCTTTCAATCCCTTTGGATTGCGTATTCCTTCTTTTTACCCCCGAAGGCCCCTTTTCGTTGTTCTTTCTTCACCTAGTTATTAAACCTCCCCCCACCACTTTCCGTTTAGACACTTTGCCTTTTCTACTCGGACCATGACCAGATACTACAAGAGAACTTCCGGCTTTCAAGGTTTGTACGGCGCTCACCTGTGCCTTCCCGTCATCCATATTTTTCCTCACTTTTCTAACAACAATCCTTAGTCGCCTTCCTTCTCCCTGATGCTCTCATTTTTTTTGAGCCAATTATTTGCCATTACTTGAGGACCAACCCAAGAGTGTTTTGAGTCCCCTTCTGCTGCTTTTTGATTCCCCTTGAGTTTCGAATCTGTTTCTTACCGGCACCCAACGGTGGATTGTGGCCCAATTGCCCCACAGCGAATCGCTTCTGACATGACCTTGTCCCGCGCGATCTTCGTCGCTTCTTTGTTTTGCGGCTCCCACTTTCACTCTTTAGACTCGGTCGAGCCGCCTTAATTTCCTTTCCGGCCTGTGTCCCCTGACTTTCCTTTTGTTGTATGCTCGAGAGTGCTGGTGTTTAATATTAGTAAGGCGGTCTTACCTCCCTGGAGTTTTCTCTCCTTAGGTGTCCCTCGCTTGCCCTCGGTCTTCCTTTCCCTTCAGTTTGCAATTTCTCATTGCCCCTCTGAGGAAGACAGAGACGTATTCCTGGTCAATTTGTCCCTTTCCGATTCCTCGTCTCCTCTTTTTTAACTCTGGCTGCTCCCTCTCCTTTTCGACAAAGTTTCGGCGAGGTCCATGCGCTGAAATTTTTTCCAGTTTGGTTCTTTTTCCTCCAGTCCAATCTCTTTCAGCGGATTCGTTCTTGTATTTCGATGCATCCCCCGACCATCCATACCTTTTTTTAGGTCTATGTTTTTTTGGTAAGAACGCTCACCGATTCTTTTCCTGTCCTTCCGTGTGTTTTCTATCTGTATATGCGTTGTCCCCCCCCCCCCCTCTCACCCCAGGGATCGATGTCCCTTCTCCCCCTTAAACAATGGAACCCCCCCCCTCCCATTTCTCTATGGCCTTTTTCCATGCCAACCTGTTTCAAAAACGTCAGCGCCCCAGGCCTGACGCGAACTCTCCAATGCTGGTTCCTATCCTTTCTTTCTCTCTAGCCAGATTCGCAACGTCGGCTCTTAAACTTTTCCTATGCGCAGCCAGCTCGCTTTGAATCCCCCCCCCCTCTGCCGGCAGCCTGTTTTTTTTCGACAGCCGCCTCTTGGGCACGTTTTTTTGATCCCTGATCTACATGATTTATCATCTACATTACCTATCCCGCACCCCCCTCTCTGCATTAACTTTCCCCCTACATTTTAAGGTGACCCGGCGGACCTCCATTAAGGTGTATTCCTTTCCGGACTGGACAAAAAGTGTGAATCCCCCCACAACGTTTATCCCTTCTTTCCAGCCCCAAGGACGCTTCATCTTGTCTTCCTCTCTCGTCATTTTATAGCAGATTCTGGTGGATACCCGCAAAATCCCTGGTCTCTATTTGAGGGACTGCTTTCCCCCTCCATGTTACATTCAAAACCCCTCTACCTTTTCTCCACACTCGGTGGAGTCCTGTGTCCCTTTAATTTTCCAACCTCTTTTCCAATTGCTGCTCCTCGTTTCTGACGAGGTCCTCTGACCATTTTTGTGATTCACTTCCCCTTCCCCCCCATTCCCTCATGTATGAGGTAGTGAACCCAGGTTAGTGAGCGTTCCGTCCTTTACTAGCTTTCCCTTTCCTTCCTTTGTACTGAGGGTACTGGCCCCCCTTCCAGTTTCTTCACCATTCCCTCCCCTCCGACTGGTAGGGTGAGTTTTTCCTGCCCCCCCTGAGATTGCGCCCGCCCGGGAGCGTCCTTCCCTCCGTTTCGGGGTTTCCAGGACTACTTGCCTTCCACGATTGCCTTGTCGAACTCTGCCTTGTCTTCCTTTCCGACACATACATTCCTTCAACCCCCACAGGTGGGACGGCTATCTGGTCTTCCTCTAGGTCGTTGTGAAGAAATAACGCTCGACCCTGCTGCAGTATTTTTTTCGTTTCCTATTACCGCATTTCTTTTCTTTAACGTTGTTTGCGAATACCCTTTCATTCTGCCTGCAGCTTCCGTTTTCATTTCAACAGTTCAAACCCCTCTTCCTGGTTCTTTCTTACCTGTCCCCCGTCCGTTCTTATCTTTTCTACATCCTTTTCGTTATTTTCTAAAACCCTTTTAAGTTCCGGTATTCCGATGAAGATTTTATTTCCTTTCATTCTCCCCTCCTTTTGATTGTTTTCCCTCCTCCACATCCGCTCAAATGGTAACGGAGCCCCTTCCCTTGAGTTGGGACAACCATCCTGCACTTTCCCCTGCGCAGAGTAAACATACAACTACCTTTGTGTGTCAGGAGTTACGTCTCGATTCGACTTTTTTTTCCTTATGTAAAGTCCCAGGCTCTCCCCTTCAGTGCCCCGGAATGTTATTTGCTTACCTGTTCCTCTGTCCGAGATTACACGCCCAGAAAGCCTTGCAATGGCCGACCTTTTTCTTTTTTTTCTTGCTTTCTTAACGAAAATGCCTTGTACATCTGATTTTTTCCGCTCCTTTTGTGCTTAGTGGTAAGATAGTTATAAACCTGCGACCTCTGCCTGTCACCCTTTTGACTTGTTGAAAGTCGAAATCAACCGTTTGCGGTAGGTTCCTTCCCCCGTTTCCATCACCTTCCGCCCACGCGAGCACAGTCCTTCCTCGACCTCCTAATTTGGTCTTGAGTCTTTAATCCGTTCTTCCAGTTTGAAGGCAAATCCCTCGGTCTTTGCCTTTATTTTTCCGGTACCCCACTATTGTTGCGGAGGCCATGTCATGGTTCCCCCCCCCCCTCCCTTCCGTTTCTACGTGGGAAACCGTGGCACCGTTACTCTTGTTTTTCATTCGAGGTGGTTGTCAAAACCTCCCTCCATCTCTTCTAGAAAGAATCACGCCCAAGCCCAATGGACAGTCAGATTCCTACCCAAAGCATAGTCTTCATTCCTCCGAATACTTCTCAAGGTTTCTAAAGGTCTTTATTTTAATAAGCTCCCCCCCCGTCTACGTACCTTTCCCCCTTTCCTTTCGGATTCCCAGCTCCTACTTGAAGATGAAAGCGAAGCGACCTTCTTACTTTTACCTAAGTGCCCTTTTTTTCCTTTCAGCTTCGCCCTCTTTTGGTTGAGAAATCCAACCACCCCCCCCCCCCCCACGACTGTTACGTAGAGGTCCACCATGAAACTCTTTTTCATAACTTTTTTAGGCTACTGTCCTCTTCTTTTTCCGGCTGTAAACCTTCCTTTTCCTCCTATTGATCTACAATTTCATTTGGTCCCCCCCCTCTGATGGTCCCCGAGCTTGCAATTCTTGTCTTCATTCCTCTTGATTCTAAAAGTGAGTAGATACCCGCTCCCGCTCGACCCGCCAGACGTCTTCCAAAATCACTTCCCGTTTTCGGTTTACATACTTTTCGCGTTTCCGCTTTCCCTCTTAACTCATCTTCCTTTTGTCTATCGATTTTCAAGTTTTCCCTCTTATTCCTCCCCCCTCAGAAAAGTTTATAATCGCCCCCTTTGATTTGGTTTTGCAATGAGGTGCGTCGCGGTCGAGGGAGTCTCCCCATGGATATCTCGGTTGATGGTAAACTGCTTTTCCTGTTTACCCTTCACCCCCTAACAACCTGTTGATCGATTTGCCTCACCCTCTTTGAACCCTCCTTAAGTTAAGATTCCCTCTGCGATCCGGGCTGTTCCCGCCCGACCCCTGCTACACATACCCACGCGCTTAGAATTCATAGAGAAAGTTTTAGTTTTGTTTCATATGTTGACTCTTCGAACAAAGAAGAACGCACTTTCCTCTTCGATGACCTCTCTCGGTACTTTCCCCAGTTAGTTTTTTTTTTTTTTCTGCAAAAACCCTCTCGAACCCTCTTTTGGAGTAGAATGCAATGTCCGCGCGTTTCTTTTTGACTTCTCTCCAGGTCGCCCTGATTTCCATCTTCCCTTGCATTGATCCCCTTTCTCCGACCAAGGAAATTGTTACGCTTAGATTATCTGACGGGTTTTCTGGTAACCATTCTTAAATGGAAATCGGCACCAACCTTTCTACGTCTGATCCTGATGGAATCGAGCAGGATGTTGGCTCTTAATCCCTTAGTTTTACCTGGTGCTGTCGATATGATGCAGCAACCTCCATCAATTGGAGTTTTTGAAAAAACCCTCCCAGCAATTACCGGCCTTCCCCCCTTTGAAAGTTTACCCTTAATTTACCTGCTTCCATTCGGCCTTTGGCCTTTCTAACTTTAATGCTGGAAGCCCCCTCCTTTTCCTTCTTTTCACCCCCGAGAAATTTGCCTTCCCTCCCGGTGTCATTGACCAGACGTAACCGATTTTTCCTCCGTTTACAAGTCTCCCACCCATTCGTCCTCTTTTATCCTCAAGTATGACCTTTTTCAAAACCCTGCGCATGACTTCCTTCTTTGTATTGAAGCCTTGACGTCCCCTTTTTCTTTACCTTTCTTCCGAAAAGATCACTGCATGCCCCCCACACGAGTCTCTTTCTCTTTTTCCTCGACTTAGATTGGACAACCCCCTGAATACCCCACTGCCCCCCTCCCGCCCTTTTCTTTTAGTTCAATAATACAATTCTCCATGAACCCTTTTTAACTTCGGCCGCCTTCTTTTCTTTACTCCGTTATCGGCTTCCCTTTCCCCCCATTCAGGCATTTTCTTTAATTCCCTGCTTTTTTCGATGGGGATAATTCCATGGCATTGTCATCGTCTCCGTTTCTGGCTTTTTTCCCCTACCACCCCTCTGGGATGATGTTTGCCCGCGTCGCCTCTTTGCCACTATCTTTTTCCCACTCCCCTGCCATGGTGCTCTGCGTTTCCCTTGGCCCGCACAGACGTGTTGCACCTACCCCCCCCCCCCTCTTCGTGACACCCTCATTCACAATCGGTGCAGCGTAACTTGACAATACTACTCTTACTTCTTTCACGAAACCGAGTTTTTTCATATCGTCACGGCGCTTTTTAGTGCTGAAGAAAAACGGGGCCCCTCGTGTTGTTGCAGCCGGGTGTGAAGTCCTCAGCTTTTTTGTTGGTGTAGTTTCCTAGGGCCACTATATTCTTCATTCCGGTCTCCCTTCTCCGGAGGAGAGTGATATGCGCGGGACGACCCAATTTCCTCTTTCCGCTCGATCCGGTTATTTTCCCCTCCCCTATCCGGACCTTCAATCTACCCCCCATTTTTTTTGGAACTCAGCATTTTACCTTTGCCTACATTGGAGATGTTGATTCATTCATTCGAACTTTCCCTTGCCTAGACACTTAAGGTAGGTCCATTCGCTCCCCCTAGTTCTCTAGCCCCAGAACCCTTTCCCCCTCCTTCGCTTCTCCTATTTTGTTACTGCCCTCTTCAGTTATTCCCCCTCAAATTTCCCCTCCCCAAACTTTCGTGTCCAATGGTTTCTCACCTCCATCGTTTTAGTCTCCTTCCAATGCTAGATAACACATCCCGGATGCTTCCCGTCTTCCATGTTATTCCGACTTGTCCACTCATACCTCTTTTTCCAACGCCAATTAGTAGTTTTCTTGTATGCACCACACCCTTTCAGGAGTTCCATCTTCTCCATATTGACGCGCTCCTGAGGCAATCTTTTTCTGCCCCCTTCGGACAAAAAGATTGTTTGCCGACTTTTTTAGATAGGTTTAGCGTCCATTTTATTTTAAGCTATCAGTACTTTTTCCACTCGGATAACCACTCTTTTGTTCTTTTTTCCCCCCATAATTTGGAAATCCACTTCTGCATTTCAACTTGATAAAGAACGACCTCTGAGAACTTTCTCGAGGATTGCGCCGTTTTGTTTAATCTTGTGTTTGGATACTAAGCCTTTTTAGGCCCCCTCTCCGAACGTTCTTCTTTTCCTACGGGTCCTTATGTTTTTTTCCCCCTCTTATACATTTCCCTTACTTGATTCGTATATATCAGTGTGCCCCCTATTATCCTTCTTTGTCCCTAGAAAGTTTTCTGAGCATGTTGAGCTTATCCCGCCCTGCCCTACTTTCTTGCCCTTCCCATCCCCATTTCCCTTTCCCTTCCCTGTTAGACCAGATCGTTATCCTTGCGTTTAGTTTCCTGTCTGAGGAAGAAGTTCGCTCTCTTTCGCATTTTCTGCGTAGTCCCTTGGTCGACCGTTCGAGCGTATGTGACTTTTTTTTGTTAGGTTCCGCTCCCCCACTTTCCTTCCTTTCGGGGGACAGCTTTTAAAGTGAAGGTTCGATTTAGCGCTGATCCCATACTTGTTAGGCTTTTGTCGAAACCCCAGCTT
>Ga0179593_1330827_pt1 | contig 13409 bp, 15 predicted proteins | sample CZODoug2_1_08_16_FD_185931 | JGI IMG/M metagenome (GOLD analysis project Ga0179593, IMG submission 185931) | Vadose zone soil fungal communities from Angelo Coast Range Reserve, California, USA - CZODoug2_1_08_16fungal (PacBio error correction) | ecosystem: Environmental > Terrestrial > Soil >... | reverse complement strand
GAGTCCTCTTTTGTTGCAAACCTGTTTCCCCAGTCTTATTCCTTTGATAGAAGACAACACCCCGGTGATTCTCTTTGTAGTTGCAGCGTGGAGCACATTCTAAGTCCTCCACTGCACCCATGCTGGTCCCTTAGTGTACTTTTGTTTTTTGTATGGCCCTGGCCTGATTGGGCCCATACCGCTCCCCCCCCAAATTGCTTCTTTTATTTCTTGCGCAAAAACATCAGCAAGACCCTTTTGCCTCGCTACCCGCCATTACCGCAACCCTTTGTCTCCCTGTAAGTCTTCGCACTGAATTCATGGGTTCATTTGGTGATTTATGGAAGCCGGCCCCTTGTTTCCCGCGACCCCAACTCCCTTCCCTCCAGTCATATCCTGAAACCTCAGAATCTGATACGCAATCATTGTGGCTGTTTGTGCTCTTCCCCCCTTATTATAAAACTTCCACCCCCCCCCGAGCCTTTCTGCGTTGCCCACCGTCACGGTGAACCCGTAGTGGGTTTTGTGTGTTTTTTCCTTTGACGCCCACCCCCTGAGGTTTCCCCCCCTGCGTAGCAGGAGTGGTTAAAGCGTCCTTGACCCCCGCTCGGGTACCCCGAAACAAGCTTCGACCCCCAACTAACAATGTGAGCCGCGCACTTGCAGTCCCTTCCCCCGCTTTATTAGTTCTCTCGGCGTTCAACTCCACACCTTTCTTTTAGTTGATCGTCCACGAGCCCTCCCTATCCATCTACCTGTGATGTTTTTCCCCCACCCACGCCCCCCAAACGCTTTAACGGTTTTCTATAATTCACGGCTCGACTGATTGCACACGTCCAGTCACCGTAACCTTTTCCCTTGTTTTGTCGTTTGACGAAGGGCCACCTGGCGTTGTTGATGCCCCTGTTTTTCGTGTACAATCTGTTTGACATTTTTTTTCCCACCTCTCTTTAGGATCCCTGTTATCCACCACAGTTCTACCTTTTCGACACTTCAATCCGACTTGAACCCCCTGCCCTCCAACCCCAACCGTCCCCCGCACCACAATTTTTTTTGTCGATTTCGTTACTCCAAATTCCGCCCCCTGATCCCATTTCAAACATTGAATCTTTTGATATTTTGAACCTTTTTTCCGCCCCAAACCTTTAGCTTAGACCGTGACCGTTTCCCTCGCTCAAGGCAGAAGCCTCTCCCCCGGTGCATTTTTTCAAATGATCCACAATTTTGGTGCGTTTCTCTCTTATGGCCCCTAACGGGCGTAAGTTGCACCTTTTCTAGTATTACAGTTTGATTTTTCGTCCCCGGGACAAGGTCCCTGCTTACAAGTCTGCCACACGTAAAGGTGTTTGTATTTTCTAGTTTTTCCATCTTTACAACGTTTTTATACGTGTTCCCCATCAAAGTTCCTCTTACCGTCGGACTTTCATATCGAGCACCTTCATCTATTCCATGACTCATATTTCTGACATATTTGTAATCTAATATCAGAAACCACCCAGACTCCTATCTTTTAGCAACAGGTTTCCCACTAGTAAGGATCAGACTCTTTCTCAGTGTAGTTTTCAAATGCTAAGTCCTTTGTCACAGTCCCACCCCACCTTCGCCTGTACACCACCACCATTCCCAGTGTCGCCGAACCTTTACGGGTCCCCCGCAGACCCCTTTTTACTTTGGGTGGGGTTTTTGCTTTTTTCACATGCACAGCCCGCAGCACCCGGATGACATTTCCCCGAGGCTTGGTCCTAAGCACTCGTTGTGGTTGTGATGTGAGAGGATTGTATTGTATGGCGTGTTTGAAAACTTGTTACAACCTGTCTCCCCACGTTTTCTGTGTCCCACATGTTTGCCGTTAACATTACTTAGCCTTCTCTTCCTGGAACCCTGCCCCGGTTTGACCCCCCCCCCCCCCGACCCCACTTTTCCTGCGCCCCAGAGTCGTAGAAACATGCCCCGATGAAAGCACTGGTTCCTTGACGATCATAGATCTCTATTTTTGATTTTTAAAAGAGGATTATGTTCCCGCAGAGATCCAAGACGAGCCGTAGAAGAGTAACCACTATTTTCAGTCCCCTCCTCCACACGAAGACGTTTTTTCATTTAAACGCGTAACTCGTTGAGTATTTTAGACGTTTCAGCACTGTTTGGACATGAGCACCACCGATTCCTTAGACCTTAGGTTATCCATTCGAAAGTCTTTATAACAACCTTAGTGATCTTCCCCCTGTATTGGATTCGCCTGACACTTTCCTGCCGCACAAAAGACAAGGTGACTAGCTAAGTTTGCCCCTTTCAATTTTCAGCCACCTAGTTCAGACCATTTTTTTTAAAAGATGCTCGACAAGTCGTCCCGACGTCCCACTCCGGATTCTTCCTCCCCCGCTCTGACTTCTTTTATTCTGCGGGTCCTCCCATCCCGCTGATGTTTTTTAGTCGTAGTAACCAACAATTGGCGGACGTGGTTCAACGTTGTCCCTTCTGCCATCCGTTATTGCGTCATGCGAAAGATACCCCTATTTTTGATTTTCCAGTCGTGTTTCCTCGACGGTTTACTTCCTTCTTACCACCTGGAAATTCCTCCTTTTGCCGTCGACCCCTTGTGTCTCCCTCAGCTTTCACAACCCCGCCACGTTTTTGCCACCTTCGCACCCCCGCGTCCCAATTCCCCTCGGCTCCCCGACTCCCCTTTTACCTCTTTTTTTTTTGACCCGTTCTCTTGTTGGGGCGACTTTTCCTTCACATCATTGGTCCCGTTTTCCCTTTCTCGTCCCCCGGTGTAGATCCCACCATCCTGTTTTTCCTCTTTGAAGCGTTTTAGACACTTCCCGCGCCCTGGTCTTTTCCTTTTTGGTCGTACGCACACTGCGCAGAAGTTTCCACCCGCAATTTCTTTCAGTGCCTCCTGTTTTTGACATAGAACAGCTTGTTGGAAACAAGAACAGCTTCCCCCCAAGACCTTGAGGCGGTCTGTTATTCTTCCGCCACTCCACTCCCCTAACATTTTTAGGTTGGCCGTTCAGGGCTTGGCGTCATGTTTTGTTTCGGTTAGCGAAGAATAGTTTTTTTTTTTTTATAAACCAAGCTCTTTCAAGATGCAGGCCTTTTTCCTGTTGCTATCTCCTAGGCTCAAAGTAGTTCTGAGGTGTCTTTTTAACGACCTGAATGTCGATGAGTCCAAATTCAGCGCAAAACTCTGCTTCTTAGGTTGCAGCTGGACAGGTAAGGATGAATAAAAGTCTATCTTTTTGTCTGTATAAAGGCTGCCTCTCTTTGTCAATTACACCCCCCCAAACCCACCCCCCCCCCCCCTGCCCCCCGCACGCCCCGATTTTTTCTTTTTCCCCCCTCCTCTCCCCCCCCTGATCTACCCCCTCAAGCCCCCTTTTTGGCGTTTTCCTTCCACTACCTCCCTCTTCGAGCATTTTTTTTTTGGCTCTTTGTTTTAAGGGTTCGGATTTTTTGGGCCAAGCTCCGAACTACCAGCAACCACTGTCAACGATCAAAATTTTTCGGACCTTTTCTCCTGCAGAAAGAAGTATGCATCGTCTGTTTTAAGGTATTTGGTTTTGGGCTTGTTTTTCGGGGTATATTTTTCTTTGGGCTTGTCGACTTGTAAGTCATTGCCGTTGCATCCTTATTGCTTTGCGCACTCAACGAACCCCTTTTCACCCCATCGGGACCCCTCCTCCCCCAAGAACGACACCCCCCTTCTTTCCTGTCGGCCCCCCCCAGTTCAAGTCTCGGCGGATTGGCCAAACTTCCTTTCTCCTTCCTTCTTAATAGTTTCTTGACTTCAGCAGTGCTGGATTACGGATGTTTTCTCCCATTCTCACCCTCTGATATTCCTGAACTCTCAAGCCCCCTTCCAACCCGGGGTTTTTTTTTTAGCGAACTCGATCCCGAAACAGCGTTCCTGTAGCCTTTCTTCCCTCTTGCTTTGTTTGTCGAATTCTCCATCGCACCTCTTTCCGTGGGACCAACCTTGACCGCAGGCCCAGTTCTCCACAGAGCGTTTCATAGAGTTTCCTTCCTTTTTGGCGCGTTCAGATGTCTGGCGACCCTACTGCCCTTCGCCGACGGACACTCCCCCCGCTTTCGAATCTTCGTCCGATCCGTCCCATCGCTTTTTCCCCCACCACCAGTGTGATTTTTAACTTGATTAAACTAAACGGGAGTTTCCCGCGCCAACTTGATATTCCTATTCCATCATGCTATCTCTTCTCTGCGCGCCCCTTCGATTTTTTATCCCACACGTTAGAGTTGTGTCCTCCCCCGCCCGTGTTGACCAAGATCAGTTTTTGTGACTAGCCGCCACGACCCCCTCCCTCCCCTAGTTATGTTCCCCGACTGCACCTATAGTCTTTTGACGTTCTCCTCTTTTTTTTTTGGCTTACATAATCTTTCGCGCGACGGATTCTTCTGGTTAGAAGTACCTCCCTTTGCCGTTACCTGGCACAAGATGAAAGCCTTTTTTTTGTTTTTGCCCCGCGTCTTCAAGTCCTCACCTCAATTCACCCCTTTTCGGGCTGGACCTTTTGTCCATTTCAAACCCCCCCAAGGTGAAATGGTCTGCCCTTTTGATTTTTTCCGTTTTCGGACAGGGCATTTTTTTTAGTTGACCCAATCTGACCCGAAGTGACACACCCCATCTCCTGAGGAATCTCCCTATCATACTTTTTTCCAGTTTCTTTTCCCCCCTTCCCTGCAGTATGCCCGTCAAATCCTAAGGACCTCTTTCCCTCCCTGGTTTCTACCAGCATCTTATCTTGTTTTCATTTTTCCGTTTCGAGATTGGGATGTGAGGCCCTCTTTACATACTTTTTCAATATTTTTTTTGATTGTTGCTCGAGATTTCCTGCCCCCCACCCGTCCTCTGCCACATGAGAATGGCGTTCAATCCCGAGCGAAAAAGCAACGTCCCTCGCCTAGTTAGGATGTTCCCGTTGCTTTTCGCCCTGCTTTCCCTTTTTTCTCCCCTTGGCCTTAGTCAGACCTTAATCCCCCCCGCCTTTTATTCTTGGACGCCCCCATACTTTCCAACTGAATTCTTCGACCCCTGTTTCCATCCCCCCCCCCAACTGGGTTAGTGCCCTCACCATCACCGCCCTTTTCCTATGCTGTACGTGTATTTCAGCTACCCTTCACCGTTGACCCCGTTTGGATTTTTCCGCAGTGACAGGCAGTACCGGATAGCGCCCGGAGCGTTACCCTTCTCGCGACGTTGCGCACACCTATAGGCACGGGTCCCCCCTGAACGCGCCCACCACTCTATTGGGCCTGTTCACTCCCTTTCGGCGGAGCGCGTTTCATGACGTTGCCATTGACGTTCCCCACTAAACTCCCGACCCCCGGTGCTTTTTCCCCTCTCAGTTCCCTTTCAGATACTCTCTCTACATGAATGGCTCTTCTCTTTAATCCTTCCCGAGCGACCATATATGTTTTTTTTCAGCTCTTTTTTAACGATTTAAAAGAGTGATCCTCTTCTTGAATCTCCGCCTCTTCCCCCTATCGATTGTTCTTCCCCTGCTTGACCGTGCCCCTTTACGAATTCGCTCTCAGCAACAGCGACTCCACTTGAAAGACGCCAAGCTCTTTTCCCCTTCGGCATTCTTTTCGTCACTGGCCCGTTTCTCCGCCGGCGTAGACTTAGTCTCTATCGACGCCAAAGATTCGGTGCACTAGTCCCTAACCGGGGCTAACTGATCCTCGATTTTATGAAGCTGATCGCCAGCAACCAAAAGCAAGGTTGTCCCTCTTCTTAGAGAGTAATCCCTCCTCGCTGACGCATTTTTCACGGAATTTTCTTATTCTAACCCGAAACCCCTCCTCCACACTTCCCCGGAATACCCCTCCAAAGAAGCAATGCCAGTCATGCAAGCTTGAAGTTACTTGAAGAATGACCTTTTTTCCCCATTCAAGCTTAATTTTCCTTCGCTTTTGATGACGAAGTATTTTTTTTCCTGGACCGATGATGTTTCACCTTTTCTGTCTTCGATGACCCAAGACGTAATCATCCATAACTTGATTATCGCTTACACTACTAAAGCTTACGAGCAGAAAATGTTGTCCCCCCAGCTGCTTTACTCCCCCTTTTCCCCTTCGTTACTCGCTATCCCTTTTTCCCACCAGGTATCGCTTGGTGACTTAGAACCCTCTTTTTTTTTGGTTTCTGTCTTTCTCTTTACTACAGTGGCCTTCCCTTCCCGTTTCTCCCATCAACACACCCGGTCCAACTCTATAGCCGGATCTGTTTGAACCGCAAGATGATTTTTTCTCATCTTTTTCAGTTGAGAGCGCCTTTCCTCCCTCCTTCACCAGTGAGCGTCTTTTCTTCCTTTCTTTTCCCAGTCTTAGTCGCTTTTTGTCTTCCCCTCACACACAGTGCTTTCCTATTGTTAGCGTCCTAGTACCGCCCCAGAAAGATGTATAAGTTCGGTGTTCTGGCCCATGCAAAGTTTTGACTGAGTCTTCCACTTCTTCTTGGCCAACTCCTCAGATCGACTTTCCCTCCCCCCATCGCCCAGTGGAAACTGTACGTATACCGCGCACAGTTAATTCCCCTTTTTCCTTGTTTTTTTTACGACTGTTGACTCCGGACCTTCTTTTGCGAATACCCTCATCATCATCAGATACTGAAGACCCCCCTTCCCTATGTAGAATACCTTTTTTTATCGAGTATTTTTCCTCCTCCATCCCCCGCTCTTTATGTAGCCCGTTCCGTCACAGTGTACTGGTCCCCATTTATGCCGTTTTTTAAACGGCTAGTTTTTGCCAACCCCCCATCACGACTGTAAAAGCCGATTTGACGCACACAAGTAACAACACTCCCTTTCTGACACACCAACCAGTGCGCGCCGTCCGCCCTTGTTTGCGCCGTTTTGCTCTTTCAGCTTCAAACCCCCAGATAGTAGTGGTCCCTGTTAGAAATCGTTTCAACCTGTGACCTCGCAATCATTCCCTTGACTTTTTGCACATGACCAGGCCACCCCCCCCTTACTGACGGTGCACCTGCACGCCCGCGGGACACGATCTCCTCCCTTCCACCGTGAACCTTCCCCCTTGCGCTTTGCGAATTGTGCCACTGCTTTTTGCCTCGACTGCAGTTTTGTCACATTTTTCTCGTGTCCTACTGAAGTCCCCTTTAGCCCCCTTCTTCTCCTTATTTTTTGTGCCACACACCCCCACAACGTACCTCCCCACACTTTGTTGCTGCTGATGTACTGTAATAGACCACTTGAGACACCAAAACCCTTACTCCGTTCTGATTATTTTGGCCTCCCCTTTTTTCCCCTTTCTCCCCCCCTATGAGGCCCCCAGAAAACCACTCTTATCCCCGGATTTCGGAATCCAGAGACAACGATGACTATAAACTTTTCCTTTTGTTTCCCCCGATTGCCGGCTCACTTTTTCATCCTGTCAAGCACCTTTCTTTTTACTTTCGTTCGTTCCTTCCCTTTTCCCCTCGATAACGAGACGACCTACTTTACTTTCTTTTATAGTCCCACCCCGCTTAGCTGCCCTCATAAATTTATTCTTGCTGCAGTACGGTGATTTATCTCGAGTGCACTTTTCCTTTTCCTACTCCCACGACGTATCCTTTTACTGATCCATACTGAAGAGCAATCCCTTAGAAGCATATGTCAACGTTCCCCTGATTTATGAAGGACGACGTCCCCCCCCGGATCTGCCCTTCCCCTCAAGCTCTTCCCATCCCCTTCGCCGAGTGTCCTCCCCTCCCCCCTTTCCTCCTCCACGACAGTCCAGTTTTTCTCCCCCTCCCACCCTCCCATAGAGTTCCTCTAATACTCGTGCTTAGCTCCCGTTGGACATGCCTAGGAATTTGCGACATTGCTCAACTGTTCTCCGTATCGGCCCCTTCGTCCTTACCTCTGCATTTTCCTGCCGCCGCTTTCATGACCCATTCTTCCCTTTTTTGGCAACGTCAAAGAGCCCTATGCATTTTCTTTCCCTGCAAGCCTTCTCAATCGGCGGAGAGTTCGGTCGTTCTGCGTGTACAAGACCAACTTCAGAGGTTAGACATAGTTACCTATTCCCTCTTCCTCGATATCCCTACTCAGGATACCACTTTATAATCACGATTGATGAGTTAAGTTTTTCCGGGACGGATTTTCCCAATACACACCCTCCCAAACGTCTCCCTTTTCTCGCTAGATGAACTTTACCGGATCCCCCAGAATTTAGCACGCCAGTTACCCCTTCACCTTGTCTCCCCTCAGCCGTTCCAAAAGTCCCACGCCGTTGGCCGCCAAGTTCTCCCCCCCTGAGAGAGGATTTTCCTCCTTTTGTCTGACTCCTGTTATTTCCTCTCTCCCCTTCTGTCACGTGTGAGTGAAGTAGTTCAACACCCTCCCCTTTTGACTGTGTTTGAATGTCCCTTTTACCTATTGCAGTACTCCCGGCATTCAGTACCCCTTTTGGAGCTTCCGTCGAGTTTTGACAATCGAGCTTTAAGGATTTCGAGTACAATCTAGATGTCCCCTCACAGATGAATATTTTCCTTCGCCATCAATTTTTTTTTTCGAACTCCTTTCTCACCAGCCCGTTGTCCATCTTTTTTTAAGTGAGAGGTATAAAGCATGCATTTAAGCCCTTGTGTTGTTTCCTCCCTCATACTTTTTTTTTTTTTTGCTCACCTCCCTTTCCTGTATAGACTTGTTACCGGGTGAGACGACACCTATGAATTTGAGTTTTCCTCGCAAGACCCCGACCCCTTCCGCCACCTTTCACCCGACTCCCTTTTCCATCTTTTTATAAGATCGTTTTTTCGTACTCCCAACTTTTACCCCATTGAGACCGAAAATTTTTTCCCAATCCTATCGCCATTTATCATGATCCCCCAGAACTTGCCTTTTCCTCTCCCCCTACTCGTTAGTCTTCTATTCAGAAACTCCCTCCCCCCCCCCCCCCCCGCACAAATGTCTCTCCCTTAATTTTTTTTCGTTGATAGCTTTGTCTGCGGTATATACGATGCCCACGCTTTCGCGGGAGACCATTATATACCAAGGTTCCCTGCTCCTCCTGCGTCCCCAGTTTTCCCCTTTTTTCCTGCTGAGCGCGTTACGAACGGATCGGCGGCTTGTGTCCCCTAAGATTTTTGGTCCCCGTTTTAAAAATGGTCAAGGCATCCCCCACCCTTCCTCAGCTTTTGTGATGCGTATCGCTTTCTGATTTTTTTACCACACGATCAGCACCTATTTTGTTCGGTTATCCCCTTTTCCCGACCCGACTGTTTTCCACCCCCCCACTGTACCAAACCGCCCCTCCCTACCTTGCTGAAGTACGATCTCACTTACAACAATCAAGTCTTGGCTTTCTTTTTCCCCCCGGCTTGTAGATTTTCTTTCCAGCGCTTGTTTGAGTCCCTTTTTCTCCGTTTCCTCTCGTACGCGGCTGTTTTTGTGAAAAGTGTATCCCAGACCTTCACAAACCCTTCTTTTATCAAAGTCCGCAGTTGCGACCTTTCCTCCTGCGAGCCATACTCGCTATTGCTGTACCCTCGTTTTTCTTCTCTTCGTCATTACGTGCGTTACGTCCTGTGATTGACTTTTTTCCTTTTATCCTTTGACCCCCCTGCACTTTAAGTACCACATCGTTCCACAATACCTCCTGAGTCACCTGATCTCCCCATTCCCATCACCAACCCCTTCTCCCCTTCCAGCGCCCCCCCTTTCCCCGATTCTGTCGCGTCCCTTTTTCCCTTACGTCTGCATGTCTCTGAAGGTGTCCACAGAGCCTGTGTTTCATTGAAATCATTCAATAACCCCTTACCCAGACAGGCTTTTTTTCCTTACGACCTAAATAACATTTCCCCCCTGACTCTCTTTTTTGCTCCCCCTCGACGACGAAACATTTTACCACGTTTTCGTTCTCTTTCCATCTTTCATGGGGGCATGTCGACTCTCCTCCCGTGACCCCATCTTCGTTGCGCCAACTCGCAGCAGGACCCCAAAGCAAGTCCGCCCCCACCAATCCTCCGATTGCTTGATTTTTCGTTAACTGATAGTCGTCGATTTTTTCCACCTGCTGCTGTCGATTGTAGCCCCGGGACCCTTGAAATAGCGTGCCCCATGAACTCTTTACAAGCCGTCCCTTTCAGCCGCTCGCATCCCATCATCACTCTCGCCGTTGCCCCCAACCTTCCCTGCCGATGCAACTATCAGAAATGGTCGCGATTCCTGTCCCCGAAGATCGCCCATCCTGTCCCGAGATGTTTCTCCTGTCCTTCCTGCCTTTCTTTTTTCTTCAACGGTGCGTTATTGTCCCTTTTTTTCCGAAGAAGACTGGGATGATGTTTAGAACTGACGCAAGAAGCCGTTCCTCTTAACCCTTCCCTCCCCGCTATATTGTTTTTTCCCCTTAAGGACTCCGGCCATACACGACATAATTTCGGCTTTTCGGTCCTTTTTTATAGTTTCGAACCTACAACACCCCCCTTAAAATTGCCCTTTCCCCGAGGTGGGCTTTCCCCCCCCTCCTCTTTCAGTACATCTTTTCCACCCTCAATTTCAATTGCGACCGGTTTTTTTTATGTTCCGGACAGCCCACTCACGCCGATGGTGACCTCAGTCCTTTTTTCGTCCGTGTGCATCTTGCCTGGTTCCCCCATATTAGGATCTTTCTCTGACCGTCTCAAACTCCTCTGGCCTTTCCCCCTCGCCTAGCGGGTCCCCCCCTTTTTTTTTTCCACCTGCTGCGGCCCCTTTTCCCACTTTTTTTTATTTTTGCGCGACTAGTGTAACTTTCCTTCTACGCCAGTCTCTCCTTCCTGGCTTTCGTGGCCCTTACGCGATTGGAGGCCTGTGCTGGCCTATACTACTTTTCCCGTCATTTGTTGTTGGTTTTAGAAGTCGAAGATGTCCAAACAATTGTTCCAAGGGACTACTCTCCCCGCCGCCACCTCTCCTATGTCGATAGCTCTACCTCTCAAATGCTCCGCCTTCGAATATTTTTTTTTTGAATTGTTCACATCAACGGTGAAGGTTCCAAGATTTCCCCCCTTGACACTTATGCCCCCCCCTCTGTTGATTGTATATGCAACTCAACTTTTTCCAGGCACAGTTTACACCAAGTTCCCCTCTTTAGTTGCCCCCCCGCCTACCCATCAACGCCCCAGGGGCCCTGTAGTTTTTTGCTTTTTTTCGAATTTCAATACCGCTTTCATTAGCCAGCGCTCGCCTGATCGTTTCGACAACAGTAGCTACCTCCTCTCCAAGAATAGGAATTTTCACATGACCCTTGCCACCCTATCGGGGCTTATCCATTTAGACGTTGCGCCTTCGTTTTTGCGCACCGACCTTTGTCGCGATTTCATTGAAAAAACCCCTCCCCCAAGCGTGTTAACAGCGCCATTGTCCGCCCCTTTCCCTTTAATCCTCTTCCTCCTTTCTGCCGATACTCTCTGCCGCATTACCGGGTTCTTTCCTATTTGGTTGTTCCCACACCCCGCGTTCTTCTAAGATAGTCGTTTTCCTTCGATCGCTCGACTTTTCCCCCAGGGATGCTTCCCCCCTTTCGTCTCGCCATCCTTTACCCCGCCCCTACCCTGACATGGTCATGATAATTACTCCTAACAAGTTTCATCTTGGGCGACCTGCGCGTTTGGACGCCTTGGCCCACTCTTCTTTAGACGTAGCCTTCTTCACGTCTTCCCTCATCTTCCTCAGGCACCGTTGCATGTTTCTCGCGAAAGGTTCCATCACAAACCTTTGCCTGGGTTTTGGAATGGGGATTGCTTTTCCCCTGACGACTGCGCGGTTTCCTCTGAATTTGTTTTGGATCCAACCCCCTCCCTCCCCACTCTTTTACATCACGACCCACCCCTACTACCTTTCAGAAACTTTGCCGCTTTTGCCCGTTGATTCTTCGCGACTTTTTTTGGCCTTTGATTTTTGCGATCTGTGATCCCGGCGCTGTTTTCCTTTTTCGTCTTCTTTCCAAAACGCCCAGTACTCCCATACTCTGCCAAAGTCTTCATTTCTTTACTGCAACCCGTCTCTCGCCACAAGACTTTTTTCCCGACCGTCTCTTCTCCTCCGCAGCGAAATTTCGCCCCGGTTGTCCCTTTACATTGTCTTTGGCTCCTTTGGACTTGCCTTCACGTAGCCAAGACAAACGTTTACCCTTCGCAGTTCTCTTTGGTCCTCCTCGGCGTGGCTCCCTCCACTTGTGCCCCGGTTTTTACTTGCAGCTCGCCTTTTCTTATCTCTTGGCGGTTTTTTTGCGGTTCTCATTTTCTCCTTGGATACAGTACCACCCACTTTTCTTGATCTTTTTAGTTGCTAAGTTCGTCATAAGCCCAGACCTTTAAGTGTGTCTTGTTCTGCCTTATTTCCTCCGGGTCGTCAAATTATTTGTCCCACAAGGCCTCCGACGAGTTTCCCACACCCTATCAACCGGCCCCCTTCCTTCTTCCATTCCCAGATATGTTTCTTGTGTTTAGACCTGGCCGTCCGTCCTTTGTGCCAGCTGCACCCCGCCGCCAGGTCAGATCCCGTCTTCGAGCTCTCATTGGGATCGGTTAGTCAGTCCCTTTTTTTTGCATTCCTCCCTGTCCGCCCGAAAGTTCTTTTCTTCCTTGTGCACAGTTGTTTTATGAAAATCGCACCATGCCGGTTCAAACCTTTGCCCGGTGGCGCCTACAACCCGTCCGTCCTCCCAAACTACACGGATCGGCCTTGCTTCCGTCTGCTTTGTGCTTGGACGCTTTCCCCCCCCGTCCGCCCCATTTGTCTTTTGTTGCTCTGCATTCCGTTCCTCGATCGCTACCTGTGAGACACGCCCCAGATCTTTTCATTTCCATTATAAGCTTTTTTGAACTTAATCTGTGTACTTTTGCCTTTGCTCGGTGGAGCTTTCTGTTTTGGTTGATGAACTGATCGTTCCCGGTCGACTTTAACTACTCTTGTCCTCTTTGCGGGTGTAAACCTTTCAATTCCCCACCTTTTTTGTATTTACCGCCTTATCCATTGCAAAAATTTTTTTCCTATGCCACCGGCTCCCCCCCCCCACGGTTCGTCTCCTGACCACCCTGCAACCGGCGAAGGCCCTTTGCGTCTGAACTTTTTCTGTGGCTCTTGGTCGAAAGTGTTCATTTTCCCAAACTTTTAGAGCTCTTTCTTGACAGTAATCTCCCTCTCACAGTTTGATTTTGATAGTTTCCTCAGAACCGCATAAGGTCTGCGTCCTAAATTGACACCTGGTGATCAAGTAATTTTTCACGATCGCAGTTTAGTGTCAGTCCATGCCCTCTCGTCCCCTCTCCGTTGTCCGATCCCTTCACCGGTCCAATTCGCCTAGGCCGGAATGGGCTTCGGTATTGAAAGGTGACGACGCTCCCCTGCGTTCCGTTATTCCCCACTTTTTCGACCACGTTGAGACAGTGTGCCCTTGCAACGACAGACGTCCCTTTTCCT
>Ga0179593_1257639_pt1 | contig 13409 bp, 17 predicted proteins | sample CZODoug2_1_08_16_FD_185931 | JGI IMG/M metagenome (GOLD analysis project Ga0179593, IMG submission 185931) | Vadose zone soil fungal communities from Angelo Coast Range Reserve, California, USA - CZODoug2_1_08_16fungal (PacBio error correction) | ecosystem: Environmental > Terrestrial > Soil >... | reverse complement strand
TGTGGGTAGATAGGCTCTCCTCAGTTTCGCGCCCAATCGTATTTTCTCTTTGCTCCGAGGACCCTTTTTTGGCCTTCCTATTCTGGGAAATAGAGATGCCAATAACCTCCCCTACTCAACCGTTTTCCCTTCCTGACCCAGTCGGACAGAATGACAGCTCGTCAAATCCGCGGCGTGAAAATGACTCCCCCTCGCTCCTACCGCCTCCCCCCTTGAAGCCGATCGCTGTCCCCCTCTCCCCCCCTGATTTAGGCGACTGCAGTCCTTGTGAACGTAGAAGTACCTCTTTCATTTCCCCTTTTTCTCCATTTTTTTCTTCGTCTTGTGCTCCGGTCTCGTTGTAATCAGTCCTTACAACCGTCCCCATAGCAGGATTCGTTCGGACAGCGGTATAGCGTTTCTGCCTCTTTCCCGCCCAGGTCCCCCCTCTGTTCACATCTGAAATAGCGGAGCAACATCCCCCTTCCCCTCCAATGGGTCACACTGTTTTACTTTTCTTTTGATGAATCGTGATAGCCAGATGAGGAGACGTCACAATATGTGCCGTCCCCTTCCCCAGGCCGTATCAGGTGCAGGGTTAGTTTGAGGAAGCTACTGCTTCCACCTAGAAACTTGTGGGCGTGATTGAGAAGAAGCCCCTAAGTTGTTAGACATAGGTTGACCCCCTTTCCTCGTTATAAATTCACTCCTCCTTTCTCCGTGTCTTTCTTTGTTCTTTACCAATGAGACAACTCATAGCATGTGCAATTCTCCCCCGAATCGATACCTCTTTTCCTGAGCGGGACCTTCCGTTCTTTCCACAAATTGATGTCAAAACATTTCCTCTCTATTCCCCACAATAGATCCCCTCTGAACTTTAATAGGAGTAGAATGTGCTCTTACGTGGGGTTGAATATCCTTCCTCCCCGGGTGGCCTTTTGATCTCCCACAAAATGACGCATCTCCTCCTACATCTCGCTTCGTGTGACGTAACCACCTTTCTCCGAGGGGTCGTAGACTTGCACTACCCCGTGTTGTTCTATTCTGTTTTCTCTGTTCACGTACCAGTCGTCCCGTTCCCCACTTTCCGCAATATGTGGTTTCCTTTTGAATTCCGGAGCACGCCGATCCTTTCCTTTAGAAAACAGGCCGGTCCCTCTCTCCTTTCTAAAGTCCGCAGTTCTTCTCGTCTCTATTTCCTCAACCACGTGATGTTTTTCATCTCTCTCCTTGACTTCTTTCTTTCCTTTTACAGATTTTCCCTGCCGCGCAAACGGCCTGTTTATCGCCCTGTCCAAACCTCTTAGTGTTTTTCCATTTCCCAATCCCAAGCCCCCCCCCCTCTTCCTTTCCCTCACCCGGTTACGGACCTGACATTGAAGTCCCAAATATCCACCCTTCATCACGGCTTTTGAGAACGCGACTACCCCCCCGTCGGCTCTATGTTTCCCCGTTGAACAAGTTGAAAGATGATCTTTTTTTGTCGAGGCCGCTTTTTTTGTTTGCTCTCCCACCTTGTCTCTACTTCGCCCCTCGCCCCCCCTTGGACAATACCCCACTTCCGAACGCGATTTATCTGCTTTATTACGCCTTCGAGACTTCTCCAATTCCTCTGGACCCGCCAACTCACCCTGCGAACACCACAGCTCAGACGCCTTTGGGAGATTTCTTGGGGGGGTCCCTTTTCCAGACTCTTATGATAAATTGCACCCTCTCCCCTCCCTTCTTTCACCTCCTGTGGTTTCAGGTTTTTCGGAGCGACCTATTACAACGCCTTCTGGTCGAACAAATTTATTTCATTGATGTCGTATCCCCAACCACCTTGTGTCCGAGTCTTTCCTTTTCTTCTCCAGCACTTCCCCTTTCTCTACTTTTCCCGATTACGGTCACAATTTTTTCCTCGCAAAATTTGCCCCCATCACTTCCCCAATTCCCCTTCCCCCCCAATGGCGGGAATTATGGACTTTTTTTCAGCCGCGAGGGCATCTTTTTGAACCTCCCCTTTTTTCCGGGCGGCGATCTCACGCCCCTCTTTCCCGTCTTGCCTAAATCCTCTCTGGCTGGGTTGAAGGACGCGCTCCCCCCCTATCCCTTTTCCCTACTCCCCCGGTATCTTTATTGACTCGGTCCCCAGCTTGATTCGTCCTTCTTCCAGCGAATCATCTTTTTTATGGCAACTGTCCTTTTTCTTCCCCTGCTCAATTCAGTCGGCTTCTCCCCTGTTTCGACCGAGGCTTCTTACTTGTCTTTCCGAAGGCGGACCTCCGGTCATCCCTCTTCAACCTTGCCTGCGACTACAGCACGCTTCCTTTCAGCTTTCGATTCCCACGCCGCGAACTGAAAAGATCCCCCAAGACGTTTTATTCAAGGGTCACCCCCCTCGTCATGGGCGCTTCCACTCCGCGATCCCGATAGGTCCCAACATCGCTCAACTCCCCTCCGTTTTTTCCATTTTTTCTCACACGCCTACAGGTCCGGCATTAACCTAAAGTCTGGTCTTAAGTCGTTCCACCCTCCCTCCCCACTCCTTGTGCTTCTTCCTATGGGCCCCCCCCATTAATTAGGAAGAATATTTCAAGTAATGTAACCTCTATGCCTGTATCCTCAGTGCACACTGATGCGTGCTTCCGTTCGTGCTGCTCGTTTTGTGCTTTGAAAGCCCCTCCTTACGCCGAACGGATTCCTGACCTGCGTGATCCTTCCTCCTGGAGCACCGACGTGTTCCTTTTTTGTTTGCGATGACATTCCATAATCGCAGGATTCTTTTTACCTCAGGACGTCATTCCCCACCCCTGTGACTGGAGACGCCATTTCTGGTAGAAGGGCCACTTCCCTAACCTCGCCTTACACGAATGGTTTTTACTGGGTTTTGGTGCCTATGGTAAATACACCCCCCGTCAGCCCTTGTTCTTTCACTATTCCACTCCGACCAGTACCCATGTCCCCATGCGCCTACCCTGTATTCTCCAAGGTCTATAGTCAGGTCCCTCCCCCCAACGCGACCCAGTCCCTTACCCCCCGACGTACTCAATCGGTTTTTTTCTTTGCCTATCACTTCTCCATTCGGACTATGACATCGCGCAACCGGGCGTGACCTCCCCGTCTCTCCCCCCCACCCCATTCGGTCACCAACTTGCCTTTTGACGTGCTTTTCGTTTTCAGTCCCAAAGCTCTCGAAGCTTTCCCGGTGACCAGAATCAACCCTTCCAGTTACATTTACATAGCATTCTTCTACCTCGTCCCCCGTCAGCAATCTCAAGTGTCACAAACCAACCCCTCCCGTTCCCCGGTTCAAGGGCACCCAACGCTGTAGTCTCTTTTCGACAGGCCTCTTTCGCTGAATAATCCCCCAACACTGTGCACCTTTTCCGTGTTCTACTTAGGCAACCGTTTCAGGCTGCGCGGTGGATCTTTTCCCTCCCCTGAAACGTTCGATTGCGTGCTCATCTGCCCTTTTACGATTTTTTTCTAGAACCCCCAGTGGTCGAAGTAAAAGTGCCCCGGACTATTCGGTTTGCTCGGTACCTTTCTCACCTTCCCCTTGCCCAAAATGTACACATCGAAGCCTGTCCCCATACGATCATAGTTTCCCACGGAAATGAGGTCCGATGTCTTGGTGTGCGCGATCGTGTTCGACAGCCATCCCCTCTCTCTTTCTATACTCCGTTGTGTTGTGAGTCTCGATTTGTGAGGCTTGTCGGACCCACTCCTCGCCACCCTCTGATAGATACTTACGGCGACAAACCCAGCGTGATAGACTTCTTTGTCACCTTTTTTTTCTTGGGGAAGGTGCCCTCCCCTCTCCCCACCTACAGTCCGGTTGTGTTACTCCCTACCAATTGTTACTTCCTTTTGAGATAGTCGTATTTCTATTTTTGTGTTTTGTTTTGGTGGTTGTTTTTGCGTTAGAGTCCCTAGAACTGTTAGGATCCAGCTCCACCTCGAAATCCTTAGACAGTTGTCCCCTCCTTTCAGAAACCTGATTAAGTGACTTCTCCCCCGACCATCGGAACTTGCGAACCCCTCCCCCTCTTTTGTTGTGCCCCCTTTCAACCCGGCTCTTTCTTGTTGTTTGTTACCTTCCTTTTTCACTTTTAAGTAGAGATGAATGTTTCGCTTTCAATGTCCCAGAGACTTTCTTTTATCCCTCTACAAGCTTCGATCTTTATGGAACTCCCCCCCCCTAACCGTCGCGTGCCTCCCCTTTTCTTCTGAGCGTTCTTTTTTTTTCTTTTTCGGTAAAGCCCGTTTTTTTCGCGATGTAATCTACGACACTGCTTAAGGGATCTTCCGAGAAAACAAAATTTTTCCCGGTCGGGATCCTTCTTCCGTTGTATCTTCGTTCCCTTCCCTAGTATGCCATTGACATCCTCCCCTTATTTCACATGGTAACCGTCACCATTGAGAAAGTTTAGTATAGTCTTCTCGCTTTGCAGAATCGCCGGTTTCTTCTTTTCTTACAATCTTCCCCCCGGTAGACAAAATAGTCCCTTTTCTTCTTGTAGGATTTTGGGGGCCTTATTTCTAACCAACCAAATCTCCTTCAGAATTTTTTTGGCTGAAGAAGATCACACCGCACTCATTCCCATTACTTGGAAGGACTTAGCCCACTCTTTCTTTCTTGGATGAAGTTTGGCGGAGATAGCATCCTCACAGAAGTTCGGAGTCCTTTTCCGTGTACCGCCCCCCAATCTTCTTTCGCATATTATAACGAGTCCGCATCCCATCCTTTTTCCTATACCGATACCAAAAGTCCACAAGTGCATTACCCGATGAAACTCTCCCTAACTAGACCTGGATTCCCCTTTCCGGCACCGTTTGTGGCTCCCGGTGACCTTAAGGCAAAAGCATTCTTTATCCTTTGTTTTTTTTCCGTATTTGGAGACGAGGTGAGAACCCCGTTTCCTCCGTCTCTTTTTGATGATGTATTTCCTATAGTCCTCTGAGGCCGTTTTCCTCTCCCCCTCTTTTGGACCTCTCTCTGCTCTCCCTGGAATGAAACGTAGTGAGCTTCCTTTCTCGTCTTTAGACCCCTTTGATATGCACCCCCCCCCTACTCTCCTTCGCACACCCCTTTTCGTACTGCCTTTTTCCCCCTCTTAAGTCGAGTCAAACATACGCTGCCCTCCAATGCGCCACGCGCTGTACTTGCTCCCCCGAGCTTCACTCGCGTCCTGCTCTGCAATTATCAGTTCTTCTAATAGAGTTGAACGAGATTGGAATATGTCCTTCAGTCTATTTTGACTTTTACGTTTGACGCCGCCCTCCCCCCGTCCATAGATTCTGTAGGTGCGTCTAGTCTAGAGTTCGGTAGATGAGATCCCCCGTGGAACCTGTCCTCACTATGACTTCCCCCCTTTTTCCCTGCACCCTCCATCATTACAGAAATTGTGTGAAACTTTTATCTCCCCTCTTCCGTCTCGCACGATGGCTCTAAACTTTTTTGCAAGTGACTAGTAAAAGGCTCTCCCCCTTTGAGCGTTGAGGATCTTCCCCCCAAGTCGTTCCAATCTTCCTGCCCAAGTGATGGGTTTTATCTCACTACGAAGAGACTTTGCGTACCTTTCCCCAGGGTACCCCCTCCGAGAAATCATACCGCGTTTTATCAGGGGGATGCGGATTGTTTCCCCCCCCTGGAGAACTGTTGACGACTCCGAGCCGTTTCCGGTTTTTGATTTTCCTCTCTTCTGGTTCTTGGACATAGCCTTGGACTGCAAACAATTTCTCCGCTGCCACTCGTTAAATCCTCCTAACGGTTACGTAGCTTTTCTTTTTTCTTGGTTTTGAATTCCTTCTCTTCACGGGTGGACTCTTCGCGCACACAACAGGCAGACACTCGAGCAGAACTTCTCTTTCTTTTCTCCCTCGACCCCTGATGTGTTTCGTCGCGTTGCACATTTTTTCCCTTTGTATTTTCCCGTTCTTTGACCGGGGAAGTCCCTTCAGTAAGTAACCGGTCTTACTTCAACTGGGTCTTGGGATGTCCTTGAACCCTCCCCCTCCCATTGAAAGTTCTCCAGCGTTTTCTCTCCTCCATAGGGAGACCCTTCCGCCTCTTCTTAATATCCCTTTTTTTCCCTCCCCCATAAGGGGGGGTTTTGTTTTAGAGAGACCGAGCCTTCCTGCTTCTTTCATAAGATTTCTAGCTCCCTTCTTTACAACCTTTCTTCTCTCGAGGTTGTCCCTTCCCTCCCCCGATCCCAGTCCTCTAACCCCTGCCCCCTTCCCTGGACTTAAGGACGTCCCCTCTCACAACGTCCACTGATCCTCTCACAGACCAAATCCCACCCCTGCGAGAATTTTTCCTGCACCAGTTCCGAGAGATATTCTTCGCGAGCGCATTTTTTTGTTCCCCCACTATAACCACAGTGAGCGAAGTCTGTCATCAACCCCCACCCCCCCCCAAAATTCTTATATTCCTCTTTCAGGGCTCAGAAGAGTGGAAGCTCTCCCTGTCCCTGGCCCTCTGGACTCCTCCCCCTGATTCCCCGCACTGCTCTACCCCTCACGCGCCTTGCCCTCCTCGCGAGCTCATTCAGATATGCCCAAGCGACTCTCCCGACCATTCACTCCTCCTTAGGACACCGCCTGTCTTTCTTCCTTGGATCGGAGTCTACCCCGTCCGATTTATCCCCCTCCCCCGTCTTCTGGCTCTTTCCCCCACAAACTGGGTTCGGCGTCCATTTTAGTCTTCCGGCTCCGAACACTCTCCCGACTCGGTTCCCTCATGACGGCCCCTTTTTCTCCTTCCCCCCTTTTGACACCTCTGGCGACGATCACTTCCCCTCTCTGCATGTACCATCAAAATTCCCCCACAATGTCGTGGAATCTGGATGCTTTTTTTCTAAGAATGATTGTTTCTCTTTGTGAAAACTTCCCCTGCCCCTGGGCAGGAGCCCTCCCACCACCTTCTCTTCCATTGGAGGTTTGCCACTTAGAGATGGACTGTTCTACTTAAGGAGAATTTCCATATAAAGTCGCCACGTCCCTGAAGAAGGGCCCGGTAGTCTCACAGCCAGGGATCCTCCTAAAGGTTTCCTGAAGCTCTGCGAGAAGTCCTTTCCTTGAGACACCAAGCGCGGGTCCCCTTTCCCCGTCCTTCTTCTTTCCGACCCCGCTAAGACGGAGAGGAACCAGGAATTACGAAATCTTGGCGCCGATCCTATTTAATTGCAGTTCTTCCTCCCTTCCGAACGGCAATGCTCCCCTACATGTCCTTAATGGTCTCCTCCCAAGGTGACAGATTTAGGGCCTCTCTAACCCATGCCGCGATCCGATATCCCCCTTTCGCACAAGCGAACCCTTCGAACTTCTTCCCTAAAATAGTCGAAATGCCGGCATTCTTTCCGCATGATGGTCCCCTGCTGCAAGATCCCACTAATTGTGAATTATCGCTTTCCATCAACCTGTATAGGCGTATCATTTTTCAAAGTACCCTCAGTTTTTTTCTGAATTTGTTACTGATTTTGAACCTCTGTGATGCCAGCCTCTTTTTTCTCTTCTTCTGATATTTTTAGCAAGCCCTCTCAGAAGAAGGCTGTTATGTTTCTTCCCGCCTCCACTTCAACGACCGTAAAGGAAGTGATTTTTTCTCCTTCCATTACCTAATTCTCCTTATGCTTTGTTGAATCCCTTCCCTTCCATCACAAACAGTTTTTAGGCTGTCTCTTCTCTTTGAGGTTGTCCAGTTCCTTTTCCCCTACTCCCCCTGAGCTCTTACACTATTTTCGTCTACCTTTTTGGCCTATTTTTTTCAATTGAACCCCCCCCCCCCGTTCCACGGCTGCGGAATCTGATAATATAAGACGTACAATTTGCCCGGACCTTTTTCTATTCCCCGGTTTTTTTCGTACCCTTTGCTACAGAGGACGGTACCTCCAAACTCCTCCCCCCCCCACAGTCCCCAGATACCCCGCCCTCCTACCCCAAATGGTGGTGATAGGACCTTATCCGCCCCTGGGTTGGAGAGTCCTACCAATCTCTTCCACCCTTTCTGGAATAAGACCCCCCCTCCTTTTCCCCCCCCCCCCTTCACCTTCGGTCCAAGTACGGGCGTGGAGTGGAGCAAAGCGATCGTCCTTTGGTATCAGTCCCCCCCTTCGGGTCCCCCCTCATCCCCTCTACGACCGCCTTTTTCCTCCCTTTGAATTCAACCCAAACCCCCCACTGACCGCTTCCGTTCAATTAACCACAAACGCTGGAGATGTTCCTTCTTTCTTCGAATTACCCCCCCCCCGTGAACCCATGGTTATGACTTCGGTCCCCCCGTATAATTTCTTTGAGAGGTGTTCTCCCTCTTTACCTTCATTGAACAAGTTCGTTCTGAGACTCTGCCTACCCCTCCTCTTTTTCCCTACGTACCCTGTGTAGAAGACTTAACAATGAAAAGCCTATGACGGTGGAGATTTCTTGGTTGCCGAAGGCACCTTCCCCCCTTTCTCCCCCATTTTCTTCATGAACCCCTTCATTTAGGTGGTCCACCGGAAATTCTCCGCTTCTCTTTTGGAGAGCTCTGTCTCGAAGCCTCTCAGTAAAATCATGTCTTTTAAGTCACCCCCTCTCTTTCTGTTTTGTCTCTCTATGTTAGTTTCCGTCACCACTTATCTCTCCCCTGATCTCTTCTTTTTTCACGGTAACCCACCGAATCTACTTATTTCGCCTTTTTATTGGGGCCAGGGACTTCGTCCCCCCCTCCGCTACACAGAATAGTCCCCTTTTCTCATTATTCGACCACGTTTCCCTTTAGAGATAGTCGATATGTGCAGCTTTCTCGCCTACGACTTTCTTTCCTTTTTGATTCTCCCCAGGCCCCCCATCGAAAGCCGTGAGGAATGATTCAGTCAAGAACCAGTTATTTCCCTTTTTTCCTTCCTCTAAGCGGACCCTCAGGACTCTCCAGAGCTTTCCTTTGCAATCTCTTTTCGTGGTGGGGTCAATGAAAGGTCGTCCAACGGTGACGTTCGCTTGATGTCCTGTCCCGTCCACGCCTCCTCGTTTTCTGATTCGATACAGGTCAAATTTTATCTCTTCCTTCGCCAGACAAGAAAGTATCGTTCCCCCAGTGATGGTTAGAACCGTATCTTTTTTCTTTCAGTGCCGTTTTCTACCTTCATGCATCTCCCCGCCCCCTGAGAGGAGTGCACCTATGACCACCCCCCCCTTGAGTAATAGGTACTTCAAGTTGGTTCGTTTCCCAGGGACCGGCCTTTCTTCGTCGCCCTGGACTACGCCATGATAGTTTTCCCCCATGCCGCCAGGCAAATTGACCACGTTCGCGGGATATTATCGAGATACTCCCATCCTCCCCCCTTGAATTCCATTTTCATAGGACCCACCCTGGTTCTCCACCCCCCATGCAGTGTAAATGCTTCAGTCTAGGTGCATCGCACCACCCCCCTTCATCGGCTCCCCGTTGGTGGATTCTCACGTCGTACCCCTAAAAGAACACATATGTATGTCACGTACCTCCCTACGAGATTCCGTTAGAGTTTCCTCCTCTTAGAATAGCCCCTCCCATCCATCAAGTTAGGTGTTAAGCTTTTGTTCAGAAAACATATCGCCCTCTATCACGCTTAACTGCCTCCCCACCGCCCTTTTCCCAGATAGATAACAACAGGCATCACACTTTGCATTCCTTAGCTGAAACTGACGCAACATAGTCCTGGATTTCCCAGCTAAGGACCTTAGTTGCGCTCCTTTGACGCCTTAATGAACCATCCTCCTCTCCCTTGAGTCCTGCTTTCGAGGTCTCGACTTTAGACCAGCTCGTGTGCTTCTTATGTACCTCTCTGATGCATGCCTTTTATAGACCCCAAAATGTCTTGTCGTCTGCTCTTTTCCCCTTGAGAAGGCCCCTTTTTTCTCTTGTGACCTCTCATTTGCCATATTCTTCTTTTGACCAATTTCCTCGATGTTCCCCCTTTTTTTGACGGACGCCGTATAATTGCCCTTCTTTTCATAAGTCCCACCCCCCACATCCTGCCGTCCTGAAAAATTTCTCGTTGTCAGGTGCAGAAGATCCAACTTTCCTCGGTCATAGCCGCACAATTCGCCTTTCTCGGTCCTATAAGCGGTTCAATAGCGGGCCATAGTCCCTTTCTCTCCTATTCTTAGTTCTCAGGTCGAATCCGACATGCCAAGTACCTTAGCTGACTTAAGGCGAGTCCTCTTGATAGTACCGTTCTTGTTCCTCTTGAGACCTCCCCTTGGAACATTACGTTTCAATCTCCCCCTAGTCGCCCCCCTCATCCTTACCCCTCCAAGTGTGTGAACATGTTATTCCCCCTTTATTCAAGTGTATCCGCTTAGGAGGCGAAACCTTTACGTAATCGTAACAGTCCTCCTTTGATCCTTTGCGGTCTTTTACGCGTACCCTCCAAGGGTGCTTGGGATCTATCATCCCCTCCCCCTTGCAATTGTTACTCCAATCTGGAACGGTGTAATAGCCCCCGTCTTACCTTCAAGCCATGATTCTCCCCTTTCATTTGGTACCTTGACGACCCTGATTTTCTATTCAGACTAGCTCCTCCCTCTTCTGATAGGTGAGTTGTTAGAGTTAGGGCCAGTAGCACCCACCATTATGTTCCCCATCTTCAACGATGCCCCAACTTTATTACCCTTAGAACGTACATGGTTTTCCTGGATTCTGGCCGTGATGTTGACTAGACGAGCGATAACGAAGGGTTCAGAGGAGGATCCCCCCCCCCCCCCCCATGAGCCCCCCTGATTTGCATACCTTCTGCAGTCGTTGTGCGCCTGTCACAACATGTTTCAGCCCCCTGCCGGTAGAGATCGCCATAAGCGTCAGTTGTGATTCTGTTCCTTCCAGTACGAAAGTTCGCGTCCTTCAATATTGGGATCCTTGGTCATTTCCGGGCCCCTATCCTAATACTGGACCAGTTAGTCCCATCCCAGTGCTGAGCGAATCGGGCTGACAGCGAAGACGAAGGAAGCTCTATTTACACAAGTTTTTTTTTAGAAGAGGAGGATTTCCTTCTTCTCCCTACCCGATTTTACGAGCTAACCTGCTGTTTATAACCCAAGAGTCAATCGTTGATTTTCGGTGCCCCTGAAATCCCCCTCCCCCCCCTCTCCCTTCCGCCTTTTTATTCAATGAAGGAAGTACACCCCCTACCCCCCCCCCCTTCATCACGAGTGGCACCAGCGTACGACCCCCCAGAGGCGAATGTGTTCCATGTTCCCCTCCTAGTATCCTTTTCAGACTTCTCCTTTGGGAGCTCCTTATACCCCATTTTAAGAACGTCGTTCCTTCAACACCACGCAAATCTTCTCATTGTTCCCTCCTTACGCTTTCCCCCCTCTTTATCCTAGTGGATCTCGCAAGGTTTCAGACCCATGGCGATGGCCTCCCACTAAACAATCCTGTACGTAAGCCTCCCTTCCCTATTCCATTCCCCCGCTCTTTTAATTTCACGCTCATCCCCCTTCGGAAAAGCCTTTCATTGCGGTCCTTTTCCCCTATTTTTTGTACAACCCATTCCCCCCCGATGTCGAACACCATTCTCTTCTATGGTCTTCTCCCCCAAACCCTGTTGATGTAGATTTTACTCCCCTCCTTTACGCAAACCTCCTCCCCATTGATACTACTGGAGTGGGAACGTCGACGGACACACTGGTTTCCTCCGTAATTTCTCAAATTCCTCGAGTCCATGGAAATTAACCTGGTCCCACCGGGCTGTCTTATGGGTCATGGTGCGCCGCCCGTCGGAACCTAACAAGACCTGTTCGGGGTTCTCCTCGACCGACCACTCTATAAGATGCCCTCCGAAATCCCGTGATGGAAGGTGAAGGGACCCTCTTTTCTTACCCTCTACCTTTCCCATATACCCCTCCACAGGGCCGTGTTCCCGCTATTTTCCCCTCCGGATTCCCCCCCAACGGTTCGTCCTTGAAGCGCTCTTTTCTCTTTTTTTTTCTCCCATTTTCCTCTGCAGGACAGACCTTCAGCTTTTAGCGCATTTTCCGCGGCTTATACCGCTCTTCAGTGTCAGGCGGTACCGACGTTTCCCACTTCAGAAAGACCCCCTTTTTCTCCTATAGATTTTCCTTTGCCTCTCGTCAGACGCCTTTCACTGTACCGTCGTCCAAGAGCAGGTTTTCATTAACAGGAGCTCCCTCCCCCCTAGCTTCTGGGCGCCAACCCTTTCTATACGATCTGTGCCCATCGGAGCCAACCCCTTCTCCTTCTGAAATTTGTCCAATAGAGCACAGGCCTTCATCTAATAAGCTTTGACCTTTCCGGAAGACCCGCCCACTCCTGTTCATTATCAGCTTTGACCGTTCCAAAATCCCTGTTACGGCGGAGAAGTTTCCCTTAATACCTTGATTCCTATTTCCCTTAACCATGAGGCGCTGCAAGTACCTCGTCTATTAGGTCCTGCTCGTTGTCGTCAGAACTATTACGCCGAAAGGATCTGTTCTCCCGCGAGGCTCGCCTACTTCTCCCCTCCCCGAAGCTCCTTTTTGGTTCCAGGAATAAATAATTTGTTTCTTTTCATTCATGTTCCTCGTGCATGAACAACAAGGATCAGATTGAGATTTGGGGCGACACGTGACCCCCCCCCCCCCCCCTTTCCCATACGCGGCCCTTACAATCTTGGTGGATAAATTTGTTTCCTCGGTGAAAGCCCCATCAAGTCCCCCGCTTGCTTTTCGATCTCCCGACAATCAATATTTGTCCTTCACCGGTTTGAAGATCCCTTTGGACGTAGTTCAACGTTTTCCTCCCCTCATGCCCCTTTCCTTGACAACAGAGCCCAAGTCAAAGTATATCCTTATAAATGTTGTTCTTCCTTCTTTTTTATCATTTTACCTACAGTTGGAGCGTTAAAGAGATAATCGAGTCAAAACTGGCGTGACTACTGACCCTCCCCCCCTGTTTTTCAAAATCACCTGCTGGTTTTGCCACTCGACTGTTTGTGTGTGAGGGTCCCGATTCCCCCGCTACCCTCCTTTCCCTTTGTTTCCGTCATAACTCCGGCTCGGGACTTTTCCCGCATTCCTCCGCCACGTTTAAAAGTTCTCTTTTTGCCTCCCACAACTACCAAAGACCTGCTCCTTTCACTTTCCCCCATCGTCTCTGGATCGTTCCGACAGCCTATAGCGACCCAAGTGTACACATAACGGGTTATTAATTCGGCCAACACGTTATTTATTTGATTGCGACGTTTGCGCCGTTCTTCTTCAATCCCAGTGAACCCTTTCGAACGGTGAGAGAACCACTTCCCTCGTCTTTTCATCCTAGACAGTGTTCGAAGATAACAGCCCTTCTCTCCCCTGAGTGTCTCCGCCTCTGTTTTTTCTTTTTCTACCTGTACCCCCTTAAAACCTCCCAATTCGACAGATGAAGATCTCAATTCGGTTCTTCAATAGGAGATCGATTTTTTCAGAGATATTCTCCAAGCCCCCTC
>Ga0179593_1719209_pt1 | contig 13410 bp, 9 predicted proteins | sample CZODoug2_1_08_16_FD_185931 | JGI IMG/M metagenome (GOLD analysis project Ga0179593, IMG submission 185931) | Vadose zone soil fungal communities from Angelo Coast Range Reserve, California, USA - CZODoug2_1_08_16fungal (PacBio error correction) | ecosystem: Environmental > Terrestrial > Soil >... | reverse complement strand
CAAAGCATGTTTTCCCTTTCGTGTATCCCCCCTTTACGACATATTCATCTTTTTTTTTTTGGGTGTGTTCCTCCCCTCCCCTTGATGCCGGTATAGGCACTGAACCCCCTGATAGACACTCCCCTCGGTCGAACACCTCCCTCCCCCGGTCAGAAGATACCCCGCGTTTTCTTTTTTCTGAGCAGGGCTCATCCAAAACGGCTTTGAAAGCCTGTGTCGACTTCGAGGAATCGATTACCCCGCGTGTCCCCTTGCCCCCAGCCGGTTACCTCCCCCTCCAATTAAGATCGTCCACTTCTTCTCCCCAAGGCCAAGCAGGTTCCCTTCTCGAAGAGCAGGTCCGGTCATCATCAAATCGAGTTTTTTCCACACCCTCAATATTCGGCTTCGCAGCATCCTTGTCTCTCTCCTAATTACCCCGTGTCGTTGCACCTCGCTCGCCCTCTGTCGGGTCGAGTCCCCGAATCTCCTTGGCCAACCTTTTGCGATCTTTTTCTCTTGACCCCGGCCTTTGATGCGGCAAGGCCAGGCCGTCCTTCCTTTAGCGATCAGCGCCCCCACACCCCTTTTTTTTGAAGGGCAGGACAATTCTCTCCCTGTCACCCAACGTCAATAAACGTGCCTTTCTCCCTTCCGCATTCCCAAATCGTCCCATACTAATTGTTTGTCCATGTTTTTGCAACTTTGGATGTTTTTTCCACGTATTTCTTGAAGTTTGTTCCCCTGATAGCCTTTGGCTCCCTTTGGCCCTGGGCCCGTTAGTGGGCGGTCTTCCCTGGGACTTTTTTTCCGTAGGTACCGTTACCTCCCCACGTTGCCGCCATTTTTGGTCTAGCCACCTTTCCATCCAAAGGTTTGCCCCCACGAGACTTTCTTGCCGTACGCGCCCCCCCTTTCCCCGTTTCGTATCTTTGCACGAACCTGGTTTGTCCCCGCTCGACAAGGTGGTAACCTATAAAACTGGCGTGTGTCCGGTCATTTTTTTCTTTCTTTTCCGGGTCTTCATTCTTCTCGTTCCTCTGAACTTGACCTCTCTTCCTTGTACCCTTCATTTAGCGCTTTACTTCCTTACTGTCTCCCTATGGAGGTTAAAGTCTTGTTAACTGTGCTTCGAGTCCCTTTCCCCCCGTTTGCCCTCGGTTTCCAGCCGAAATTTTTAATATTGACTTCCCCTAGTTCCTTAGCGTTGTATTCAGTGCAAGTGATTTTTGTCTACAGGTGAGTGTCCTCACTCCGAACGGTCATCTCAGTTTCTCAGACCCCCTTCCTCCCAGATTTTTTTTCACGCTCACAACCGGGTTTGAACGGCTCTCTCCCCTTGAGATGCGTTCCCGGAAATCGTCCCTTCGCTCCGAAAGAAGGGCCCTGCTAACCAGCTTCATCTTTGGGGTCGAGGCGTGGTGGTGTTATTTTTTTTTGAGTTCCATTCCAGCCGAACTGTGGCTGCACTCACCCTCCCCATGATGTCGGCTTGGTTACCAGGGTGTGAGCGTTTTCCCTGCCAACCCCAATCGGTGCTTTGTCATCGGAACGTTTCCGCAAGCTTTCCTTCTTGCAGGTTTTTTAGGCGAATCGCTGTTCCCTTTTCAGCCTACTGATATGTACCTCCCCTTCCTTCGCAGCCAGATCGTTTTGAGCCGTAGGCTCTTCCCCATTGTTGACCCCCCCTCTCCCGGTAATGGAAACTTTTGCGCACAGCATTGCGTCCTGCCCTAGGATTCAGTACACCACCACCCCCCCAACCACCATCGCGTATACACGTAAGAAAGTCGCCCCCTCTCTTCCTTCTCGACGGCCATTGTCCTTCCTACCACATCAATCGCTGTGCGGAAAAAAATTTCATCCATTGATCCCTCCTTCCGCACCTTGTCGGGTTCTTCATTTGTACTTTGAGCACTATCCTTAGATAGCTATTTCTTTTCTTTTACGTTGTGATACCCCGCCTTGTGAAATTGCGGCCCTTGGACCCTTTTGCATGCGTACCTTTTCCCCTCCTGATCTGCTGCTTTCCTTTACTGCAGGTGAATGACCTTTCTTTTTTTTTTTGCGACAGATCGGTTTTGACGAGCCGAGCGCGGATGTCGACTCCCCTCCCTCCGCGTTGAAGAGGTTCCTCTTTTTTTCAATGGGATAGCTTCTAGAGATCCGATCCCCTTTTTATTGATGTACTCTTGACAGCTCCCTGATCGAGATGGCTCTTCGAGTTTACCGATCCTCGCACCCTGCCTTTTTGGATCGATCCACACTGTGGTAGTCAGCTCCCTTTCTATCTTAACTTGCTCTTTTCCCTCGGTCAGGATCCCTTTTTTATGTTCCCCTTCTTCTTCCTTGATCACCTGTGTTCCCGACTACTCCCTAATTTAAAGCGTCAGACTGGATTGATCGTGACCTGTGTTGCCGGCTGTATACAGACCCCCTCTTTGGCGCAATCGGGGTTTACCTCCCCGGTCTTGACTTTTGCGGCGTTACCTTTTCTGGTCTTTTTGTTTGAAATATTTCGCGAAGATAGAGGACGCTTTTCCGTCATCCCAGCACGAACTAATAGCCCCCCCTCCCCCTATTACAGCGAGGAAATTTCCTCTTTTTTTTTCTAGCGTGTGTTGGTTTTTTTTTCTGGTTCTCCCCGCGCTCCCCTTCCGATTTTTTTAACCCCCTTAGTCCTACATAGTTACCTCCCCCCCATAAAGAAGAGGTGTGAGTACCTGTTCCACCGCGGCGGGCAGTCTCCCCTATCAATGGAGCATCCTCATGTTCCCTCCTTCTCAGGGTCCCCCCGCTAGCCTTCTCCCTGAATGTCCCTATATGGCCCCCTCTCTTTCCCGTCAAGGCCCCCCAATGCACCCCCCCCTTCCCCGACTTGGAACAAGCCAACCCTTTTCCGAGACGACGGTTAGGGGATTTGCGTTTAGGTCTCCCGCTGCCTCCTCTCTTCCAACTCGAGGTCCATCTAGTAAGATCTTCCCCCGTTTCGGGAATAACCTCCCCCTTGGAGATGTTCTTTAAGGGCCGAGAGGAGTTTTCTTTCCCTCGCCGCCCTCTCACACCTCAACGCCCCCTTGACTATCATATACGCGTCGTCCTTTCTACCTTTTTCGCTCTTTGAGCCGAGCTCTTATCCCTTGCAGCCGCTCCTGGTCTCTTAGCGTAAACCCGACCGATTTCCTCCCAAATGCCCTACAATCCTGAGCGTAGCACGTGCCCTACGCAGTTCCTTTTTGGTTCCCCCTGCAATCTTGCGACAAGAGGCCCCTTTTCCTGCCGCGTCCCCCCCCGATTCTGCTTTTGCTCCCAGAGCCAATCTTCATAGCCACTTGCATTTTAAGCGCATGATTGGACTTTAGTCACTCCCTTTGGGAGATGGGGATGTAGGGGGGTTTTCTTCTACTCATGCTCTTTTTCAAATTTCCGCCCACGTCGGCTTGAAGAGATGAGCGGGGCTCCCCCACCCAGAGGGGTGTTGATCCACGAGTGACTATGGAAATTTCTTTCCGGTTCCCACTTGGGGAGGCCGTAGCTCCCCAATGATTCTTTTCGGACGACCCCCTTTTCTTCCACTGTTTCCGTCATGATCCTCCTCCTCGAGAGTCCCCTTTTAATAGTTCCGGCGCTTAGATTCTTCTTGACTACAATCCATTCTTCCCTCTCGAATATCTCGATTCGCTAAAACATGCCCCGCCTTATTAAAGAACTCTACAGATCTCTTTTTTTTCGCCTGCCATTTTTTTTTCCTGACGACCCACCCCCCCGATCAACTGAGCGCCGCTGTCGAATTTCCCAAGTCAGATCTTCGTCACTTTGTTCCATGACTTGGATCTTGTTTTTTGCGTGTCCTTTTTTATCGCTATGTCTTTCCCTTGTCTGTTCGGCCCGGAGATCCCAGCTTGGCCCTAATCTCCTTTATTGTTTCCGTTTCAACGCCATAACCCGCTAATTCTCTCTTTTTCCTCCTTCTTTGATAGGTTCTTTTTCTTTCGTGACTACCCATGTGTCCTCGTCCAAGTGTTGTACCTTGAAACTCGATGTCCGCCACTTCCCGAAGCAGGTTCTTTCTGGCCCCCCCTTCCAACAGAAGCACAAATGATTTACCCCCCTTGACTCGCCGATGCTTGGAGATTTTCGTGAATCCTAAAATAAATAAGAGAAGCTTTTGAGGGATGTCAGAGAAGATGGAGATTTCGCACCTAAAGCGCCTTGTCGGGAGGGGACTTGCAATACTCTTTTTGTTCGGGGTTGGGGGTTGCCTTCCGTCGAGATAGGCGAGCTAGCCCGGTCTCTTCCCCCTCCCCCCCTTCAACTGAAAACAGATTTTGCCGAGATGGCGTTTTATCGTTGGCGTCAGTTTTGTCGCTTGTCGTCCGTCTGATTCATTTAGGGAGACCTGCCCTCACCGCCCTTTCTTGCCCGGAAATAGCGGTCCAGCACCTGCGTGATCCCCACCCATATTTTTTGCTCCCCCTTCTTCGGCGCCGACCCTTCACGTTGTTCCCCGAGAAGGTGTTTAGATAAAACTCCCCCCAGTCACGTTTACTCCCTCTTGCTTGCGCCCCAAAGTACCTTCCCGCTTAACTACTTGCCTTGATGTCCAGTTTCTGATATGCGACTCCGCGGTCGCAAAAGCGGCCCTCTTTGTCGGACGTTGTGCTCTTTCTTGTTTTGGGGTCCGGAACCCCCACGATGGCGGTGGCGTCCCTTTTTTTCAGACTTTGGTTAAGTTCATTTACTCTTGAAAAGAATTCCTATGAGCCCGGTTTCCCAGCCTTCTCCGCGTCTCGCTTTTCTGCTCGAAAAAGTAGATTCTATCGCCCTTATCAAGTTCCTTGTTTTTTTTTTTCTTTATCGAAGACGCTTCACCGGAACCGGACACTTCTGTGGTTTTTTTCCTATAGGACGGTAATATGCCAGCCGACAAGAATGCCGGAGCGGTTTTTCCCATACTTGCCGCTTCAAGAGCTCCCGCACACTCCTCTGGATCATGACCTTAATCGTTCTCGGACATTCGGACTCATGTCGTTATGTTGCTTAATGGTCCTCGTGTCCTTTGGTTCCTCTCCTTTCCTTCCCGGACTTTTCGAACGAGGCTGAGCTGGTTTGTGGAAGAATGAGGTTTCCATTGCGTCTTCTTCCGCCCGAAGTTTTTCCCACGTCAAACTCACACCCGGCTGAGCTCTTTACGGCTAACCCTTTGAACCAGAGTCCCATGCTGCTTCTTGAGGCGGCCATATCTTAAGCGCAAACCACCACGCAGGTTCTTACGCCTCTTGATGTCACGTCGGTTCTCTTGGATTTTCATTTTACTTTTTTAACCGATTCCGAGCCAGGCATTCTGCTTTACCGATTCGCAAACCACACAAGCCCCGCCCCCCCTTTCCCCCTTTTCAGCGACCCCCTTCCCCCCTTAAATTCCCGGAGTCCCCCGCTTCGCCAACCCCCAGGCATTTTTCCTCTCCATCAGGTTCACGATAAAAGCCCTCCTTGGAGCGGTATCCTCTTCCCCCTTTTTGCTGCCACGGTTTTTTCACATAAGTGAGATCATGAGCCGGACTGGCTCCGCTACCTGAGCCTGCTGTGGTCACACCACGGCTTTCTTTCCCCGTCGAAAGATGCCAAGTCCTCTCGAGCGAGGGAAACCTTTCGAACAGACATTCGGGCCAGCGTTGCGTCGATGATTCATCCATCCGTTGCTGCTTAACTGCAGCCCCCTTCTCGCTCAATTTTCCCGTTCCCACTCGGCACGTTCCCTCCTTTTGTCGGCAAGTACTCCCCCTGTAGGATCTTTCAATTGACCGATTCTTTCCCCCCCAAGTCACTTCCCATTCCTTCGCAGGACCCTATTTCGTGCAGATGTCCTCCCCTCCCCCTCGCACTTGGCGACAACTTTTTCCTAGACCAACGCTCGAGCAGCATGATTCGTCTCTTTCCTCAGCTGACCTTAGAACTCCCCCTCCTCTTTTGCCGTCATTTATTTCAACGGGTGTTGCCCTAATCCCGATGACTTTTTTTTGAGATCTTTCTACGCTATATTCGACAGTGTTACGTCCCTCCAGGCCTCCAATTCCCCCCATTTCCCGATCCTGTTGAGCACCACGGCAGAGGGAGAGTGTTTCCCACCCATTTTTTTTACTCTTTTCCGGGTGCCAACCGCTCCTCCACCGCGTCAGTTATTTTCTCTCGCGCTGTCTATTAGAGATTACGCACAGATCCGCCTTCCCCCTTTTTACGCGGAACTGAAGTTTTACCACTCTTTCCCCATATCGTGTTTCTCTCCGAAGTTTCCTTGTTTTTTGGGTTCTTGTCCTCCATTTGGGTGAGGTGGGCACCCGCCTTTCGGCGGATGGAACCAACCTCCCACTACCCTCTAAACCCCCCTTGATTCTGTTTCTTCTCGGCGCTCTTGACCTCCGTACGGAGTAGGATCTTTCATCTCCTCCTCCCTGGCCCGTGTTTTCGTCCCGCCTATTATAATCTGATCTTTTCCCCCCGATCTAGGTTATGTCACGATTCGGAACAAACTGCTTGTCGCCCCTCACTTGATCAGGTAACCCGTTCCCCCTTTTCTTTCGCCGATTTATTTTTTTCACCCCCTTGATGGTCCCTCCTGTTCGAAGGCCGATTTGCTCCTCGACCCTTCGTCGATCCTCGGAAACACCAATGTTCAAATTCTTGCTCAAACTTTCCGAGCCTTTCCTCTGACATTTACGGCCCCCCGGCCCGTCGTTCAAGTTCAGTTTCTCCGCCCTTAATGACACGTCCTCTAAAATATTATAAGGCATTCTTCTCGTCTTTCGCCAGCTGTCCTTTTTTCCCCTCTTTCTTTCGATCCATTATCGACCCGTTTTGCTGCCGCTGCTCAGCCAACGGTATCTTTTTTTTGCGTTCGGCGGACCTTCTCGGTTTTCCAAACCTTTAGAGTCTGTTGATAGAACTTTGGATTCAGTGGGATATCGTTTTTAGCCGCAGATCAGCGCCAACCCTTCCTTAGGAAGGCCACCTTCCCTCTCTCCAAGCATGACGTACAGGGTCTTTTCGCATAATCATTTGCAAAAAAATCTATTTACGCCCCTCAGTTGTTGTTGAGAGCTATTTTGTTTTCCCCTGCTTGGATGTCTTCTAGAAATTGTGATTTTGTTTCCCCCGTTGATTTTTCTTAATGGGGCACGATTTTCCAGTTCTTGGCGCGGAATTCTCCCTCGTCGATCGCTGGTTACCCCCCAGTCCGCCAGATTTTTCCTACACCATCCGCCATCGACTCTGCCACCCGAGACTGTAGGAACGATCCCGACACTTCCCCACTTTCTGTTCGAGCATCCTTTCACCGGGGGATAATCGTCTCTCCTCCCCCCTTTGCAAATACTTTCTGTTGATATAAATCCTGTCCGTTTTCACGGTCGGGTGCTTACTTTCGGCATGCGACTTCTTTTACGGAAGTGGCCTTTCCCTTATGGCCTGATCTAGCTTTTTCAGCAATGGCTGATTTGTAATTCTCCTACGTAGGCAGTTTCAAGTTGAGTTAATTTGAATAGTCACTAGTGACCCTCTCTTCTACAACGCATCCCTCCCTTTTCCGATGAAGCCTGCTCCCATAGGTCTCCCTCCGGGGTTTTCGTCTTCCTAGTCTGTGTGTTTTTACCGATTAGGTTTGGATGCCATCTGTTATCTCCTTGAACAGTCAGCAGGATCAATTCGTTTGTCCCCCAGCTTCCAGCACGGGTCCTTCTCTTCCTGTTTCAAAGGAATCGGCCTCAACTTGAGAGACTTGTTTTGAAGCTGGGTGTCTTTCCTCCTCCAACCTTTTTTTTTCTTGGGTCGGTAGATGTGTTTTTCGTTAAATTTTCCCCTGTTAGGGTGCCCACCTCATGTAGAAATGGTTAAAACTCCATCTAAAAATTCCCCTGCCCGAGGTCCAAAGCGGCTCTTGTGGCGCTTTCCTGGTCAGTTCATGCTTGTTTAAGTCCGTGCGGTGGCGCGAATTTTCTGATCCTCCCTGAGCCGCTCTGGACCTTAAGACCGGCTTTAGTACCCTACCTCAATTTTCCTCCCGTTAGCTCGATTCGGATTGGGTTCACATAGTCCCGCTTTACCTGGTGGGTTTCGCCCTCCCCCCTTCTCCATCGGATGCCCTGCGTCCTTGCCAGTCCCTCAACGTATTCACCCTGTCGCCTTTTTTGAGGTGTGTAGACAGGCAGGTTACCTTGCAGCACATCTCCTTTTGAGTCGGCCCCTGCCTGACGAAATTTCTACCCGCAGTCCTTTGGACTTAATTGTAGCTTGGAATCCTTCTCCCTCTGCGCATGCTCCCCCTTTCCGTGTGCCTCCAGTTTCCCCCTCGGCGTTGAAATGCGTGTTCCCTTCTGCCCTCCCCCTCTAATATTTAGGTCTGAGTTTTTCGATATCTGAGACTCGGTTTTGCATTGCCGTAGCGGGTCGCCTCGATACAGGGGTAAGTTACCGCCAATAGATTTCAATCCTTGGGGCACGGAACCCTTCGGTCCTTCAGTTCTCTTGGGTCCCTTTTTTCCTTGAAATGGAGTCTTATCCTCTTTATAGCTAGTGCCATCCCCGTTTCTTTCCGCCATTCCCTCTCCCTTTTTTTTCTTTCTTTTGTCTTCCTCTTTTTTTCCCCTCGAACTGCCTCTTTTTTGGCTAGGTTGGAGACCATTTTTGCTTGCACCCCCGCCCGCGTAAACCCCGTTGAGTCGCCGAGGTCTTCCTTATTGTCTTCTTTTGGTTTCGACTTCCTTTAACAGTGATACACGCCTTTGTCACACTCCACTTTTCGTAACCTCTCACCCCTTTTTTTCTTTTCTTCTTTACCTCCGCGGAGTCCCTCGGAGACTGGGTTCTTTCCCGTTTTGTACTTATGGGCCACTTCGGCGGTCGGATGTTTTTTTTTTTTTGAGAATCTTCCCGGAGAGCCTGACTCCGGCAGGTGAACCCTTTTTAAACCTTGCAAGCCACTAGCACCCTCCCCCTATTACAAAGAGGACCCCCCCCTTCCCATGATTGGTGGCCTTTTCCCCCCTTCCGAGGTCCAGACAATACTCCTCTTGCCCATTGTTAGCCCTATGCTTCCTTCAATCCAGCTCTTTTTTCTTGTCTAATGCTCAACATTGGCCGTCGAGAGCCAACAGATGCCCTCCCATCCGATGACGGTCGGCGTTGAACCGTTCGTTACCAGGTTCAGCGCTTGTTTTATCGGTCCCCCTTCCGGTAGAGCCCCACCCATCTCCATCCCCCTAACCAGTTTTCCCCCTCTTCCCTCTGTCGGGGCAGGAGGATTTTTTTGCTCTCTTAAGTCGAAAATTTTTCGTGTGTCGACAGTCGCGTGGTTTCCCCCTACCTCGTCGTGAGGAAGCTTTTGACGTCACCCAGCGAAGGTAGTCGTCTATACCCCCCGTTCTAGCCAGAAATCCAACATACCTCACATGCCGTGCCTTCCCTTTTTTAGTCGTGATCAGACGGTTCTGTTTCCTGGGGACTACGATTAGCTCACCCTTACTCCATGCCCTCTTTTGACTCCTTCGAAATAGGCCTTTTTGCCTCGGCCACCTTTAAACAGAAGAATTTTCCCTTTCCTGCCGCCCCCTTCTTTTTGTCGTGCCTGAACACAAATTATTCCCGAAAAGTATGATTGAGCCCGTTTCCTCCTTTACCTCTCCATAAGTACTTTATAAGATTACTTACTGTTTTGTCAAGCCGTTCTTCCTTTCCGGAGGTTTATCTATACTTTTGTGCACCTTTGCTCCAGTATGCTTTGCCGACGCTGGTCGCGGTGCCAACAGATGCTTTTTGGATCCCCCCTTATAAGATTTACGATTTCCTAACTCGAGTTTTCTGATTCCCTATCTGCCCGCCGAGAGTTATTTTGCCCCTGCCTTCTCTCCCCCTGTCTCCCCCGATCGAACGCCCTCTCCTTTTTTGCGTCACCCTTTCAGGTCTTATTTAAGACTGCTTTCATATTCATTCAATCCCATGTCCTATAATCAGCCCCGAACCTCCTTTTCTTTTCAAAATGCCCTTCCCGCCCCCCTCTGCGGGTCGTGCGAATCGTGCCATCCCCCCTCGTCGCTGCGCAGTGATCACCTTCTTCTCTCTTTGAACGACCCTCCCTCAGCGGGCGATCGTAACTTGTCCCCCCCTTGATCGTTTTTTTTCCCCCCCCCCTTTGCCGTATCGCGCGCTATCCCTGTTTGGTTCTGCCCACGGAGCTCCCCCCCAGTCACCGTTTTACCTGTAGTTTCAAAGCCGCCTTTTCCTAATAATGTGTTTGGTGTGTCTCTGAGATTAGCGTCTTTCAGTTTTCCCTTCCTTTCACAAGGCGATTCCCCCTCTTTTTCTCTCTGTTGCAGAATACGTCCGGGCCCCTCTTTTCGTAGAAGCGGCTGAGGGCCTGACCATCCGGCAATCCCCCCTTTGTCAACTTGAGATAGACGCCTTTCTGAAGTTCGGATCCTTCAGCCACCTCCTGTGTGATGGTTGGTTTTTCGCCGTTCCCGTTTTCGAACCCGCCCGTCCTTCCTTCCCCTGTTCTTGGGTCATCCTTCTTGGTTTTTGAGCTCCTTTCGCGACCGGATCTTTGGATAAGGATCTGCTGTTTGACGAAATGACCTTTATTTTGGTATCCGCTCGTCCTGAGTTGCTTCGTTGAGTTTTTGGGTCCGCCTTTAGTAGTTCTCAATTTTTGAATTCCCCCCCTCCCCCGCCTTTCCCGACGGACAAACGCTTGATACCCCCTTGGATTGCACTCCCTCCCGTATCGTCAGCCTCCCCCCCCCGTTGTCGCATTTTCCTAGCAGTGATAGCACCCCGCTCCACGCAGAATGCCTTTGAAGCCCCCCTCATAAGCTTCCCGCGCCTGCATTGCTCTTTTGTTAGCGAAGCAGGGACCAGGATTTGTTGCGTGGTCCAGGCTGTGGATTTGCCTTTTGCAAACCAAATGAGTCGACGGGCCCTGGCCTTTAAGAACCTCTTTTTTCAGATTTTAGTAAAAAATTTCTTTACGCCTCTCTCCTTCAGTTATTCTCCCTCTTGGCATTCTAAGCGTTTTCTGCGTGATCTTTTAACAGTCTGCGAAACACTCCATATACCTCCTGTTGCTCTTTTTTTTTTCTCGTGCGCACCTTCAGGCGGGGAACTATGACCCCCTTTGCTGTGTGTGGACACCAGCCTCGCGTATACTCTCAACTGTTCGGACCCCCCCCTCCCCGAGCGTTTTTCCCACCGCTCTTTGTCAGGTTCAGCGGCGTGTAGAGATAGGAACCTCCGTCGCTCGCCCCCCCTGTTTTCTGTGCCCCTTTTCCTCTTTTTTGTGGTGATGATTTTTTCTTTTTGGCTGCCGAGCCTGGGTCACATATCCCGTTTTACCCAGTCTCGCCATGGTCTCCGAGGCGAGATGGTTCCTCCTTTCCCCCCCGATTGAGGGTAGTTTGCTTGGCCATTCCTGCCGCCCCCGCTCTTTCCCCTCAAATAACCACCCGCTCTTCTTTCTCAGCCCTTGGACGGGCGAAACATTTCTTAAGGATTCTTCGCGACCTGCCCCCTTTTTTTTACTATAGGAGCCCAACAACGAGGCCGGGTTTCCTCTTTGTTAATTTCTTACTGGATGTCGTGTTGCACGGTCTTTAGTTTTTTTACGATTCATCAGGATATACGACAATATTTAGAAAACCCCCCGCCTCCTCCCGCACTTCCCTCCCCTCGCGAATTCCCGCCCGCGGTATTCCCCCTTTTCTTCGCCCCCCATGTCGGCTAAGAAGTCAACAAGATAATAACATAAAGGAGGTTCGATACGTCCTCTTTCTTTCTGATCCTTTGACAGCAATTTAACTCCCGCAAAGATAAAGCTCACGTTAGGAGAAGTTACGCCCCCCCTTTGAGGAACTTCTCCAAGTAAGCAGGGTGGGGAATCCCCCCTGGTCTTTCAGGTCTCCCGTAAGCTCTTCCTTTTGTTTCAACAAGTTGCGAGCCCTCTCGATACTGCGCCTTTCCGGATTCCCCGCTCTGCTGATAGCGCAAACCTCTTATCCATTCCTGGGCCAACTTTTTCAGCTTTTCGGTAGGGATAGAGTACCCCATCACCCAGGTCTCTTCTTTTTCCCTGACCTATCTTCTACATTCCCGTCATTCCCCTGTAATATGCGCCGACAGATGGGCCTGTGGTAAAAGCCTCCATTTCAGGAATAATTTCCCGAAGGTCGTGATACAATTCCTTCTAAAGCTTTCCGATTTAGATAAAAGTCTCCCCCCAATTTGCCTCTCCTCCCCTTTTGATCTGACCGCCCCCATGAGAGTTGTTTTTGTTTCCCTCCGCCCTGACGATATGTCTTGAGACCGCCTCGAACACGCTCTTGGCAGAAAGTTTTTTGTCTGACTTCAAAAGCGTGCCCCCTCCGACATAAATGCGGTCCCTCCCTTACCGACCGGGCGCCGTTTTGGTTCCCCCCCCGGACTATTAAGGGCCTAACAGGAGATCGTTGTCTGAAGCATGTCAGGTGCAGGTCCAGGCTTATTCCCGCGCTCCAGCGATCTTCCCCTCCCCAGGACGCCGGTCCAAGATGCTTCGGATCAACCCCGGGTAAAAAATCTTCGTTCATTTCCCTCTCCTTCCGGGGTGAGCTTTCCATCACAGAATGGTTCGTTTTTTTTCAAGACCAGTTCGGAGGATTAACTCCAACCCCCCCCCTCCCCCTCCCCCTCCCCCAAAACTTGATTAACGCGTTTCCACCCCATAGGGAGGTCTAGGTTATTTCCCTCCTGATCCGCTTCGTTAGCATAGTTACCATCTCCTTCCCCTTTCCAGTTGTTCTCTTTTTCATCTCTATCTGATGCCCTGTTCTTTCCTTTTCTGTCTGCAGATTCTCCCTCCCTTGAACTAAGGCTCCTTTAACTACTTCTAAGGACGTGAGACATATTGAGGGATTCCTTAAATTTGGTGTCCCTTCGATCCGTCCCTGCTTAGTGAACCCCAGCCACCTTTTAAATAAACAAGGAGAAATGTATAGAATTTCAGGCCATTCGATACCGGTTACGCGAAGTTTCAAGCAGGTATCCCTGAAAGAATCGAAGGCCCCTTATCTCCCATTTCTCTTGCCAAAACCCAAGGCAGTAATGTAGATTTGATTAGGTAAGCCTTTTGATTGTTTCGTTCCTTCGATCCTATATAGACAAGTTTTTTTTTTCCATTGTGGAGAAGCTTGCTAGACCTTTTAGATTGGTGTGCCTTTTTCATACATTATCGGTTGCAACCTGCGCTCTTTTCTTTTTTCTCCTTCACGGCCATTTCGCGGGATCAGGCCAGCGACCCTTTTCCCCCCGCGATCAAGCTACCAATTTATTCTCCCAGGTTTTAGGACAAGGATATTTCACGTAAAACATCCCCAATTTCGCTTCCCCCTGGTCCCTCTCCCCAGAATT
>Ga0179593_1300536_pt1 | contig 13410 bp, 21 predicted proteins | sample CZODoug2_1_08_16_FD_185931 | JGI IMG/M metagenome (GOLD analysis project Ga0179593, IMG submission 185931) | Vadose zone soil fungal communities from Angelo Coast Range Reserve, California, USA - CZODoug2_1_08_16fungal (PacBio error correction) | ecosystem: Environmental > Terrestrial > Soil >... | reverse complement strand
TATCTTAGAGGGCAGCGAGTTGAACGTCGGCTTCCCTAACACTTTCTGTGCTCCCCCTTGTCGTTGAGTGTTCTACCATGCCCGTTTTTCTTCTTTTCTTATTTTGGCCATTGACCATACCCCCCACCCTTTTTTTTTTTTAGGGAGGGCAATCCGCCCCACACATATCTTTGGAGGAGTCGAACCTTAATACTCCAATCGCCGTGACAGTCTTTCCCCTTTCTTCCCCAGCAACATTTTTCCCTTTTCAGGCTTGCTTAACAATTTTCACCACATGTTTTTGTCCCCTTTTTTTCTCCAAGTTTAAGTGCTCCCGAGTTTCAAAGTGAAGGTCCCTTTCCAGCCTATTTTGGCCCCTTTTCAAACTATAACCTCCCCCCCCCCACTGTTCCCCATACTCCCATTTCTTTGTTTTCTCGATTTATCAGCCCCCCCATAGTTCCACTTTTTTTCCTCCCTTCCGCTGAGTTTCTGGTTTGAAAGGGATGGGGTCACCTGGATCCAATCCTGACTTAATTTCCTTCCCCCCTGAGTATGGGCCCTTTGGATAGTCTTTTTTTTCCGCCGCTTTGGGGTCATGACAACTTGGCCCCCCCCCAGCAACCCTTTTTCCCCCTCCTCGAATCCTGTGGGACGACTCAACCTCCCCCCCCCCCTTTTTCGCAGAGGGGAATTCGTGTCAACACTATCACTTTTCCGGCAAATTACCCCCCCCCCCTTTTTTTTTCCCCTTTGTCGGTTCGACGAAGTCGGGGTGAGCCAATCCCCCTCGCAGGTCCCCCTGCCCCCATCGTCCCAAGCCCCTCGCCATTTACCACGCGTAACCCTCTGGAATTTTCTTGACTGCTCCCCTGAAAATCCCCCTTTGACTAAAGTGACGAAAAACAGTCTTTTTTGCCCCTCAGTTTTCCCACATTTCCTTGTCCTCTTTCGGGAGTCGTTTTTTCCCGCTGCTTCACTTTCTACCCACCCTTTCACCCGATCTTTTGTCCTCCTCACCCTTAGGACTTCTTCCCTCCCCCATCGATTTGATAGGCCAAATTCCACCAGGTGGTTCCCCATTTATCCCCCCACGGAAATTTTGCTGGTCAACTAGCCTTCCATGGTTGTTTTTCCCCTTTTTGTTTTTATTTGCCTTTTGTCCCGCCCTCCCCCCACAGAAGAGAGGGCTCCTTGGTGCCCCTCCTCTTTTTTCTTTTCTTTTTTTTTTTTTTCTTTTACCCCCCTTTTTCCCCTTGAACTTACGCCGCAATCCCCTTTATTCCCCCTTTTTTTTTCCATATATACGCCGCTTTTTCCCGAGCTTGAGAAACCCAATGTTCCCCCCCTTTGTCCCTTCCTGTTTTCCCCCCCTTATGGACCTTTTTGGTGCCTCTTCTGGTTGCTCTTTTTCTCCTTCCTTTTTTTTTTTTTCCCTTTTTTTTTACCTTCTCAAGAAGACTTTCCAGTCCGGCGTGGGTGCCCCCCCCCCAACTTTCCCTAACCCAAGCCTTCCATTCACGCCTTGATTAGCTATTTCATTCCCCTCCCCAACTTCAAATGCGTCCCCTTCTTGAGTCCCGAAAGTAGTCCGTTTTAACGGTGTTTGTGCCCCGCTCGTTTTTGGAAGACGGTTCCCCGGACACTTTTTTTTGTCTGCTTGGGTCCCCACAACTTTAAGGAGTTTTTCTCCTCCGTGGCTGTTCCCCTCCCCTTTATTTTTTTCTTTTTTCATCTTTGATAGGTTATCCTTGCCAGTTTCCCGGACCCCCTTGGGCTTTGATTTCTTCGTTTTACCCCCAGTTTTTCCTCCTGGCATGGCTAATAGGGCCGACTTCCTTCGGTTCAACCCCCCCCGGTAGTACTTTTTCTGACCCCCACCGGGCTGTTTCCTACTTACCCCCCCAACCCCCCCAAGTTCATTTCGTTCGGCGACAACTTGCCTCCCCCCCAACTTGGTCCAGTTCTCATTCGTCAACTGTGTCCCCCCCTTTTCCCCGGACCATTATGCGTAAAGGGTTTCAGGGTTTGGCATTCAGTCTCTTAGGTTTTCCTTGGTTTGCTTCCCTATGTGTTGGTTGGCTTTCCAGTCCTTCTTTGTGCACCATTTTGGTATGGGCCTTTTCTTTTTCCCCATTCCACACTTTTCCCCCCCTCCTGATTTTTTCTAGTTTCTGATTACTCCTAGCCTTCAATTTTTACCCCGGACCCCTTTTTTTCCCCATCCCTCCCGGGTCTTTGATTTATCTGTCCATATAATTGGTTCCATCGATTATATTGACTGGTGCCTGCTGATGTACGGGGCCCTCTTTCTTTAGTGGGTTCACGGTTTCCCCCAATAACACACCCCAGGCCACCTTTTGTGGAGTTTTTTTTTTATTTTTCCCTCCTTTTTCTAGTTTCTTCACTTTTCACTTTGTGCAAGATGCCGCCTTTTCCTTTATTATTCCTCCCTCAATTATAAGTTCAATTCTTTCCCTCGCAACGCAAAGCATACAAGCTTGGATCCACCGCACTCCCCCCCCCCCCCCCCCCTCCCAATATAGATTGTAAATATAAGCCCCCCCCCCACCCTCCGTTTTCTGAATCCAGACGGCAAGATGTGAGACTGGGTCCTGCCCCCCCCTTTCAGTACCTCCCCCCCCGTTAGAATCCCATTTGACCCTCTCGTACTTCCCCTCCATCATCCTAAGTTTGGTTTTTTTTGATATCTATGGGATGAGTGTTTTTTTTTTACGTTTTCTTTCTCCTGGTTTCTTGTTTTTTGATCTTGTGAGGGAGCCCGTTAAGGGCGAAGGCAGTCCCCCCAGAGATGTCCCCTTTCACTTGATTTGCGTTTGGGAGTCCCCTGGTTTTGTGTTGGATTACCCCCCTCTCTATGTGTCCTCCTTCGGTTCTTGTTTAGTTGGCGTCGTTTCAACGCGGTCTTTTTTGACTGCCAGACTGCCGGTGATCGTTTTGAAAGGGCCTATTCCAAGGAGAGTTCTAAAGGTCCCCTGGCGGCGACCCTTCCTGTCTTTCGCAAACCCTTGACCCCCTGCGAGTAGAAGAAAGTGTCACCTCTTGATGTTTGTCTTCCCCCCATCCAGCACCCCATTTCACAACCCTTTTTCCCACGTTGTTGGTTTTCTTTTTTTATTTTGCGGTCTCATGTTTTAGCTTCTTCCCTTGGGATTGAAGTCAAGGAAACTAGAATTCACCACTTTGCATTTCATCCCTTCCCCCAGACACCCAACCCTCCGAGGCATTTTCACTTTTTATTTTTCCCCCCCCTGAACCCACATGTTGTCCGAAACCGAAATAAGAAACTCCTTACCCTAGAACGGCCCCTCTTCCCCCGTTAAACTCCCCTTGAACGAGGAAAAGAGGTCCGCCTTTTATACCTTGTGTGAGTTTCCCTGTAATTCCCCCCAGGTTCACACCCTTCACCCCCCCCCTTGCCCCCGTTTTCGTTCTGACTCCCCATCCCCCACATCCCCCCGGTTCTCTTTTCGTACCAAATTCCCCAAAAACAGGCCCCCCAACACATGACGCGCCACCCACCCAGGATTAACTCCCTCTTTCCCCGTTCCAGTTACCATTTTTACTTTTGACTTGTTACCCTTTTCTTTCCAGTTGACCCCCCCTCCCGGTTGTTAGACCCCCTCTTCCGGCGCGAACCATGAGGACACTTTTTTTTATTTCCCACTTGGAGGCCCCCGCTTTTGTGATTTTTTTTTTGTTTTGGATACCCCACTGTTTTTCCCCCCCCCCCTTTAAGATATTTTCCGAATGAGACTTTTTCTCAAGGGTGTATCTTCTTTTTTCATCTTTTTTCAGTCCCCCTTTTCAGTTCCCGAAAGCTCCCAAAGAAAAGAGAGGTTTCTTTATCTTTTTTCCTTCTAACCCATTGTTGTTCCTTCCCATTCTCCTGGACTTTTTTGTATCTGCCACGATGTTTTTCAACAGGTAACTAGACGAACTTTTCCTTGAAACACTCGGTGTCCTTCTTTGGATTTTTTTTTTTTCTTTGTCTCTGACCCTCTCAGTTGCTTTGCGTTTTTCTTTGTTTTCAGCTTTTTGTCATTCCCTTTTTTTTTTCCCCCCCACGCGCTGGACATTCTAATTTGTCCCCCTTTAAAAACCCCCTACCCCCTTAAAAAACTTGTCCTGTTTCCCCGACCGGGGTGAGCCCCTCTACTAATAGTCAAAGGTCCAATTTATGCTGCCCCCCTCTCCTGCGTTTTCTTTCTTCACGCAGTTCCCCCCCTCAACCACGTCTCTTGTTTCTTCTTCTTGTTTGGATGGAAAGTCAACTCCTGTGTTGGGTATCAGCCCTTTTTCTTTGGGTGACCCTGGACTTTTTGAGGTTCCTAGTTTTTTTTTTTTTTCCCCCCCTTGTTTTAAACGGCCGTCCATGGAATTACTGAGTTTCCCCTCACACTTTGTTTTTATTTGAAATTTCACCGCCCAACCTTTGTATGGCCCTTAAATCCAATCTCTTTTTCTGGATAGTACTTCTCCCCCCCTCTTTTTTCTTTCTTTTTAAATTATATGCATTTGTTCCCTGTTTACAGAATTGAGGATTTTCCCCTCTGGAGTTGAAGCACTTCCCCCACTTGAATTTAAAGGCATGTGCCTTTTTCCCTTTCGGACCCCTTCTGTTTTTCTTGCACATTCCATAAAGTTACGTCTTTTTTTTTTCCCCACTTGATTTTTTTTTTCTCTTCCTATTACTCTGTTGACGTTTTTTTTTCCTAGTGCGCTTTTCCTTGGGACCTACGATTTTCAGGACTGAGATGGTGTTCTTGGGCGACCCTCTTTTCTTTTACTCCTGATTTTGTCATGAAAAATTTGATGTTTCCCCCCCTCCGCCTTTTTTTTTTTTTGCTTTTTCTGGCGGTGATGTATTTTTCCCCGACTCGACATTTGCTTTGATTTTTTTCCCTTTTTGCTCTTTCCCTTTTTCCCCTCTTTTTTCGATGTCGGGCCCCTTTCAGTGGCCAGAACCCCTAGAACCCCGGTGCCATCATGCGCGTTTTTTTAGCATTCGGCCCTTTCTTCCCCTGGGTCATCCCCTATCCCCCTGTGGATCCCCCTTTTTTCAAAAAACCCCCCCTCTTTCAAGCGGAGAATTTCCCCCCTTTGATTGTTCGAGGTTCCCTTTTTGATAACACCCAGCGGCGACATCCTTGGGAGGTCTTATTGGTTCCCTTTTTTTTTTTTTCCCGAGTTTCTTCCCCCTTTTGTCGGCCACCTCCCAGGACGGTCCAACCCTCTCCCCAAGTGCGCTGGAGAGAGAATTAGTGTCTCCCCCGCCGCGTCTGTTGCTCTTTTTTCCCTGGTTGGACCTTCCCCTAGAGTGTTTAGCGAACTCACAGTTACTTTTGGGAGACCACACTCTTTTTCTTTTTGAAGCTTTCTGGCTCTGTTTTTCTTCATAGTTTTCCCCTCCCGACGCCAAATCTTTCTTTTTTTTGTCGGTTTTACCAAACGACCACCCTGTTTTGTTGGATAGTGGATGACAAACATCCTCCTTCCTGCGGAACCCTTGGGTTTTCCCCCCCACCCGGCGTTTTTTTTTTTTTTGTCTCCCCCATCTCTTTCTGGCCTTGTTTTTGAAGCCAAGTTCCCTTTCATTGGGCAGTTTCGCCAATTCCTATCCTTTTCCTAAGACGTTGTTTGTTTGAAATCAGATTCGTTTTTAGGCACTTTCTTTTGACGGCCGTCGTTGCTCCCTACCCCTTCCCTTCCCCCCCAGAAACCCCTTCCTTTCTCCCTGAACCTTTTCCAAAATTGATCGTCGGGATTGCAAGTTTGTGGGAAGCATCCAAAACATTTTTTCTTTTTCGTGCTGCCACATCCTGCAACCAACTCTCTGTTCCTGGAAAAAGAACCCCCCCTCCCCCCCCCCACTGACTCCCTAATACACAAAGCCGCCCTTGACCCCACTTTTTTCCTCCAAGCACTTTATCGCTACAACTCCTTGTCTTTGTTCCAACCATGCCAATATTCCCGGGCCTGCGACCCTTTTTTTTCAGAGGGGTTTTTCTTCCCCCCGTTTCTTTTTTTTTTTTTCCTAAATTCGCTCTGTTCTTTCTACAGAGGACAGAAAGGTTCAATACCGTCCCTATGTTGGTGTTATTCAGTGGGCCACCTTATCTTTTTCCCCCTTTTTCTTTTTGTCTTCTCTTCGTGCAGGGGCATCTTGAACCTTGCTCCCATAAAGAAATAAGTCCCCTTTTATCCTGTTTTTTTTTTTCTTTCTTGTTTGCCGTGATGGGGCTACCTCTGAACCTTTCCCATGTCATCACCCCTTTTCCCAAGGTCTTCTTTCCCTCGGGTCCTTCGCAAAACCCCCATTCCGATAGACCGCAAGGTTCCGGCCGTGGTCACCCCCATTTTCCTTTTAAAAGAAAAGTCCTGTAGGACGTCAGGGGCTTTCTGCCCCACCATAGAAGTGCCTGAATTCGCGTTCACTCAAATAGACGAGGTCCAACGGCGTACCATCAATTACGCCCAAGTGGTCCCCCTTTCACGACTTCGGAACAATTTTTCCCCCCCACATTTTTTTGTCCAGGCTTCATCCGGCGGCGTCAAGTGCTACGTCCCATATTACAACAACCTTCGCCCCCATGGAATGGGTCGGACACCTCTTTTTTTCCCCCTTCCCACAATCAAACAATAGATTTTGTGATTCCCCCCCCCCCCCACACTTCAAAATTTTTTTTCCGTGACCCCCTAACCCACGAAGGGATGTCTTGACTCCATGGGGAATCCACTTTTGGACCTGCTTTAATGAGTTTCATCGTCCCCCCCTCCCAAAACAAGTTTTCTTCTTTTCCTTTGTTGTCCCCCACCGAATTTCCGTTAAAAACCAGTTACCACGTTCCCCCCTTTTTACCCCCCTTTCCTTCCGGTCCCTCGCGACGTTGTGCCTTCTGCCCTTCGAGTCGCCTTTTTTTCCCTCCCTGAACCCCCAACAAACTTTTCCTAAAGTCCCTCTGGTCCCCCCTGGAAGACTGTTCTATTGGCCGTTTTTTCCCTTTTTGTAAAGTTGAACGGGCTCCCCCTCCCTATGAACCCCCTGTTCCCTTGTTTTCCACTAACCTTGACGTGCCACCTCACAGAATTATATTTTTCAACTACTCCCTTCCCACATGCACAATACCCCCCGGGCGCCCTTGAGTGAACCTCCCTTCGTTGCCCGGTTTCCCCCTGATTTTCATCTTGACGGCCCTTCCATGAAGACGCTTCCTCCACCTTCCCGGTCCTTTTTAATTACGACGGCCCTTGCGTCCCCTTTTTTTGCCTGAGGATCTTCTCTGCCCAGTGAACCTAAAAAATTCTTGTGATCTCGAAACACGATTTTCCTCCCCCCGCACTTTCATGCTCCATGAGCGTTGTCTACAAACCTCTACAGGACCAAAAACGATCCCTTGTGCCTTCCCTCAACCAAACCCAAAGTGTCCTCGGTTTTTCTCCTAACTCGTTTCTCACCCCCCCTTGTTGACACTTTTTGCCCCTGCGCCCCTTGTCACCCGAAAAATGTTATTAGGTCCCCCCATCTTTCCGTTGTGTGTTGCTCAGTCCTTTTTTTTCTTTTTTGTGTCCGGGTTGCCCTTTTTTCTTTTTGCGTTCCCCCTCTCCCCCACCAGGTTGGGATTTGATTTCTTTATACATTATAAACAAAGTTCCCTTTTGATTTTATTTTCTAGTTGATTCTCTCCTGTGTTCCCGTTTGAAACAGTCACTTGGGCCGCGGCGTTGTAGCTTTTTCTGTCAAAGAAACTTTTTCCCCTTTTATATGGTTCCGGTCCCCTTGCTCATGATGGGTGACCGGCCATTCCCCTAGAGTGAGGTAAAGGAAAAACTCCCCCCCCTTGGTTCAACAATGTTTTTCTTTTCCCCCCCCTTTTTTTTTTTCACTAGTTCCCTTACTCCCTATCATCATTTCTTTAACCTAATAATGTTTAAATAACCTTTCCCATATCAAGGGCACACTTTGCCCTCGCCCAAAGCCCGTTTACCCCTGCTTTTTAATCTCCCTCCTCCCCCAAATACGATCGACCCCCCTTTTCTTCTCTGGTTAATTCCTTCCCCCAACGGCGTTAGAAAAGAGAACTTTTCCATCCTCGGTCGCCTGCGCCCACTTTCTACTCATCCCAACTGAACTCTAATAACTTTCCGCCCCTTTGTTTCCCCTCATATTATACCTCCCCCCTCCCCCTTTAGTTGTTGGTGATTATTTTCGAGCGTGGCGTCGTTTCTGGTTCTACGGGGTTTTTATTACGAGGAGAAGTCTTTTTGGGGAATTAGCCCCCCCCTCTTTTTGAGTGATTGTTTCTGGAAGGAGGCCCCCCCCCCTCCGTGGGTGGTTTTTCGGAATCACCCATTCTGATATTGTGGGCGACGAGTTGTTTTTCTTTTCTTTTAGTGTTGCGTTTTACCTTTTTTTCCGGTTTGGTTGCCGATGTGCCAGGACTATTGGAGGAGTGGGCCCCCTGCCCCCTTTCCGCGGAAATTTCATTTTTGTGCCAGAAGCTAGAAAGTTGTGCCAATAGAGTTTTTTTAGCCCGGCCCGACAATTTTCGTCCCCCGACCTAGATACCCCACCCCTTGTTTGACAAGGGTGGTTGGTAGGGTATTGGGGTTTCCTGCGTGCACCGCATTGTTTTGCTAGTCTTTCCCACTCCGCAGTCCAGGAAAACCATATTTTTCCCGTTTTTTCTTCCAAAATGTTATCCTCGAACCCCAAGTACACAGTGCTTTTTTTTTTGTCCCGTCTTTTTTTCACCCCCTTTCCGGTCGTGGCCCCCCTTCTCCCCACCTACCTTTAACCGAAAATGTGTCAACCTCGGCCAAACTGGGGCTGCCCCTTTTTTGTTTTCCGAACGCGAAAGCTCCACAGGAAACAGGCACAGTTTCCCCAATTTAAGAGGCGGTTCTTCTGCCTCCATCCACCAACTCTCCCCCCCACCCCTTTCAACACTTTTGGAAACACACCCCCCCCCCCCAAAACAGCCCCACCAACATTGACGAGCACCCCCTTTTGTGCCCCCTTTTTTGAAAAATTTCTTTTCCCTGCACTTTTCTTGAAGGCGATTAACATGTTTGTCCCTTCAACCCTTCCCAATTTTTAGACCCCCCCCTTTCTCGCGCGCCAACCAAGTCACTTTATTTTCAAAATTTTCGGCCCCCCCTTTGACCCTGTGACCCTTTTTTACGTTTTGTCGTTCTGGGGCTGCGATGAGTTTTCCCTTTTTTATGGCTGTCCCGGCGCAGACGTGATCATCAAATGTCCTTTTTTCCCCTTCAAATTGACCCCCTTGTTGCCTTTCCATTGGCAAATAAAAGACGCGTTAGTAGTTTATTTTTTTCCCCCTGCTTGCAATTTGCGGCAAAACTCGCTTTCATTGTGGATTTTTTTTCGGTGCCCGTTAGTCCACTTTTCACTCTGACGTGTTCCCTTTTTTTCCAACTCCAGGTTTTGGCCCAATTGTCCCCTGATGCGTTGGGGTATGGGCCCCCCCCCCTGTTTTCCCCCCCGCTGAACTCTTTTTCCCCTCGGCGATGGTTCAGCCGGGCGTTTTTTTTAGTGCAATGTTTTCTCCACCCCCCCACGCGGGGACACCCGTCGGCGCCCCTTTTAACCCTTTTCCCCCCCCCTTAAAAACCATTCTCAACCTGCACCGAAACCACTTCTTCCGTGAGCCAGATGGGTCTGTTCCCGTCCAAGTTGTGTGCTCACGCCGGGCTGCGACGGTGTATAAGATTCAAAGTAGCAAGTCTTTTGCCGGCTTCGTCATGTGTAGCCCTTTTTTCCCCCCACAGCAAGTTTTTTTAACGATTTTTCTTTAGGTAGTGAGGAGGACCAGTTTGGTTGGGCCGTAGATGGCAACGAATTTTCCCCCTTCCTTCCCCCCTACTTTATAGTGCCACCCTTTACTCATGTTGTCGGGACCCCCGGTTCGCCCCCTACCCTTCTCTGTTTTTTCTGCGATAGTCCCCCTGAACGGGGGGTATTTCTGCCTTCCTTGATCTGGTTGTCGATCGTTAGACTCTTGACGCTTCGGTTTTTAAGCCTTTTTTCCCCTTTTTTGCGCCTTTTTACGTTTCCGGGCGCTGTATTTTCTGTCGTTTTTTCCCCCTTTTTTTCGTGATGATCCCCCCTTTCTTTGAGGAGATCTGACTTTACTCCTTTGTCAATAGGCGATTCTTGACCCCACGCGAGGCCTTCGATGGTGTTCTTTTGCCCTTTTTTTTCTCTTCGTTGACCTTTGGTCTGACTTGCCCTTTAAAAGTGATGTCTTTGCCCACGCGTTGGTCGTGTGCTGAGCGGGAATGTATTTTGCCCCAATTTTTACGTTTTCCTGTTTCCTTTCCCCCAGTTCCCTTCCGTACTTATGGCGTCCCCTATTTAGAAAAAAGTCGGCTCACCATTTCCCGTTTAAACTTGGCCATCTCCGTTTTTTTTTTTGTTTTTTTGCAATCGTCTTTCCCTTGGCACGATTTGCCGTCAACCGTCTTCAGCTTTAGTTTTTTTTTCTTCTGAATTTTCTTGATAACACCTTTTCTTCTTTACCCCCCCCACCTCCCTGTCGACTTGCCTTTTCTTTTGCCTTTGGCCCTGAGGCCTTCTTGCGTAATTTCACAGGATGACCACCGGGCGCCACTGAAGGAGTCCCAGTCTTTTTCTTTCGCGGCGGGCTAGTTCTGGACCTTTGGAGTGTGTCCCCGTTCTTCAAGAAAAGTCCGCTGTGAAGAACTTTCTTTTTTTGTTCTGGAGTTTTATGTTTCCTTCTTTCTTTTTTTCTGTTTTTTTCTTATAACTTCGTCGACTTCCCCCCAGCTAATTTTTTTTTTTTGCCTTTGCAAGGTGGTGGGGACGACACCCACCTTTGATTATTTTTTGAAACCACACCTGGCCACCCCAGGTCCTATGCTGTTTTTTTTGTTTAACAACGGCTTTGCGCCAACATTTCAAAACCTGTGTTTTTTTTTTTTTCCCTTTTCCCGGTTTGGCCTTGTTTTATTGAAAGTAACTAGAGAAGTGCGCTAATATATAGATTACCCCCCCTCCCTTTTGTGAAGAGAGTTTTGGGTTGTAACCACAAATAGGGAGTTGTTGTGCCGGCGTCGTTTTTTTGATTACCCCCCCCTCCCGACACGAACATCTATCCTGCCAGTTTTTGGGCCTGTTGCAGCAAACATTCCCCTCCTCTTTAGTTTCTATTCCCAGTTTTTATTCCACTTCAAATCCCACCAAGGTCGTTTTTTCATCCGCAACAAAAATATATGAGCGGATTGCCCTAAATCCCCGTCCCCCCCATAAGTAGCTCCTTAAAAGGTCTTGCCCTACCCCCTTACTTCCTTCCTTTTATTTTCTTTCCGCTCCACACTCTGCGTGTAACAGACTATCAACCTTCCTCTCTTTCCTCACACGTGTTCCGATTTGGTCTCTTTCCTTTTTAATTTTTTCATAAGGGGTTCTAACCCTCCTTCCAAAGCCGGGTGCACATATCCGCCCTTTCGTTATTTCCGACTTTTCTCTGCACCGCGTTTGCCTCTGGCCTTTCTATAGGTTTGAAAATGCTACCATGGGAATTCTAAGCCCCCCCCTTGTCAATGGTTTTCTCCTTGGTTACACCTGGATGAAATCCGGAGAACCGACATTCTTCCCTTGAAACCCTGACCTGCTCTTCAGAAAGGCCTTCGTTTTTTCAACAATCTAGTCCCCTCCCTTCTGCGTGTTTCCCTCCCCTTTCCCGGCAATCTCCCGGTAATGTAAGACGTCAAGCTTTTGGCGCCCTCAAACCAACATCGCGTCATCGGTTTTCCCAATTAAAAATTTTCGCCTGGTCCCTTCAAATTTTGCTTAAACCCAAAGTGGCCCCATCACGCTTTCTGAACCCCCCCCCCCCCCAGCCCTTTCCCTTTAGTCCGCTTCCCTTTCCGAGTCATGACTCTACGACCTAAGTCTTTTTTCCGGGACAGGCTCGGACTACCACCCCCCACATTCGATTTCCTTTTGGCAAATTTACACCTTTCCCCCTTTCTTTCCAGGCCCAATCACTGATGACCCTCCCTCCCCTGGTTCCCTGTAGCGTGCATTTCGCCTTCCACCGGACTCCGTTTTTCCAGGTTTCCCCCCTAACTCGTTCGGGACAAACGTCACTTTCCCCTCTCCCAAATCCGATGCTCCTCACTTTTTCCTGATCCAGCCTCTTTTTTCCGCGCTTGCCCTTTCCAACCCAAAAAAGTTGTTTCACTTCTTTCATTTCCCTCCTGGCTGGCCTGTATTTTTTTTTCTATTTGCTAGGCCCCTTAAACGTCTCCGCTGTCCAGCGGGCCCGTTTTCCCCAAACTTTTCCCCCTCCGTGCCCTCGTTTCTAGTGAGAAATATTCAAGCGCCATACAGCCCACCCGCCCCCTTAACAATTTCCGTCGAGTGTAATTTGACTGAACGTGTGGCCCTCGGACGTTCGACACTGCCCGCTTTTTTTTAGTAGACCCAATTAAGCGTCCTACTCCGGCGTCGAGTCTTTTTCATTTTCTGATTCGTTTTTTTTTTTTTTGATTGGAAGTTGAAGGCCCCCCCCCTCCTTTTTTTATTTGACTTCCAACGTCATCCCCCTGCTCATGCTTGGTTGCCAAAACGCAGGTTTCCTCCCACGCGGTGCCCCCCAATTTTTGTCAAAATCCCCCCCATTTTTTCTTGGTTCGCGCTGTCTCCCCAAAACCAGTGGAAGTGCATACAACTTTTACTTCGCCCCCTTGTCATCCACTCCGTACCCCAGATTTCTTCCTTGTTTGGGTTAGCAATTTTTTTTTTTTTTTTTTTCATGTTTTGTTATCTTTTGCTTTGTTTTTCTACTCCGGATTTCCCCAAATTTTTTTTTTGGTTTCTGCTTCTACCAAACAGGGGGCGGCCCCTAGCCCTTTTCCCTTATTTTTTCCTTTTTTTTTTTTTCTTTATTTTTCTAGACTTTGTTCAAATTGAACAGCCTTGGCCCGCCCCCGTGTTTTCTATTTTTATAGTCAATGTGTGGGAAATGATTCTATTGTTCCTTACTGCCTCAGGACGCACCGAGGGAGGAAGTGGTTCTCCAACAAAAACTTGTTTCAAGGTGTGGGTGATTTTCCCCCCCCCCCTTATATTTTAACCTTTTTCTACTCTTCTCCCACTAGATTCTGTTCGTGAAGAATTATAATTTTTTTTTTCTTCTGGGACTCTTTTTTCCTTCAACATCTCACTAACTTATCCCAACGGTCCCCGTCCGTACTTCGTGGATCTCGATCCCCCTACCGTTCCCCCATAAATGGGTCTCTCCACTCCAAAAACACAAGGAACTGAATTAAGAGTCCCCTCTTTTCCCTTTTTTATAGTTCTGCGAATACTTTACCTTTATCGTATCCCCCCGCACGTAGTTCCCCTGACGCCTATGGCCC
>Ga0179593_1554755_pt1 | contig 13411 bp, 18 predicted proteins | sample CZODoug2_1_08_16_FD_185931 | JGI IMG/M metagenome (GOLD analysis project Ga0179593, IMG submission 185931) | Vadose zone soil fungal communities from Angelo Coast Range Reserve, California, USA - CZODoug2_1_08_16fungal (PacBio error correction) | ecosystem: Environmental > Terrestrial > Soil >... | reverse complement strand
TTTTTGCCGCGGAGGGGGTCTCCGAGGCCTTTCTGTTTTTTTGCTTTTATTCCGAGTTTACCCAGCCGCTCTCATTCCAATCTTGCCATTACCTTGAACTTCTCATCGTCGGACCGTGTCTTTTCTTTTCTTGTCTCGGCGGCTTCGCATTTTCCCCTCCCCCCTTCTGGCGCTCGCATCCACGGTTTCGAAGATGTCGAGGAAAGAGAAGGTCTCCGTTTTCATGGGTATTTTGACAAAGCCCCCATCCTTCCCTTTCATGTTACCATACTCTTAAGTCAGAAGCCCCCTTTTTGCGAAGTTATGTTGCGGTAATCGCCCGCACGGGCTGTTCGGCTCCGAGCTCGCCTTCGCCACACCGGCAACTGCCCTTTCCCCATGCTTCGGTTTTGGTTCCACATTCCGCTTTGTGCGGCTTTATTTTTTGTTTTCTGTTACCTTCGGATCTGCTTCGAAATGGCGTCGTAACCGGTTGCCATCACCGAGGCCCCGATCTTCACCATCCCAGCCCCCGTTTGTGGATTAAGCACAAACTTTTTTACTCCCTCGCGGGCCTGGACCCCCTTAACCCGGGCCCGCTCATTTGCTTCGCTTTCGGGCTGTGATCGAGTCTGGGCTCCAGGAGTTTCTTGGGCTCGCCGTGTGCTGCGTTTTTCATCCTCGATTGGCCCACTTGATGTTCCTCCGAAATCTTGCAGCCCTCCGTTTCATACTTTGCGCGCGCGACGGCCCCTAACGGCAAGCTCCGTCTTTTCCCCTATGTCAGCGCCCTCCTTCAAGGAGATCGTCGCGTTCCATGAACGTCTTGTACCGGCTCTCTTCCGCAAAACTTCTTTACCGCCAACAGCGTTTTTATTCCCGCTTCCTCCGATCGGAAGGAATTTCTTCCACGCCATTCCTTCCTCAGATTCCCCCGTGCGAGAGATGAGTTCCTCCTAGTTGAGCTTCCCTTCTTTTTCCTGCCGACGGCATTTTAGTGTTTCTTAAAGCTGACCTTACGACGTCTGTAGTTGGCGACCCTTTTTCCGCTTTTGGGTCTTTTATTATGCTGAAGGACTAGACTCCGATTCGTTCTAGGCGCCCTCCCCCAGCTCGTTCGAGCCCTGACTCAGTTCCCACAACTTGTTGATCTCTTTCCACAAGATTTGTTTTGCTGTTTCCGTTTTTCTTAACACTTTTTTCCGGACACATTGTGTTACGACGCGCTGCACCTCGGAATCTTCCTCACATTCTTGAAAATGAGCTTCATCCTGGACGGGTCCTCTTCTTGGTCTTTTTCCCAAACTTTGGCTGGGACGGATTTTAACCGGCGACGTTAAAAATTATATGGTGGCCCCGACATAGTTCTTGAGTCCGGGATCCTCAGGGTGGAGTTTCCGAGATGACCTTTTTTTAGATTTCTTTGCTGCCGCATTCTTGTGTTTTTCATCATTGCCTTATCTTTGCGCTGGCTCCAAGTTCGCGCAAAATTCATCCGTCATGATCTGATCTATGGGTATCAGTTTTTCATGTTCAGCTCGTGCGCCGGGGGTGGAAGCTCCCTGACCCCTTTCGCGTATCTTATCTGTTTCCGTGTTTTAATCCTGCCAACCAGAGAAAAAAGACAAACGCGACTCATCGCTGGTTCGCCAAGAAGAACAAGACTTTCAAGCGCCCTGGCCCCCCCTTTTTTAGGCCCGCCCAAACTTACTGTATTTCGCCTGGCGCCATGGACCAATTTGCGCTTTTTTTCCCGGGACCGCTTCTTACAAGGTCACGTCACGGTCCCCTCGATAACCGGTGCTGTATCTGAGGGATGAAACATCCCCATCAAGTGGCGGTTTTTTTTTTTTCCGTCTTCGACGATTCGCTTACCCGGACCTATTCCAAAAGATTCCCGCTTTCCTCTCCCCTGTTCCCGACTGAGGGTGTCGGTGTTATAAAAGCGAATTGACGAACCCTTGACTTTCTTCTCTTTTTTCAGGGAAGCGTTGCGGGTCGTTTGGGCGAAGTTGACTTCGCTGCCCGAGCACGGTAGCGCGCATGCGCACGTTCTGGGCCTTTCTTTTTCTCCCTCTTTGAGACTAAGCAATCTCGGCCTTCATTCCGCCGGGCTTTTTATCTTTTTTTCACTCATTCTTTTTCCTACCGGACAAATAGACGAGCTGCCGCGTTTTTGCCTTTCCCTTTTTGATTTCTTTCCCCCCCTGCCCGCCTCGGCGATTCTGTTTTCGCTCGGGTTTGGCGCACGCCGCCGTTCCCTGATGGTACGGTGCTGAAATCTGGTGCCGACCCCCTTTCCGGTCTGTCGCCAAGCATGGCGATAGTCCTCTCTCTGCCTCCTCCGACTTCATCCCTGTCTCGGGCCGTAGTTCCGAAGTCGATCATCCCCATTTCGAAGCGACTTTTCTCCCTTTTGAGACCGACAAAGGAAGCCCTCATTTATGCGTTTGCCTTCCCGCATCCGCATCTTACAATGCAATGAAAAGGTTCTTTCAAATCTTATTTGCCCACGAGCAGCTGGGGACCTCCATCGCGGCGGGTTTTTCGTGCGCGGCACCCTTACGCTCAACAACATGGTCTGGCAACTCCGGTCACCGGGAAGTTCCTTTGGTGTTCTCCCCCTCCCGCCACTCAGCCCACCCGGCGTCCCTCGATCCGTTCGGGCGAGTTTCTCAAACTCTCGCTTTTCGTCCTTTTCTACGACGTCTTACGGTTTATCGCACGCCTCCCAATCCATTCACCAAGGGCTTTGTGGCCTCCCCCAACGCCCCGCGATGGAACAACCGCACTGATTTCTCCTGTCCAAAAATCCGATCGCTCGTACCGCGACATGAGTTTTCTCGAGTCACAGTCAGTTCTCCCATTTCTCCGACTGTCTTTTTTTTTTTTTACGCGAAAGCGGCGTGCGCTGCCACCGAATGGTTCTGAGACGCTTCTTCCCGGGTGATGCTTTTTTGAACGCCGCGCTCGACCCTTGTTTGCGCCATCCGCATTCTTTTTCGTTTTTTTGAGCTATCGGATGGAGCAATTGTTCGAGCTCTTCCGGATCGACCAGCATCAACCGTTTTTCCTTTCTTCCCTGCCCCTTGTGGCGATTCGCCAACGCGATTGCCGCGCCGCCTCCGCTTCCTGCAGCATGAAGAGCTGTCATGTTTTCTGACCTTCCGGCCCCTTGGTCTGCCCTTACTAGCCTCTGCGATTTTTGCGTCCCCTTCCCTGGCTTTTTAATCGAGGGGCGTTGTGCCGATTTGCCTTGGTGATGTATTGCGGCGTGCGGATGCCGGCTTCGTCTCCCTTGTTTCCCCGTATCTTTTCGTCGCAGGTCGACTGATCGCGTTTGCGAAACGCGGTGGCTGTGTGGTTCCCATCTCCTGAACGTTGTCTAGTGCTCCTCGGGATGTGTTGCGCCGAAAATAGGTTTTTTCGGCGCTCCCCCATTTTTATCTTCTTTCCCTCTCCTTTTTTCGCCCCCTCAGCTGCCTCGTCGGATTCAGGGAAGGGTTTCCCCACCTTTCCCTCTTGTAAGTCTGCGATTTCGCGGACGGCTCTGTCGCGCTCGTCACTTTGTCCTCTTCTCGTCCGGATCTCTTCCCCTCATTTCCTAGATTCGTCCCATCTGATGAAGCGTGGCGATATGCTCCTTCGGCGAAGCGTTTCTGATGGACTTTTTTTTCGGTTAGGCCAGTTTAATGCCGTATCCATCATGCCCTCCTAGGGGCCCGCGTGTCCCCGAGCCCCGCGACTCTTCTTTGGATCGCCGAGTGCTCCGCAAGCTCGACCACGCGTAGCCTCTACGCCTTCCCGGCTCTCTTCTCGCTTTTAAAAATGCTGCAGCCATTCGGTGTCTTTGAAGTTACTTTAAGGCGCGCCTTGCTAATCTCGGCGTTTGTTTCCCCCGCGATGCCCGCATTCTCCCCCGCGGCTCTCCAAAGCTGTAACCTCCCCTGCCCTCTTGATCGTCCGCCTTGGGCGTTAGTCGATTCGACTTTTCTGCATTCTCCCCTTTTTTAGTTTTCTTTTTGGAATATCTTCCGGTCAAGCGGGCATCATCGCGGTGTCTTTTCTTCCCTTCCCAAACGCACTTGAGGGGCTGTTTCGATCTGAGATTCTCCTCCGCCTGTTCTCGCTAAGCTTGTTCCGTGTGACCGTGACCTTGTGAAGAAGCGGTCCACCCGGCAGCGCGCAATTTTATTCCCCTCTCTGGCCGTAAGTTGCCCTGGGCGGCTCTTTTTTCCCCCCCTTTTTTCTTTCCCCGTTCTGTTTTCGTTTCTGGACCACCGCGATCGCGTTTGTCTTTTTCTCTTGTCCCGGTTTTTCTCAGAGAGCGCCGTCGTCCTAGGGCAAGGCCTGCACTCTCTTTACCATCATTCTTACTCATTTGCGCGCCCTCCTCCTGATCATTGACGGATGCCTTTCTTTGATTCCGAGCGACGGCCAGAATTTCAGCCACCTGTTTTCGACTCCCCTGACGCAAATGTTTTTCACGAATCCTCTACGGTGTTCCCCCCGCTATCTCCTTTTCAAACTTGTTCGGCCACTCCTAAGCTTCATCCCTCTTCAATTTATCCCGCTGTCGCCCTTCGCCCACACAAGAAACTGGTGACCACCGTCCATCGAAGCGCTTCTCGATTTTTTATGATGGGCCTATTCCGCTTGAAGCTCGTCGTCGCCCTTGTCTTTCTTTTTGTCGATATATAAGTCTCAAAAATATTTTTTTCTGCGAGCGCTAAGTGCCTGAAGTTGCCCTTTTTTTGGTTTTTGTCGATATGCCGATCGGATTGTATTCCCATTCTCACATTCGCCTTCAGCGTTCGAATCTAGTCCCTACTGGGAAATTTCCCACCGTCGTCAGATCCTTAGATAAGAAACGTTTTTCATTTCGACTTCCTTTCCGAGCGCCTTTCGGCGACCCACGGCTCTCAGCATCGAACCCGTTGCCTCTGCGCACGAGATTGGCGGCATCCCTCTTCCGTTCTGACGCGGGCTTCCAGGGCGATGCGGTTACAATCTTTCCTGCGTCACCCCTCCTAGAGCTGCGCCCGACCAGTAATCGTTCCTTGCAGAGACCTCACCTCAGAAGTTCTTTATATTTGGCGAACCACGCGAAAACGAATGGCTTGCCCCTCCCGTCCGCAGGCCCACCCGGATGCGGCTGCATAGAGGTCTGCAAGAGTTGGCTGTCTCATTTTTTACCCGATGATGACGATAAGCCCTCCTTTCCCTCTTCCGATACCCACTCCCTCTCTTGCTTTTTCTGAGTTTTATCCCTCCCGAGCTGAAAAAGCTTTTGGCTGGATGCTCATCCGCCGGCCCTCGAGGTGCATGGGCGTCGTTTACTCCCCTTTTCTTTTTTAAGTCTGACTGTGATTTCGCCTGGGAATACGACTTTGGTTGATGTTTTAGTTTTAACGACGGCATTCGAACGGGACATTCCTCCCTTTAATTACCCTGCAGGGCAGCACCAGAGGAATGTGCCTTATTTCTTTTCCCCCAGGGCCGTTTTTCTCATGCTATCCGGTAAGCTCGGCGATCTCAGCCGTCGCTCCCCAATTGATGTTCTTCAAATCCGCCTTGGCACGGAGGCTTCCACTTCCTGAGAGATGGCCGTCCATTTATACCAGCTGCGAGGTTGTTTCCGGCGCGACGTCGAGGGCCCACTCTTTGACCCTTTTCCGTCTTGATGGCCCGAGCGCCAGTCCGAGTCCTCCTTCACCTTCCGCTCTCTCAACGGAATCCCTTTCTGACAGCCGATAGTCCTTCAGGTAATTGGCTGTCACCGCCTCTTTTGGATTTCCTCGAAAAATTTGCAGTTTTCCCTTCGAGTGAATTTCCTAGCGCGCCCCCTGAAGCGCGCAAAATCTCTTTTTTTACTTTGTTCTTCTTTTGCGGCGCTCTGGCGAGCAGGTGAGGGGTGTTCCCTTCCCCCCCCCCTCTGTAGATGTTCTCCGAGGGAACTCCCCTCCCTGCAGCAAGTGTCATGCCCTTCCCCCCTTCCCCTTTTTTTGCCCCTCTCGTGCGCTTCGGATCAGGCGTCCTGTTCGCTTTTTTCTCGCGCATTCTTTCTCGGCTTTGCTGGCTCTTCTCTCCCTTGACTTCCGTGCAGCCCGATGTGTCCGAGGAAAATTTCCCCTTTCCGCGGCGTTTTTCGAATCGTTCCTTTAAAATAGGGGCCGGCATCTCTGTCCAATTTTCCGCTACGTGGATTTTTGTCGCTGAATTTGAAAGCACCTTCTTTCTGACTTCTTTCTCGCGAGTTATTGCGATGAATCCCATCGGGAAAACTTCCCTCCCCCTTTGTGGAGATTGGTTGCCCTTCAGTGGGTGCGGCGTGACGGGATCTTTGCTCCCTTTCCGAATTCCTCAAGTTCAAATGCCGGGAAAACCTTAACCCATCCCGCTCCGCGGCGCAGCTCCATCACCCTTCTTTCCAGGATTACCTTAGGAAACCGGGTTCCTCATGTCATCGCTCGCCTTTCCATTCTGGCGTGACCTCATACTGCACGAGGTCCGCAGAAGGATTTTCTGTTCTTTGGGGGGCTCGAAATTCTTTGCTCGTGATTTCCCCCCGTTTTTTTTTTATCATCTATGCGCAATTCGGATGTGCAGCCTTAACCCTTTCTCTCGCCACGCATCCAGCAATGAATATTCGTCGCTGTCCCCTCTTTAACCCCCAAGGCTCGCCCAGGCTTGGTCGCAACGGTAGCGCCAGACTTCTGCAGGGATCGTCGAGGGCCCCAATGTCCACTTGTTCTGGGTTATATTCTCTGGGTTACGGACCGCAAGCCCAGACTGGAATTTCCTCCCACAATTTACCAAGTCTGCCTTCTGAGGCAACGTTTATGGAGGCCTCTTTGCTTTTTTCCTCCGCCTCATCGCCGCAGCATCTAAGGCTGACAGTACCGTTCTTGATTTTTTTACTGAACGTCCGTGGGGCCTGGGGGCTTATTATGCTTCTATTCACGGTCCTTTTCTGCGATTATTCGGAGCAATACACCTCTCCCCTTCCCTAGCTTCCCCCATTGCGTCTATTTTATTCTTCTATAGCAGACCCCCCCAAACTTCTCTATCGATTCTTCCCACAGGTCAAAGGAAATTCTTACGGATCTTATCATTCTTTTTTCTCCTAAATGTGAGGCGCTGCTCTCTTTTTTTGTCCCATTTTCTGGACTTCTACGATTGATAAAAGTGAAGTCCCTGTGACTCTTTTTCTCTTGCTTTCGTCAGCCTCTTTCCTTTTTCGCGTAGATCTAGATCTGGCTTCTGTGGATGTGCTCCCCTTTTCGTGTGCATGTGTGTTTGTTTCCTTTTCCGACGGCTCAAGTCGCGATCCTTCACAAGTATCCGTCATGCTGATGTATGGCGCCCCTTCTTATGTATGGTATGCTTTCCCGTTTTCTTTTTCCCTCCTAAACCCTATAGCGATTATTCTTCCCTCACCGGTTCTTCTGCAGTGAGTCCCACTTTTTTGAACTCTTTTTCAAAATCCCCCGTCGACTTTTAGAGGTGTAACATAAGGGCTCCAAGCCTCTCCCATGCCGCTTTTCCTTGTTTTCGCCTTTTGAGGCCGACACATTAGTACGGCCCTGCCTTCCCAGGACATTTTCCTCTCTTCGTTGTGAAGGTGTTTGACTTTTTTCAGTTTCTTCCACACTGTGACTTCTTTTCCTCTCCTTGCTGAGCTGCTCAGATCGCTTTAAACATCTCCCAGTTTTTTCATTTTCCCGGTCTCTGGGGATGTCACTTTCCCCTGTGCTTTTTTTCGACCCGTTCATCTGCTTCCCTATTCTTGTGAGCTAAGACCTCCATGTCCCCTCTTTTTTCTTTGTGAATACATTTTTAATCTTCCCTGCCCACCGCCGAGGGACTATCAAACCACAGTAAGAGGGGGTCTGGCCGTTCTCTGGTACATTTTTTTCTCCGGAGGGGGCGTTTTCCTTGGCATATTGCTGGTCCTTTTCCAAACGCCTGAGCATTTCTGCCCCCCCCTCTCGTCCGTGCCTCTTTCTTCCATCAAAAAGATTTTCGCATCCCTTCGAATCTTCCCCTCGTTTAATGGCTTTCGTCCGCCGATCGTCCCGAGGGGCGCTTATTTCCTCCCCTTTTTCTCGGCCTCCCGTACGCTTTCTTCTCTTTGCGCTGTGATCCCTTTACCCTTTTCTGTTGTGTCTTTCATTGTTCCCTCCCCCCCCCGTGTTTTTTCTCCACCAGAAGTCGTCTCTTATCTCTCTTTTATCTCTTCCTTTCTTCTTTCCTTTTAGTGCCTTCAAGTCGACCTTCTTAATCTTCTTAAAGGACCCCTAGTTTCGTCGAGTCTTCTCCACCGATCTGGTTTCTTTCCTAAACCTCCTTTCTAGGATCCTTTTTTGTTTTTGAAAAACAGGTTATCGGCCCCTTCCTCTCTTTTTTTTTGCAGCTGAGGTTTCGCCTCGTTCCTTTTTCTCTCCTGGATGGTTCTCTCGCGCCAAAAACCTTGGTCCCGCTTCTTTTTTCCCCCGCGTTCAACGTGCAGCAGAATGGTGTGTTTTTTCCCCCCTTCGCCACTAGATCCTTCCCCCCAGACTTCCCCTTCCTGGCGATCTCGCCCTCGAAGGTTCTCTTCTTGTCGTCGTTCTCCTCCGCTGCAATCCCAAGCGGCGCGTCTTTCTTCCAAGATTTCTCCTAATCCTCCGCTTTCCGCCTCTTACACCCCGCCTTTATTTTTTCCCTGCGACAGCAGTTCTTGTCGAGTTCAAAGTCCTTCCGGCCCCTTTAGTACGCGGAGCGGCAGCGCCCCCTCCTGAAGTTTTTTTTAGTTCGCCACACCTGTCTCGAGAAGCTGATCCACGTCTTCCCCCCTTTTCTTGGTCGATCCTGCTTTCGAAAAATGCCCCTCCGTCTCTGTTGTATTGAGACTGACTCCGGTATCCCCTTTTCCTTCTTTTTTTTTTTTTAGACAGCACTCCTTAATAGGATCTTTTTAGTTAGAGAGCAAACTTTTCCTTTGATGCGCAAACGAAAGATTGAGCGGTCCCCTGCCCACGCTCGCGTCTGTATGAAGATATGAACTCCACTGCTTTTTCTGCCTTCCCATCAATGTTTTCTTTCATTGCCATGCTTCTCTTGATGAGGCGAGTTGTGTCACTGCGCCCTTTTTTTTCCTAGAGGGGACTTTTTGACCCCCCCTTTTCTCGCGCGATTGGTGGTGGATTGCTTCTTTCTTCGGCCCCCTTCCGAAGTTTCTTCGCAATTCTCGTTGATAAGTTCCACTTTTTTTCGCTCCGTCTTTTCCTTCTCGGGTTTAAGCACCTTGGGTTTTTTCCGCGAAATCGCGAAATTTTTCTCTTTGACACCCTAGGGGATGTTTGAGCAGTCTTCTTCCGCCATGAGAGGTCCCCGCAGCGCTTGAACACTACGGTCGGGTCATCGGTTACAATTTTTCCTCTACCTGTTCCTTTCTCTTGTAAACTTTCTTGATGCGTTCCCGTTCTTTATCCATCTGGTGTTTCCTTTATCTTCTTAGCCAGGATCTCTTTAGCCTTTTTACTCTGGACTCGCGCACCGACCCGACTTGACTCTGGAGAAGCGGCCTAAGTTCCCTTTTTTTTCTCATCCCCCCCCTTTCTCTTTTTGGCGACCCGACGGTTTGCGGGTGAATCAGATCTCCTTTCTTTCCTGCCCGGCCTGGTCCTGATTGTCGCTCGTCCCGTTCCCCGGAGAAGCTCAGTTGGGATCGCCCTGACCTTTTTCCCATCCAGTTTCTCCCCCTTGCCGCAGAAGAATTAATGCTTGGTTTATATTTTTTTCCCCATATGAGTTTCGTTGCTTGGTGTCTTTTTCTGAACCTCCTCCGAGATTTATTTTTTCGCACTTCCTCCAGAGTTCAATGGCCGAAGATGCACCTCTCCGCGCCCGCGCCACGCATGTAAAAACACTCTACATCCGCCTCTTCCGTTGGATGTCCTTTTTTTGTTTCCCTCACCCTCAGAGGTTCCCATTTGAGTCTTCGCTTCCACCCTCTCTTTGTCCTTCTGCCGGGTTCGGCCCGGGCCCGTTGTCAATTCTCGTGGACCCCCTCTTGCTTGGCTGTTTCCCTCTCTTGGAGCTAACACCTCTGCCCTTTTCCTATCCGTGTTGTCCCGTGACATTGTCGAAGCCTTTCCCTGCCCCCCGCCTCCGCTTTTTCCCTTTCCCCCTTCGCCTGGTGGCCCACCTGGTGCGCACCCGGTTCTCCTTTGCCGTTCTTCTTGGTTCTGACACGCCTCTTCGTGAGGCGTGCGAGGAGCAGGGGCAGATGGTGCCCTTGTTCTTCTTTTTAGGTTTTCGAAGCAACGGTCTAACCCCGGTTTCGAAGACTTCCTAGCCCCTCGTAAGTTTGAAACGGAATTCTTCCCTTCCCCTGAACACCTGCGCCCGCGTTTTCACCAAGCTCATAGACTCCGGGAGACTCAGCATCGACTCCTGATCATGCCTGGCTTACAGGCTGGAGAGGGCGAGCCACTTGCTCCGTGCAAGCCCCTCACCTTTAGGAGGTCAAAACCAATGCGGCCTTTTTCAACCGTTTCTCAACTTCATCTGCCCCGAAATCTATTTTTTCCCCCGGTCGACCATTGACAGGCTTTTCGTCAATCCAATTCCAAAATCTTCACTGCTCTTAATTTTCCGCAATTTTTTCGTCAGCAATTCTACCCCCCCCCAGTTTCCACCGAATCCTTCACTCGCCACCCTTCGCCTCTTCTTTAAAGAATGCTGTTTTTTTTTCACTCGGGTTTCACCTGTCCCCTTCTTGAGCTGTTTTTTACTAGACAAAGGCGGACAGTTTTCACCTCTTTTGTTTCCTTTCTCTAGAAAATTCTCTATTTGTTAACCCTCGTCGCTCGACCGATCTTTTTTTCTAGTTGGCCGCCCGCACCCTCCTCTCCCTGGATCCTAGTCCTTCAGCTCTGATCATATCCTTTTCCCCTCCCCACTTTCGTACTTCGTCTCACCCCCCGTCGTCCGATCAGCCTACTCACGCTTGCTCGTCTATGACGACGATTTTTTTCCTAGCGGTTGGATGAAACTCCCAGGCCTCCCACTCTCCTCGACTCTCTTGCTTTTTTGCGGACCCCTCTTTCATTTTCTCGTTAAGAGTTGGGTAAGGCTGACGTATTTTCCCCGCAATTTTTTCATCTTGCTCAGAGAGCCTGCCAGAAGTTTCCGCCGCTTTATTTTCGACCTCTTCCGCTCCTTTTCGACCCTCGCCCTAAAGCTGCTCTTCTTCCTTCTTTCCGTCCGCGCACCGCTCCCTCTTCGCTCACGATGCCGTATTCGTTGTCACCAATTCCGCCATGATGCTGCCGATCATCCCTTCCTTTTCGGAGCCCCTAACCGCACTTCGCTCCACATTTTTCCTCCATCCACCAAGCCGCGCGCCCTGCCCCCTCCGTGCATCTGATTGTCCCTTCGCCTTCTCTTCTGGGCGGCATATTTTTTCTCTCTTTTGCCAGCAGTCTTGACTGTAGCTCGCCTTTTCAGTATCACCTTCTGGAATCTTTTTTTTTTCACGCATTAATATGTTAGCATCTTTTCCCCCTTTTTTGAACCCCCTTCCACTTCTTTCGACCTTTCTGCCAGAAGCTACCTCCCCCGCTTTTCCCGCTTAACCGTAAAGCTCCTATGTCTAGGCGATCAGGTACATTTTTTCTGGTATCCCTCTGTAGTTGGGATATCTTCCTAGTAGCGGTGTTCTCTCAAAGCCCACTTCCCTTTTCTCACCTCCCTCCCCTCCCCCTGCCCTGGGCCACCCGTCCCCCCCCCGAAAGTCCCCCCTTTGCAACCCCCCTAGATATAGGGCTTGGCGACCCTGAAGGAACCCTTTCATCGGCTTGATTCGAGCGAGATGCACGATCTCGATTAGTTTTCATTTCCCCTTGATTGTATCTTTTGTGTACCCCCCCCCCCCCCCCCCCGAGGCCCGCCCCCTCCTTCCCCCCCCCCCTCCCCCCCCCCCCCCCGGACCCCCCCCCACCCCCCCCCCTCCTTGCCGCCCCCCCCCCCCTCTTCCCCCCCCCCCCCCCCCCCCCTCCCGCCCATAGTTTTTTTTTTCCTTTTGTTTTTTTTTCCCGCCGGTCCGTTGCGAATGCTTTTTAGCCTCCCCTCCCCGTGCCTGACGCCCCCCTCTTCCTAACAGCGCCCGCATTCTCTCGTCCAGGCATTGGAAGCTTCAAGGGATTGCCCGTTTGATGAGCGTTTGAACCGACTGTGGGCAGGCCTTCTCCCTCTTCGCTTGTTCACCGGCCGCCCCCCACATCACGACCGCCCTTTCCTTCCCCCCACAGCGTCGTTTTGCCGATTATAATAAGTTTGTGCTTTGATTTCCTCTTCTGTTAGGCATTTCTTTGCTTTCCTCGTCCTTACCTCTTATCTATTTGCCCCTGTCCAACCCCCCGATGATTTCCTGCTCCTGACACCCCCCGTTACCTGTGTAGCATTTCGAGAGACCCTTTTTCCTCAGCCCCCCCTTACAAAGCGTCCCATTAATGATGGTCGATTGCGTCTTCACTTGTCTCCTCAGATTTGACTTTTCTCGTCTAAGACACCAAGGCTTTCTCCCCTCTATCCGTGCTGACCAAGAAGTGTGAAACATTAAGTTCCCCCTATTCTGAGGAACTGACTTACGCGCAGATTGTTTTTTGAGCCTCAGAATTTTACCACCCCGGGGTGGTATCTCCTACCGTATCGCCCTTCCTCATTTGTAGGGTTAATTGTTTCCCCTCCCGGTCGCGCGACTCTTTTATCGCGGCTCCCACAAGCCTGAGCAGCTCGATCGGCCTGTGTGCCCCGGCACCTTTTCTCTGTTTTTCTAATGTGTGTGCTCTGAAGAGGATTCTCCCTTTTCCGGAGTGTCCCGTTCGAAATGTTCTTTTCAGTCGACTTCCCCCCCGTTTTCGACGACACCCCCTTTTTACTAGGCTCATCGTGCTTCCACCTTTTTCCCCCCGACTTCGCTGAAGTTAGATGCACCAGACCTCCTGCTGAGGGACCTTTTTGGCGTCCCTCCCACACGCTACTTTTTTCCGGGCGTTCCTTTTTTTTTCCCCCACTCCCCTTTTGGCCCGCGGGACAGGTTGCATTTTTTTTTTTTTTTTTCTTCAATTTTTTCAACTCTGCAGCGGTCATTTGTGCCGTTCACTCCTGTTCCGGTTCCGCCCCCTTCGGTTTTCTTTTTTTCGTTTCGCCCACCTTAGTTGATGGTCTCGCCTTCGCAAGCGTGCAGGGTATAGCCTTCCCCCCTCCCCTGGAGCATCTCTGAGGCGCATTATTTCCTCCCTCCTCCTTCCCCCCCTTGCGAAGAACAGAACCTCATTTTTCGATCGCAGCCGGCACTATTCGCAGCCGTGTCTTTGCGCTTTTCTTTTTTTTGATACGCCAAATATCTGAAGCGACGAAGAGGTGGAAGCGCAATCATCAG
>Ga0179593_1656617_pt1 | contig 13412 bp, 19 predicted proteins | sample CZODoug2_1_08_16_FD_185931 | JGI IMG/M metagenome (GOLD analysis project Ga0179593, IMG submission 185931) | Vadose zone soil fungal communities from Angelo Coast Range Reserve, California, USA - CZODoug2_1_08_16fungal (PacBio error correction) | ecosystem: Environmental > Terrestrial > Soil >... | reverse complement strand
TGGGAGACGCCTTCCTCCTCTCTTCTTCAGCCGACGCCTGACGACTATATGGCGTCCCTCTTCTGATTTTCTTTTTTTCTTCCTTTTTGGAGGTCCGACCGAAACCGGTTTCCTTCTTCCTCTTTTCCCCCTGGTCTTGTATTGCACTCCGGGCTTTCCCCCTTCTTTTTTTTCTGCTGACGTGTTGGGATTTCAGAGGGAAGGTTGATGAATTCACGTAAGTGGACTGTGCACGCTTCGCCTCTTCCCCCCTTTTTCCCTGCGGCACTTCGTGAGCCAAGAAGTAGGTCCTGACTTTTCTTCCCTCCGCTGCCCAGCGCCTGCTCCGCCACTGCGCGAGCATTCAAGCATGCGACTTTTCCCTTTTTTCTTCCCTTCGGCCCTGGTGGGTTCAAGCATGAATTTTCGTCTTTTTTTCCTTCTTAGACGAGCGGCAGAAACGATCCTTCTTTTTTTTTTTCTTTTTTTTCCCCTGCGAGCAAGTCATCAGATCAAGATTTTTCTTTTGCTGAGCGTGTCCGGAGATACGCATACGCGAAAACTTCGCGCAGTCCCCTTCCCCCCATCCAGGGGGATTGGCCGGGCCTCCCGTAGCCGTGATGATAAATTCGTACAGCTTTCTGGAGTATCCTTTTCTTTTCTTCTTCCTTCTCGCTAGTCGCGCGCGAGTTAGGAGGCCTGGAACCAGGCCGACGCCGATGCCCCCCCCCTCCCTCTTTTCCTCAAGGCTCAGACCGATTAATGAGTTCTCACCCTTTCCCCCCTGAGACAAGAGATGAGACAAGGATGATGGCGACCCCTTTTTCCTCTCTTTTGTTGGCTGCAGTGTACAGCAGATCTTTCCTTTCAATCTAATAGAATAGCGCTTTTTCCTGGCTTGTTCAGGGACAATGAATAAAAGCCCCACCGTCTCCGATGACGGTATGGAATGACATATCTTCTTCCTTTTTTTTTATCGCCTGGGCAAAATTTATTCAAGCAAGTGGGCTGACGTGTTCCTCCCCCCTCCCTCTGATATCAGGAAATTTCCGGTTTTTCTTCCCCTTTTTCAGCAGCGATCACCAGCGGCCCCCCCGGCCGTGGATCTCTCCGTCGGCAATAATATAATCGATGGCCGACGATTCTTCCCTCTTTTCCTTTCAATTCTCTCCTAGTGGGGGGGTTTCAGTCTCATTTCTTCCCCGTCTCGTGACGAATTGGGGAGGAGAGGGATACTTTTTTCCCTCCCCCTTTTTTTTTTTCTGCAAAGGAGTGTAACTCTCGACGGAGAGAGAGATGAGGTACCTTTTTTTTTTCCCTCCGGTTCCGATGGCTCCGAGACACGGCTTCCCCCTCAGTTTTCCTTGACGAAGCATTTACGGCCCCCCTTTTCCCACCAGCACGGCCCTCGTTCCCTGGTCGGAGGCATCAATCCTTCGTAGCCGCCCTTCTTTTTGAGGAGCCTTCCTCTTTTTTGGCTCAGAGGTCCTTTTACTCTTCCTCCCACAGCCTTTTTTCACGGCCATTTCCCCCGGTCCCCCCCCAGCAGGTATTTTTCCCTTCCCCTCTGGGGCTAGGGGAAGATGGTATAAGATCAACCCCCCCTCGGGCACCAGATGTTTTCCCCCTCTCTTCTTCCCCGACGGGAATCCTTCCCTTCCTTTTCCTCCCAGCCTCAGAGGTACTGTTTTTTTTTTCCTCCTTTCCCAAGGAAAACGACGCTTCCTGTCTTTACCTTGCGGAGGGTAAGGCGGACGGTTCCGCTTTTTTTTCCCTGCTCATAGCAAAACCTCCTTTTTCCTTCCCCCCAGGCGCACTTGTTTTTCCCTTTCTTACTATCCTTCCTAGTGGTGCGCGGCCCTTACCTTTTTTTCTCCCTTTTGCTCCATGCAGATGGATAGATCCTCCCCCCCAGAACTCCTTTTTTCCCGGTGATTAGAAAGACGGACAAGAAGGTGAATCTCTCTCTTTTCCTCCCCCTTTTTTCCCGTTTTTCCCCCCGTCTGCTAACTCACCTTTCAGAAACCTTGTTTTAATTCTCTCTTTCAAGAAAGGGGCGAGGAATGATTGCGCCTTTTTTTCCCCTTTTTCCCTGTCACCACCACTATTCGGGAATGCGATTGGTTTACGTTTCTTTTCCTTTCTTTTTTCCAACATGCTTTCACCGGCACGCCGTACAATCAAGAAAAGGTAAACTCCCTTTTTTCCCTCTCCTCTGCGCGACCGTCAACAAGGTCTTCCCTCCTTTTCCCGGCAGCCTTTACTTTTCCCGCGAGCGTTGCCGAGCATATACGGGAAGGGAGGGTTGATATTTCCCCCCCTCTTCTCCTTCCCAACAATGCGCTTCGAACTGCTGGGGTTCCTTTTTTGTTAAGCCTTTTTTTCCCTTGCCAACAAATTGAATTGAACTTACCAAGTGATCGCCGCCTCCCTCCCCTACCTTCCCCCCCTTTTTTCCCCTTTTCGTGATCCATTTGTCTGGCCGAGGCCGTTGGTCAACCTTTTTTTTTTTTGGTGGGGGTGGTTTTTTTTTTTGTTTTTTTTTTTTTTTTTGCAAAGCCGTTTAAAGACTTCGTATCGGATATGCCAATAGATCGGAATAATCTGGCTCTTTTTTTTCTCCTCCGTATTTCTGACAATGGTTCGGAATTCTCCCATCTCTTTTTCCTTTTTTTTTCTTTTGACGCGGCCTCCATGGAAGAAGAACCCAATTCGTAAAGATGACTTGCCTTCCTTCCCCCCCCCCATCCAACTCGGAGAGGAACTGTAACGGACCCTACTCCTCGGTTTTTCCCCCCCTCCGTGGCGCGGATTGGAGTCCTTTTTTTTTTCCCTTTGCTTCCCGCCTGGCATTGAAATGGTCTTCCCCCTTAACCTTTCTCCCCCCCCTTTCAGCCCCACTTGCTTGAATGGGTCGAGGGAAAAGGAGATCCTGGAGGAACCAATCCCTCCCCCCTCCTTTCTTCCCTTTTTTTCTCTTTTCTTAATTTTCGAATTCACCCTTGAACCTTCCTCTGGGCTGCCGCCGCGATTGGCAGGTGTTTTCCCTCTTTTCCTTTTTTCTTCCCTTGTCGTCGACACATTCGTCACTTTTCCTAAGCTCCTCCCCCTCCGGCATGGAAATTGTGAGGAACGAAGGACTCCCCCTAAAATTTCCTGCAGTAGTCACGGCGCTGTTTTTCTAGTTTTTTTTTTTTTTCCCTTCGGCCACAAAATCTTAGTAGACAGGTATTCGGCGCCTCCACCTTTCCCCCTCCTTCTCTCCTCTTTCTCTCCCTGCTCCGAGGGAGGGTACCTTTTTCATCTTTTCTTCCTTTCACTGGAGCGAAAGTTTTCGCGGATGAGGATCTCCGGGAGCATCTTCCCCCTCTTTCCCTTTTTCTGGACTTTGCTCGTCGTTCGACACACCGCGGGCTTTTTTTCTTTCCTTCCGGTAAAAGAAGGCGGCCCTTTTCTTTTCCCTCTGCGGCCTTCCGGCTTGGAAAAAACAAGGTCCTTCCCCAATATTTCTTTATCCCTGTGATGCTCGGCGCAGGGAGGAGCAGGCAGCTGTGGCCAGCTTTCCCCGCCTCTCCTTCATTTGGAATGGAAGTTAACTCCTTCTTTTTCGATTTTTTTTTCCTTTCTTTCTTCAGTCTTCTGAAGCGTGCACAGACACTTAACGGGAATTCCCCCCTCCTCCTCCCCCTTTCTTTTCCTTACCTTTTTTTCCCTAGTTCCAGAAAAGGAAATCATCGTCTTCTATGGCAAGCACTGATAGCGGTCACACAGACGAACAATTGGCGCCCCCTCCCCTCTCCTTTCTTTTTTTACACCTTTTTGCCTTCCCCCCCAAGAAGCAGAGCAATCGGACTTTTTTTTTTGTAGTCTTTTTTTGATAGTCGTCAGGCCCTGTCCGTCGTAGATAAAGCCGGATAACTTTGGCGGGCTGGTCAGACATCTCCTTTTTCCCCCCCCTCTATCTTTTTCTACTCTCAGTTATTTCTGACCAGGCAGAAAAGTTATCGGCTTCTCCCCTCTACGCCCTTTCCTTCTTTTCACACACTTCGAGCGAGGCTTCTTGGAGTAGACAGCACGGTGAATGATCGTAGCATCGTAGCCTCTCCCTTCCTTCTTCCTTCCTTTTTTCCATCCTCGTATTTCATTGCCAGATGATTTCGTGTTCTGTCCCCCTTTTTTTAGAATTTTTCCCCCCCGTACGTGGCTGTGCCAAGCTTCGAAGACTGAAGAAACAAATTTCTTTGCGAGGCAGCCGTGTCCCCTTTCTTCCTTCCTTTTCATTTTCCCATTGATGAGCGGCGGAGATATCGTTATTTCAAGTTTTCTTTTCTCAGCAGTGAGAATATCGAATTGGGTTTTTTTGTTTTTTTTTTTTTTCCCCTCTTTCTACCTTTTGTTTTCCACTCATGAAGTCCTCCTAGTTTTTTTTTTCCCCTCTTTCTCTTCCAGAACGATCACTGAATGAAGGGTGCCAGAGGTAACAGAGAAAGATTTTTTTCCTCCTTGTCCTCCTTTGTTCTCTTTCGCTTACAAGCGTGGAGGAGAGTGCTAGAGATCTCACCTTCCCCACTTTCCTTCTTTTTTTTTTTTCTCGTGCTTTTTGGGGGTTTCTCCTTTTCCTTTTTTCCTCCCCTCGACGTGCCGTATTGTGCCGGCGGCGATAGTAGCGCTCGCGTTTCACAAGTTTCTTTCCTCTTCAACGCTCATGACAGATTCCTTCGTTATTTTTTCCCTTCGACAGAGATGGACCAGGCTGATGGAGAAACAATTGACGAAGGTGTCGCGACACGTGTTTTCTCCCCCCCCTTTTCCCTCCCCCTCTTCACTCCTCGCATCGCGCCCCCTCAGATTCTTCCCCCTGCACCTGCGACGAGGACGGTATGAAATGCCATTCGAAGTGCATGGGTCCTCCAGTCTCTCTTTCCCCCCCCCCCTTTTTTTCTTTCGTCACCACGCGTTTGAGCGCTGATCTCAGGCCTTCTTTCTTGAATTTTTTTTTTTTCCGCAGCCAGCCGGATGACGACTCCAATCGGAACTTCCCCCTTCCCCCTCCCTTTTCCCTTCTTCGTTGTCTTTACATTTCTCTCCGAGTTGGATGGGGGTTTTCTCACCTTTTTTTTTTTTTTTCTCCCCTCGAGGCCGCGGTCATCAATGCTCGCAAGGGTAAAGACTCCGAGACGGAGCCTTCCTTCTTCTCTTCTTCTTCTGTCTCCTCTCCCTGCGGTCCAAAACTGCCAGATTTCTTTGGTCCCCCCCTTCCCCCCCGCAGGCCTCGTCCGCCAACTGGATAGGCAGGCATAAAGCCTAGGCCCTTTTTCTTCCCCTCCTTTTTTCCCCCGTGGTAAGATTGTTTTCTTCTTCCCAAAACGGCCATGCGTACCGTCCAGGGTCACCCACAGCAGGGCGAAGCGCTTTTTTTCTCCTTCTTTGAAGATATGGGGATAAAGATAACCAATCTTTTTTTTTTTTTTCTACACAGATAGCTGAGGCCGGTGAATAATTAGAGTTTACAAGTTCCTTCCCCTCCTCCTCCTTTACTGTCTCTACAGCCGTTAACCAAGTACCCCCCCGTTCTTTTCTTCCCCCCCCCGGTGAAAGCAATGTTGGAATGCTATAGCAACCCCCCCCCTTTTCTTTCTTTTCCTGGTCCTAGCTGGTGTGACATCGGATCCTATTTAAAGAGTTTTTTTCCTTTTTTTTCCCCTCTCCCTCATATTGATGAGATCAGCAGACAAAGGGGACCTCCTCTTTCCCTTTGATTCGGCCAGCCGTACAAGACGGTCCCTATATCCCCTTCTTTTTCCCCCCCGTCGTGGAAGGATTGCTAATAAACAGGTAGAACCATGCGTCCTTTTCCTTCCCCCCCCTTTCCTCTGCTTCATCCAAAGGGGCGCGGCCCTTTCTCAGCTCCCCTTTAAGGATCAGATACGATGTAACACCCCTTCCCTTCTTCCTTTCCTGATGGTTGTTGCTATGAGCCCCAAACATTCCTCAATGGTAAAGAACCGGGTTTTCCCTCCCCCTTTTCCCTTTTTTGTCGCGACCGTCAACCCCCCCTCCTTTCCTTCTTTTTTTTTTTCTCTACCACCCCATGGTTTTTTTTTCGGTTTTTTTTTTTTTCTTTTTTATCCTTATACAAAGATTTCACATGAGAACCATCGAATTGACTCTCCTTTCCTTTTCCCCCCCTTCCTTTTTTTTCCCTTCCTTCCTCCTGGCCGTTTCTTGAGCTCGATTATCCTTTCCCCCTTTTCCTACCACGTTGCTCGCGCCTAAGCCCGTCACGTGCTGGCCTCCCTTCCTCCCCCTCTTTTTTCTCCCCTTTTTCTTACTCGGCCGTGAGGTTGGACGACATTTTGAACTCTTTCCCTGGCAGCGTGGACGCGTTGCGAGGAGACATCGGAAGGATGTCGGAATACTTCCCCCCTCTCTTTCTCCTTTCCTATCATTTCTTACCTCGCATAATATGGATAGACCTTTCGTCATTCCCCCAGGTAATAAGCAGGGAGATGAAACCCCCCTCTTCTCTCCTTCCCCTTTTCCTCCCTCTTTTTCCATCTCAATTATGACGACCTTTGAGTGTTCTTCTTTTGGCCGCGGGATCGCTGCTGGCCAGCGGCAAATAGAAATGTCGTCCCACCTCCCTCTTTTCTCCCCCCTTCATTCCCCCTTTCTGCATGGGTCGATGGCACAGGCGATCTTTTGAACCTTTTTTTTTCATGGCAAATAAAGTCATAGTAGAAGGGGCAGGTTTAGATTTCTTTCCCTGAACAAGCTGGCAACTCTCTTTTGCTCTTTTCTCCTTCGTCGGGCTCGCAGCGATGTGGAGGGGTTTGGGGGGAAGAGGGGTCTTTCCCCCCCCCTTCCTCCCCCCCTTTCCCCCTCCGTCCCTTGCCCTCCTCCTTTTTCTGCCTTGATCCCGAAAAAAAACGACGCCATGGCTCTCCCTCCTTTTTTTTTTTCCCCTTCTCAGTCGTCCCCGGCGCGTCGCAGGGAATAGGAGCGGAATTGTCAAAGGCCTACGCCTCTCTCTTCTCTCTCCCTTTTCTCCCCTTGCCTTTCTTCTTCCTCCAACTTCACCAAGCCGAGACGAGCTGGACGACTCCAGACCTTTTTTTTTTTTCCCAATCCCTTTCCTTGGACCGGAAGTGGAGAAGTTACAAGACGAGCGAATTTTTCTTTTTTCCTTTCTTCCCCACTTTACATGGTCCCGATACCACGGCAGCTCTATGATATGATGGACTTTTCCTTTTTTTTTTCGATTTTTTTTCCTTCCCTTCCATCTTTGCCCGCTATTGGGCAGCCGCGAAGAGAAGGTTCCCTTTTTTTCTTTTCCCCAGGCGACAATCGGAGAGGCAACAACAAGCTCTCTTTTTTTGTTTTCTTTTTTTTCCCGTGGCGGAGAGGCGCTTTTTCCTCCCTTTTCTTCCGCCGCTCATCATTGGATGGCAGTTACCTACGTTGGCTGTCAAGATTGACGCCTTCCTCTTTTTTTACCCCCTTCTTTCTTTCCTTCTTTCCGCGTGCACAGCCAATTACGGGAATTCCCCCCACAACCCCCCCTTTTTTCCCCCCTCGTCAGCAGCCTGGCGGAACTGCTGAGAGGCCAGAACACCAGAAATCATCGGCCCCTTCTTTTTTTTTTCCCCCTCCCCCTTTTTCGCCAAAAGTCACGAGAATTTCTTCTTTTGTTTTTCCCCTTTTTTCCCCTTCTCCGCGCATCGAAGTTGCGTCCTGTCGTCAGCGGTGGTAAGAACCACGGAGATTTTCCTCCCCCCCCCCTCTCCTCTTTTCTGTTTCCTACTACTTCGGCTTCTCCCAACTCTATATTTTCCTCTTTGGGGTTTCCCTTTTCCCTGCGCAAAGTTTATCCGGCTTATAGAGACGACGAATGACGAATATCTGGCGTCCCCGCGTCGTGTTTCCCCCCCTCCCTTCTCTTCTCCCCTCCCTTTTTTCTTTTCTCGTGCCTTCGTCGTCCATTGTGCCCCTTTTTTCTCTCCAGTGGCTTGCCTACAGCGGATTAATGCCGATGATTTCGTGTTCTGGCACTCTCTCCTTTTCTCCCCTTTTCTTCTTTTTTCCTCCCTTCCTTGGTGGCACGCTTCGCCTTTGTTTCCCCCCGGCGGCATCGTGACAGCCAGACGTAGGTAACTGAAGTCAAATGATGAGCGTCCCTTCTCTTTTCTTTTTCCTCCCCCTTTCCTAAGCTCAGCCACTTCCTGAGCTCCCTTTTCTAATATAGATTGTGTGAAGAGGGAAGATTTTCCCTTCCCTCTTACCTTTTGGGTTCCAGATCAAGAGTTCTTTTTTTTTCCAAAAAAAAAAAAAAAGAAGAATTTTTTTACCTTCCTTCCCCTTCCTCACTTGGAATAAGGGGTGACAGCCGTCCCCTTCTTCCTTTGGGTTAGAAAATGGACTCTCCTTTTTCTTTTTATCTGGGCAGCTGTACACCCGTGGATGAGCGTGCTCAGGAATCTTCCCCCTTTTCTCCTTCCCGTTTCACACTCTCCACGGTAAGGTCAGGGACAGGTTATGTACTCACCTTTCCTTTTTTTTTTCCTTTTGAGGCGCCCGAGCACCGACGACGAAGATTTGTGAGGAAGGGGATAGCTCTTCCTTTTCCTATTGCCTGCACACGCGCCTGTTTCAGATCCCCCCCCCCCTACAATTTCCATGCCGTCGGTTCGGGATACAAAGGCGAAAAGAGATGCGACCAGGCTGATGTTTCCCCCCCCCCCCTTTCTTCTTTTCCTTTCCGTCTTCCCCTCTTCAACAAAGCCAAAACTCTGCACTTTCTTTTTCCTTTTCCCCGAGAGTTTTCCAGCTGTCAGGAGAAATTAATAAAAGCGAAAACATGCACCTTTCCTCCCCTCTTCCCCTTTTCCTTTTCCCCTTCCCCCTTTTCAAGCAGTGGGCGGAGTTTTCAAAATTTTTCCTTTTTTTTTCTCTATTCCCCGCGGCCCCCCCCTGAGAAAGACGTGAAGAATAAAATAAGAGAAAAGTCAGGCCTACCTCTCCTTTTTTTCCTTTTTTTTCTTTTTCACTTCTTCCCGAGTGGGATGGGGGTTTTTCCCCTAAAGTTTTCTCCCCTTTAGTCCGCTTTCATCCAATGCTATGAAAGGGTAACGCCTCAGAGGGAGTTCAATTTCCCCCTTCTTCCTCCCCCCCTTCCTTTCCCTGCTTGGCTAGCGCACGGCGTCCCCCCTGATACTCTTCTTCTTTTTTCCAACCTCAGGCCTCGTAGCCAAATGGCTAGGAGGCATCAAGCCTCTTCCTCTTTCCTTCTTTTTTCTCCCCCTTTTTCCTCTTCCCTTGCAAGTTTCTGAGCGTTTCCCTCTTTTCGGTCACCCCCAGCAGGGCGAAGGATTTGGTAGAATATGAGTCAATTAGATGGGTTTTCCCTTTTCTTCCCCCCTTCTCTTCTCTTCCCCTGCTTCGACGCACCCATTCTTTTTTTTTTCCCCTTTTTTTTTTTCCAGTCGTTTCAAGGTAGAAAAGAAGCCTCTTTCCTTTTTTTTCCCAGGACACCCCGAAGCGGTACTTTCTTTTTTTTGAAAGGCAATGTTGGAACTGCTAAGTAGAAACAACCTCTCTCTCCCCTCCTTCCTTCCCTTTGTTGTGACATCGGACGATCCGTCCTTGTTTTTCCTTTTTCCCCTTTGCTTCAGCAGATTGATGAGATAAGAAGAAAAAGGGCTTCCCTCCTCCTTTCTTTTCCCCTTCCCCCGCGGTGAATCTCTCTTCAGTCCCCTTTCCTTTTTCTCCCTTCCGTGGACGGCTTGCTAATCCCCCCTTTTTTCCTCCCCCCTTCCTTTTCGTGATCTCATCAATATGCTGAAGGCCCCCCTCATTTTTTTTTTTTTGGCGCACCACTAGGGAAGGATTCTCTTTCCCCCCTCTTTTTGTTTTTTCCTTTTGCGCTGAAAGTTTGGTGTTTCTTCTTTTTTCCATCTTTAACCGACGCAGGTAAAGACAAGGGGGTTTTCTTTTTCCCCTTTCTTTTTCGCGACCGTAACCAAGGTACTCTGCTTTGAGAACCTCTTCCTTGCAGCATCTGTTATGCTAAACACAATCTGGGCGCGAGCATTTCCTTCTCCTTTCTTCTTTTTCACCTTTTTTCCCCCCATTAATTGACGCATCCAACCCCCCTTTTTTTTTTTTTTCCGTTTTTACGCATGGCCGTTTATGCGATAGATATAGAAATGATGGGATGACTCTCTTCCCCCCACCTTTTTCTCTCCCCTCCCTCCGTTCTGGCCTACGATAGCGAGGCCTAGGCCTCGATCTTTTTGTGAAAGCCGTAAAGCTTCGTCTAGGAGATGCAAATCGATAGGAGAGTTCCTTTTTCCCTCCCCTTCTCCTTTCTACTCTCCTTTTTCCCCTCTCTTCGCTCGTCGCGAGCGTTACCACCGTTTCCTTTGATGATTTTTCTCCCCGGTAATAAGCCGGGAGCTGAAAACACAAAAGAAAAACTGTATCTCACTTTTTCATTCTTCCCTTTCTGCCAGTCTTCTATATTGGAAGAAGTGGAGATGATTGTGATCCTTTTTTTTCCCTAAATGTCTTTCCCCCCTTTTACCACTCCTCCACTGGCTGAATGGGTGATTGTTCTTGGGACCTTTTTTCCTTTTTTCCCCTCCAGAATAGTCGCAGTGAAGGTTTTCGATGGGATGAAGTCGCCTCTTCCCCCCTCTTTCCCCCCCTTTCTCTCCCTCGGAGATTCGCGGGCTTGCTTATTTTCCCTTACACCTTTCGTCCCATTGGTTCGCCATCAGCACTGGTCGCCATATATGTCGCCAGGTGATCCCCCTCCCCCTCCCCTTCCTTCTCTCGTTTTAGCGAAAAGTAGCAGTCGTCCTTTTTTCGAATTTTTTTTTCTACGCGAGAGAGACGATCCAAGGACCCTTCCCCCCTTTTTTCTCTCTTTTCTTCCTTTTCCTCCGTTCCATCCCTGCTACGAGGGAGGCCTTTTTTCCCCCAATGTCTTTTTTCTTTTTCTGAGATAGCCGGGAGCAAACGCTTAATAAAAGATGTACATCTTCCCCTCTTCCCCTTCTCCCTCTCTCCCCCTCTTTCTTTTTCCCTCGGAACAATTCCCGGTCCCTCTTCCTTTTTTTTTTAGCGCTGGTGTGGCCCAGCCGCTTAAGAGGGAAGGAATAATTCTTTTCCCCCCCCCCCCCTTTCCCCTTCCTCCCTTCCCCCATCGAGATTCGCAAAATGCTGCGGTTTTCCTTCTTTTTCTTGGCAGCGCTGGAGGGAAATCACGATCTTTCCCCTCCTCTTCCTTTTCCCCTTTTTCTTTCCCTCTTTCCGTCCGGTGAAGAGGGCCCCTTTTCCTCGCTCCTCTTTTTTTTCCCCCCCCCCTACTGGAATTCCACAACTTCTCTGAAAGCCAAAACACGTCAGCAGCATTTTCCTTTTCTCTTTCCCTCCCTTCCTGATTTTTTCCTCCTTATCGCGTCCGGACACTTTTGGCCCCCCCCTTTCTCTCCACCGTGTGGCTGACCCAAAGAAGCCGAGGCATAGGGAAGTTGGTCATGTAGTCCGCTTTTTTTTCCCCTCCCCCCCCCCTCTTTTTCCTTCTTTCTTTCTTCTCTCCCTCTGATAAATTTGGCGGGCTTTTAATATTTTTTTTTTTTTTTTCTATGAGATGGGAGACGCCGCAGTTATTCTGACAAAGCACGCAAGTGATCAGGCTTGATAGAAGCTTCCCCTCTCCCCTTTCCCTTTTTCCCCCTTTCCCTCATTCTCGTCTTTTGGAGTCGCCATCCCTTTTTTCTAGTTCTTTTTCCTTCTTTTTGTCGGCCCTTGGCGTCGGACCGCGATCAGTGCTTTGCAATACGAGGATTCATGGCCCCTTTCTCTTTTTTTTTCCCTTTTTCTGCCTTTTTGATTTCAGAGTGAATTGTGTTACCCCCACTTTTTTTTTTCCTCTCAGCCGTCCAATCTCACCGGAGGAAATAGTGAAAGCAAACTTCTTCCTCCCCCTTTTCCCCCTTCTTTTTCTTTCCTCCTCGCTTCCACAGCGCCTGCTCCGCCACTTGTCCCCTCTTTTCCCTATTTTCTCCTGTTTATTACGCGAGGGACCTGGTGGGGTAAAAGCTTTCCTTTCCCCCTCCCCTCTCCTCTTTTTCCCTCGCGAGCGTCCTCCCAGCCTTGCCGCAGGTCAAAGAGCCCTCTTTTTTTTCTCACCTTTGACGAGCAATTCCCCGATTTTCCGCTGTACAGCGTGGATGAGCGTTTTTTCTTCTCCCTCTCTTAGGCAGTGGAACTTCTCCCCCTTTTACGGTTTTCTCCCCCAGCTCTGTATCGGGCGTAGGTGAAGTTGGAGGCGCCGAGCACCGCGACGAAGATTTTTTTTCCCTTCTCCTTCTTTTTCCCCTCCCCCCCCCTCTTTCTGCACGCGCCGGGATTACCCTTTTATTCCCCCCCTTTCCCCCCCCTTTTTTTTTCGTTATCCCCTGCGCCCAGAGATTGCGACAAGGATGATGGCGAACCAATTGGACGAAGGTGTTTCTCTCCCTTTTTTCTTCCTTTCTTCTCTCTTCGGGATTTTGTTCTTTTTACGCGAATCTCTCGAATAGCGAGTCTTTTCCCTTTTCCTTCTCCCTTTATCAAGCGAAACCCCCCTGGAGTTTCTTTGTTCCTCCAGGATCGACATGTGCCAATAGAAAAATTAAGAAAAGGGGCTGACTTTTTTTCTCCCCCCTTTTTCATACCTTTAGATGCTCTACATCTTTTTCTTTCCACGTCGGCCATAATATAATCAGATGGCAGAAGATGTAGAAGAATAAAGAATCCCCCCTTCCTTTCCTTTTCCCTTTCCTTTTTTTTCATCTTCCCTTCTTATTACCTTGTAGCTCGCCCCCATTAATTCTCTTCTTTTTCTTTCATCCAAGCTCGCAAAGGTTGTAAAAGCATCCGCGTCCCCTTTTTTTTTCTATCTCCCTTCCCTCCCTCCTTTCCGCGGCTCCCGCACGGTTCCCCAGTCCCTTCCCCCGAGACGAAAGATTACGGATTTCAACCCCCCCCCCCCTTTCTTCCCCCCTTTCCTTCGCATCCTTTCCTCTCCTCTCTTCGGCTCGCACACGTGGTAAGAGAAAGGCAAGTTGTTTTTTTTGCCTCTCTCCCCCTCCTTTTTTCCCCCTTCCGGCACCCCCCTCCTCGTTTTCCTTTCCCTCTCTGGTATAAGATCAACCGCATCACGGAATAGCTCGGCAACTTCCTCTCACCTCTTTTTTTTTCTCTCTCAGTCGGTTCAAGGTCGACCCCTTTCAGATGTACCTTGTTGAAGGTAGAGAAAGACTTTAAAAGGGAAACCTACCTCCCCCCCCCCCTTGGTCTTACCTTGCGGAGGGTAAGGGGCCTTCACCTTTTTTCTTCCCAAACAAACTATTTAAGAGAAGAAGGACCAAACCCCCTCCCTCCTT
>Ga0179593_1576433_pt1 | contig 13412 bp, 17 predicted proteins | sample CZODoug2_1_08_16_FD_185931 | JGI IMG/M metagenome (GOLD analysis project Ga0179593, IMG submission 185931) | Vadose zone soil fungal communities from Angelo Coast Range Reserve, California, USA - CZODoug2_1_08_16fungal (PacBio error correction) | ecosystem: Environmental > Terrestrial > Soil >... | reverse complement strand
TCTCAGCGATCCCCTTTTCTCTTTCTCCCTCCGCCTGAAAAGCCGGACAAGCTTTTTTTTTGTCCTTCTTCGTGAGGTGGGTGCGAGCGGCCTGGCCCCGGTAGAGCACGAAAGGTAGGCCCCCTTCCTTTTTTTTTCTCCCGCGGTGTCGAGCTGAGCGCGCCGAAACGCTTTTCCCTTCTTTTCAGGCGCCAATCTTCTCTATGAAAAAACGGAATAAAGGGTTGCGCCTTTTCCCCTTTCCTTTTTTCTTTTCCCAAAAAACCGCCCGACGTCGCTGGCCTCCCTTTTTGGATCTGCCCACAATCCTCTTGAGCGGCCTCTTTTTTTTCCCCGCCCCGGAGTAGAAGGTTAGAATTCTCCTCCCTCTCTCTTTCTCTTTTCTTTCCCTCTTTTTATTTGCAGCATGCCTGTCCGGATGTCCTGGCTCCTGGCTTTTACCCTTCCTGCCGTTGGTGGTGTGAGTTCTTCTTTTTCTTTTTTTCCCCTGATAGACTGACGGCCAGGGACATCCGGACCCTTCTTTTTTTTTCTTTTTCTTTTTTTCTCTTTCTCTCCCAGGGCGCTATGAAGCGAGTCGAACAGGCCCCCTGCTTTTTCCCTTCCCTTTTTCCTTCGGGGAGCAGACATGCGCTGGCCGACGTCCCTTTTTTCTTTCTAGGTTTTGATCAAGGCCAAACAGTCTTCTTCCTTCTCCCCCTTCTTCCGGTTTAATCTCTGGCTCCGACAGATTGCGGGTCTCTTTCCCTTCCCTTGCAACCTTGGCGGGCGCGGCGACATCCTCCCCCCTTTCCGCGGCTTTGCCGAAAGGGAGTAGTCCTTTCTCCTTTTTTTCCCCTCCTTTCTTTTCTTCCCTACGACGAGTCGGAAGTCAGCGCAGAGCCTTTTCCTTTTGACTCGCCGCGAGATCGGGTCTTCCTCTCCCCCCAGAGAGGAGGAAAGTCTGCTTCCCCCCGTTTTCTTCTCGCCGCACGGCATTGCGGCACCTTCGCGTCCCTCTTCTTGTCAGCGAAACTCCGTTTTCCTTTTCGCATGAGCAAAGTCCCCTCTTTTTTCTTTTTTTTTTCTCTTCGATTCTTCTTTCATGTCTTGTGCCGAAGAACGTCCGGCGAAGGACTTGCGCTTTTTCTACTATTTTGAGCTATGGCACGTTTCCTTGCGAGGAAGTCGCGAAGTCCCTACCTTTTTCCCCATTTTTCCCCCCACCCGCGGCACGCAAGCTTTCTGCTTTTCGGGGCTTCGGGGAATGAGTGTGGCTTCTTTTGTTGCGGCGTGGTTGAACGGCCGGTTCTCGCTTTCCTTCCTTTTTTCTCTCTCAGCGGCTGATCCAGTTTTCACTCGAACGCCTTCTTCCGGCGGAAAGGCCTCTCCCCCCTCCCTTTTTCCCCCGTTGTAGTTCAGTCAGACTCGGTCTTAATTCGAGGGGAAGACTTTTCAGACTGAAGATGTTTCCCCCTTTTTTTTTCTTCGGAAGCACACAGTTCTCCGTGTTTCATTTCTTTTCTTTCTGGTTGACCCCCCCCCTTCTCCCTCCGGTCGGAATATCATGATTGACGTTGATTTTTTCCTTGGAAGCGTACGAAGCCTTCCCCCCTGAAAGGAGACGTGAATAGGAAGCCTCTTTCCCCCCTCTTTTCTTCCCGAGGAAGAGGGACGAGGGCCTTCTTCTGACCTTTTATAAGCTTGTTTCCTAAAAGATGATGAAAGGTCTCCCCCTTCCCCTCCTCTTCCCTCTTAAAAGATTATGATGGTGACTTCCCCTCTCAAGAACGTTCAGTGAAGAAATATAATGGGGTGGTCCCTTTTGGGGGGGGGGGTTTTTTTTATATGGTGGGGGGGGGGGGGGGGTTCTGTTAGATTGGTGGGGGGGGGGGGGTACTTATTTTTGGGGGGGGGGGGGGGGGGGTTTTTTTTTTTTTTTCTTTGTTGGGGGGGGGGGGGGGGTTTTTCGTGGCGGCTTGGGGGGGAGGGTTTTTTTTTTTGTGGGGGGGATGTATCCAGAAAACCCCCTCTTCCCCTTTCCCCCATGACCTTCCTCGCGGCGTTCCTCTTTCCTTGGAAGTCCGGGATGATGGGCTATCTCCCCTTTTTCTTTCATTTTTTCTCGTAGGTGACACAGAGCCGCGCCCCTTTTTTTGTGCGAGGAGTGGACCGACGCTTTCTCTCGGGAGCGTGGCGGAGATTTTCTCTTTTTTCCCCTCTCCCCCTTCTCTTGAGGGAATTGAATAGGTCGAGTTTGTTTCCGCAGATATCAATCTGCTCTTCTCGCCGATTTCTTCTTCGCGCCCGATAGGTGGAAGGAAACTACCTTTTTTTCTTTTTTCTTTCTTTTTTTTCCTTTTTTACGGGTTGGAAGGCGCGGTCGTCCCCTTTTTTCTTTTCTTCTTTCACCCGACTTCGCGGGCGTTGGCGTTGACTCCTCCTCAGGTATTTTGTTGGTGGAGCTTTTTTTCCCTTTCCCCCCTCCTCGCGAAGATCATCGGCGCTTTTTCCTGCTTGCCCCCACCGCGCCGGCCCACCTTTCCTCGGCGCATCCCGCCCTTCAAAATGAAACCTCCCCCTTTCTTTTCCTTTCCTCATTTTTTCTCCCTGAGAGGGTTATTTTTCCCCACTCGGCTCCTCCTTCGAAGATTGAGCCGACCCCCCCAGGCCTCTCCATGAGCTGAAGAATTACACACGAAGTTCCCTTTTTCCTCCGACTGATCGGACGCCCCTTCCCTGAAGTCAAGAAATAAGGCCAGCTTCCCTTTTCCTTTTTTTCATAAGAGAAAGAGCAGCATGCTCTTCCTGGCTGGCTTGTTTCCCCCATTTTCTTTTCTTCCCCCTTTTCCCCCCGGCAAAGTGTGAGATAGCCCCATCTCCCGTTTTCTAGAACGAGGCATGAGAGGAAGGCGTTTTCTCCCCCCCTTTTTCGGCCGTCGGGGAACGAGTGCGTTCCCTTTTTTTTTTTTTTTTCCCTCCCTTCTTGGAAAAAATGGATTAGGTAGGCCGTTTTTCTTTTTTGGTAAGAGGTATTGATAACTCTTTCAGCGGGGGTCTCTTCCCTTTTTCTTTTCCCTATTCCTCTTCTCTTTAAAAAGTAGCTCGCCTGACTTTTTCCCGGCCAGAGGCTTCCTTGGAAATGTAAATCTGTTGGATTTTTTCGTCGAAGAGCATTGGAAGTCCCCCCTTCCCTCCCCCCCTCCTTTTTCCCTCCCCTCCCCGTAAAATAAGGATATGAGACCTTTTGACCCCCAGAACGCGCTCGTGGGCCCTGGTGCCTTTTTTTTCCGGCAGAAGAAGATTTCCCCTTCCCCCTTCCCTTCCATTTGCCCCCTCGGAAAGTCGTTGGCCAGCGTCTTCCCCCCGTCTTGCGGACGCGAAGAGGTCGACTCATAAAAGGGCAAGGATAGCGGTTTTCCTTTCCCTTTCCTCCCTCAGAGGAATAAGAGATTTTTGGGGTTCTTCTTTTCCCTCGCCCTGGAATAAGAAGCTTTCTTTTTCCTTCTTTTTTTCCCCCTCTTGAAAGGACAGTAAACACGGTCCCCCTTCCCCCCCGCCCCTAACGAACGGCTCCGATCTCGTTTTTGGCCGCGGGTTTGGAGATTGTGGCCTCTTTTCTTAGCTGATCCTCGGCAATCTGGGCCTGGGTTCTTTCTCTTCAGCAAGGGGTAGGGGTTTTTTTTTTTATCTTTTCTTTCCCCTCTCTCCCTTTTTTCCCCTTCCGAGAAAAGCTTTCCCCTCCGAGTGCACTCGTCTCGGGCGTTTTTCCGTCAGGGACGGAGTTTAGACAGAGCCCCCCCCCTTCCCTTTTTTTCTTTTTTTTTCCGTTGAAGAATGCCGGCGGCGGGCGTCTTTTCTGTGTGTTGCTTTCATCGAAGGGCTCTGATCGTGGTCTCGAGCAGGAAGATTCTCCCTTCTCTCTTTCCCCCTCTCTGGCGAGGGAGGCAGACGCTGCATTTTCTTCCGTGTCTCCCCCGGTAGGCAAAGGCGAGGATTTCCTTCCTTCTCCCCCTTCCTTTTTTTTCTTCTCCCCCCTCGGGCATGCGATGCTGGTCGACACGGTTTTCCTTCCCCGGCCTCCAGTGAGAAGGGAATCATTGAGTCCTTCCCTCCGTCGCGGCATAAACCGGACCGGAAAGCGAATGGTCGAGGCGAAGGCCCCCCCCGTTTTTTCGAGTGGTTGTTCGGACTCGCTTCACTCGTCCTCCCCCCTCGTGAGAGTCCCATGCCTGTACTGACTTTCCCTTTCCCCTCTTTTTTTTCCTTCTTTTCCTCCTCTCTCTCTTTTCTCCTCCTCGTTTTTTTTTTTTTTTGCTCTGACCCTCCAGGGAACTCAGGACAGTGCGGTCCCTTCTGAGACCAGGCGATATTGAAGCGTATTCTCACCACTTTCCCTCCTCCTTTTTTTTTCTCCTCTTTTTCTCTCCTTGAGCAGGAAAGAGGATGGTGGGCCTCGACTCTGCCCCCCTTTCTTTCTGCTTTTTTTTCAGGAAGTGTTTGAAAGGCCAACAGCGGCTCCCTTTTTCCCCCGGGATGAATGTTTCATATATGTCTTCCCTCCTCCTTTCCCACTGAGGAACAGAATCGCATTTTCTTCTTCTACCTAACTACGCGGGACTTTGCCTGACCGTTCCCCTTCTTCGCGACCCGGGCCTCAAGCATGAAGAGTAGTCCCCCCCCCTCTCCTCCTCCTCTTTTCTTTTTTTTTTCCGGCTAGAAGACGAAGATCGCTCTCTCTTCTTCCTTCCATTTTTCTCTTGACTCAGGTATGGGTATCCCGTCCTTTCCCCTTAGCGAAATACGCCCGCTCCTCTTTTTCTTTTCTCTTGGTCAGATCACGCAGGATCCTTTTCGTATACTGATCTTTACCCCCTCTTACGGGGGTGCGAAGAAGACGTCTACGGTCCCCCCTTCTCCCCCCCCCCCTTCCCTGGCGGAGAGCTTCGGGTTCTTGTTCTCTATTCTGAACGCTTGCCCCCTCGGCCCGCAAGCGCGAGGCAAGCCTTTTCTTTTCTCTTTCTTCTTTTTTTCCGGTCGAATTGCGTGTGCTTGCCTGGATGGGCGATTTTTGGCCGTGCAGAGAGTTCCTCCCTTTTTTCCTCTAAGAGGCGATCCAGGGCTCTCCTCCGCTCGAACCTCGTCCCCCCCCCCCTCTTTTGCCGAGGCGGCAGTCACCTTCTCCCTACCCTCTTCCCCCTTTTATTTCAGTAGAACTCTTTTTTCTTATATCCTGATGCTGTACGACGATGGAAACCCCTCTCTTCTCCCCCTTGAATGCCGTCGACCTTCCACGGGAGTTGAATTTACGCCCACGAAGTCGCCTTCTCAGCTTACGAATATACCTTCTTCTCCCTTTTGTCTTCCCCCTTCCTTTCCATCGATTTCGGGATGCCACCCTTTTTTAGACAGCTCAGCCCTCTCTTTCTTTGCTAGGAAAGAAGAGTTCCCCTTCCTCCTTCCTCTTCCCCGAGGGCCGAGGGCCGTTTCTGGTTATAGTTGGGCTCCCTATGTGACCGGAAGTCCCCTTCCCTTCCTCTTCCCCCTCTTTCCCCCGATTATGCTTGGTGCGGTCTCCCCCCCGTTCCCAGTGCCGACCTCTCATGGTGGGGCTTTCTCCGAAAAACCCCGCGCACCGTTCCCGTCCCTGGTCCCTCCCCTCTCCTTTTTCTTCTTCCCTTTTTCCCCTCTTCTCGGCGCGGTCCACGAGTCTTTTTAGATGTGCCTTGATGGAGAACTGGGGCCCCTTTTTCTTGTCTTTTAAGGGCATGACGAAATGTTTTTTCCTTTTTTTTCCCCCAGAAGGCTCCTCTTGTTTTGGGGCTAGATATGAGGGTCCTTTTCCTCCCCCTTTCTCTTTCCCCTTCCTCTGTAGAGCGGCTAATGGCTCCTTTTCTGTTTTTGTTCAGATTAAATATGACCCTCCTTTTTTCTTTGGGGGGATTGGAAGCGGGATAACGCTCCTTCACCTCTTTCCCTTTTTTCTTTGTGCATGCGGGTGAGTCATCGGGCAAAGTTGTACATGTTGGCCTTTTTTTTTCGGCCCCGAAGGACGCGCCCCCTCTGTCTTTTCCCCTTGGTTCTATCTCTGATCTTTCAGCATCAAGAAGGTTTTTTTTTTTCTTTCCTCTCACCACGTCGCAGCAACGAAAGCTGGCCCCCTTTTTTTTTCCCTAATCAGCAGGAACACCGCGCACGGCCCCCCCCTTTTTCCTTCCGCCCTTCACCATTGAAACCGTCTTCCTTTTTTCCCCCTTCTTTTCGCGGCGTGACCCGTTCTGGACTCCTGCAGATTGAGCTCCCGGAGCCATGAGCCGATAGACCCTCTTTTCCCTCCGTACGCCAAGGCCCCCCTCCCGACGTTGATCAAGACATAAGGCCAGCTTTCAAGAGCAGCAGTTAGTAAGTCCTTTCCCCTCTCCTTGGTGCCGAATGTGTTCCCCTCGTTTCAAATTGGCTCTCGCACAATACAGCCTGTCTTTTCCCGAAGAAGAGACAGGCCGGACTGTCTATTCCTTTTCTTTTTCTTTTTTCTCGTCGGAACGGGTTCGTTTTCCTTCGGGGCCAAACAGGATATGTTCTTTTCTTTTCTGGACCGGGTATTGAATAAGAAACAGTTACTCTTTGTCCCCCTTTCTTTTTTTTCGTTCCCTTTGTGGGCTTCCTTGTCAATCCTTTGGTAGAAAAAGTCCCCCCAGTCGCAACGAAGGACCCCCCTTCCCCCCTTTTTTTTTTTTTCTCTTTTTAGGGGGACATGTAACTCGCAAAGGCGCCCTGAGGCTCAGGATGCAGCTCGTCTTCCTTTTTCAATCCGTGGGGGGACGGCCCCTCCGTGCTCAAATAAAGGTTCCCTTCTTCTTGGGGAGAAATGAATCGCCCGTGCGACTTTTTTTTTTTGGGTTTGGCTCACTAGACGGCAGGCCAGGGGCCTCGTCCCCTTCCCCGTGTGAAAGAAGAGTATCTTCCTTTCCCTTCCTCTCCTATGCCGCCTTTCTTCCCACGGTTGGAAGATAGCGGGTCCCCTCCAGCATTCGGCCTTCCCTTCTTCCGGTCGAGAGGACGGTAGTCTCCCTCCTTTCTTTTTTTTTCGAGAGGACGACCCTTTTCTTCCACAACCGACACATACCTCCCCGTCCCTGCAGGTCGAAGAACGGATAAAGCTCTCCTCTCTGCCCCCCCTTTCCTTCCTTGCCGCGGTTGGTCGATTTGTTTTTGTCATTTGCGACTTCGCGACCTTTTTCCTCGCGCCCTTTTCTTTTAGTAAAGAGATCCCCTTCTCTTTTTGCGAGCGCCAGTCCTCTCTCCCCCTCACGCTTTTTTTTCTTCCCTTTTCGACAGAAGACGAGTCCCCTTTTTCTTGACTCACGCTCAGGGACGTGTTCTTTTGCCGAGCAAGGAAGAGGGATTGCTTTCTTTTGGTTTTCCTTCCTTCTTTTCCGGCTTTCTGAACCGAGCGCGCTTTTTTCGAAGTGCGAAGGAGCACTCTTTTTCTTTTTCCTACTTCCTTTTTTTTTTCCCTTCCCCCTTTTTCCCCGACGGCCCAGCTTTTTTTTTTTTCGCCGCGCGGCGAGTTTCCCCTCCCTGCCGCGGAGGTAAATGAGCGCTCTCCTTTTCTTTTTTTTTTCTTCGCTGCTGGTCGATCACGTGGTCGCGTCTTCTTTTCCCTACAAGGTTGCGAAGGTCCTTCCCTTCCGCTTGGTTGGCCTTGATCAAAACCTCTTCCTTTCCTTTTTCCCTTTTTCTTTTTTCCTCGGCGAAGGAAAAAATTCCTTTTTTTTTCTTTCCCTTTTTCCCCTTCTCCTCGCCGAAACGGCGTCGACTGTTCGACTCGCTTTTCCCCCCTTTCTTTTTCTCTTCGTGGTTTTCATTTTAGTAAAGCCTGTCAGGAGTCCCTTGCGTTTTTTTCTCTTCCCCTACAACAAAATCTCTATCTTGTCAATCCTCCCTCCCCTTTTTTTTTTTTTCTCTTTTCTTTTTTTTTCCCCCCCCCTAAGAATGAAGGAAAGGGATCTTTCGGGAACAGGCGCTATTGGAAGCGAGTCTCCTTTGCTTCTGAGGAGAGCCCACCCTTTGTCTCCCCCCTTTTTTTCCTCTTTTTCCTTTTTTTTCCTTCGCCTCGACCATGCGATGGGAGTAGAGTGAGGTTTTGATCACTGCCCCCCCCCTTCCAACCCGTGTGATGCCGTTTCATTTGGCTCTCCATATTTCGGGGCGGGGGGGACCACGCTGCGGCAGCGGCCGACCTCCCAGCGCCATTACCTCCGCGTCCTTTTTTTTTTCTTCCTGCTCGAAATAGCAGCACACCCGGGCCTCAACGTCCTTTTCCCTTTTGGCTCGGGTAAAGGATGCTTCCTTTTTTCGCCCTTCCTTCCCTAGCCCAATTAGAGCAACTCCTTCCCCCCCCCCTCTAGTCGGTATGCTCTCCTTTTTTTCCCCCCCCCCTAGCGCCTCCCCTGCTAGTGCACTCCGTCCCTTCCCCTTTGATGAGCACGGAAAACTCCCGGTCTCCTTTTTTTTTTCCCTTTCTCGGCGGACAGGGAACCATGCTTTTCCACTTCGAAGGGCGCAGCGGACCCCCGCTTGGGGCGTATGGAACTCCCTCCCCCTTTTTTCTTAAGGCGAGAAGCGCCTCCTTTCTCCAAACACGCGGTTTCCCGACGGGAGTGAAGAGAGCTTTCTTTCTCCGGAGAATGCTCTTTTCACTGAGGCCTGGGGAGGTGGGATTTCTTTTTGCAGAAGCTCTTTCGTTTCCTAAAGAGGTCTTCAAGCGGATCTGTCCTGCTCCTTTCCCCCCTCCCGCTTCCGCGCCTGATTTCCTCGATCAACATCGATCGTGCCGTTTTTTCTCTGCTTTTTTTTCTCTTTCTTTCCATCGAGGGGACGAAGCTGGCCCCCCCCTCCTTTCCCCTTCGCCGGCAACAGATGCTTCTTCTTCTCATTCATTTCGACAAACTGCGGCGCGTTTTTTTTTTTTTTCCGAAGTCGAATATCCCTCTTTTAAGCTTGGGCGACAAGATGCTTTCCAGAGATAAGTCCTTCCCCAAGAAGAACGGGCCGTCCCCCTTCCCCGTTTACATTCTTCAAGCGGAAGAGTGGCCCCGTCTTTTCCCCTTTTTTCTTTCCCCCTTTAAGATTGGCGCTTCCCTTTATGTGAACGGCGCCCATTCCCCGATGGACAACGATTGTCTCTGTCTTTCCTTTTTTTCCCCCCTAGTCATCAATAAAGGGGCCTCTTCTTTCTCAAAGTAACACGCGCACCGGTACCCCTCTTTCCGCCTTCCCGCATGCCGGCATGTATCGGTCTTTTCCCCCCGCTCTTTCCCCCTTTTTTTTTTTTTTTTTCTCACCCACGGGGGCCAGTGATGGAGAAATGGGGCATCCCTCTCTGACTGAGAATGGCTGCTCTTGCGCGGAGTTTAAAGAACGCTGGTCCTATGTCTTTTTCTCTTCCTTATTTTTTTGGCAGGAGATATTCTGGGCCTTTCCTTCCCTACGGAGAGGGATCATGCTCCCTTTTCTTTTTCACAACTGCATATTTATTCCTCTTGTTTTTTTTTCTTTTTTTCTTTTCTCTTTCAGTCACGAAAGGATGGCTGTTCATGGTTTCTTCTTTCCCCCCGCCTCGGTGTTCCTGACGATATTCCCTGATACCTTCTCTTCGCTGTCGTTGAGGAGAACGGTTTTCTTCTTTCCTTCTTTTCTTTTTCCCTCCCTTTTTCCTCTTCCCCCCTCACCCACGTAGCCGAAACGAACCGCGGACTCCCCCCATAGGTGATCGTCAGAACCCGGCCCGGCCCGGGGAGCTTCCCGCCAGTTAAAATGAACAGCCTCCCCCCTTCTTTTTTTTTTTTTCTCTGCGTGAGAACCGGCAAAACCATCCTTTTACTTTTCGCCGGACCACACCAGAAACCCCCCCGGCTTCGAAGAGGGGACACTTTGGGCCCTCCCCTTCCTACGTCGCACTCCTCCGCCCAGGCCGACGTGAAGATCCCGTACCCTTTTCTCCCCGCGAAGAGAAGACAGTCTTTTTTCTCCTTCCTTTTCCTTTTTCCTCTGGGGCACATCCCATCTCCCCTCCTTTCCTCTTCGACCCCATCAAGCAGGCCTGCCACTTTTTTTTTCCGCGCCAGGGCGGACGGAGAGGAAGGCTTCTCTGTTTTTTTTCTGTCCTCTCTTTTTTTTTTTCCGGTCGGTTCCTCCAGCGCAGGGAACACAATGGATATTCTTCCTTCCCCTTTTCTTTTTCCTTTTGAGGGAAAGGGTCTTATTGCTCCCCCTGGTTTTTCCCCGGGTCGGCAGGGGTAAAGCCTCTTTCCTTCTTTCCCCCCAAGATATAAACGGGTCCTTCCGGCCCCGCGGCACGCTTTTTCCCCTCGGGCGTGCAGAGCAAGGCCTCCTTCTTCGTGAGGCTAAGGAGGAGATACGGTCCTTCTCAGATTTTTCTTTTCCGTGGGACGGACCTCAAAGGAAATCCGGATAGTCCCCTTTTCCCTTTTTCTTTTTTGACACGCCCTTTCTTCTAGCTCCCGCAAGGCCTCCTTTTCGGGCCAAAGGGGCCTCGGGCATTTCTTTTTTTCCCACTTTTTTTTTTCCTTTTCCCGCATAAGGATATACCCCCGCCCCTGAGGAGAACGTTGCCCCGCTCCTTTGGGGGTGGATTCCCTCTCTTCCCCGAAGGAAGAGGTTCTATGGCCTTCACTCCTAGCCCTTTTCCTCGGCGTAAAGACCAAGGCCATCCCCCTTTTTCCCCCTTTCCAGGTAAAAACACGGCCCTTTTTCCATTGATGAACGGCTCACGGATCCCTCATCGCGTGAGGGCAGCGGGTGGGAGATTGTGCACTCCTCCCCTTTTCGCGAATAATAGGAAAATCTTTTTTCCAGATCTACGAAAGGTCGGGTTTCAAAGGCCTTCGGACGTCTTCGTAGGAAAACTCCTCCGTACCTCCCCCTTTCGAGATAAGGTAAGAAGAGTAGTCTTTTTTCTTTTTCGTGTTTTTCTAGAAACGCTTTCTCAATCCGTCTAGATGCGGAGGAGAGAATTTTCCTCCCTCCCTTTTCTTCCTACGAGAGAGAGGGGCCGCCTTCCTCTTCCAATCCTAGAGATTAGTCGTTCTTCGATCCTTTTTTTCACCCGCCGACAAGCTATGCGAGGCGGTCCTCTCTTTTCTTCCTGGGTAGACGAAGCTGTGCTCTCGGCAGACGTCACGGTCGGCAAAGGGCCCTTTCTCCCCTATTCTCGCGCGCAGAAAGCGTTTCTTCCTCTTTTTTTTTTTTTCTCAATATGGAGGAGCCAAGGGAGATTCTTCTGTACTCAAGCGCATGGTTGGCATTTTTTTCCCCCCTCTGGCATTCCTTTTTTCCCTTTTTTCCCATGAGTAGAGAGAAGGCCCACCTCCTTGTAGCTGCCCCCCGCCCGGCCGTCTTTCTCCATGAGCGCCATGGGTCTCCCTTGGCTTCCGGTGCCCCCTTCCTTCTTTTCTTTCCCTTGGCCGTCAAGTCTTAGGTAGAGACAGTTCTTCTTTCCCCTACGTGTTTTGTTGATCTCTCTTTTCACTACGGGTCCTGGAAATAAGGACATTCCATGTCCTCTTCCCATTTTCCCCCTCTTTTTTTCCCCCCTCCCTTCCCTGCTATTGGAAGAGAGTAGAACAGCCTGTGGCCTTTTCTTTTAGGCGACCACCGGGAGCCGCTTCAAGAGGCTTTCGCTTTCTGGCGTCAGGGTGGATGCCCTGTCTCCTCTTGGCCCTTTTCTTCCCTTTTAAAAAATTTGTTTTTTTTTCACCCTGGTAATTTCTCAAAAGATTGCGCGCGTATTTTGAGGAAACCTCGTGGAGGAGAGGCGGAGTCCTCTTTCTCTTTTTTCTTCCCCCCCCAAAAAAAAAACACACCCCCCCCCCCCCAAAACCCCTTTTATTCCTTCCAGGTAGTCGGATCGAAATAGACGGACCCCTTTTTTTTTCTCTACCCTTTTTTCTTTTCCTTCGAGAAAGAGAGCGGGGAGGAGGTTAAAGGCTTTCCCGTCGATTGCAATGCGACACTTCTCTTTTTTTCTTCCCTGAGCGAACGGTCTGATCTCCCTTCCCCCCTCTTTTCAATGAGAGAAATAAGAAGCTTCCTTTCCAGCAATAAGTAATGAGATTCCCTTTTTCCCCCCTCCAATGAGAAAGGAAACGCCTACTCTTTTTCTCTCGGGAGAAATTGAAATTCTTTCTCTCCTTTCTTCCTCTTCTTCAGGAATTGAGAACGTCCCCCCCTTTGTTTCGAAGGGGTAGAGAGGGCACCCCCTTTCCCTGATTGGAAGAGGAAGAGACGTCCCCCGGAAACCCGATTGCCACTTTCATCAGATAGTAAAGAAGGGAGGGAAAGATCGCTCGTGTGAGCCTTGTTGTCTCTTCCCCTTTTTGTCCGGGGGAGGAGGGGAGTTTTTTCTCAGAAGTGGAGAGGTCTTTTGGGCGGCGATCCGGGGGATTTCCCCCTCTCCTCCACAACATTCAACCCCCTTTTTTTTCGAAAGCGACTACACTCCCGCTTCCAGAGATTGATGGCCGGATCCGACACCCCTCTTTTTTTTTTATTCAGTCGAAGCTGTTAGTTTTTTTTTTTCAGGCCTGGACCACTCGGTCCCCTTTCCTTCAGTAGAGGCGGCACATTTCTTTTTCCTTTCGGATTAATTTTAGAACACGGCTCTCTCTTTTCTTTCCCTGACTACGTAGGAATTCTTATTTGGCCGGAAAAACTTTCAGTCCCCTATTTTTTTCCCTCTCCGTAAAGCCTTTTCTTTTCGACCCTGGAATAAAGCCCCCCTCTCACGGTTGCCATTCCCCTTTTTCCCCCCCTTGAAAAAGAGCTAGTTCCGCGGGCTGTGTTTTTCCCGTTTATAGATTGGTCGTCTTTCCCCCCCCCCCCTGCAGACACCGCCCCCCCCTGATGGATTCCGGACCCGCGTCCGTCCCGGTTCTACCTATCCATGGTGGAAATTGGCCCTCTTCCTTCCCCCCCCCCCCCTCCCCCAAAGTTAAAAGACGGGCCTTCCCCCTTCCTAGGTCCGGCCTGTCTCGGCTCTTTTTCCCTTTCTTTTAATGGGAGGGGTTCTTTTCCCCCCTTCTTTTTTGTGATGGGAGAAATGGGTTTTGTGACCGGAAGGACTTTTCGTAATTTGATGATCTGCGCTTGAGTTTTCAAGACATCTTTCCCCCTTTTGAAGGGGAGAGTGTGGGCTCTCTAAGGCTCTTTTTTTTCCCTTTAGAGGTCTTTTCCTTTTTCGGCTCCTGTGTGTGGTTTCGGGTTTTTTCCCTCTTTTTCTAGAAGAGTGGATGATGGGTTGCCGTGCTTCCCCCTCCGGTATATTTCATGGTGAAGGGCGGGTATGCTCTTTTTTCTTTCCTAGCTTCCAGATGGTCCCGTTTTCCTCCTTTCCTTTCCCTTTTTTTTTT
>Ga0179593_1530189_pt1 | contig 13412 bp, 16 predicted proteins | sample CZODoug2_1_08_16_FD_185931 | JGI IMG/M metagenome (GOLD analysis project Ga0179593, IMG submission 185931) | Vadose zone soil fungal communities from Angelo Coast Range Reserve, California, USA - CZODoug2_1_08_16fungal (PacBio error correction) | ecosystem: Environmental > Terrestrial > Soil >... | reverse complement strand
AAAGGTGAAGGCCAAAATTGGCACGGGTAAACCCCTGCGTGGCTAATACCTCTTTTTTCTGGGACACCTTTTGAGCCGTCTTTATGGCTTTTTTTACATTCCCGCGAATAACCTTTTGCCCCCCTTTCACTGCATTTTGTGGTTAAAGTGTCTCTCTTGCCACCCACAAGGCGCCTCCTCTCCCCTCACCTTTTCCACAACTTGGGTGGACGATCGTGCTGGTTCATGTCGGCCTGGCCTTCTCTGTCTTTTTGGGCTTTTTTTTTGTCGTTGAAAATTTCTACCGGTTTTTCCTTTTACCTAAAGCACATTAATCGTCTCCCTCGAAATTTGAACTACGTCTCTCCGCTTTTCTCCTATCCGAGTTTCCTACGCCTTGAACCGGTTGTCTGGCGTGGGTTGCACCTGCTGCGCGTTGATCGAATGTTGGCCGTGCAAATTCCCCTTTTCTTTAGTCATTTGAACTTTTGATTTGCTTTCTTCCTTGTCGTACCATCCCCCAGTGAAATTTTTTTTTCTTAGCTTTTTTTCCAAAAAAACAATGGGGTCATGTCTCCCCCTCCATCGAGTCATCCTGATTGAGGGCAGGGGTTCTGCTTCATACTCCCTTTTCTCAACTTACATTTACACCTTCCGTTTTCCCCCTTTTCCCGGTGAGGACTGTCCACTGAGTACCTCCGTCCCTAGACATGGGAGGTTGGGGTGTTGTAGTTTTGTTTCTGGTTCTTACCTTTTTTTCGTCCTTCAGATGTTCAGTGACATTGTCTTTCGGAGGTTCCCAATATTTGTCGTGTCCTATTCTATTTGTTCTAACGTGTCCCAAGGCAGCTTTCTTCCCACCCGTGATCCCTGGCCTTTAAGTACACTTCCCCCCGAACACCCCAATGGGCTTGAGGTTTAGTCCGGAGTCTACGGCGTGTCTCGATCCCTCTGAGTTGACAGTTGTTGTCTGAGCGGCCTCATTCCCGTTTTGTCGGAACACGTTTGCGCTTTGACCTTCCCCTTCTGAGAAAAGCGGGAAAATTCTTTGTAGATGTTGAAACACCCCCCTTGGATCTTCCTTCTGTTTTTTTAACACTTTTTTTCTACCCATCCCCGGACTCTATGTTCTCCTATTCTCCCCCCTAACCCCCCGTTGGAGTTGCCTCAATGATTCCCGTCTCCCCACAGTCTTGAAGCGTTGAGGGTCCCACTTTTTTCTTTCTCTCCCCTTTTTCCCGGTCCTCTTTTCGCTCTTATACAGAGGGCTTTTCAGCTGCCTTTTTCTAGTTTTGATGCCCACCATCCCACTTTATACGGAATTCCCGGGACCTTTGCATCCAGTAATCGTTTCATAGTGAAGGCCCAAGATTCAACTCCACCTCCCCCTTTATTTTCCCCCTCCCCTCTGGGCCCCCCCGACGCATTTCCCCCCTCTTTGCGCGCCGTCTAGTCAAAACCCCACTGACCCCTGCTCCTTTTTGGTCAGTGATTGCGTTTTTTGGCCTACCTTCCCCCATTTTCCTCAGAGCTTCCACGTCGTTCTCCGTGTTTAAAAGGACCCGCCTGGTCTCGTTAAAAAGGTGTGCCCCCGCTCCTCTCGCGTGCCCGGCCTTCGCCTGGTTTTCCTTTGTTATGCCTGAAAGTTTTCCCAAAGCAGGGCCGGGGGGTTGGTCTCGGATCCCTTGTTGTTCCCCCGGCGAACGTCCTGGACCTCGTCTTTCTGTCTTTTTACCGAGGGCTTGGAACTTGTGTCACGTGTATTTTCCCCCTTCTGGAGCATCCGTGCATCCCCAGTTCTTCAATTTCTTTGGGAGCTGATATAGCGTCCCTTTTTCACCATCTGAATCGCCCCTGCCACCCTTGTCTTCTAGTTGCGGTTTGCCATTTGTTTTGAACTTCCCAAAGAACCTCATTATATATAGGCTCGCCTTGATGACTTGCCCCTCTCTGATGTTCCCGTGTTTTTTTGCATTCCTTTAGATTTTCGCATAGGGATCCGGGTCGGCGCCCTCGCTTTGTTCTCATCACCCTGCATCTTCCCCCAACTGACATTTCTCGTCCTCTTCGCGTATTTTCCCCATGGAAGTGCTTGGTCTTTCTTTCAACCATTCCCGCGTTGTCCTCTCTTTTTTCCTTGTTGTTTATCTCTTTCTTGGAACGCAATGTGTCTTGCTAGGCCCCTGGACCCACGGCCTCAACTCATCCCGCGGTGAGACCTTGGGTCGAGAGTGGTGTTTCTTTGTATTTTTTTTTGCCTCGGACCGAAATCGTCCTGGTGACAACTATTTGAGCCTCAAATCTCACTGTGTTTTGAGGTTTCCCCCACAGTTTCCACATTCATTGCGTGAGCCTCTTGGACGTCTCCAAGGGCTGCATCCAGATTCCCATCCCATCTTACCTTTTTTTTTCCCTTTTCGGGACTGGCCAACAGTCCTCCGAACTCCCCCTTGGACGCTCGGAGTTTGTCGCAGTTGATTCCCGCTAATTTCGTGGTTCACTCATGTCCCAGTTCCCACCGCGGTGCTGTCACTGTGCTTTTTTTTTGGGTTGGACCCAGATTCCCCCTTTTTTTAGATGTCTACCAGCCTTTCGGTCTGACTATCTTTCCCATTTCGTTTATCCGTCCCCCCACCCTGGGTATCAATGCTTCTCCCCTGCCGCTGGCAGTCACCCTATGTACAAACACTTTCCCCGTTTCCCGCTTCGCGGAGGCCCTCCCTTTCGGACCATTCGCTGGTCTCGTTTCCTTTTAAGCTGCTTACGAAGGGCCGGTCGGCCAACTACCCCTGCCTTTTTTGGCCTCTTTCGCGTTCGTGTGTTTCCTAGGACGGTCAGGTCGATCGTTTATTTAAGTCCCCTTGAGTGGTTTGAGCACTACTGCTTTGGTCCCGTGTCCATCGGCTTTCAGTTTTTCCGACTCCCCCGGCTTGGATGCGGCGTATCCCTTCCGACTTATTATGGTGACCCCCCTCAGCAACGCTGACCCTTTCGAACTTTCCCATGATCCCCCCGTAAGTTGATGTTTTCCTGTTTCCTCCCGGACACTGCTGTCCGCTGAGGTCTCTTTATCTTTCTTTGTCGCTGTATCTCTTCACATTGATGTGCTGGGATCAAGCTACTTCTGGACTTCCCAACCCGCTAGAGCTTCTGGTTCCCCCCCTTTTTTTCCGTCTCTGCCAAAGTGTTCCTTCCGCGACTCCCGGTCCTTATTGCTTATTTGATCTGCAAGGGTTCAAGTCTCCTGCGCCCCCCCGTCCCGAACCGCTAGCCCTGTCCCCCAACGCTCTGTTCTCTTGACAATCGCCTTCTACTCCGGACTTGAGCAGCCCCTCAGTTTTTTTACATTGTTCGACCCCTGGTTTTCCCCCCCTTAAATTTGACGATTGTTCATCGTTTGTAGTCCCTTGCATCCGCTTAAAGTTTTCTTCCTTGTTCCCCATCTTTCCCTCCCCACAACTGAACCAGCCCGTCAAGCTTCCCTTGCCCTCCCACCTTTTTCTCCACGTACTTTCTCAATAACTCGCCGGCCAAAACGATCACGCCAAAACTTAACCATGGTTCTTCTCCTGACCCAATCGTCACGGTTCATCTTTGTCGCTCAGGTGGCGGAAAAGGTTGGAAAAAATAACTTTCCAACATTTCTAGGCGATGCTCCCCTGTCCCCCCCCCGGGATTTGTCGTGATAGTCGAATCCAACCTGTTTTTCATTTTTTCTTGCGGCTTTCTTCATGAAAGGTCTTCAAAAGTATGACCGCAGGCGTTGCAGTTCCGGCCGTCCCTTGATCTTTTCAATTTGGTCGGGCCTGCAGCTTCTATTTTCCTTCTACTTTTTCTTAGGTCACGACCCAAGGGAACTAGTTTCGGCTCGCTTGGCTTCTTTCGTCCTCGGTTTCTCCCACTTTTTCGTGCTTCCCACGGGGCCCCGGCCAATCGTTCCTTTTGGGACGTCTCTTGCTCCGGCCCTATTTTTCCATTCTTGTAGGCTTCTTTGCCGTGTTCACCGGAATGGAGGCACGGCGCGTTTGCCCCTCCCTTTTTCGCCCTGTTCTCATGGTTGCAAGCCTTCCCTTGCCGCTTCACGGTTACGGTCCCTTTCTCCCCTAACTTTGTTGGTGAGATCTCATTCATAATTGGATGAGGCATGGCCCCCCGTGAAACCAGGTTGGCCACTACCTTGAGTAACTTTTTACCGGCACTGGCTGTCCTGGCTGCTAACCGGTCTTTTTTTGGTGTCCTTTTCGGTAGAGCCGCCTTCTGTTCCCCTTTTTTTTTTTTTGGTGAAATTGTGGCTCATGGCCGGGTCCGCCCTCCTTTTCACCATTGCGATTCGCCCGGCTTCCATCACGGAACGACGTTACTTACATGTCAAGCCATTATGGCCCCTGAAGAAGAGGCCCCACGATATTCCGCTTTTCGTGCATTTTTTTATACGTCCGAACCCACCTGCCGCTTTCTCCCAAAGATTGCGGATCGACTCTGCTCCAATTGCATGCGAGTCTGGTTTCCCATCGACTTTTTTAACGGTTCACCCCAGGTTCTGCTGCCCATTTCAATTACAGGCTCAAAAACAAGTTTTGTTCTCTTTCGTTCTTCGTACGTTTACGTCAAGTTCCCCTTGACGTGTATCAAGGGTTTTCGCTTTTTTTCGCCCTCGGCGTCCTTGGTTCCCCCCCCTTTCACATTCCGCGCCTGCTTCCCCCCCACTTAGGATGTCCAGTGACGGTGGTACTTCCGCACGGCACGAAGCCTTCTTTTCTGTAGTTTTGGCCTTCGTATTTCAAGCTAATCGGACTCTTGGCTTCGGCATTGCATCTTGTTCCCCCTTGCGAGGTTTGGTGGCCGAACCTGGTCAGCGATGTCAAAGCAGCCTCTCCAAAACCCTACGGGGGAAAGTGCGTGACATTTACCCTTCACCCCTTCTACAAATGCCACTGCGGGGTGACTCTGCCCCCCCCCCGTGACCGTAGCCCCGTGTCTTTTTTGATCATGAAGTATTGGTTTCCACCCTGCCATTGGCGAGTCCCTGGTGCCCCCCGTGGCGCGACGGTTCCTAGATCACCCGAGCACAGCTGGTAATTTTTTCCGTTAGAGGTATGACGGACTATCGTTTCCGGTTCCGATCCCCCTCTGAATCTTGAGGGGCCTTTATACCATGATCCCCCTCCCTTACTCTTTTCTCATGCCTTTCATTTCTGCAACTCTACAGTTTCCCCATAAATCTTTCTCAGCCAAAGTGGTGCTTGTTTCCTTACGGGGGTCCCCGACTTTCCCCCCGTTATCTTTTCTACCCCACTCTCCCCGTTTGTTTCCGAGGTCGAGTTTATCCCCCCATTTCCTTCCTTGACTTTGCCTAAATCGGAACTTCCTCTCTCGAGGTCTTTTCTGTCCGAGAGTTTTAAAACCCCCGATTACCTATTCAGTTGTCTCCCATTTTTTGTGTGCCGATAACCCTTCGGGTTGTTGCCTCCTAGGCACCCCCCACCTGGGACTTGGCTTGGCTCTTTCCAACCGGCCCACCTTCTTCAGAGTTTTCCACTCCCTTCGGTCTTCCATATCACTTTCCTCCGTTTCCCTAATTATCTTCATCGCGGAATCGCGTTCTCGTTGAGGTTTATTGCCCCCCGAAAGTGGCACAGTTAATTTTTTTTTCCCCCCCTTTGGGGATGCCCCACAGGTCATTACCCTTTTTTGGTTACTCCCTTTCTCTTCCCTACTTGTGAACCCGTGAGTCGGGGCCGACTCCTTGGCCTGCGCCGTTTCCGTATTTCCACCCCCCTGCGCCTTTGCAGCATAACACACTTTTGTCCTCCCTATGACATGACCTTTTTAAGAAGACGATACCTTTTCCAGTACCCCCATGTCCTGGGAGGTTCCTACTTCTCTGTTGTTGTTGTATACGTGGCAGGTAAAAGATGATGGGTTGCCTATTGTTTTATTGACTCACTTCGGCGCATGTCTTTTTCCAACCTGTGTTCGCGTCCCCCGCTTTTCGCTTAGGGATTCAGTTTTAAGCCAATTCAGATTTTGTCTTTTTAAGGCCAGCTACCCCCTTCTTTTTAACTAGACGATTCTCATGATATTTCCAAGTTGATGCAGCTGTCCCCCCTTCTCCCCTTCAAACCTTCGCGTTGTTACTAATATCTTTTTTCCTGTTTGTCTTATGAGGACACCCACTGACATGTTGGCATCCCCTTTCCCCCTTTGCATTTTTTCAACGTTTTCGTATACCCGTTTTCAGTTACACTGTGGTTTTAATCGTTTTTTTTTCCTTTAGCCCCCCTCACTCGTCCTGGTGCCGACCCAACTCCTTTGAGGAATCTTCACCTTCGGACCCTTCCGTGTTGCCTCATGCGGACTGGAGCTCTTGTGTTCAGACGATTCCGACTTCCCTTTTTCCCGTGATGGGCCTCCAACGCGGTCCCGCCACTTTTGTTTTTGCCTCGACTTGTTTTTTTCCTCCAGTTGTCCTTCTCTTTTACAACTTAGTGCAGGCGGCCACCGTTGCCCGTCCTGGGTTTGAACAAAAACTGTGACGTTGATCCCTTACAGCCCTCTTTCCTTCTTTCCTGAGTTCCAAGTCCTTTCTCCCTAGTTACCCCCAGAGGTGTCAGGCACCTTTCGGGCGGTTTCCATTTCTAAAAGCCACCCCTGCTTTCCGGCTGGAACGTCGCGCTCCCTTTGACGGCTCCTTCGTGCTAGACAAGGGTGTCTCTTTTGATCCCCGTTTTGTGTATTGTGGCTGAACTCCTTTTGCAGGTTTTTCAAGTGCCCGCCGGGCCCTTTTTTCTGTTTCTAGGACGGGCGGCCGTCCCAGACCTTTCCATTCGTGTTTCTCCCCTCGGGATTGTCTTCTAATACGATAATATCTTTGTGGCCGTGCATTTTTGCTCTTCTAAGGAAACAGGTCCTGGTCCCGATCCGAGGGCCCTCTGCCCCCCCCCCTTGTTATTCATTCCCCTGCGGGATTTCCCACCTTTTTGCTCTGTTTCCCGAGCGCTCCTTTTTGATGGCCTATCTCTCGCGGGACCCAATTGGCTGTGAGCGACCCCTGTTCCTTTTTCCTTGACCTCTCCTTGCCTTTATTGATGGCTGGGTATTCACATCTTCCACAGCCCACGATTCCAGGCGTGTTTACGTTAACCGAACTGGGTAATTGCCCGGGTTCCTCCGCCTTATGAAAATTACCCCAATTTATGTGATCTAAGGGTTACAGGTCCGCCTCTCACGGTCATCCCCCTGTTTCCTTCTTCGTCCTTTCGCCTTCTGCCGAAGCTTCGGCTCGTCGGGGAACCCTTCTTTCTCCCCCCGCATGGTGACATTGTTTCGTGGTACCTGTTCCCCCTGTGCGTTCCGTTTCCCATCGTTTTTTTTTTTAGGCATTTGCGGGAGTTCGTCACCGAATCGCCCTGCCAACCACCCGTTGACCCACAGCCCTACCCGCTCAAGTTTCCCAAAATTTTCTTTTATCAACCCCCCTGCAGGCGCATACCCCTCCCGCCCACAATTCCTGTCGTTTCTAAATGTTTTATTTTTCTCCTACTTTTCAGGCTGCGGGAATTGTGACCCTTCTTTTTTTCCTTTCCCGTAGTACCCGATGTTGAGGCGCCCCCCGCTTCCTGTGCTTTAGTACTTCGTCGACCCCAACTCCCGTCTTAATTTGCTGCGGCGACTGCCTTTTGTTTTTTCCTGACTGGTCTGCAACTTTCAGTTCACGTGCTTCAATGTTTCGGCGGCCTTCGATTCCGTTTTCATGTTGCCCTCAAACGCGTTGACTGTGTATCCCTACGTCATTAGGCCTTTAAGCGTGGAACTCTCCGTTTGTTCACTCGCTTTTTTCTTGATCCCCTTCGTAAGTAACGCTGCCATTTTCCACGCCCCACTTCAAAATCGATCCTTTTCTTGCGGGCTTCGGCAAAGTGCTTACCCAGTGACGGATGCTGTTTGCTCGGGCCTTTCTTGCCCGCGTTCAATTGGGTGGAGCATGGTTTGCAGCCAGTTAGCAGGGACGCATCATTTCCCTTTCTTCCAAAGCCTTTTCCGATTTTTGCATAAGAATCTTCTTTCACTAAGTGTGTCTTTGAGGAGTCCTTATCGGCCAGCGGGCCGGGTCTGTTCTTGAGATTTACTTCTCTTTTTTTTTCCGGCCACCCTTTTTACCTTTTACACCGTCCGGTATGTTGTCCCATCGAGAAGTTCCCTACCCACTATCCGCCCCATTCGAAAATGGGGCGACCCCACTTGCCGACGCTCGCTATTTCTCTGGGGTCTTTTGTTGGAAAAACCAATGTTTGCCCCGTCGTTACTTCCCATCCTTAATGCCAGCCCAAGATTTTTTAACACACTCCCAACCCTTTCTAGCTAATGATCGATTCTCCCTCACTTTTCGCTGAGGTTTACCACTCCTTCGGCTACCCGGTTCCTGGTCCGGTCCAAAGCCTCGTTAGGTTGGACTTTTGTCTTACGTTCCTTTTTTTCCCGAATCTCGACAGCAGTCCCCCCCCAACCCTTTTTTCTTCTGACCCCCGAAGTTACTCTCGCCTTGCGTTTTTGTTTTTTTTTTGAATTTTTCGGTCTCAATCGCTCGAGCGACATGTTTTCCTCCATTGCCCCACTCCGCGCCCTTGCTTTTTGGATTCAGCCGCTTTCCCAGTTCCGAGTAAATCTTCCGACGTTTCCATTTGGTAGTGGTTTGATCGTTTGGGCCTGTTTTTTTTTTCAGGAACGTAATCATTAGATGTTGGACCCTTTTTTTTTTTTATTGCTGGTCTTTTGTTCCCAGATTGTTTTTCGCTGTCGTCCCCCCCTGATTAAACCCCCCCCTTTGGGGCCAAACCAACAAACTTGACTTTTCCCTCCACCCCCCATCTGAAACCTTTCGGATTTTCCCCACTGCTTTTTTTTCCTCTCCGCCGCCGTCCCGGACGTCCGTCTCTTTTCGCGTCCTCAAGAGCTTCTTTCTCAGTCGGAGGGCGGCAATCCGGTTGTCTGCTTTGCTGTACCCTTGTCCTCATCCCGTTTTTTTTTCCCCAGATGAGTAATTCCCCGCTCGAGGACGGAAACCACTTTTTTTATCTTCACATTTCCGTTCCCGCCTCTACAGGCACGTGCGGTCCAGTTACGGGAACTTCTCTTGATTTCCCACTCCTTCCCTACTGCTGTCTGGTACAAGTAACCCCCTTCTGCCTTTCCCCCCCGGGGTACCGCGGAGTTCTCTGACCGATCCCAAACCTTTTTTTCTCCTCCTTGTGATCCCACAAGAGATTTCGCACGCGGGTCTCCCCCTCCGGTTTTTTCCCTTTTTCTTCCAACTTAGGATACGCTGGCTTCTCGGTCCGTCTAACCCTCTCGGATTATTCGTGTCGCTCCCACTCTAGATTCACGGCCCCACCCCCCCCCCTTCTCTCGTTTGCTTTTTTTCCCTCTGGACACACTTGCTGCCTTTCGCCTTCTTTTACCCTAGCACCCCAACCCTTCCCATTTCCATTTCCCGGGCTTTTGTTGCCCTCTTCAGTTTGCCCACTCCTCTTCTTTCAATTTTGGCAGTCCTTCCAATCTCTCCCCCCGCTCCTCGGCCCTTCCTTGGAGGTTGGTTGTGTAACTTTTTGTTTTCTGCACGTTACTCGGTAATTCACTTTCAAGGGGCTCCCTCTAACCTTATGTTTGTGGTTTTCCTCGCTTTTCCCCCTCTGACTTTTCGCCTCCCGTTCTCACTTAGTCCGCCCTTTTTTCAACCCCCATCTCTCCCGGCTACCCGCTTTTTTTCCCTGCCTGCCATGGACCATTTAAAGTGGATTTTATCCCTTGACCTTCCCCTTTTTGCCCTTGTCCTCCAACCCTTTTATTCTTCTTGTTGGCTTTTCCCCCCCCTTCCCCCGGTAAAGCCTCGATATATAGGTTGTTCCGTTTCTCCTGCTCAACTTCGTCTTGCCTTGTTTTTTCCCGTGTTTTCGGCGACGACCGTCCCCTGCTCCTCTGGTGAGCAGGAATTGGTAGACCGTTCCTTCTTTTGTGAAGGCCCCGCAAGTCCACCTCGGATCTTCTTTTGTCTATTTCCCCTTTATTCCATGCTTGCTGCCCTCGTCTTCTTCCTTCACATTCGCGTTTTCCCTCTTTCCTTCCTTCGTTTGTTTTTGTCTTGACCACAGGTCCCTGGTGAGCTGGCCTGCCCCCCTTCCATCACTTCATGTCACAGACCCCTTCCTCGGCGATCGTGAAACTATGGGGGTGTACCTTCTTCCAAGTTCCCCGTACTGGCAGACCAAACTTCTTTTGCGAAAACCCTCATCGGGAGTTTTTCTACCTTCTACCTTTGAGTACCAGTGGATGTTGCCTTTCCCTTCCTTGCCTGACATTTTCTAGATATTAACCCCATGTGAATGTTTTCCCTCCCCACAAGCTTCGAAGTAACCGTTTTGGGTTTGCGCCAGGGAAGGTCCGCTCTTTATTTTGCTTTCCTTTTCCCCCCCAGCGGCTGCGGGCCCCCCCCGGCGGCTCCTGGCTCTCTTTTTTTTTTGAAAATACGTGGGAAGGCGCGTTTCTCCCCCTTTTCGGTCTTAAGTCTCGAAAGGCAGCTTACCACCATTCGGTCTCCTGGTCAGCCCCTTCTTTCTTTTTTCTTTTCGGCAATCCTTTTTCCCCCCCCCCCCTCTACGGCACACCGTTGCAAATCGCTACCTCTTTCTTCCTGCCGTGCCGGTCGAAACTATTTTTATGATGGTTACCTCGTCGTGGGAAGCTTCTGAAAGGTGGCCGTTTTTTTTCAACGCAAGCTTCTCCTCTCATTTCTTTTTTCCTGACGGCCGTCCGTCAGCATTGTCTCTCGGCCCCCGGAATGGCTGAGCAATTCTAACTTCCTTGTTCCGTTGAAATCTTCGGTTGGGCTCTCGGACCGATAAATCAGGGCTCTAGGTCTGGGCACTTCTTCTTAAGTGGCGTCACCACTTCCCCCCGGGCGGTCGTGACCCCGCGTCTCCTGTATTTCCCCGGAGTCGTACGTTGGCTCCCCCCTTTTTTTCGTGAGATCCCCCGCGGGACCCTGTTTCCTTTCCTTATGTCCGAGACGTTGCTGATTTCCCCTTTATAGGGCTTGGTGATCAAGCTAATGCTTCCCCTTGCAAACGTGCTTTCTGAGAGTGGGGCAGACCTTTTTTTGTTCCCGTGGATAAGTTTTTTCCTTCGTTTTTTTTTTTTGGAAAGTACCTCTCCCTTATGGATCTCAGGTTCCCCTTCACTTCTTTCCCCTGTCACGACCCTGTAGAATTCCCGCTCGTCAATTACGGTGTCACCCCACTTTTTGTAGCTCCCCCACGGACAACCCGCCCGGCACGGGTGCGCGTTTTGCGCCCCCCCCCCTTCCGTGGGGACAATTTGCGGCATTAATTGCCTTCCGTCATCGTTTGGATATCTTCCATTCTAGCTTCGTCCAACCCTCCAATCTTCATTGTACACCCCCATTTTCCCCCCTCCCTCACTTGGGGCCGCCAGCACCAAACCCTAGTCTTTACGTTCTTGGCCCACTGATTTTTTTTTTCTTTGCAAAAACGATCCCCACCCCAACTAACATTTTCGTCGTATGACTTTTTACCATCCAACTGGCTGCCATTCCTTTTTGACGGGCCTCTAAAGGTGGGAAACCTTTCAATACCAACCCTAGGCTTCTCTCCCCCCCTGCTTTTCACATTTTCCGTCCCCTTCTCGACATCCCCAACCCTGTTTTGTTTTTCCGACGCTCGTCGGTTTTTTTTTCCAATGGTACGGCCTTACATGTTCCTCATTTGCCTGCCTCCCCCTTCGGACTGGCCCTTTCCCATTCCCGTGCAGGGTCCACCGTCCGTCAGTAGGCAGAGTGAAATTTATCGTAGGTCCCTGCTTTGGGCCCCGGTTCACCTTCTGCTTTTACTTAAATTCATGTGCATTCCCTTCCCCCGTGCCAGCGCAATCAGCATAGGTTTTAGAGCGGTCTTCTTGCCATCACTCTTTCCCATTTTATTTTCCTGTTTGATATGGCGGCTCTTGTTCCAATTTTCTCCTTCGGTAAGGTATGCGCGTTGATCGTTTTTGCGCACTTATCTCCCTTTTTGACTTCCTTTTTCCAAGGGTAAGATTTTTTCCCAGCCTTATTCTTCTTTACCTCCTGGTTGTTTTAGGGTCCTTGGAGGAAAGGAGTTCTCCCAGTGTAAACCCCCCCTTGTTTTTTCAATTTGGCTGCCCAACAGCCCGCGCCATTTGCATCCCCTGTCCCGGCTTTGGGGAACCATCTGGGTAGCGCCACCGTACCCTGAAATGGGTTCCGTGATGGCCGCCGCTTTTTTTTCTGCAACGAGATTTTTTTCTTGGGGTTGTAAACCACTTCCCCCCCGTGCTGTTGTTACTTAACTACCCCAGCCTTCAAGCCGCCGCCAAGCTACCCCCTCTATATTTTCGTGGCAATGGAGGTCCTTTCGAGCCCGAAACCTTTTTCTTGAGTTTTCGCACGTATATCTACGGGATTCTCCCCCCTCGAGCTTTTTCACTTGCGGACCTGGTAAGCGCAGGCCCCCTCCCCCGCAGTTTAAAATTACGCCCAAACCTTTTTTCTGTCCTAAAACGCCGGGCAGTCTTTTTTTCTTCCGGTGGGGCTCATCGACTTCCCTTTCCTTTCGTCCATCACCCCTCCTTCCCTAGTTTTTTTCATGAAGGGTCTGATGGAGCAGCCATGCCCGATTCCAGTACATCGAGCCCTTTCTTCATGGTATGTTTCTTTTTGTTGCCCTGCTTTCTCTTTTACCCCGATGCTCTCGAGGATTGTTTGGGCGGCTGGGTTCGTGGTGGTCCCCCCCCTTTGTACATGCTATCGTTGTTAACTGTCCCCCGTTTGATGGGACCACCGCATCCACAAACGATGGACTTGAACACTTTTTCCAATGTCCCCGACATCCCTTTTTTGGTGCGTTTTTTAGCATGCCCCCTTCTCAGTCCCGGACTAAAGCCTTAGCTTCCCCCGTTTTTCCTCACCAAGCTTGTACCAGTTTTGAGAAGTGCTCTCTTCTCCCTACTTTTTTCGGGCGGGCCGCCTTCCCCCTTTTCGCACAGGGGTTACGTATTCGGCGGAGATTTCCACTTTATATCTTTTCCTTTACACACAAGATATTACCCCCCCCTCCTCGTTTAGTATGGTCCATGCAATTACTCTTTTTTTTCATTTCCACATACCTCTGTTTTCATCACCGCACCGCTAGGGACACCCTTTCTTTCCAGATTGACCTGGGGAAGATTCTCTCCCCCCCCGTCCCGTCACAACCAATCGTTCGTCGATGCTTTTCAAAAAACATGGTTTTTTTTTCTTCTTTTCGAGGTGAAATCCCATCTACTAATGGCTGTGCTGCGTTCTTTCCTTCTACCTCTACGTAAGAACGTGACCGAGTATTTGATCAGTGCTTGATTGCGTCCTC
>Ga0179593_1339548_pt1 | contig 13412 bp, 19 predicted proteins | sample CZODoug2_1_08_16_FD_185931 | JGI IMG/M metagenome (GOLD analysis project Ga0179593, IMG submission 185931) | Vadose zone soil fungal communities from Angelo Coast Range Reserve, California, USA - CZODoug2_1_08_16fungal (PacBio error correction) | ecosystem: Environmental > Terrestrial > Soil >... | reverse complement strand
TTTTCGAAGTTTTTTCCTGGTCCTCTCGAAATTTTTGTCCTCCCCTTCTTTTCGAGGAGAATTTTCCCGACTTCCCCTTACTCTTTTTTTTTCGTCTTTTTTGTGTAGCTTTCGGCGCACTTACACCTTTTCCACACCTTCTTGGCATACTTTTTGTTATCCGATTGTCAACATCCCCTTCCCTCTCCTTCTTTTGGGGGTCCCAATTCGGTTTTGGATTTTCTCCTCATACCCATGATGAACCGTAACTTGCACCCCCAGTCTGCGAATGGCACAAGCTCTCCTTGATGCCGTCTTTTCTTTCCAACTGTGATCTTTTATCTACTTTCGTCTGCCCCTGCGCGTTACGCTCCCACGCCGTGGATTTTTTTTCCGAAAACCTAAACATGTGCTCGGGCTTTCTTACGACGTAAGGGGAGATCGTTTTTGAAGATTTTCCTTCTCGTTTGGCTTCCCGCCTCCATCTCCCCATGATGTTTGACCTCTTTCCATTGTCTGTTCTCGTCTCTGAGAACCTATTTGAGTTGGGCGCGCTTTCCTCGGGTTTCAGGAGAGACTTTTGTTAACCTACCTTTCTAGCTTGCCGCCCCTCTCCTTTTTTTGATGTGTTTCCTTTCCCTTTTTTCTCCAGTCGCGGGAGGATGGCGGCAGGGGGTGGCTCACAGACGCCCCGATACCCCGCTTTCTTTCTTTTAAACCCCATGCTTCCCCCCTTTCAGCCGAGGGAGTAGCTTTCCTCCTCCGCCCCCTATCCCCTTACGCTAAGGTCTTATTTTCCCCCCCCCCTTGGAAACGAAGCTAAGTTTCCCTTATGTTTGTTTTTAGCGGTCAACGGTCTTCGGTCTTCAACCAGATGGTCGTGGCCGTCGCTCACATCTTTCCCTAAGGTAGAGTCCCTCGGTTTTTTTGACGGGTGCTTTTCCCGCCTTTCCTTTCTCCCTCCCTCCTTTGGCTCAACCGGAGTCACCATTTTTGTTGGTACGGTGTGAGTTCTTTCTCTCTCGTGCGCCGGTTCCCCTCTCGAAGATCGGGAGTCTCTTCTTTCTGTTACACCTTCTCCGCTCTCTCTGTCGCGGAATTCTTTTCAATCCCCCTAGAAGTTTTTTTCACCCCCCTGACTTTTTCAGGTCTCAACGGGAAAAAGTTTTTTTTTTTTTTACGCCTCGGGCTCCTATCTTTTGTGTGTTTCAGCCTTCTTCTTTTTCAGCTATTGCTCTTCGCACCAACGAGCGAGATTACTTTTGGTTTCCGCTCTCCGCCAAGGGTTGCGGTTTTTTTTAACACGTTTCCCCCTTGGGTGTTTGCTAGTTTAATGATTCCTTGGCCTTCTGCTTTTTCTTGTAGGCTGTCGTCTTCGGGTTCCTTTCCTGCTTTGAACTGACTGTTTCCAGGATCCGGGGGCCGGACGAATCTCGGCTGGTCGGATGGAGTGTTTGAAAAGTACGTGGTTTTTGTCATGAACTTCCGCCTAAATTTTGTATCTTCCTTCCCTTCTTTCTTTGTCAAGCAACCTTAGAAAAAACGGGCTCTCCTCCACTTTCCCCTCTGGTGATCAACTTGATGCTTCTCTTTATTTTGACTATTCCTCTTTTCTTTTCAATACCTCGTTTTTTTGTGATCTGAAGCAAAAAACAGCGTCCGAACCCCCTTTTTCGCAAACCCATTTCGACCGGATTTGGTTTTGCGTGTATTCTCCTTTTCCTTTCTTTGTTTGCGACTCCCCGCCTCTTTCGGATTCGCTTTGAACCTTTTTTAGTTTCGCACATCCGAACAGATTTTTAAAACCCGCCATTCCTCCCTCTCTGAAGGTTCCGGTCCTGCCTCCTCAATTTCCTCTAATCTAATCCTCTATACGCAGACCCCTTCCCCGACCCCGATTTTTAAAGCAGTCTTTCCGTTCACCAACAAAGGAAGGGAAATTCGTTTATGCCCTCTCCTCCCCTTTCCTAGGTCCCCCTCTCTCTACCATAGACCTCTTCCCTCTTCCGTAGTCACCGGTCCTCCGCTTGTAATTGAGGACGCTAGTGGCACAATGAATTCCCGATACTTATGCGTTAAATGCGAGTTCGTCTGTTTTTGCGCCTTTATTCCGAGTAGTTATTTTTGTTTTACGGAGCATCTTCTCCTTTCTTTACATCTGCGCTGTAAGCCTTTTTCCTCAGGCAGGTAGTTAAGTATCTCCTCGAACGCGTACGCTTCTCGGGTTGCCAGAGGAGATCTTTTTCCACTTGTTACCCTTTTTCACGACCTTGTTCGGATGCCCCTCCCTCTAATCCCCCTGAACCGTTAGCACCCGTTGAATGCGGGTTTTCCGGTCCCTGAAGTTAGGTTTCCGCAGAAATACTCCGTTGAAGTGAACCTAGGGGCTTTTGCTAGTAATTTCCGGCAGGAGGGACAGGTGCTGTCTTCTCCTCTTAGTATCTGGAACCTTTTTTTTTGACATTAGGGATTTTTTGTCGATCCGTGTATTCCGCCAGTGGGGTATGTTTTTTCCTGGTATCGTCGCTGTCGAAAGGAAATCTTTTCTCGCCACTTTCACTCCGCATCCCCCTTCTGCTGGTCAATCAGTCTTCCCTCTGTGATTTTTCCCCCCATCGCGTACCCATAGCTACGACCCCCCCCCATTGCGCTGGTCCTCCCACCGTTCATTTGGTCGGCCCCCATTCACAGAATTTCCTCTTGCGTCCCCCGGGCCCCCCCCCTCTATGCCGCCCTCGTCCGAATACCCAGGAAGAGGGAACTGAGCTCCCCCCCTTTTCTTTTTTGCCTTTTTCAAACCACCCACCCCATCCGGGTTGGCATCTTTAACGGAGGCCGATAAACCGTAGTTCTCCCTTTTCGCTCCTCCCCCCGACGCGCACCGTGCGGTCTAGTCCTCGCTTTGCCATGCCCCGCCTCACAGACCACCAATGGTTTTTTCCCGTTTTTTGGAGTCCAGGGTCGTAACCGTCCCCCTCATTTCCCAGCGCGGATTCATTTGTGCTAGTGAAAACATCGTGGTTACCTGCCGGTTCGCTGATTTTGTTTTTCTTTTGGGGCTCGCGAAGTACCCCCCCCCCCTACTTCTCTCCCAAGTTCTTTACTCCCCCCGCGGTGAATTTTTTCCTGCTCCCGAAGAGGGGGAGTCCTCTTCCCCCTTCTAGTATTTAACCTCCTCTTGACGCCTCTCTCCCCCTCCCTCTCCCTTGTTTGTTGCGAGTCGACTTCTTCGGTTTTGGTTCCCCCTCACAGAGAAGGTTAGGTTTTTCACAGAGCTTAGTTTGATGCTCTCCTTTTCACTCTTTCCTTCACCTCTTTTTCTTCGCCTTTTTTGGTTTCGATCTGCTGGTCGAAAGCCACCCTTTCGCCACAAACAGATGTTTCCCCTATCATTTCCTCCCGGTCTGTTCTTCTAACTTTCTTTCTTTCCCTCTTGTCCCCTCTGTCCCGATGCTTTTTTTTTTCAAAAGGAGTCGTAAGTCGCGATATAAAAAAGTCACTTTCACCGGCTCCCCACAAGGAGGAGTGATCCCTCTCTTGCCTTCCGCTCCCCCTTCTTTTAGCCGACCCCTGGAGTTTTCAGCTTCCTCTCTTTCCTGCTCTGACCCCCCCAAGAGCATTATCCCGGTAAAAAGAAGTTCGCTTTTTTTCGCGTACTTTGGACTTTTTCGTTCTTTCCTCGCCCGGGGACAGAACTCCTCTGACCCATCCGGGTTGACTCCTTTTCTTTCTTCACTTGACTTCGAGGTGTAGAGTGTCTCAAACTCGTCTTAACTAGTTTTTTGGTTGCGCTTTGTTCTCCCCCAGTTCCCTCACCGGTGTTCGTTGTTGCTCTCCCCCTTTTTTGAAATTAGCAGGGACTCTGCTTCCCTTTACTAAGAGCCGGTCTTTTTTTTTATTTCTACTCCGCCATTGACGGCGAGTCGTGTTTTTGTGATACAGACGCGACCTCCCCGTCTGGAGTCCCACCCCACGGCGTTTCATACGGTTCGCCGTTTTTTCCCCCCCCGGTACTGGGTCTAGCTTCCCCTTCCTCCCCAAATCGACTCAGATTGATCACTTTGTTCCCCCTCCCTTTGCCCTTCCCAAGGCGCCTCCCTTCCTGATGTCTTTCCCACGGCCCCTTTTTTTGCGGATTAAGAAAGAAGGTTGGAAGGTAGTCAACCACTTTAGGTTTCTTTTTTTGTTTTGTCTTCCTTTCCTTGACGTTTAGGCCTCTTTACGCCCAGAACTTTCTTTTGGCCTTTTTTCTTCCTCCGATATGCTGTTCCCTCGCTTCTTTTCCCCTCCTGGTGAGGCAGCTTTCCTTCCGACCGCGCGCTTTCCGAGTGCTCATTCTTTCCCCTCTCTTGAAGAAAGTTCGAATGCATTACCCTCCCTGTAAAAAGAGTTTGGAAACGCCCACTTCCCTTCTTCGCCGGACTCTCCCCCTGGGCCCTCCATCTCGTCAAGGTGGTTACCTGATTAACGTTTTTTTCTTAGTATCGATTTCTTGCTGTGGATAGGAGACTTACTCGAGGCTTGATTCTCCCCGGTTTTTTCATCCCGAGATATCTTTTTTTGTGTTCACTTTCTTTTCTCCATTTTCATTGGGATATTGAGGGTTTCCCCCCTTTCGGTCTTCCTTTTTTTTTGGCTGTTTTCATTCTTTATGTTAGGTCGGATGGATTACCGTCTTTTTTCTCCCCTCGTTTCCTTTTTCATTTGAGGTCCTTGAAATGGGGTCCCTTAGTCGCTGCCCCGGCCCTCATAACGTTTTCGTCCTCACGAATGATAGGGATTTTCGATGCGTTTTCCCCAATTTTGGTGTAGTTTTGCAGAACGGATCTTTTTTTCCCAAGCTGAGGTCGTTCTTTCCCCTTCTTGATGAACTTCCCCCAGCACGGCGCCACCGGCTACCTACCCGACTACGCGCCTCTTTGTTTGCTCACTTTGTTGCCCAGGATTGTTTGATTCCTTCGCTTCCCCTTTGTTTTGAGAGTCTATCAAACAAATCCTGATGTAGACCTCCCCACCAACGCTGCTCTCGGTTTTTTTCTTTGTCTTTTCCCTTGCCTTGCCTCTAAAAATCTAGCCCGATTTGGTTAGCACGGCTTCTGCACTCCCAGTTTTTCCCCCAACCCAGAACCTCCAAGCTCCCTCTTTCGCCCCCCGGTAATGCAGGCAAGCGCGACCCCTTTTTCTGACCGTCTCTCCTCCCTCCTAGAATCCTAATCTTCCTTCTTTCCCGCATGAGGCATTACTTACAGAAAGTCGGGTTTTCCCTTTTTTCCCTCGCCCCTATCTTAGGCCCCTCTTACAGCGCCCCCTTCCCTTGCTCTGCTTTTTTTGTTTTTTTTCCGGTGTCCCCCAACTTTTTTTAAGTATCTGCTGCCTGCTTGGTACGTTTAACAATCCACCTTTCCCCCGCACGCCTCTCTTTAGATAACCTTTCTTTTTTTTTTTTGCTTCTCCCCCCTGCTTTTCTCTTTTATCGTATCTTTTTTCTCTTTTTAATTGGAGAGTATTCCGTTTCTTCCTGTTGAGCAGCACGGTTTTAATAGCTAGCTTTATCTTGCTCGCCCCCTCGAAGACATCTCGGTTCTGCCAGCCTACTTCCTCCGGCCCCTTGGTGACCCGCCCCCTTTTGGTAGCCGCTTCCAGCTGCGGAACCACCGTCCCCTTTTCCCCCTGTAACGCCGAGAAGATTGAATGATGGTTTTCCTTTCTCACGGCCCCACTCCCCCTTCGTTGTTCCGCAGGAAAGACCCCTCCCTGTCCGCTGTTCGACTGGATTGGCCCTTTCCTAGCTTTTCCCACTTTTCGTAGGACAAAGATGCCTTTTCGGTCTCCGTATGGAAATTTTCCGCGTTCCTCTGCATTTGTCCGGTCTTTTCCGCATTTTGTTTCCTTTCCCAGCTTTTTCGTTTGTTTCCCAACCCGTGGCCCTCCTGTGTCCAGTCTGATATTTAGACCATTCGATTCCCGACGGAGGGCTCCCTGTCCTCGTCTCTTGCTGAGGGTTACAACTTTCCCCCCCTCTACCCCCACGGCTCCGCGCCCAATCACCAGTGAAGTCCGCCCGATCCGGCCCGCTACCTTCGTCTTTCAAACATATTTCCCCGCCTTGGATGTCTCTTTTGGAGCCATGACCCAGGTACGACCCCCCCTCCCTCCCAGTTCCGTAGACTTCCCGGATTATTTCTTTTCCGGTTACAAAATCTTGTCTTGCTGTTTTGATCCCCGGTACTTCCTTTCTAGGGACATAGTGCTCTCCAGTTCTTCACAAAGTCTTTTTCCAGCACTTCCCCCCCCGTCCCTTGTCCCATTCTAATCACTGGTTTTCGCCTTGTCCTTTTGGCTTAAGTTCTCTGCCAAGAGTGGCCTCCCCCTTTTCCTTGTTCCAAAAGAGCGGGAACTTTTTTTTTTTGCATCGTTTCCTCTATTTCCCCTCTTCTTTTCTCCTCCATTTTGTGGAGCTGTTTTCTGGGGTCTTGGCGAAGACCCAGCAACCCCCCCCCCCCTTCTCAGACCCCCCACAAAGAGTATCCTCAGTTTTCCCCGTTTCTATCCTCCACCTCCTCTTTGTTTTGCAGTTTTGCCCTGCCCTCCTTTGACCCCTCCGAAATTCCGTCCCCTTTTCCTTTTTCCCCCATCCCTTTTTGTTTGTTTCGCGAGAGTGATTTTTTCTTCAACATTCTGGAGTGCTTTCTCTTCCGCTTGTTTTTGAGCCTTTTCCAAGCTCTTCGTAAAATAAGATTTTTTCTTGCGCGTGAGTTTGGTGTTTGTAGGAGCCGGTCCTTTCCGACCAAAAATGGACATGGCCTCTTTCCAACCTTTGCGGGCGGGGTCCCCCCCCTCTTTGTACAGTCCATCGATCCGTTTTTTTAACAATTATAGGTCTCCCCTCCGATCCCCCCCCCCAGTAATTGCTTCCCCCATTTTTCTGACATTCTCCTTTTGATTTTGAATCGTTACGGTCGCCCTGGCTCGCTTCCTACTTTTTTTTCAGACGAAGTTCTTCTTTTAACCGAAGATACAAGGTTTTCCCCGGTTCAACTACCCCCCCCTTCTATCGCTTCTTCGGACCCCGCCGTTTTCCTTTTTTCGCCGAGTTTTCTTAGTGGCTTCCCCCCCCCCTACTCCTCCCCCTTTTGGTTGAAACGCCTTTGCTCGCGTCGTATGTTCCCTTTTGTTTTCCCGCGCTGGCGGCACGTTAGTTGACCGAGGTTGAATTCCCTTTTGATGCTTGTTTGCTGGTATAAGTTTTGACCCCAAAATGAATGAGGACGTTTCGATTTCCTAAATATTGTGATTCTTTTTCGGGGAGTGGATGGCTCCGGACTTGATCTCGCGGCTCTTTTTGGGCGTTTCCCCGCCTCCCTCCCCGTTTTTTTTTGAACCAACGGTCCCGGATTTGACGATTTGCACCGTTTTTTTAGTCGATCCCCTCCCTCCCCTGATATTTTTTCCGCCGCTCCACTATGCAGTGCCAAGCCTTGCCCCCCCCCACCCAAAAACCGGGCCCGTCCTTTTCCCGTCGCGCCCCTGAGGAAGGCATTTACGCGTCTGCGCTCCCTCCCTTGGAGTGTCCCCTTCGCTTTTAAAAGAGTAGTCAAGCAGCGTCGGAGGAGCTTTTTTTTTTGGAATCTTTCTCTCCTCCCTTCCTTCGTATTTTTAGTAACCCCTTTTGTTTTCTGAGTCTCCCCTTTAGCTGATTCTTTTTTTGTCGATTTTCCCGCTGCTTTTCTTTACTTCCGACCTTTTTTTCTGATGAAAAATCTACGCTCCCTTTTTCCTGACCCTTCTCCTTCTCGCACACCGCTCCCCAGATCTGCTTGTTCCCAACCCCTAAAGCCCAGGTTCTTTGTCAGCACCCAACGGCAAGACCTTTTTTTTCGCCCCTTTACACTCGTTTTTCCTCTCCTTTTGGCCGTCCTAGTACTCCTCCGCGTGATGAAGCTTTCCTCCCCAGCGAGCGACCTATGTTTCCTTTTTTCGTGGTCCTCTCTTCCTACTTCTTGTTCTTTCTGCTGTGTTTAACCCCTTCCTTCTTCCCCCCCTTTCGGTTTTTGTATAGTTTATTTATGTTGCGTCGTTCTGTAAGTAGGCGGTATTTTTCGCCTCCCCCTACCGATATTGCCTTCGCTTGCTGATTCTCATTCTTTCTTCTTTTGTCCTGGTTTTTTGCCAAGTGAAGGTGTCCTGTTTGTGAAATGAAGGATATGTGAACCAAGCGGACCGTTTCCCTGTTAGCGGGCCTTCTTCATATCCTCATTGCCACACCCTTCTACCCCTTGGTAGATACCTCCAAACCTCTCCTTTCTCCTCTTTGTTGGACCTTGATGTTATGAAAAGGGTTTCCTCCCCTCACCCTACGTGTTTTTGTTCTAGAGTTCACCCCCCCCCCTTTCAACCCCCCCCTTTTGCTCCCCCCCGAGGAGCCTTTAGTTTTTTGCTGTATAGACCACGTTTTTCTCCGTTCTTTGAATTGAGAACCACTCTTCCTTGCGCTCTTTTTTCTTGGGAAAGAACATTTTCCTCTTCCCTCTTTATTTTCCCCCCCCCCACCTCCCCCCTATCCTCTTCTTCCTTCCCTGAGTCTTTTTAGACTGAAGACCTCATCTACTCCTCCCCCGAGATCCCTCCCCCTAAGTAATAAGAACCTTGCCTAAATACCATCAACTTCCACCCACTATCCAGACCCTAAGGTGCAGTCAAATACGAAACTTTTCTCCTCGTTGTTTTTCTTTTTCATAGATCCCTCTCTCCTTTCTCGACTCGCTCCCTATTTGATGCTTCTCCCCTTTCCCCCACCCCCCTACCAGACCAAACCTCCTCCCTCGTCAATCTTAACTGCGATGTAGGCTTCCTTTGATCTTGCTCTTGGCCTTCGTTATTTCTTAGATAGTGTGCGTCGTTTCCTTTAGAGATTCCCTTGACTCATTGTGTAAGACCCCTTCATAATCTTAACTCTTTCTTCTTTTATCTTAGGCTAGCCACCCGCAAGCTTCTCCCCTGGAAGTTAAAAGATGAGTTCCTCCCTGACACCACTTGGTGAATTTTTGCACAAATTATGTCTGCACTTAGGATGAACCCCTTCCAAGAGTATCCCCCATCCCGACAGTTTTTGGCCTCTTCCCAATGCGGGATAGTTTTGTCTTTTCCCTTCTAAATGTCTCGGCTCTCACTCTTACTCCCTTTCCGATTTTCCCCAGGGGGTCCCCTTGTACCGCATCTTTAGTGCCCCCCATGGAAGGTTACCTAATAGGCGCTTTTTTTCGTTCCTAAAGATCTGCGAAATGATAGTTGATTTTTAATAGGGCATAGCCCTGTATTTGGAGTCAAAGGTTCATTTTCCTCGCCGGAGCTTCTCTTTCCGGGAGCACGAACCCCGTTTTGCCCGTTTTCTCTCTCCCCACACCTTATCGGCCCTGATTTGTTCCCCCCAGAGCCGCGTTCTTTTTTCTTTAATAGTCAGTATTCGCCCCAATTATTTCTTTTGACCCCCTAGTTTCCCTCTTTCAGGAACCCTCTCACATCCTCTTCTTTTCAAATTGCTCACCTCCTTTATTGTTCGAGTCGTCCCGCCCTTGAAGCCTCTTCCCCGTTAATAAACTATCTCTTTCTCCGTTAGTCATCCCGTCGGACCTTTGGATGGTTACTTATTCAACAAAATTGGTCCTTTTTTTCATAGATTTCCCGCTTCCAGCCCTGCCTTGGATTTTCTCCCCGTTTCTCTCCTCCCATCCTTGCATTCCTTTTCCAGTAGGAACCTTCTCCCCTTTCGCCGAACGTGAAGTTGGGTCTAAGTTATATGCCCGTCGCCGTTCCACTGTCTTAGGGTTTATTTTCACACTATTTTTCCCTCTCCATGACTTTACCGTGACTTTTTTGCCCTTTGTTTGGGCTACCCTTCCTCATCCCAACCCGTACTCAACTTTATTTCTATGAAAGCTCTGCCAACCTTTTGTACAGCCCCTCCGCGGGTTTTCGAGCCTGCCGAAAAAATGTCTTCTCCCAGACATGCTCCTGCCTTTCTCCCGTTTTTTTCCCCGAGGTTTTCGGATTCTTCTTCACTCCCCCCGTCAACGGTTTTTTTCATTCTACCCCAAACTGTTTTTCGGCGTACTTTTCACACGCATCTTCGTACCCTTTGTTCTTTTAGTTTTTTGTACTCGTCGTCGCGGTTTTTGTTTCGGCCTGCAACCCCTCCGAAACCCTTTCCTATGTGCTCTTTCTCGGTTTCACGAGCGTTCCTTGCTGTTCCCCAAATCTGGACCCCTTTCTCGATGACATGATCCACCGTCCCTTTTTCTGCACCCCCCCCCCAGTACCTTTCCCTTTACTTCCGGAACCTTCCTGGATTGTTATCTCCAAAATGGATCTATAATTTTTCAACGTGCTCCTTTTCGACCTTATTCGACCCCCCCCTCCCCTCTACCCCCGGTTTTTTTTTTTCCCCCTCCCGGCACAATAAAGTCCATTTATGGATTCTTCGACCTCTTTCCTTGACTATTTGAGTTCCCTCTTCTTTCATAGTTTGGTCTTTTCCCCTGATACCATCTTCCTGTTTTTGAATCTCTTTTCCCACTTATCTTTTATTTTTTTTCCCTCCCCCTTTTCTTTCTGCCCCTTTCTTTGAGTGAGCGGCTTTAGTTGGTCTCTCTCTTTTCCTTCGCTTTTGAAAAATTCCCCATCTTCCTCTTCGTATACGCAGTTCCTAGTTTTGTTAAGTTTAAGCGAATCAGTGTAGTGAGATGTCTCTGGTTTGTCCTGGACCAGCTTTTCTTCGCTGTGTTTTCCCTGAACCAAAACCATCTGTAATACCGGGTAGATTTCCCCAAAGGTTGCAGGGCCGGGAGGTTTTTTCTTTAGGGAGCGCCCTCTTGCCCTTCTTTATCCTTTTTCTCCTACCCCCTTGACTTTTTTAACCCATTCCCGCTTACTCCTAAGTTTTCCTCCCAATGTGATGCCAATTGAAAGGCCCTTTCTGCGTTCCTCCCTCTTGATTTGTCCTCGCCCCAGTCATTCCTCCCGTTCTTCTGCGTTCGTTGGATTCACTTGCTTGGCATCCTCTTGCTTACTACGCAACCTCTTAAACGCCCTCCCCGTTTTGCTTTTTCTTTCGACGGTCCGTCCCCCTGTTAGTTCGCCTCCAGCTACGTTTTCTTCCCCTTCCGCTTCCCTGATGCCCCCCGTCTTATTCTTCTTCAGAAGCCAGTTTTTCAATTACTTTTTTTCTCAATTCCCCTCGCCACAAAGACTCGTAAAATTAACTTCGGGTTTCCCTTTCCTCCTTCATCGCCAAGGTTACGTCCCCCTCTGGTCCTTCCTTCTTCCTCATTTTTTCCTTTTGATGGGCTCCTCTTCCTCTGGGACTTGCGCAGATCGCTCTTTTTTTCGTGCTTATTCCTTACTCTCATGTTGTGCTTGAGTGCCGGGTACCACCCCTTTTTTTGTCCGGTTTTTTTGTTTTTTCCTTCTTTTTAATGTTCTGTCCCCCCTTTTAGTTCTAATCTGTTCGTCTTTCCTTCATTGTCTTTCGCGCTGAGCTTCCTTCGACCGGCCGTACTCGGGGGCCGGTCATATTGTTTTTCTCTTTTTACTACACTCTGGGAGTTGCTTCACTGATGAACTTGCAAAGAGAACACGCGGAGTTTCCTTTTCCCCCCTCTTTGGCTCAATTCACGCCTGAGTCCAACGGTTTCCTCTCCACGCCAAGATTTTCTGTTTTGCTCACTTTTCTGTTTCTTGCCCAGTTGTTGATCATACCTTTTTTTTTGAGCTCCTAATTCCAAAAAATCCTTTTTTCCCCTTCAAGTGAGTCCACCCCCTTCTCGTTGCGGTCGTGTTGTTGTTCTCGTAGTCAAGTTTTCTACTTGCTTGGCCTGTTTTGCCCAAATCTGGGACTTCCGATGTTTTGGTTGAAATTATCCCCTTTTCATTCCCCTTGCCCCCTCTCCAGTTTTTTTTTTTCAAAACCATCCCCTCTCCCCCTCCCCACGTTTCGTCTTCATTCTATCTTGATCCCCCCCCCTCCGCAATTTCCTTGGTCCCAGTTCCCCCATCCCCCCTCCGAATCGAAAATAATGCAGTTCATACACGCCCTTACAGCCCCCAAACAGCGACGGTACCGTACGGGTTTATCAATATCCCCCCTTCCTTCTAGCGACGCTGAACGCTCCCCCAGGCCCCCTTTTCCTCGCTTAGGTCCCCCTCCGCGTCCCCCTTGAACGGAGTACGCTTCAGAGTCCACACTTTCCCCTCCCTTCTCCGACCTCGCTAGATGTCGTTTCCCCTCTTTGTCTCTTTTTTACTTTAGTTTTACGACGTCGATCTTTTTGATGAGTGTTTTTTTCCTTGAGAAGGACCTTTTCCTTTCCTTCCAGTGAGAGTTAAGACCGGTTTTTCATCCGAGATTTTAATTTGCTTCCCCTCCTCCCTCGTATCTGGCATTCCCCCGACGCATTCCGACCAGTTCCCCCCTGGGTGCGCCGTGCGCACCTTATTTATTGGAAGAAGTTAGAACGTTAATCCACTCCTCACGTTACTGAACTTTACTCTTTGAGCTCCCCTTCCAAATTGACCTTTAGCAGACCTTCCGCCTTCCGTCCCCTCCCATCAGGGAGGCGCTTTTTTCCTTCCACTCTTGCGTTGCCCCCTGTGCACGGTCTCTCTCAATGAGCCACTGTGCCGTCTACAGAACTCTTAATTCTAGACTGACGACCTTTTTTCTCGCGATCCATTGTTTTCAGTTCATCCCCCGACGTTCTCTTAGTCCTGAACGTGCCGCGGCGCTCAACCCGTCTTTTTTTTCTCCCAAGACAGACATACGTCTTCCCCTTCCTCGGCCTATTGAATTGACGCACATATGAGGCGCCAATGGCGACTCCTACCGCAATCCACATCTTCCGAGCGTAGTTCTCCACAGTCCCCTCCTCCTTTTTCGTTCAAATCTTTTCCCACCGCCTATTTTCCCGAGGGTCGGAGGAAGCCCAGCCCCCCCCACTAGTCTCCAAATCTTTCCAGTTCCTGCGTCCTAAAAGCCCTCTCGGAACGTGTTTTCTTTGGTTGCCGATTGTTAACCCACTTTTCTTCTGATTTTTCCTACTCTTCCTTCGGATTTCCCCGTGGTAGACTGCTCCCTTTTCTCTCCACAGACAGTTTCAAGACCCGTGCTCTGTGCCAGCGAATGGTTTTTTTAGCCGCACCAGTCACTTTTTATGGGTATAGAAGTACGGATCTGAATTTTCCAACCCCCGATGCATTTTTTTCCCCTCTTGGCTCCCTTCCCCCTTCTATTCAGTCTGAGGGTTTCCCTCCTTTTTAGGCGGGAACGGCCGTACAACCTCCCCTTTTCCTCCCCAAAGCGGATTTTCTGATCTCTTTGACCCAGTTCTACGCCCTCATAATCGCTGGGTGATCTATGCACGTAAATTCCCCCTCTTTGA
>Ga0179593_1708344_pt1 | contig 13413 bp, 20 predicted proteins | sample CZODoug2_1_08_16_FD_185931 | JGI IMG/M metagenome (GOLD analysis project Ga0179593, IMG submission 185931) | Vadose zone soil fungal communities from Angelo Coast Range Reserve, California, USA - CZODoug2_1_08_16fungal (PacBio error correction) | ecosystem: Environmental > Terrestrial > Soil >... | reverse complement strand
AGCGTTCATGTCACATGCGTGTTCCTGCAAGAAACCCGTCACTTGACATACTCGTGTCCCCCCCCCAGTAACCCACTTTTCTCCCGACCACCCTCTTCGTTGCCCTACAAACATCCTTCACGGTACAGACGGATCCGCCCCCCCCGAGCGACAATAATTATTTTCTCCCCTCACCGTGGCTTCGGAACCCCTCTCGGCTTTTTTTACAAGTGAGATTAGAACCCTCCAGAACTCTGTCTTGACCAACGGCAACTTCCCCCTTCCTAGAAGTACTTTTTGAATTCGCCTTCCAGCATCTCTGAACCTTTCCTTATCATAATTTGCCGAAACTATTAAGATTCCCCCCTTCTTCAAAATCTTGAGCCACACCGCCTGTCCCCCACTTAGCCCCCCCCCCCCCGCGTGCTCTCTTGGAAAGCCGTTTCAACTTTTTTTTTTTCTACGACGTCCTTGAGGCCATGACTTTGTCTTGGTCGGAACTCTCCATAGTCCCCCCTGGTCTTTTTTTTTTTTGTTTTTTTTGTTTTTTTGAGTGTATTGTGTATTTCCCCAAATTTGTGTCCCACCCCTTAACGACCCCGACCGACGGAAATTCTCTATCTCCCCTCCTCTTCAGGTTTTTTTTCCTCTCTTCCCCGAATTCATGAGGTGCTCCTAGATTTGCCCTTTTTGTTTGTTTCTGGTCCCCTTACCGCTAGCCGAGTACCCGCAAAAGAGGTTTTCGTTTTGACCCCCCCTTTCCTTTTCCGCCCCCCCCCCCCCCCCCCATCCCTCCCCACTCACGCTTCACCTCCCCGTAACGCCCTACTGCCTTCGATGTCCTTCTTTCATGGGAGGCATCCGTGGTTTTGTTGCTTTCTGGTTGTCGCCCCTTTGCCCTGTTGCATTTTCTTCTTATGAACGCTTCCACCTTGAAGCTCAGCCCCTATTGAGCCCGAATGACAACCCTAATCATCAGTAATGGAATCTTTTTTTTTTCTTTTTTGTAGTGTCCGCTTTTTTACTGTATGGACAGTTCCTGACCTTGCAGATTGATATACAACGATTTGCTCGAGCCAAGTCCATCGCGCTTAGAAATTTGCCTGCGGTCTTCCGCGGGTTTCCTTTTTTTTTCTTTTTCATGTCCTCTCCCTGAAGCTCTCCCCCCCCGGAATTACGAGTCCCATGCACAATAGCCGTAGATTGTCATGCCCCCCCAATCACCGGCCCCCCCTCTATGGTTTTGTTTGTCTCGATTGCGCCCTATGTTCCCCGAACGTCCTTTGCAGAAAGCGTGGGCCACGCAAGTATGTCTCCTGCTTGTAGCACGCCCGCCCTACCCCTACCGCCCCCCTCTTCGCATGCCCTCGTGCTCTTTCTTTTCAGTAATTGTTTTTCATTAGTCCCATCCGATAGATGAGCCCCACCCCCCCCCCCCCCCCCCCCCCCCCCCCCCCCCCCCCCCCCCCCCCCCCCCCCCTGAATTCCTTTTTAAGACATTTCTCCCAACTAATTGGACACCTCTGTAAACCCAAGCTAGTCAGTCTTTCTCAATCGTGATACACGACACTTTTCTTACTCTGCTTTGCGTTCTCACACGGTGCTTGTGAGGAGGTATCGTCTGTTCTTCTGACTGAGTTTTATTGTAGATAGTATTTTCCCCGATTGTAGTCACGACCTTTTCAGCTCCCCCCTCTTTCCTTCTTTAGTTTTTTTTCGTATTTTCAGCCCCATTTGATTTTAGGGGGCCTCTTTTGGAACGACCAAACATCCACTATCGTGGTAGCGACTCGCGAACAGTCGTACCCCCTTATGCTTTCCCCCTCCCCTTATCTCGAAAGGCTTCCCAGCCAGTTTTTTTTTTTCCCGAATTAGCGCACGAGATTTCGCACTTTTTCAAGAAGTGATCATCTCGTCCCCATCTTCCCCTTTCGTTTGGAGCTGAACTTTTTTTTCCATGTTGCCCTTCAGAAGCCCCGGGTTTTGCTGGTTGTCCAGACCAACTGCTCTTAGCGTTCTCTCAAATTCCTCCTTTTTTTCATTTTCCTCCCCCAACCCCATGACTCCTGCCCTCTCTTTTTCTGGCCTTCGGACTTTTTCAATCCGTGCAAAACTCATACCTCACTTCCCCTCGTCTTTTCTCCGATCCTTTTTTATCGCCAGATCCTCCCCCTGGCGTAACCCCCTTTTACTTAATACGCGCTAGACTTTCCTGGAACGACAGAGCCTCCAGCCTTCCCATTTCTTTCCCCCCTCTCGACCCTAGCCCCTGTTTCTGGCAGAAATGTTCTTCCTTGCCGTTCTCTTTCGAAAGTTTGTGTACTTCGCACGATTATAAGTGCTATTACTGTTAACACCCAACAGTTCTTTGCTCTTCCATTTCTACGTGTTTTGACGAATTGAAACCCCTTCCCACCCCAGTTGTTGAATTCAATCTTTTTCGGGGCCCCCCCCCCTTCCCCTCTTCCCATTATTGTTTCCACTATGCGCTTAGAGGTTGCGAATTGCTATCGCACGTTGCTCTTCCCCTCTCGTGTCCCTTTCCTTTTGAATATAACCTTATTTCCCCTCCCCCCAACCGATGCGCCCCGACATAAGAGTCCCAGTGGACATCTCTTCCCTGAAAGACCCCCCCCGGAGCTTCTATCTGCCCCGACCCAACTCCTCGCCCTTTACCCAGTTGCCTTTGCTTCTGGCCCCCGGGAACGTGTGGTTTTTTTTTTTTTTCACCCCCCGTACCCGATGTTAGCAGCAAAGAAGTCTCCCTCCCTGCCCCCTTATGTTTTCCTTTTATTTTCGGCTCTCCTCCAATATTCCCAGACACGGAGATCTTTACAGCTTTTTATAATTTCCTCCTCTTCTTCTTTTTTTCTTTAGGCTCTCTTTGACGTCCGTCCCGTCCCCCGCTTTTGTTGAGCATCGTGGACGTTCCAGATTACCTCTGTCCAGCCCAAGAGCCCCCCACCGATCTGCGTACGTCTTTTCCTGTTCTATTTCTCACCGAACTCAGATGCCCCCTTTTCTTCCGCCTCCCCAGTTTTACGCGAGGATGTAACTTGTCTTGTGTTAGGTGTGTGTTTTTTTTTTGTGTTTTTTTCTTTTTGTGTTTGTCCACCACAACACACACATTTGTTTTTGTTTGTTGTTTTTTTTGTTTTTTTTTACTTCTTTTTTTTTTTTTTTTTTTTTTTTTTTTTTTCCTCCGCCCGAACCCCTTCACCTCCGCGACCACATTTTTTGCCCGTGTTTTCCTCTTGGTGTTTTTTTTTTTGAAGCACGATGCTACCTCTTCCTATTTTCCAACTCCCCTGCAGGGGGATGTCAGATGAATTAATGTCCCCTCGTGATATGAACCCTCCTTAAATCGTCCCCGTTTTTCCAGCCCACGGAGGACGTCACCGAGATGACGCTATGGGCTGAATCCGATAGAAAGCGTCACGCCTACCCGACCCGCTCACCTGATTCAGCCCTGCATTTATTGCCACGGGCTCTCCTTCTCCTTTCCGTTTTTTCCATAGGATTCCTAATTTTAGATACAAAAGAGGCGCACGCCACTGTGACCCCCCCCCAAACGCACACCGTTCCAGTGTCGCAGTGAAGTGAGAATCTGAGGAGCTCTGAAATTCACTTTTTTGGGTCCCCCTTTCGTGTTGGTTGTTTTTTTTTTGGTACAGAGCCGGTTATAGAGGTTAGATTTTTTTTTTTTTTTGGGATTGCATTTTTTGGACGTCTTCTTTTGACTTTTTTTTTCTTATTTGTTTTTGTACCTTTTTTTTTTAACTCTTCACTTTTTTCCGCAGTCCCTGCTTATCCTTTCCAGGTTACGATGGCGTGAATGCATTGTCTTAGATAGGCTGGCCATCTTCACTGGAAAGCCTCCCCCCCCTTTTAGGATTACCTGAATTCTTGGTCGCATAGACATAATCGTAGTCCTTCCGCACCACTTAAAGAGTTTTAGTTTTTCTAACAAACACCGCCGCCCCTTAACACCCCCCCCTTGTCCCCCCCCCCAACACCCCCCCCCCCCCCGGACCCCACCCCCCCCCATCCAGAACGGCACCCAAACCCCCCCCCACCCCCCCCCACGACCCACCCCCCCCAGAATTGGTTCGTTTCCTACCCGGAACCCCCCCCCCTCCCCACCACATTTGCTTTTGCGCTTTCTTCTAATCTCCAGATTACTAGTGATATTTTGGCTAGGATCATTATGCCCCTCAAAGGAATTCTTCTAGTTTACGCCATTTTGCACCTGACCCTAATTTTAGATAAAAAAATGTTGTGCAGGCCAACTGTGGACCCTTCCTATATTTTTGTGCCCATAAAGAAGACTACTTCTTTCGGCCTTTTTTTTTTTTCCCCCCCCCCCCCCCCCCCCCCCACCAAGATAGAAAATGGTCCCCCAGAACACTTCCCCTCCTCCCTTTTTTTTTTTCCAATACCCCAGCAAATTCTTTCAGAATAACGGAAAAATTCCGTACGTATCCCTACGTTTTTAAATTTGATAAGAACCATACCACGTACCTTTTTTTTCCTAAGCTTGTGTGCCTTTTTTGCGATGGAAGGAGATAGACAAGCCGCTCGAAGGCTGTTCCCCTCTTCTTTCAGTCTAGGTTTGAGAAAGAAAGGCTTCATTGCCAGTTTTCGGACAGCTGCACGTCCACCCCCCCCCCACATACCCAGCCCCGCCAGACACATCCACCCCCCCCCCCCCCGGCGGGCAACACCCACTCCCTCCCCCCCCCCCACACGACCAACCCCCCACCAACACCCCCCCCCCAAACACCCCAGCAGCAGACAATCCCCCCCCCCCCCCCCCCCCCCCCTCCACCCCCCCCCCCCCACAACCCAAACCCACCAGACCCCCCCCCACCCCCCTGCCCCCAGAAACCATTCCCCCGACCCCCCCCCACAACCACCCCCCCACCCCCGGCACTACCCCCCCCCACACCCCCCCCACACTACCAGGGGGCCCAATGACCCCCCCCAAGCCGGCGCCCTATTTTTTTTCTCCCGCCACCCGACCTCCGCCCGGTATTCCAATGTTACTTGTAGAACTATGAAACCCATGATGACCCCGTCTCGTGCCCTTGATCCCCCCTGTTTCCCCACGATGACCTGAGCTCCTTGACGAGATTGAAAGATCCACGCGTTGTCACACCTCCCTCCCCCGCCACCACCGACCCCCAACCCCCCCCCCACCACACCACCCCCTCCCCCCCCCCCTCAATGCCCCATATTTTTGCACCCCCCCCCCCCCCCCCCCCCCCCCTCCCACACCCCCCCCCCCACCTCCACCCATCTCGGTTCTCAGTCTGACCCAAGGATAGAGCGAAACTGTCTAGACATTCCTTCAGACTCCTTGCGTCAGGTCCAATCTGCACCCCCTTGCAGCCTGCAAATCCCCCCGATGTAAATTACCGACAACGAATTGGCCCCCTCCCTTTTTGTGCTTGTGCCGCCTTTCTCCCCCCCTTCGTGCCACCCTTCGATCCTGTAGAGTGAGCAACAATCCTACGCTCGTTCTCATAAGGTCCAGTTGAACTTGTAGTCTTTCCTTACTAAACCTCAATATGACCTCTTGAGAGTTTGTCATCCTCCTTTTGCGCCAAGCCGTCTCCCCAAGTCACGTTTAAGAGTGAGTTGCCAATATCGCCATCCCGCCCCTTTTATGCATTTCCCTGTGCTTCACCCCCCGTCTCAGTAAAACACTCTGCACCGACTAGGCCAAAGCCCCTTACTGGTGAGAGAAAGAACTTCCCTGGCAGGAATAGCAACGCCGGTCCTTACGGCCCTTTTTCCCCCGGACCCCCTCCTCAAGCCTTCTCCCGCCCCGTAGAAGACCCCCTTCCCTCTTGTCCCCCTACTTGCATACGCAGTTCGTTTGCCCAATCTCCGTTTGACTGACATAACGACGACAGTCCCACCTCACTTTTTTTTTTTTTTTTTTTTTTTTTTGTGTTTGTTTTTTTTTGCTGTATTCATCTAGATACACTTTTTCGTAATTACACCCTAGCGATTTCTTCCCATAGTGCCCCACCTTATTTTTCTTGTCTCCTCCCCCATGTCCCCATTATTTGACTCATGTAGGAAGGGTCCCATTGTCCTCGTGACTTCCAATCCGAAGTGCCTTTAATACCCACGCTCCCCCCCCCCCCCCCCCCCCCCCCCCCCCCCCCCCCCCCCCCCCCCCCCCATTAACGTAGACGAACGTATCGACACAACACCCCCCGGCGCACTTCGGGATCTGTATGACTGCTGGGCCTATTTTTTAAAACCCAACAACCCCTTCTGCGATATCGACCATGCGTCTCCTTTTTTTTGGCTTTTAGCATTTCTCGGTAAGATAGAGCTCGTCCTCCCCTCATTGCCCCTTAGAGGATAGAAATTTTTCCGGCTCCCCCCCCGTACTGAGGCTGAGCAGTTTGACCTTGCATGCCTCCTTCCTTCACTATTTGTGAGTTTTTCATGCCATTTACAGCAGTCAAGATCTGAGTAATGACATTATACGCATCCCCCCGTTTTTCTTTCTATGTCAGTGACCCCTTCCCGTTCATCCCTCCGTGTGCGTGTGGTTCGGTTTTTTGGAAGACCTTTTTTTGAGAAATTTGTACTGCTTTTTTTTTTTTCCCATGTATGGCACCTTACACCCTGAGTTTTTTTGTTGTGATTGTATTGACTGTAGACTTTTCGTCTTCACTACCCGCTTCCCCCCACATACCTCAATTTTCCTAACGACTGGTAAGAAGCTCGCATTCCCTCCCCCCCTTTCACCAACTCTACCCCCTATTTTTTTTTTTTGACTCTCCTTTTAGACATGCGTCCCTATTCGGAATATGACTCAACTTTTTCGTGATCACCCCTATACACTTTAGTTCATTAGTATAGGTTTTCCTTTCCCTGAAAGAACTCCTCGTTATAGAGCCTTTTTTTTCTGCCTCGCTGACGCTGCAGCCCTCTCTCGGTGCAGGCACGTCCCCCGTGTCCTTATATGCAAGAGCAACCGCTTGCCTTTGCAAGGCTACCCCAACGGGTATTTGCGTTCCCCCTCTACAATCGCCCACCTTTTTGATTTCCCCTCTCTGTCTCCCTGCCACATTGAATTTGACACTTGCGCTCCGGTCGTCCCCATCTATAGGTTGCCTAGCGACCTCAGCCCGCGGAACTGTTTCGTGACCCCCCCCTGCTGAGTCCGAACGTGCAGTCTCGACTGATGGTCACCAGAGTTCCAGGTACTTGGACCATACCAGGCGTCTACAGGCTTTTTTGACCGGGTTAGCTACCCCACACCGATGGGGGAGGAAGACCCCACTGGGGTTTCTGGTTTGTTTAATGATGGGGGGGGGACGGCCGATATGCGGTTGGCCCCGTCTCAGAATTTCCTTAAGCCCTGGAGAAGCGGCCCGCTAGACCCGCCGAACATGATTGGAAGCTCATCCGCCTTCTATTTGTTTTTAGTGATTTCCGGATTTCCAGGTTGGGATCGCATATGACTCACGATCCCCTACTTAGTAATCGGAACCTTTTGTGTTTTTATAGATGTAACGATACCTCGTTATTTTTCCGAGCACGCCCCCCCCCTACTCGCATTTGTCAGGCGACTCTGCACTATTAGAGGGTTCATTTCAATCTCTCTTTTTTCCAACCTTTTTCTGGCGATTTATCTGTGGCCGCTGACTCTTACGACCGCCGCACTCGTCCCTGTTCTGCTATAATTCCTAGGTCGCTCCCCCACCAATTCTTCGCCCTTGTCCAACGCCTTTTGGATCATAGCAGCGTCGGCCCCCAGGCAAAGTCCTCTCTCACACCCCCAAAAGCTCTGCCCCAAGCGCTTTGTACGGACCCTGCGGCTTCCTACAAATAATCAGTTAGGAGCCCAAACCCCCTCAGGACCGTAGTAATTTCCTCGGTTCCTATCATCTCCCTTGCCCCATAGGGACGAATAAGACGGAGACCACTAGGCCAGAGGACGAGCTCCCCCACCCCCAGGGATCGTTTCCAACAAACCGAAGAAGAGACCAGGAAATGCCCGGGATGCCCCAGTAGGTGCAGCTGAACCCCCACTCATGGCAGCATCAGCTTTCGCGCCCTGGATCAAACAGAGAGGAGAAGCCTCCTCCCGTCCTCACCAGAAGCGCAACAGTCCCTCCTCCGATGTCTAACCATGGCATCCATAGGGAGTCCTCGTCTATACCTTTCCTTCTCTTAGCCCTCTCTAAATTTCAACCCTCCCCAAAGCTTGGCTGCTCTTCTAAGTCCAGGACAGCCTCTACCTTCATCCGAGCACCCAAGAACCCCGAAGCGATGAGGGTCTCCTTCCCAGGCACCGGATGGTCTTCCTCCTCTTACCCATAAGGGAACCCGAGACGTTCCCCCAAACTATTTTGTCCCCTTTTATTCCCTATTCCCTCTTTATGGGGAAAAGAGCAGAACACCAAGATCTCCCCCCTCGCGATCACAGAGGAGGACGACTCCCCACAGAATCCCAAAGAGTTCAAGACTTAAGTTTTTTACAATGCGCATCCGAACCCGAGAGCGTTGAAAAACTCAACGCGGGATTGTTTCCGAAGGGTAGGGGGTGTCCCCTACACCAGAAGGTCGAGTTTTTGCTTTTCTCTAGTGTGAGAAAAGAGAGTTTTCTCAAAGCTTGAGCCAGGCCGTTTTTCATTTGCGTCTTGGCCGTGCTCCCCGTTCAAGGGGCGTCCTGATATCTGCCCCTTGTTCCCGTTTTCACTCTTTGCTTTCTTGCCGATGCGCTTCCTGCCCAGAGAGTTCCGCCTTTCGTTTTTTTGAATTTTTTGTTACCCTCTACTTTCCTTTGGTTGAGCGCTGCTGAGTCCGTTTTTCGCAGCTGCCTGTTTTTTTTTGTACTGTTCATCTTCCCATTTTTTCACCTTCCCCAGCAGCGCGTTTGGTGGCCCCGTGCGCTCGACGGTTATCGAGTTTTTTTTTTTTTTTTTTTGCTGTTTTGTTTTTTTTTTTTTTTAGTTTTCCCGTCACTGCAATCGTTTTTCTTTCTGCCTGGGCCCTTACCCGTCCCCTTGATTCTTTAGGCTAGTTACCCGACCCCAATTGGTGACTGTGAGGACTTCCCAGGCTGTATATGCCCAGTCCCCCTGGCCTTCCCTTTTCTTTTTTCCCCAATTTTTTTCCGCCTTCGTCGAGCAGACAAACATAGGTGATAGCTTTCACGAATGCTCTCCTCCAATCTTTTTTCTACGTTGGACAACGCCGTATTATTTTCTCCCCCTTCCTCTGACGCCTTTCTGCTCCCCCCCTCCCGGGCCTATGCTCCCGTAAGAGACTTCTGACGCGACCCTCAGTTTGCCGTCTTACCGATTTAACCTTAGAAAGGGGAACGAATTAGAAATTGCTAGTGCTTTTTTGCCCAATTGTTTCCATCCTCTGGTCCTTTTCCCATCTTTCAGTCCCCTAACATCCTTGGACGAGAGATTTTTGCGAAAATTCTACCCTCCCCGCCCTCTCCTGCGATATTTCCAGCCCCTTTCCTTTCTTTCTCCTAATCCTTTTGGCCTGGTCGTCCCGTTCTTTGTTACCTCTCCTGCGCTCTGCCCGTAGGTAGCTGGGACTTTTCGCTCGAATTCCTTTGATCCTCTCTCGTCACTTCACTTTCTTCGGATTTCTTTTCTCGCTTTTTTCAAGATTTCACGTACCGGGGCTTATAGAACAGACCTCCCCTGAGATCTCACCTCCTTCTTCTTTTCGTCAGGTTTTTTCCCCCGCTTCACCTCGGCTGCTCGAGCTTATAAAATTTTGGTCGTTAACGGCCCCCAGACTTCCTGCCATTGACCTCTCTCCCCCCCCCCATTTCGTACATAGGGAGCGCGTCTAGCTTCCCCTCCCCCCCTGACTCCCTCTCTTTTCAGTGCTTCCATCGTTCCGTTAGCAGCGATGTGATATGGGTTTTTCTCTGCGTATCCCGCTTCGCGGTTTCCTATTCTTTTCTTCCCCTTTCATGATCACTTCTTTTTTTTTTTGAGTACCCCCCTTCCTTTTCCTGATTTTCGCAGAAACCGGTCTTTGAAGATGCCTGAAGAAGACCCTTAGACTGCTCCCGCCCTTCTACTCTTCCGTACCATCAGATATTGCTTTTTACCCTACGTCCTTTCGTTGTCAGATGATGCTTTTTTTCTTGGAGGGACTTCCTCCATCCCCTCTTCTTTTTCTTCTTCTGACTTCTCTTCTTTCCTGACCCCCGTGGGTAGCCCAGACCAAATTGTACCGATCAAACCACGCACTGTTTTTTCCTTCCGATACGGTGTTTTTTTTTTCTACATTTCAGAGGCCTTTGTGTTGTCATGCACGTTTGTTCCCTCTAAGACCCTCGTACGCGATCTCATGTCTGCGCGTGCTTCTGAGATGAAACTTCCTCAAGGCTGAGTACTCTCTGTTTTTTCCCCTTTTTTACTCTCCGCCACTGTTTCCTTTTTTTCCCCTTCCCCTCTTCTCCCCCCGTTACTATGAGGGCGGGATCGCGCGCCCCCCCCTTTGCCCCCCCCCTTTCATGCCTCCCTCTCCCTTTCAGTCCTTCATCATTATTTAGGTAGCGACTATCCTTCTATGTTTCCTCTTTCTGATCTCCTCGCCACCTACCAGGCTTTGACCATTTTTTAGCACTTTTTTTTGCTAATGTCTTCCCCTTCCTGCGAGTTCAAACCTTTGATCATGCTTTCCCTCGTTTCCTTTTCTTCAGGCCCACTTTCTGCGCCCCCCTCTGTCAATCCCCAATTTGCTTAGTCCATCTTTCCTTCCTGCAGTTCGCTTTCCAGCTTCCGTTCCTCTTTGCCCCCTCTCTGGGCGCTTGAAAACTTTCGCCCGATCGCTCGGAGTTAGCTTTTTCGGATATCCCCCCCTCCCCATTCCTTTATTTCCGTCCCCGGAGTCCAAGTTCCCATCCCCCTCTTCCATCCCCCCTGCCAGAAGAGTACCCCAAGACACCATCTTCCCCCCTCCCCCCCCCCCCTTAGCAAAAACCCCCCGCTTCGACACCGACCATTTCTCCCTTTTTTTTTTTTTTGTATCGGCCTACTCGCGTCGAGCCAGATAGAGTACCTCTCCACCTGAACTAGACCCCCCTTCTAAGCACTCAGGCCCCCGGCATGAGCCCCGCTTGAGTGCCTCCCACTATCCCCCCGTTTCCGTTTACCGCTACCTTTTCGATAGTCCCCCAATTGCAATATCATTTCGGTCCTCCGATTCCCCGTCTACCCGCTTGTTTTCTTTTTTTGGTCGGAGACAGAGCTAACTTTATTCTTTTTCAAGCAGAGACTCTTTTGTGTACTGAGTTTTTTGCTCCACCTTCCACGAGTAGCGGCGTAATGAGGAAAATCATACGACCGCATCTGGCCCCCCCCGCTATTATACCTTCTACCCTCCCCCCTCTCCTCCCCTCTCCCCCTGGAATCCCCCTCCATGACTTACTCCACCTCCCCCCCCCCCCCCCCTGTTTTTGTCTTTCAGCGTTTCCCCCCGCATGGTATTCCTGGACGTACAAGAGGGTCAAGCGAATATACGCCGGACTGTTCTTCCCCCCCCCCCCCCCCCCCCCCCCCCCCCTCCCCCCCCCCCCCCCCCCCCCCCCCCCCCCCGCCCCCCCCAGCCCCCCCCCCCCCATGAGTCCCTGTCCCCTTCCCCCTCCGCCGTTCTACCCTGTTCGACCAGAACTCTAGCCGTTTTTGACCACTACCCCCGTCTCCCCATCCTTTCGAACCGGTAACGCGAAACGGGCGACCGTATTTATTCTCCGTGTTTGTTCTCCTTTTCTCGTCCCCCTATTGCCTCGCGCCTGACAGATGTAAAGTTTTCATGACCTCACCTTCGTTCCCTTCCTCCCACCTTCTTTCGCCCTACCTAGCGTGCACTGAGGAAAATTATTCATCCATGTCTTTTCCCAATCTTTCCCCCACCCCCCCCCCTCACTTGTGTTTCGGTTGAACACTATCGAGTTGCCAAAGATACAGAATCTGCCTCCCCACCGCCTTTTCGATGGGCGTTTTAGAGTATCTTCATGCTTCCAAGCCCTCTAGCGTCCCCCTTTTTCATTGTTCATCAGCAATTCTCGTCGCGTCTTTGGCTTTGTCACCCTCTGCGAACTACAAAGCTGACTTCTAACTCGACTTTGTCCTCTCTCTTTTTCATCCCTATGACGAAGTTCGGCTGCGACTTTCCGTTCTGTATAGAATTTCCTTTCCTCCCCTTTTCTCTTCTTTTTCTCCCCCTACTTCGCTCCTTAACTCCCCCTCTGGATAGAGCCAAGAGAAATGATCCCTTATCTGGTTTCTGTTCGCTTTTTTTACCCAATTTTCTTCCTCTTGTTAAGCGCCCTCTCTTTTCTTTTGTAGCCCTCCCAGGTGCATGCAGCCGATGTGAAATTTGCATTACTCTCGGCTCCGGGACCCCATTTTCACATAACTGCCCTCTCCCCCAGCCCCTTTTTCAACCCTTTTGACTCTTCTTTCTTTTAGTTCTGCAGGTTCTACGCAAATGGAGAAGTTTGTGTGCTTGAGGTCGACCTCTTCGACCACTATCACCCCCGTATGTCCTTCTGAAGGTACTCCATTTGTTAAGTTTGTGTGCGTCGCTAGAGCACGTGATGCGTGCGAGTTTCAGCATGGGCCCCCCCCCCCCCAACACAACACCCCCCCCCCCCCCCCCCCCCTCCCCCCCCCCCCCCCACCCCCCCCGACCACCCCCCCCCCCCCCCCCTCCACCCCCCCCAACCCCAAATGCCCTCCCCACCCCCCCCCCCCCCAACCACCCCCCCCCCCCCCGCCCCCCACCCCCCCCATCGAGTATCGCTTCTTTGATTGCCGAGCATAAGTTTTACCTCCCTCTCTCTTTCTTTAACAACCCCCAAGACACCCCCCAGCACACATGCCTGCCGTCTCGGTTCTCGGCACTTCTTCCTGTCGAGCTCCCCCCCGAGTATGTCCACCCTGGTCACGGTGAACGAGCAAGTTCCATACTGACAGTGAGTTCCCCCCCGCCTCTCCCCCCGCCCGCGCCTTTCCCCCACCCCCCCCCCCCCCATAATGCTTTTCCTGATACTCACGACTTCTCTTTGTCAAGACCCTTCACCCCCCCCAGCCCTGTTCCTATTCGGGCCACCTTTGGTATACATTTGTTCATGCCAATCATTTTCTTACGCTTCCCTTGTAACGTAATGGAAACATTGCGGCTGCCCGCGTACTCTCAACGATTTGCGTTCCGTCACCTGGCCTTCCATGGAATGAATCAAACCCCGGCACGGAGGCCGTTTCACTCAGAGTCACGGGAGAAGATCGAGGCCCCCCCCTTCCCCCTAATCCGCTCTCCACAACGGGCCAAATCCTCCTCACCCCTGTAACCATCCCCTTCGCTTCAGACCCCTCCTCGGCCACCGTCCCCCTCCTATTTTCCCCCTCTTGGCCCCCGGAA
>Ga0179593_1531079_pt1 | contig 13413 bp, 11 predicted proteins | sample CZODoug2_1_08_16_FD_185931 | JGI IMG/M metagenome (GOLD analysis project Ga0179593, IMG submission 185931) | Vadose zone soil fungal communities from Angelo Coast Range Reserve, California, USA - CZODoug2_1_08_16fungal (PacBio error correction) | ecosystem: Environmental > Terrestrial > Soil >... | reverse complement strand
GATTTTGGGACAACACCAGTTCACGTTGTCTTTTTCAACACATTCCGGCTTTCCTTTTCTAAAGTTTTTTTCTTTTCCCTCCCCGTCCGTCAGTACTGTCGACACAGCACCCGTGGTAAGACCGTGTGGCGACCGACGTCGAGAACGCCTCAAGTTCTCCCCTTTTCCCCATCTGTCTCCACTTTGATGTTCCGTCCCCTTTTTTACTCTCCTACCCCTCTTTTTTTGTCAACCAACCCGCTCACCGGAAGGCCGTTCAGGGCACTCTCCCCTTTCATTGTTTTCGCCTCCACCCTTGAACCCTCCTTTTGGGATACAGGTTAACTTCCCGGCGTGTTTTTTTTTCTGCGATCCGAAATGATAGAATTCGGCTTGCCGCGCTGGAGAAGATACTGGGATTTGGCTTGCTCTCCCCCCCTTTTCACGGTTTCCCCTAATACTCCCCCCTCCCTTCCTCCCCTTTTTCAGAGCCTTGTTTTTTTATCACACCCCCCTCCCTGGCACCGCTGCTAGCTGCGTCAATTGATGCTTTAGTTTTTCCCCCCCTTGATTGTTTCTTTTCGCTCAGTTTAACGCCATCACCGCGGCCATTTTCTCCCCCTCCCCTAGGTTGATTCTATTCCTTCTTCTTGTTGCCCCAGTATCCTGCCAATTGCAGAAGTTTTCATTGACTCGTTCTTTTCCGTTTTGACCCAGTTCTGACCTATTGTATCCTCTATAATCCCGAGCTTTTTAAATTTGATTGCGCACCCTCTCCTTCAAGAACCGTATTTCGGCAGTGAAAAGGTCGAAGGGATTCTGAATCCGGCCTTTTTGGCGTTCCCTATGAATTGCGTGTCCGCTTGCCCGTACCCCGTACCCGGCCATCGGATTGGAAGCGTCCTTTCCTGCCAGATCACTGAGTGTACCTTTCCCTCCGGCAGTCTAGTTCTTTTTTTTCTTTAATCAAGGCCATTTCCCTCCTTTTTTAGTTTTTTCCCCTGCTCGCCAGTTTTCGCAGTGCTTTTTTCCCCGCCCTTGACCTCCTAAGGTGCCAGAGTTCCCCCTCCTAGCGTCAGCTCTTTGTGTTCGCCTGGCCGACGAACTTCCTTCGACCCCCGGCACAAAACCCCCTCTTTCCCCTAGCACAGCCATCCCTGAAGAACCTTTTTTCTCGAATTGTTTTACTTTCGGCTTGAAAAGTCAGTTCTAGTGTTTTCCTCTTCGTCGCGCTTTTTGTGCACAGCCATGACGAAACCCCCTCTCCAGCTTGGATTCTTTTTGCCAGATGACGACGCGACACAGTCTAACCCTCGCCCTCTTTTCCTGACATAGGTACACCGCCCTCCCGCTGGCTGCATTATGTCGTGCTAAAACGCCCTACTATCTTCCCATCCCATCTCACTCTTCTTCCCCCGGATCCCGGGACGATCTCCACCTGGCTGTCTCCAAATACAATGGCAGCAGATTCTCACCCCGTACCCTAGGGTTTGAACGTGATTCTTTACTACACCCGCCTTCCCATTCTTCTTACAGTGCCCTCGCGCCCTTTAACTTTTCCGCTGGCGCAGGCGACAGCTGGATCCTTGCTGCATTCTCGTCTTCGTGCGATGTTTCCAGAAATTTCCCCCCCCTACCCGCTGCTCCCCTTATCTAACCGGCTTATGCCGGTGCCCCTCTGTTCCTGTTTTTGCCAGCGGTGCTGGTGAAGAAAGGGCAGTTTTTGAAACCTTCCTTTTTTGACATTCGCCTTTCTCCCCTCTTTTTTTCTTCCTCCGTGGGGGTGAGATTGGAACCATCCGTTCCTTTCTGGCCGGGCGCGTGGAACCCTTTGCACCATCCCCCCCGCGGCCTCTTCTATCTTTTTTCTTTTTTTTTTCAGAGCGACGACTTGTTGCGTTCAGCCCCCTATGGTCCTGTCTATTTTTTTCGATAAGCCAAAAGCGCTACCTCGACTGCGCCGATCGCCCGGCTCGACGGAACTGAATGTCCTCCCTCTGAAACCCGTTTCGCTTTGAGAGGGTAGGCGACATGACCCCAGGTTTCCCCCTCATCCTTTTCTTCGAGTCTTCCCCCCGCCGTCTCGACAGGACTTTAGAACTCTCCGCCATATTAGGTTCCTTGACCCCCTGCGCCTGTCGCCGAAGCGTTCTTGGGTCTTGAGCCTGCCCTTTTTTACCGGTTGCAACTTCTGCTCGAAATAATGAGATCTGGGCTTTGGTGTTTTCACTATCTTTAATATTCGCGGGGAGTAGGTCTCTTCTCATCGTGGCCCTCCCCTGGCCAAGTGGTCGTCTTGCGTCGGGTAATGTCTGCGTACTCGCGTTTATCATTCTTTTCCTAGAGGGTCTCCCAATTCGCTTTTCAACCTTCCCCCCCACTGCACCAGGTGTCGCCTCTTCCATGCGTTCTTTGTTTTGCTCTGTTGTGCCGCGATCCGGGCTGCCGCTTTTCCCTGCGCCATGGTCCTCCTGTCTGTCGAAAGACTTTATCCTCTTCTTCTGGTCCCCGGTTCCCAGGGGGAAACTGCGCGTAACCGACCCAACCGCTCCGATGTCTTTTCCCCTGTCTTCGGCAACCGTGAAACGATCTGCCGCTTTTATTTCGCGCGCGTGAAGCAAGGCCCCTATGCTTGGACCAAGTTCTTTCCGCCTGCACCTGCAGCGCGCCAGGGTTTGCGCGCAATCAACTGAGCTCTTCTCGATAATTCGAACCTTTCCGAAGACGTCGATGCTTGCGCTCACTTTGATGCCCTGATGTCCTCCCCCCCCCACTCCGTCTCGCGGCGCGTGCCGTCATGGGCTGCCGGGTCGTCCCCCGATGCATCTCCTCCGCCAATAGTTCCCCGGACAAACCTGGGCCCAAATCCCCCCCTTCCCCCTCTCCTCCCCCTTCTTTAGAGGACCTTGCCGCTCTTTATTTTCGTTGCTTTCTGCGCGCTAATTTGTCACCAAACCTGAAAAATGGGGCATCCAGTATTTCGCAAAGCTCCGAGGGTTCCATTCCTCTTGGCCCATTTTCGCGTCGCGGTATTTGAATGTTGTTCTTCCGTGGACGAAATGACCCAAAAGCCTTTTTCGGTGATGAGCTCCCCCCAGGGTTTCCTTCCTCTTGCCTTATCCCCGGTCTCGACACTGAAGCTCCCGCCGACGATTCTTCCAACCGTATCCGGGCCGGGGAGGCGTTAGTTGATGTCTGAAAATTCCTGGTGCTTGACTTTTTAATTTTTCGCTCCCTTTTCGTCTGTCAAGAGGGTGGTTTTTCCCGCGGTTATGTCGTCCCCGTGTACGACTCACCCCCATTTAGGATTCATCCTTCTGCCCAGATGTAAGCTCCCTGCGCGTTTTGCATGGTAATTTCCCCGACGGCGTTTTTCCAGGGTGCCGCGATTTACCTTGTCTTTTGCGACCTATCTCGGCATGGAGATTAGAAAGAAACAATTTTTTCCTCTTTCTTGGGTGCTTCGTCTTTCCTGTTTGGCCCAATCATAATTCTTTCCCACCTATTTTCCTCCCCCCTTTTTCCCTTTGTTTTGGTGACTCGAGATGAGATCAGGATGCTTGATCCGGCCGGCCCAACAAGGGTGCTCGTAGCCACACCAGGCTGTAATGTCCCTTCAACGCGCCCGATTTATCCCCCCCAATGTTTCATCACCGTTTTGGACCTACCGCCGCATATTGGAACTAGGTTGCCCTCTTTGATCGAAGAGTCTTTCACTCACTCGGGTACGGTTTTAGCCCGCGAATAACGATGTGGCCAAACACCCGCGTCAAGCAGGATTAAGTTGTTCCAGCACAACGCCTCAGTCGCAGCAGACCCCTTTCCCTACTGGCCCTTTTGCCTCTATTTAGTAGGAGGGTGTAGTGTGTCGAGCCGCTCCCATGAACCTTGGCCGCTTTCTGCGTCACCAGATCTCACTGGCCTTGGGTTACTGTTGATGCTCTCACGGCCCTCCACGTTCCGGCGCCGCTACAGGCCAGGAGTCCCTTTTGAATCAAACCCCCCCCGCCGTCAAGCCTCCAGCGGAACATCTCTTCCTGCTCGTTGTCTGACCCCAGATTTGGTCGCTCGCCCGCATCAATTGGAGTAGGTCCTTATTTCTTTCTCATTTTGCCTTCTGTCGCCATCCTTTTGTCCTGTTTTGTGACCCCCCGTCATGCGCGTCTTTTGTGGGGCGGCACGAAAGTCATTTCGCAGCCTCCGTCCCGGCTTTTTTTGTATTCAGGCCCTTTCCAACGATGCGCACCCTCTTTTTCCCCGACATTCGCGGATTCGGTGTAGCCCCTGTCCACGTATCGTAATGCGACGCATTACCTCTCTCTGCGGTCCGGTCCTCCTGTAGCCCTGGGAGAGAACCTTTCCCAGCATCGTATGGAAGCGGCTTCCCAGATCACGCCCCCGCGCCGACAAAAACTTCTCTCTTTCGATTTCCTCCACTATCTTCTCAGGCAAAGAGCCCTCCTCTGTTCCATGGTTCCGCTAAGTTCGCCAGTCTTTTACGCCGCCATTCCATAGGGATGTTAGTTCTTCCTAAGATTTTCGGGCCTCTAGGACGCCGGTCTGGTCGCTCCTCCTTCCTCAGCTCGCCCGGATCGCCTTCCCCACACCGCGTCACCACGACAATCTTTTTTCTACGGAAAACTTTCTTTTTGCTGTGAACGTCCTTCCCTACACATTTTTCCCCGCAGTAAGCATGGATGACTGCGCGTGGCGCGAAGACCTGCCCTCACGCGACACTTTTGCTTCCTTACGCTTGACCACCCTATATTTTCCGCTGTCACCCGCGAAAGGGCAGTACAAAAAAGTCCCCCCCTGCGCCCTTATTTTCCTCTTTTGCTTTTCCACCCGACTCCCTCTAGGCCCATCTCGTCGTTTACCTTCGTCCCGCCGGGCGCGCAGATCGGATTAAAGGGCACCGGTCCCCATGGCTCAAAGATTTACGATTCCCCCCTCGTTCCTCCGAGCGGATTTCTCACCCATCGCTATGCTCGATGCGCGGTCCCCGGTTTTCGCTGTAGCACTGTTCGCGTTTCTATGCTTCATGTTTTTTTCGGTCTTCCCCCTACCAACACTCATCGCTTCACATCGAGCGATTGATCTCCTCGCCCCTCTTTCCGGGCAGATTGTCCTTCGGTTCACTGTGGTGCCACAGTTCCATCCCAGCCTTTTTTCCTCCGTGCCCTCTGGGCCCACTTTAATTTCCCCCTCTCTTCTTTCCTCCTCGTGGTGTGCGAACTAACCTTTGGACCCAGATTGCAGGGACCCTGGACCAGGCTTGATGGTCGTATGGTGGAACCTTTCCCTCCCCACCTCACCCCACGATGCTACCTACGACCTTGACAGTCCGAGATTTCGTGCATCGGGTATCGCTGTGGGACCGAGATGGCTCTTGGTCGCGGGCTCCCTGTCCCCCTCGCCATGTCTGCTCGCTCCGCGCAATCCTGTCCCCCCCATGTTCATCTTTCTCGGAGATGGCAGGCGTCAATGTATGTGAGTAGCAGTACTTTATTTAGCCCTTTTCAGACCCTCGCTCACCCCTTTGTGGGGCCCCTTCTTCCAATTAGACGGATCGGAACGGTCGCCGGCCCGTCTTTTTTACTATGGTTACTGCTCTATGCCAGAGGACCTTTCTTTTTTTTTGAACTTTCGCGCCCTGTCTTGTATTCCCTATATTCGCGTGGTGCGGAGTGCCGATCGGAGCGTCCTTTTCCAGCGTCCTCCAGTGTCGTCGTTGCGCTGCTGTCATGAGTATCCCACTCTCCTTTTCCCATCATTTCTTTTAAGAGTCGAGGTTCCCTGTGTACGCACGATGCGGCCCCAGCACGGAACAGTCCCCTCTCCTTAATCTCGCTTTTCGACTGTTTGAACGTCCCCTCTCTCTACCCTTAGGAATTCAAGGCCACTCGCGGACACCGGCGCCGCGGTCGGTCGAGTAGCTCCCCCCCCCCCTAAGATGAGGTTCAAGTTTTTTTTGGGTCGTGTCTCCAGACTTTCTCCACCTCCTCGCGAACCGACACCCGCGGATTCGATGTGCCTGATGATCGATGAAAAGAGTCCGATCTTGAGTTTTTCGCTTTGGTCAGGAAGTTACTATGTTACTCTGCGGAACTCTCTGCGCAGCGCATCGCGCAATTCGCGTTACCTCCCAACGAGCGAGCCATGCTACTTTTCCTTCTTGCCTACCCTGTTCTTTCTTGAGCTGACGCTTCCAATTTTTGCCCCTCCTTGTTTTTTTGTGTGTACAAACGCCGGACCCGCTGCTAGTGCAGATCTCGAGGGTCGGCGATGACAAAGTTAGACGGCCACTTTTCCGTTTACGCAAAAAGGTCTGGACAATTTTCCCCCCATCAGGCAACCTGAACGCGCGCCGAATCCTTTTGTCCTCTTGATTGATTTTAGGAGGCCTCCCCCATCAACTTCGTTCACTCGAGACTCCCCCGTTTTCTCCACTTTTTTCTTTCAGATTGGGCTGTTTTGATCGCAACAAGCTCTTGGCTGTATGGCGCGCCGGATCCCCCCTTTATGTTCCTGATGTTCCACAAGCTTTCTCCTCGTTATGCGCAAGCCTCCTTGCACGTAGCATATAAGGGCGGATAGGGACCCAGACAGTCCCTCCCCTCTCCTCTCTGACTTTTGAGTTCGCCTTTGGCCCGTTTCCTGTTCGTTTTGCGCGAAACATGGTACCGTGAGGAGCCAGTTGAGTATGCATGTCCTTACTCCTTGTTCTTCCGATTTTGGTTTTCCCATTTATTTCCCGTCCGACTCCAATGTCGGTTCTCCGCCTCCTCCTCACTCCCTCCCCCAGATGGCCCACGTCTTCCTCCTCGTTCGCATGGTAGAATGTCGGTCGCACGGTTCACATGTCTTTTTTCCGTTTCATCTTCAGCCTTGCTCTGACACAAATTCATCCTGAGGGTGCTCGAAGAAGGACCGAGCTCAATCATCCTGACTTTAACCTCCTCCCTTTTTGCCTTTCAGGATGCTTTTGCGCCGGAACCAACGGGCAGTGACTGCAACCCCCCCCTCACCCCTTTGAAATTTGTGTTTCGATGCCTCGTTTTCCAAAAGCCCAGGTTCGACCTGCCCGCATTAACCACTGACGAGCGCAGGGTCTGCCTCTGGGCGAGTGTAGGAGTTCCGGGCAGTCTTTCCGTGTCTTGTCTTACCTCGGATAACCTGCTGGGGCAAAACCACACCAAGCGAACCCGGAAAGGGAAGTTTACCGCCGATTCTCCGCTAGGTCCTTTTTTCCTTCCTGCACCCTGCCAAAAAAAATAGCCAGAGAGCAGGATACGGTTTAGAGATCGTCGGAGCAGGTATTCAGACGATAATGAAAGATCCTCGAGACTTGCTGTCACTGCGAATAACAAGAAAGGAGTCTGCTCCCCGGCCCCCCACCTAGTCTATTACTTTTTCGTCCCCAAAACCCGTTCCAAGTGACCCCATCTGTGCTGCCAAAGAGGGCTCTTATTGGCCTGACAAAGGTGCTGGTGATCCAGCCCTCCATAACTCTCGGCAGGCTTAGTATCTATCCGTTGGCTTTCTATTCTTTTCTGTGGCCCGTCGGTTTTCCCGTTCCATTTCCGACCACGCCGTAATTGCGCTTTCTCCTTTTCATCGGAACCAAGTGAGTCACTACGCGTCCCTCCCCTGGTTCCGGCGGAAAGGTACTGCTTTTTGTCTCACTAGCCCGAACTCCGTCTTTCGGGCCAGATCATTCTCTAATTCAGCGCTCTTGGCTGCATTGATTTTGCTCATTCTCTCCTCTGATTCCCGTAAACGTTCCCACGCATCTTATTTTCAAGAGTTCCTGACAGTCCAGTCCTCGCAGTCCCCCAAAACCCCTCGGCATTTTTATCATCTTCTCTCGGAACCCGTCCTCTCGTTGTCGGTTTTCGCGCGTTTCGCCAGGATTGAAAAAGAATGTTTCCATTCAGTTCTGAATCTCTGATTCGCCTTGCCGGTGGTAACGACGCTTTCCTCCGCGCCTTCCTTCGCGGACCAAAAGTAACGACACCCTTGCCACCCCCACTTTCTTTTTTTCCTGCCTTTGCTTTGTCCACACCGCGTTTCGCTATTCCCGCCTGATAGGTCTGCAAGAAATACCGCCCATCACGAACATTGGCTTCTTAGAGTCCCTTCCTTATCTTTGCGCCAGCACCCCGCGAATATTATTCAGGCTTCTTGCCCCCATCGAGAATATGGGCCCTCCCGTTCCCACCCCCCCAAAGAAATTTCACCCCTGTTCCCTACTTCCCCCTGAACGTTCGCTACGTCGAAGGGCTTACCGGTACCCGGACAAAAGCTGGATGCGACTCCCTTTTCATGGCGATCCTACCCTTGCTTCTTTCTCCATCGCCTCTTTCATTCTCTGCACAGCTCGAAAAAGGTACCGTTCAGCTGGCCGCATGCCTCTCGGAGCCGGTTTAGGAGCACAGCAGTTTGTTTTTCGGCGCGCCTGGCCCCAATCGCATCGCGTGTGAACGATTCCCATCCTCGGCTTGCGGTGACTAGGGGCTGGTTACCTCCCTTTCCTTGGTGTCCACCATACCATTCAGGAATGGTACAAAAACCTTTATTTTACACCTTCCCTCCCATCTTGCAGTTGTCCATCCTTTTCGAATGGATCTCTTTTCTTTTCTTTTCCCCAACTTTCATTTCCTGGAACCAGCTGCCTCTAAGTCATCGTGGCATGCTCGCGATTCTATCTGGCTAGATGTCCTCCCCCCTATCGAGTTCTGCTCCCCTCCCCGCTCTTTCGTCTCTCCTGCTCTACTGCCCTGGGTTCTCGCTATGCTGAATTGAGCAGCGAAAAAAGGTAGACTTAGTGGATCTTCGGCCCAGATATCAGTGAGATCCCCCAAACATTTTTTTTTCTGGGTCCTCTATTCGCCGTCATAGACAGAATATAATTTGCTCTCCCTTTTATCTTGAAGGGACCTGAATAAAATTCCGATCTAATCAGCATCCTTTGCGGATGGTTTCTGCTATTTGGCCGTTCTGCTCTTCGCCAAGGGTGACAGGAGCAAATAATGAAAGGACTTCCCGTTTTGAGTCTTCCCTCGATCACACCAGAGGTTTGCGCCCTATATGGGTCTAGGTCGGTCACATCGTGCGCTAAGCCAATGTCGGGAGTGGTTATTGAGCTCCCCCTCTCATCATTCTTACTTTTCCCCCCGTGTCCTACCGAACATGTACCACCATGTCCCCAGGTGTCTCTCTTCCCCAATCCTGGTTATGGGAAGATATTGTGAAGCTTTGTCCCCCTACTGCTCGGAGCGGCTTCTGCCAAAGGTCCGTCTCGGTCGCTATTCCATGAGGAAGAACTCGCCCCATCCCTAAGTGATGGCGGGGAGAAAGCTTTTCTCCCCACTGTGGCAACGACCCCCCGAGGCATTTTCTCTTAGCGGCAAAAGCGACCGATATGCCGCTTGATTTCCGCAGTGCGAGGAAACCAGGCTTTCCCCAGACTTTTACTCTCCCCCCTAGCGCCCGGTCCCATCGCCTTGCTTTAACGACAAAGCGCCTTCTGCCACTCTCCCTTCCTTACGGGAGAGCTACCTAAATACGAGTTCTTTGATCGTCGTTGCGCAAATCGGGGCCTTCCTCGGCTTGTTCATTCCTTTTCTTCCGTAGGCCCGATGCCACATTATACTCTCAATTACTTGGTAAAAAGTACATGTTCCACATACTTCCGAATTCCATGATCACTATAAGACCTCTCTTTGTGCGTGCTTATGGTCCTGAGACCAACCCTTTGTCCGTCCCTTCGAAGAGCACAACGCTCGTGCCGACCCCTGCCGTTTCAGATTGTTATCTCTTTTTCCGCTGCGCTTGACACTGTTCTTTGCGCATATCGGCGATCAGGACCCCCCGCTGCTGCTCTCGGCGAAGAGCTCTTTTCAGGGCTTACGCGACCGCTCCCCCTCCCGAACCTTCCCAGGAGGCTGGCGCTTTGTGCGAAACATGACCGTGAGGCGCTGGCTGTGACGCCAAGCCCCGCTCCTTTTTGGTTGCCAGAGTCGACTCCTCTTTTTCTTGTTACCTTTCCGTTCATCCTCTCACACGCCCTTTGCAAAGCTCCCTTCGCCGCGATTGGGAACGGTAAAGTCGCCACTAGGATTACCCCCTACCCTTTGTCCCCCTTCTCAGTCACACCTTTCAAGCCTGGATGGTGCTCTATTCCAAGACCGGTTGGGGCCGCCCGTCTCAACTCATCGGGTATCATCTATATTTTTTTTCCCCATTGTTTGTTGAGCGCATCGAGTCCTTCTATTTGAGCCGGTCATTCCCGGCAGTTATTCCCCCCCCGGTCTTAAATGTTGTTTTCTCGCCAAGCGTACATTCCTCGATAGTCGCAAACAGCCCCAGGGTAACGACCGTGGAGAAAGCCGCCTCCTCCCCTACTCGGCAGGGATCTCTTTGTCCGATTTTAAGACTGCCTGTTTGAGTCGTTAACGCATAACGCTGGGCCACCAACCCCTCTTCATCTCCCGGCTTCCTGACATTCCCAGCGCCCCTAACGAGAACGCAAACAGTTCTCCGCGGCCGGATACTTTGCGCTTTCGTCGGCGCGTGGTTTCGGCCACTCGATTTATATGTCTTGTGCGCGTTCCATACGCGGCTGGTTTTCTTCCATCACGCACCTCAAAGACTCTCCGCGCATACCTGTTCCCCGCCCCTGGTGATCAAAACGACCTATATGATTCCCCCCTAGCTTTCGCTTCCCCTCTCCCTCTTGACAAGGCATGTATAGCGCACGCCTTCCACTCGCCAGTTGGCTTGTGCTATTGTGATGTTCCATTCATCTGCCCGTTGCCGGTGAATGGCGAAAAACATTGCGTTGTGGAATCGACGTCCCGTCCTCCCTTCTGGAGTCCTTCTCCTACCCTCGTAGCTGCACCCCCCCCCATTATGCTCCCGCTCAAGAACTCGGGATCCCCCCGTGCAGCTGAGGAAGAAATGGACTACCTGCGCTCTTTGGCTGTTTCCTTCCAATACGGTTGCCTTGATCCTTCCCCGCTTGTCCACGCATCGGATAAGGGCTTTACTGCCAGATTCCCTCGGCTCTAAAACTACATGAAGATACAGTTAGATTAGACCATCATCCTCCTGCTTGGGTAGGTTGATGTGTGAGACAGTGTAGAGGTTTTGCTCCCCCGCCTTTGACTATGGAGACGGTCTACTGACTCCAGAGTTCCCTGTTTGTAGCAGGGTCACCCATATCCGCGATCGCCGGATCGCCCGGCCCCGAGCAAAGGCCCAGACTGCCTCTTGCAAGTCCGCAGTCTCGGCCACATACGTTTTTCACCGCTACCCGCCCTGTTAGTCTTCAGTCATGATGACGCGGCGGCTCTCCAGAAAGTGAGCCCCTCGACGACCATGCTTTTTCCCCCGAGGGCTCCCTATCTTTCTTCCCCTCGACGATTATCCCTATAGGATTACACCACGCCTATGGGGGTTATGTAGTGGAGCAGACCCCCTTTCGCCCCTCCGCTCGTCCTTCCCTCGCCACGGCGCTTTCCGTTCCGATCCGGGCGATGTTCCCTTCCGTAATGTCGCGTCACCTTTCTCTAGCCATGCGACTCCCTGAAGTCCCATGACGTGCTGATTTCCCATCGCCTATGACTGCACCTGCTACCTCCTATCCTCTTACTGGTTTCCGCCCCCTGCAGCGGCTGGGTTCAATCGCGCCCGTTTCGGCGTCGCCGACCAACTCTAGCCCCCCTGCGCCATCGAGACCCCCTGTCCTTTCTATCCTCTTGGCTGATGTAGATAGAGTGGTGCTGAACTTCCCCTTTGTGTGCCACCCGACCTCCACTCTTCCGCCCAGGAATGGCGTATGTTAAATTTCTTCTCCGGTTGTGTTGTTTTAAATATTTTGCCTCCATGGGCCGAAATTCTCGTTTTTAACCCCTTCTCGTCGGCACCTCACCTATTTTCCGCATCGGCCCGGTGCAGCGCGCGAGGATATAGGGTTGGTGACTAGGATGGGATTGGTCCCTCGCAGCGACAAGAGATCCTCCACCTTCCTTGATCTCACTTTCTCCCCCTCGGACCACCATTCCGCTTTTCTTGTCGGAGATTGAAGGGAGATCAAGTCCTGAGACCAGGCCCTCTGGGGGTATCGCCGTGAAGTCCATATGTCCGCCCCCACTTGTAATTTGGCGCCGTGGACATAGAAATTAGCAGGCTTCAAGGCCGCGTAGTATGGACGCGATTGGTAGCGCCAAAGGGTTGGACACTGTCGCCTTTTTTAACCATGAGAAAGAGAAGTTGTGGTGTCCAGACTCCGCCTGTTCGCGGGCGTCCTTCTCTGCGTCTTCATCCATAGTGCGCGGAAAGTGTACGGGGTTCATGTTTTCTCCCCACCCCGAGCTGAGCTTGAATCGAGGTCCCCTGGTCAAGCCGCCTGAAACCCTTCCCCCCTTCGAAAAGGTGAAAGATGGCTTGTCGTGACGCTTTTGTTCCGGGGCGATGCGGCTTGAATGCACGTCGGCTGGGGCGCGAGGCCGCTCTCCGACTAAATCAGTTGTTCCAAGGTTTGGCCAAACCCGAATCGCGCCCTACTTCCGCTGTGCCTGATGAATCGGAGTTCGGTGGCAAAATCTGACGATGGCTGGTTTTTCGGTTTTACGGGCAGCAACCTCTTCAACGCTTTGGACGGTTACGCGCCCCCCACTCCAGCGCGCGGCCGGGTACCTCTCCCCCAATTAAGGGAAACCCGCTCAGGCTGTCTCGATCCTCGGCTGCCAGTCCTGGCTAGTTTCAATCAATTTTTTAATTGCTTGCTGCGGCTGCCTACACCAGCCTTCGCGCGCTGCAGGAGGATAGCAGGGTTTTCGATTCAGACGGCAATTACCTTTTTTTTTGCACCCCTCGATGCCCGGGGCCACCTAAGGCAATTAAGAGCACTCCACCTGCCGAGACTCCCCGAGTGGCCTGATGGCGGTGTGTTCTCCCAATCCTTTCTACCCACGCGCTGCTTGGGCGTGCGCTTGCCTTTTGGTTTTATCCCCAAGGCGCTGCCCATGTATGCCCGCTAGATGAAAGAGGGGTGGCGATCGGCGTGCTGCATCTTTTTTAGACGCTGCGTTCTATCAGGTGCGTGTGCGGCGACCCTCGCCCCCTAGCCGAATATAGGAAAGTTTCCTGCGCGCTGGGCTTTCTTTTCAAGTTGCCGAGGCGGCTCATGACTGCCGCATTGAATTGTTTAGCTTGACCTAGGTTTTGTTGCCCCAAAGGTAGGTAAGAATAAATGTCCCCCTTTCCCCTTTAGCTTCCCTCTGCAAAGCTTTCATTTGCTTTCTGCGCCACGAGTTCTACCCTGTGCTGTTTGCGACCTATCTCGGTAGACCGCTTGCGCACGGACACCCTTTTCATCCTTTTCTTTGTGCTAGACAATGGGGTTTGGGCGTTCCCGGCCAAATTCTG
>Ga0179593_1723932_pt1 | contig 13414 bp, 18 predicted proteins | sample CZODoug2_1_08_16_FD_185931 | JGI IMG/M metagenome (GOLD analysis project Ga0179593, IMG submission 185931) | Vadose zone soil fungal communities from Angelo Coast Range Reserve, California, USA - CZODoug2_1_08_16fungal (PacBio error correction) | ecosystem: Environmental > Terrestrial > Soil >... | reverse complement strand
GTCCGATTTCTCCCTTAGCTGGAGCTAACGGATCACCTAATCCCCTGTAGGAACCGTGGGTTTTCCCTTTCGTGCCCAGCCCCGGTCGCAGGACCTCTTTTTTCTTCTGCATTCGTTAACTACGGGGAATAAGTCCTCAAGAGATCCCCTGCGGCTGCCTTTCTTTCAATTGCCGGAATACCTTCCCAACTTTTTTGGGAAACCCCGTGTTTCCGTACTTGCGACGCTTCTCTTTCCGAAGGCGCGCGAATGGCTTTCCAAGGATACGTCGTCGTCCTTCTCCTCTCCCCTCGGAGGGAGAAGCAGATCACCACGTTCCGACGCAAAGCCCGGCCCTCATTTGAAGGGAGTACCCCCTCCTCCCCCCCTGATCGGAAGCGGAGATTGTGGAAACCGCCTCGCTTTCCCCCCCCCCCCAGACGTAATAACGTCCCCTTTTCTCCTGGCTGCCTTTTTTTCCTTCCCCGATCATCAAGGAGAGTTTTCGTGGACAATTTTTCTCCCCATTTCCATTGAGTGGGAGTCCTTTTCCGTTGTATCCAAGATCGCTCCCGACCTTCCCTCTCCTACGTCGACCCCTCCTCTCCCTGGAGGCCCCGTGGCTGCGGAGGCGTCCCTCCCCTCCTCATGGCGATCACTTAAGTTAATGCCTTTGATATTATGGCTTGCAAAGCTGGCTTCCTCTTTAGTAGAAGATTCGTCAAATGAATGTTTTTTTTCCTTCCCTGCTCCGTCCCTTCCCATGCAAATCTGCCATTAATTCTCTTGGAAACAGCATCATTTGGCCTCCCCCCCCCTTAGGACTGACTTAGGTTCTCCCCGTGGCGGCGATTTTCATCTTTCCGCGCTGGGAGGACGTTTTTCTTCCCATGCAGCGGCACCTCCCCCCCTTTTTTTCTGTGCGCAGATTACCGGACATTAGCCGGCCCGTTCTTTATTGCGCGGATTTTCCCCCGGCGAGGAAGCTTATTTTGCAAGAACCCCCCATTTGCGATTTAGTTGATAAGAATGGCTTCCCTTTTTAAGGATTCCTTTCCGCAGTGAAGCCGGGTATCCTCTTGGAGATCGCTCACTTTCTCCCCTTCCAGTAAGGAGGCAGCTGACCTCACACATCCTTAGTACTAGTTGTTCTTTCCCCCCCGTACTGCTTTGAAGGGGTCTCATATCTCCTGCTCGAATGTAGGCCCTCGTAAGAATCTGAGATTCAAGGGTCCCTCTCCTTTCTTTTGGCCGTCGTCTGCGGCCGCCTGCACGAGTAATGCAGGCAGGTCATTTTTTCTTTAGGTTTTTTCCTTTTCCCCATTTTCCCCTGCAAACAAATTCTTGACACCTATTGGGCACGTGGGTTCTTTTTTCCGACGAGGAGTCCCTTTCGTTTTGGGTATTGGCAGGTTTCGTACTCCCCCTCCCCCTCCCCCAATCTCTTCCCCCACGTCCCCCCCCAAAACACCAGGATCTTTTTTGAAAGGTGTTTTCCCCTCTCGACACCGGGCACAAAATATATCTTCTCCCTCTTAAACTTCCCTTCTTCAGCAAGCGTTATGTCGTGGCCCCCCTCAGCGAGAGTGATCCATGATCCTCCAGAAGAAAACTTTCCCCTTCCCCTCTTCTTGGAGGATTATGACTTCTTTCCCCACTAGCTCCCTGAAGTGAAATGCCAGCGTCCCTTCCCCTTATTGAAAAGTTCCCCCTGAATGCGGCCAAAATTCCGGAAGAAAAGATTGAGAAGTAACTTTTCCCTTTTTCTCGGAAAAGCGCGACCCACGTGCCGGTAACACCCAACGCGTACAAATCCCCTGACGAAGTGCCAGTACAAACCCTTTCGGCGTGAAGCGCCGGCAAAGTCTTTTTCCTCTCTGAGGCCGGCGCCCTTGGGTGAGGTTCTGGTGCTTGCAAGCCGTTCTTCCCCCCCTTTTTTTTTTTCTCCCCCGTTGGCCGTGCTTTTTCTTTCTGGTCTTGCCTCTGCCACTTCACGTCTTTTAGTCATAGACGGGATGGGATGTCCTTTTCTTTTCACCGCCGCGGCCGGGCCTGTTTCAGAATTTATCTTGTATTCGCTCTTTTTCACTGAAACCACCGTTTTTTTCTCTGGCCAGCGTGGCAGATAATCCAGTTTATTTTTGACGACCTTCTCTTTTTCCCCCCTTCCCAGGGTTAGACTGCCTGCTCCCCTTCTCTCATTTTCCCCTCCTCCCTTTTTTCTGAGTCCCCTCTCAGTCTACCATGGATTGAGGTCGGGGCCAAAAAAGTTTCCTTCTTTTCCTCTTCTCAACGCTTGGCTCTACCCTTTTCTGGCGTCAATCTCCCCCTCCTTCAATCTCCCGTCCCCGGCCGAGGAGTTTAATTCCCCCCCATTCTTTTGATCCAAAAATTCTTATCTTGGAAAAGAAGGAATTTGTCTTTTTCCCCCGCCCCGTCCTCCCAACCTTTTTCCCAGCTTTATTTCTAACTTTATGCGGTCATTTGGAAAGAAATCCACCCTTTTTCTCCCCTCATCCTCTGGGCTCATTCCGTTCCCTTTACGGGCGCTTCACGCCTGCCCTTTTTCCTTTTTGTTTTGTTCACTTCCCTTTCTTTGAATCTATTTTTCCATTGTTATATCTGCTTAGAGGGTAGAGCGTGTCCGTCCCCTCCTTTCCTTCGAAATCTTTGCTGCTTTTTAGCCTATGCAACCTTTTTTTTCCCTCTCCTCCCCCTCATTTCAATATTGAATAGCTTTCTAAAGGACACTTTTTTTCCCCCCTACGAATGCCGACCTTTATAGCCCCGGGCGCCCTTTTCTTTATGCCCTTTTTCTGTGCTTTTCTCTTTCTTTCCCCGCTCGGGATTATGCCTTCCCAAGACATAAAGCTTGTGCGCCTCCTTCCCCCCTTCATTTTTTGCCCGGTTGTCGAGTGTTCAACCCCCCCCTCGACTTTCTAAATCCTGTTTTGGGGTCCTGGGGAGATCTTGGGTCACCTCCTCAGGGGGGAGATAAAAGGAAGAAATCCCTTCCCTTTCCCCCCACACCCCCCCTCCCAGAATTACAAAACCTCCCTCAACCCCACGAAATCCTCCAATCCTCCGGGGGGGAAAGGGTAAAAACACACCCCCCCCCCCCACAACCCACCCCCCCGTTTTTTTTTCCAGGGCTTCAGGTAAACTTTTTCACTACCCCCTCTTTCTCGCCTCCCCCACGTTTTTGGTTGAAAGATCCTTTAAATGGAAGGCAGTTCTCCCTAAAAAGCTCCCCCCAACGAAAATTACCGGCCCTCCTCCCTTTTTTTCCCCCGCATTCTCTTTCCTCCCCCGAGAAATCGCTGTCTCCTAAAGTTGACGACATTTCCTTCGCGGCCTCGTTTTTTGCTAACGTTAAGAATTAGGATTCCAGGCTCCACAACTAGTACCTGCCTTCTATCGCGCCTCCTTCTGTCCGTCATCTCAAGGAAGTTCCAGCGCCCTTTTCCCCCTCTCCCGGAGTAAGGCGTGTCATCGTCCATATTCATGGACCTCCCTTTCTAGACGACCCCGCCGTCATTGGTTACTATGTTTTTTTCACCAATACCCCTATGATAGCCAATGTTCCGCCCCACCCTTTCCTTTTTTATGCTACTCTCCGGCCTGCTTTCTGCTGACCTGAGCCGCTTTTCTCAGGTATTACAGTTTTCCCGGGCTCCCAGCGCGTTTTCCTTTCCCAATTGTTGAAATCGCAAGACAACCTTTCTTCCTCGGATCATGGCTCCCCTTGGCTTCCTTACATTGATGAGGTTACCACAGGCCTTTAATGTGCTTTCTATTGAATATTGAACTCTGTGCGTTCACGGTTCCCAGACATTTCTTCGCATCTTCTTCGGCTTTCCAGCTTTTGAGGGAAGCTGTCCTCATAATAAAAGGCATGAAATCTTCCCTCTCCATGCTCTTACCCCCCAGCCGCCTTCTTCTTTCCCCCTTTCGATGAAATCCCCCTTATTCCCCCCCAGGAGCGTATAGATGTTGTTTTCTTTCCCGAGAAGGTGGAAGTCCTTTCCCTCCTTCTACGCCCTTCGATCCCCCTCCCTTGATTCCCCTGTCATTGGATCAGGTAATGAGACGATACTTTTGGAGATGCAACCTCCATCCCTGCCGCCGATTCGTTGATCCACAGTCCTTGTATAAGGATCTTTCCAGACGCCCCTCCTCCACCCTTTCCCCTGCCGATTCAGGATATTTTGTACCCCCTAGAATAGAGGGAGTCTTTTTTTTCTTGGCTTATCCCCCCGCATTTTCTAGAATTTCCCACCTTTTCTTTCCTTTTTTGCGCTGTTTTTTTTTAGAGGATTAAATGAAGATCCTTCCTCTCCGCCGCGTCGCACCCCCCGGCCCGGCCCCTCCCACTTTCTTTGTATCCTTCCAAGGAAACCCCTTGGATAGATTTGAGGCGGGTCCTTCTTATGCGGATTTCTTAGTGAACTGAATGATACGTTCCCTCCTAACCTCCCTCCGGCGACTTGTCTTTTTCCCTTTTTTTCTCAAATCCAAGGTTCCGAGCGAGGTCGTCTCTTAATGTGAGTCGGCTTCCCCTCCCCTAAACAAGCCGAGGTCTACTTTCCTCCTCTCAGTTGTGGTTTTTTCTCCTTTGTCTTGTTAGTTCCTTTTTTTTTGCCCGTCTCTCCGACGGAGAAGCGAGCTCCCTTCACCGTGGAGTTTCGAATTTTTTTCCCCCCCACTTCGCATGCATCGTTACGCGTTTCCCTAGCATTAGTTCAACCTCGGGAACCTCCTTCTTTTTTCCGCCTCCGCAATCTTTCCCTCCTTATGTTTTCCTGCAAGGAAGTCTTGAAAAACCTTTCTTCCTCTCCGTCGGCTCCTTTGTCATTCAGAAGGCGCGGCGCATTGGAACCTCCTCCCTTCTCACAGGATTATCTCTTTTTTCCTTTACGACGGCTGGGAGAAGAACTCCCCCAAAAGACCTACCGATCTATGGCCGGTTGTAAACCAGCGCCCCCAATAGGAAGCGTTTTTTTTCTCTGTCGCGGTGGCCACTCCCTTCAGACAAAGACGTCTTCCAGAGGAGGAGATACTGGGAGCCCCCTTTTTTCGCTCCTCCCGGAGCGTGGCTCACTGATCCATGCGTCTTTTTTCCATCAGGAGTGTTTCTCACGGGCGGATTAAAAGCTCCCACATTGATATGCCTGTCCCCATTTACGCGCCTGTCTGGGAGCTTAGTCCCTTCTCATCGCCCTTTTCTTCTTTCTCGGCGAGCGTAAAGGGGGAATGCTTCTTTTTTTTTGATTATCTGTGCTACCTGAAAGATGGAACGTCTCTCTCAGATCGAATAGGACTGCGTTTTTGTCCAAGTGAACGCTCCGCCCCTCCCCCCCAGTTCTTCCCTTCCTCGCTGAACAGCAATACAATTTTTCCATGGAGACTGAGACTGATTTTTCCCGTGTCGGCCTCTTCACATTGGGTCTTTTTTTTTTCTCCGTTGCCACTTTTTGAAATCAGACGGCACAAAAGCAGGAGCTGTGACGCAGTCCCCGTAGGAGCAATTATCCCCCCCAGCGACGCTTATTGTTCGTGAACAGTCTTCTTAAGCGGGGTTTTTGCTTTTGCAGACATCTCCCCCTTTTAGTCTGCAATTTTTTTTCGGATCATTCCAGAAGCATTCCCCCCCGCCCCGTGGACGCGGGGCGCCCCCCTTTCACCAGACCCCTTTCTTTGGCGATTTTCCCCCCATGAACAACCGAAGGATCGTTGACCGCATATTTCCCGTTTCTTTTTTTCCTAGTTGTAGCTCCCTTCCTCCGAAATGAGGGGAATTTTTTTTTAAAGAGCGAATGTCTTTTCTTTCAGGCACTGGGAGTAATTCCTTCTCCGTTCAGCGTGTGTACTTTCCCCTTTATCCCCTTTGGACAAGTAGTACGTCCTCCTCATGCCGAGTACTGATTTCCTTTTCGGGTCCCCCCCCCTAGCTTTTTAAGTGTACGGAAGTCCATTTTTTTTTCCCCCCCCCCAACATGCTCGCGTGGAGCTTGAACCCCTTTTTTTCGTGAGCCGTCGGCCTTTTATTTAGGCGGGGGATAAAAGTTCGCCGATCTTTTTCCTTCTTCCCCCAGGTCACGTTCCCCCCAAAACACCTTCCTTCCCTTTTTTTTTTTACCTTGATGTTTTTTTTTTTTCCCCTTCGAAAGTCCAATATATCTTCTCTCAAAGACCTGAGCTCCAGTAGGAGTGGGCCGCGTGTCCCTTTTTTCTTTGATACTCTTCTCGCCAGCAGAAAACGGTTTCCCAGTGAGTGGCCCGGGGTCTTTTTTCTCAGTGAGAACCCCTCTTCCTGATAGTGCAATGCCAAGCCTCCCCTTTCCTTCCCTCCTTTCTGGAAGTCTCCCCCCGTTTTCTTTTTTGCATCAGGGCTGCAAAGAGTGCGAAGTGATAGGAAAGAGCGTCTCCGGTGCTTCAATCAGATATACCCCCCCCCCTTCTATCAACAATATCGAACCCCCTCCCCCAGTACCAAACCACGCCTTGAGGAGTGAAGAGAAAGGCAAATTCCTTTTTTTCCTGCGCCACGATTTTGTCGGTGTGCAGCCGGGTCATGCCCTCCACCCCTCCTTTTTTTTGCAGTGGCGTCGTTTATTCGTGTGCGAAGTTCATTCTTCATTTTCACCCCCCTTTTTTTACATCGCCGTGCCTTTATTTAGGATGGTACTTCATGTTCTTTTTTCCTTTTCCGAGATGTTTTTTTTTTGCCTTTGTATAGATAGCTTCCCAGGTGAAGAGGCCATCTTTTTCCTTTCCCCTATGACCATTTTATTTTTTAGAACTGCGCAGTTCACGCCGGCCATGGCATGGTCATCCTCTTTGATCAATATCTATATTGCAGCCTCCCTCTCTGATAATGAGAAGTCCTTTCTGCCGTCTGGTCTTTCAGTTCGGCAAAAAGAAACTCCTCTTACCTTTTTTCTTCTTTTTCGCCCCCCCCTTTCCCTTTCGGCCTTTTTTCCGGAAAAAGATATCGTTTTTTTCCCCCTCCCTTTTAGACACCATCTAAACGGACTTGCTTTTTTTCCCCCCCCTCGACCATCCCCTTTCGATCCAAAAGAATTGGAGTGGTTCTCTGACAACACGAACAGGACTCAACTTCCTTTCTTTTTCTCACTTTCCCGGCCCATTTTCCCTTCTTTGCCCCGCCCTTTCCCCCCTCTCTTTCCTTCAGGAAATACCCTTTAATGGGACGGGAGATTACGCCTCCCCCCCCCCCTTTCAGTAGTTGGGTTTTATCACCTTTCGTAGAGATTGTGTTGGCCTCTTCCCCTTTCACATGCCCCCTGTCGCGCGTGTCCGAGAAAATTTTTTTCATTAGAAATATGGGAGGCCTTTTTTTGCCCCGGCATTCCCTCTTGGCCCTCATTACAGAACTTTCTTTTCACTTTTTCCCTCCTCTTGGGCATTGCCACGATTTCTTTTTCCCCCACGCTCGTGGTTGATATAATTACTCCAGGGAGAAACCTTTTCATTGTTCCGTTTATGGAATGGCGATCTTTCCCCCACTCTAGCGGCCCCCCCCCCTAGGACCACAAGATTCGATTGATGAGACTCATTCCTGCACCCCCTTATATATTTTTCTTTCCTCGTCCCCCTGCCCTTCCACAACACTTTAGCCTGTTTTTTTTGGGGTGTAGGTGACTCTCTTCCCCTTATCGGCGAATTTAGGGAGTATCTGACCCCCCCCCTAAAGTACCTCTTCCTCTCCCCCCACGTGCCCAGAGGGCCCTGTTTGTTTTAAATGGACTTGCTTGCGACCCCACCCAAAAGGTAAAAACTTTCTCCCGACCCCCTAAAATTCCTGGGATACAGCATTTTTCTCCCCCCACGCCTGTCCCCCCTTGCTGGCAATGGAACTTCCCCCCCCTTTTTGCCGCCACCCCATCGAGAGGAATAGGCCTTTAGTATTAAAGAGCCCCCCCCCCCTTTCCCTGACGATAGCCTTTCATATCAATTAGGTAGCGTCCCCTATTCGCTAGCCCCCAGAAGTTCCTCGGATCTCTCCCCCGGCAGTCCTTTTCCTCTTCCCGATACGCTGCCATTTATTTCTCTTTGTTGCTGTTGTGGTTATATGGTATGAACCTGGCTCCCAACGGCTGCACCTCCCCTTTTCCGCCAATAAGGTATCCCTTTATTGCTTAATCTTTCCCCTTTCTGCGGCAAGATGCTCCCTCTGTTGATTGGCAGTAGGCAGTGAAAGGCCTCGGACGTCTCCGTCCCAAGTTCCTCTTCTCGGCTCCCCCTTAAGGATCAGGATCCTCCCCTTGAGGCGTTTCCAGCGCGCACCCTTTCCCCTCTTTGAATAGTGACTTTGCAAAGGACGGAGCGTTAAAGGTTCCCCCCCCTCCTTCTTTTCTGTTTCGAATCCTTTCCCTCTTCATTCAGGAAAGCTCTAAGACACAGATAATCCCACCTCCCCCTTTGATCTCTGTTTCGCGCCTCTCCCCCTACGCCTCTGAACTCGAATTCGAGTAAGAGGTTGCGACGTATGTGCAGAGCCTTTCCCGTGGTTGAAGCGATCCTTGGACCCCTCTCTCTCCCCCCTCCCTGCTGGGCTAGCCCTTGCTCCTCTTGATCAGGTAATGGCGCCTTTTTCCGATGCAAACAGGGTCCCCCTTTCTCTTCCGTTGATTATATTTTCTTGTTCCCCTTTTTCTCCCCTCTTGCCCACCGCGCAGCTGGCCCCCTTCAATGCAAAGATTCTTTCTCTGGTTGTACTCTTTCTTTCTTTTTAGGATTTGGCCGAGAAGTGTGAGATTGATTCTCCCCCCGCCTCCTTTTTCCCCCCCTCGAATCGACGTAATCCTTTTCTCCCCTCCCCTCTGTTCGAGGCTCAATTTGAAGGCCGCTCTTTTCTCCTTTTGCAGGTCCCGGCCCCTCTTCTTCCGTCATTTCCCCCCCAAGCGAAATGGCGCAGAGGGGATCTTTGTCCTTCTGAGGATTCCCCGTAGGTTGCCCTTCCACTCCCCCTCGTAACGATTCCGCTGGCTTTTCCTTCAATTCGGAAACCTCCCTTCGCGATCGCGGTTAGCCTCTTTTGCCCGAATCGCAATTCAAAGAATAACACTCCCTTTTTCTTGTTGTTGTGAGGAGCTTTGCTTTTTGGCTTGAATGGCCGAGTCTCCTTTCCCTTTTTTTCTATTGGAGCTCCTTCTCCGCGATCCCCGCTCGGAAACGTGGATCCCCAGAAAAGGAGAAGGAATCTCTCTTTTTCTCCTCTTTCAAAATACTTGGTACTCCCTGAACTTCGGGAAGCCGCGACAATCTTTCTTTTTTCCCTGTGCGCCTTTTTCTCCGGATCCCATCAAAGGGGGTTGACATGCTTTCCTCCTTCGGAAACGAAGGAGCTCTTTTCTTTTCCCTCCTGAACACCTCTCCCGTCCCCTCTCTCCCCCTCTTGGCTGTGGTAAATTTTCCCAAAACCCCCCCACGGTCTCCACCAGAATACCGATCTTACTTTCCCCCCCATGCGCACCCCCCCCAGACTTTGAGATGAGATGGTGGCCATTCGATTCCCTCAAAAACGTGGCCCCCCTGGCGATCTGGAGACAACTTTCAGATAAAGACCCGGAGCGGCGCATTCTCTTTACAAATCCAGGGCTTCAGCAGCGGGGGAGAGGAACTTTTTCCCCCTTTCCCCTCCCCGAACTGGCCCACTTTTCCCCCCTTCTGCACATAGATACAGTCATGAGATGGTCATCGTTTTTTTTCCTTCGGCGGCGCGCCCTTCATTTCGATAAATGGGTTTCTTTCCTGCCGGATTATCCTTCCCTTCCCGCCAAGTGGACGGTTGAAGATTAGAAACGATTCCTTTCCCCCGTGAACGCTCCAAAAGCATTGTTGATACTAGCAAAGATTCACTATGCCCCCTTCCCTTTCCCTCCTCTTTTCTGGAACAGAATAAATTTGAGCAATGAGCCTTTCCGAAAGTTTTTCAGCGACATGGGCGGCCGCGCTTTTCACGGGGCAGCCTTTTCTCCAGACAAAAACTTGGTGCAAGAATTCCGTCTTCCCAGGCGACGCTTATTTCTAAACAGGTGCTTCCTTTTTCTTGGGCTCCGTTTGGGTGCTTTGGGCAGACCTATTTTCTTTTCGGCTGGCTAAGAATGGCTTTTTTCTTCCCCCCGCCTGACGCGGGAGCTCCCGAGCGGAACTGCCTTTTTTTCTCCACCGACCCGAAGTCTTTCTTACCCTCTTCGTACTAGTTTGTAGCGAGCTGTTTCTTTTGAAGGGACTTTTCCCCTCTCGACTTTTCTTTCCCAATTTGAAACGGGCTCCCTTTTTCCTCTGATTCGGCGTTGATTTTTTCCCCTTTTTTTTCTGCGGAGCAGACAGGTAATGAGGCAGTAACTTTTTTTTTCTCGATTTTTTTAACGTCCAAGGAAGTCCATTTTTGACCCCCCCCCTTTCATCTTGGCCCGGAGCTTCTCCTGTGGGGGCGAGACGAAGGATCTGGAAGGTTTAGACTACCTTCGCCTATAGGTTACCTTATCATAAAGGTAACCGACCACCCCCCCCCCCCCCCCCCGGATTCCCTGTCTTTTGAAAATACCCCGGTCACAAAAAACCTTCTCCAGACGCCTTCCAAAGACATGAGGTCCCTAGTGGGGCATTTTTCCCTTTCCCTCGAGAGTGCGATAGAGTAGCCAGCCCCCTTTCCCCCACTGCTCATACCAATTCCCTGAGTGCGCCGGGGCTTGATGAAGGGAGAGAACCTTTTTCTTGGCAATGCCCGCGAGTGACACCTTCCCCCCCTTCCGAATTTTTTTCTCTGCCAAACTTGATGCCTTTTCCATCAAGTCCGAAACGGGTATTGCGCCTCCTTTTCGAAACCCCCTCGGACACGCGCGTCCAGAGTGCCTGTTCCCCCTTTATAACAACCCCCCTTGGGAAACCACTACCCCCGCCACCCCACGACCAAGTGCATTCCCTCCTTCCACGGGGTGTGTTGTATTGCAGGCGTGTTGATGAGCCAGAGGAGGAGGCCCCCCCCCTTTTTCTTTTTGCAAGCCGTTGCCCCCGCAATCAAGTGAGAAATCCCTTTTTCTTCTTCTTTTTCCGGGTCTGTGTGCCCCCGTACCTTTCCTTCTTTCCAAAGCAATTCTTTTCCTTCTTAGATTTTGGTCATTGCATGTCAAGCCGCTGCTTCCCCTTTTTTTCGAATTTCTGCTTTTGTACCTCTTGACGCCAAAAGGTTTCCGAGGCCAAGCGTGGCTTCTTCCAGTTTCTTTTTTCGACTGCCAGAACAGCTTCCCCCCCATGGTTCGACTTGCTTTTCCATCCTCTCTTTTTCTCAGCAGACGTCTAGGAGCCTTCTCTTGCCTTTCGTTTTCTGCGCAGGTTCCCCCTCCCCTTTCCCAGTCTTTTCCTGTATCTTGCTTGGCTCGGCAACTTTTTTTCCCAAAGCTTATAGACCTTCTCCTCCAACCATCTCTCGAAGTCATTTGACATTGCCTCCTCCTCCCATCCCATCCCGGCGATTCTTCCCCCATTGCTTGGAAAAGACCTGCCTTTCTTTCGAAAACAGACAAGGCCCTTCCCAGCTTATTTCTTCTTATCTTCTTCACTTTCTTTCCTCCTATCCACATGATCTTTTTTTCGGCCTAAGAATTTCTTTTTTTTTTTTTTCCGGGAGATTAAAGCCTCCCCCCCCTTTCAACTTCCGGTTGTTAAATGGCACTTAGTTCGCCTTCTCCCTTTTTTTATATCTGATTTCCCCGGCGGTAGGAGGGTTCTTTAGATTTTTTTTTTTGAGGGCCCTTTTTTGACGAAAATTTACTTAGCCTTCGGGCCTTCTTTAACTTTGGGAAGCATTCACCCTTAGGACCTTTCCCCCCCATTTTCATACAGACGCTTTTTCTTCTCCCGAAAAGACTCGTTTTCCCCTTCATGAATTGGAATTCCAAGAGGAGAATTTCATGATACCCTGTTTTGGAGGGAGATAATTGCTTTTACGTCCTCTTCTTATTCCACGACGGGCCCTGATTGATGAGAATAAGGTCCTTTCCCCCTCTATATTTTTTGTCCCTGGTTTTTTCCGCTCTTCGAATTCCCCCCCTTTCGCCAAGCCGGTGTTTGGGGTTGGTTTTTTTGTTTGATGGCGTAACAAATCGGTCGCTTTGTTCCTTTTTTCTTAGCGACCCCTGCCCCTCCCCCCTAACAGGGATCCTATTCCCCAAAGTGAAAAAAGAGTTCCCCCCCATGTTTGTTTCCTAATACCTTGCGAATTCAAGTAACCTCCCCCTCCCATTTTTCTGCCTCCAGGGACCTCCCGCAGAAGACGCGTTTCCCTCCCGCTGGCACTGACTTCCGATAAATGACAGAGTTTGCTTTTCCCCTCTCCGGCCTCGGCTTTCCTCTCATTTCGTCGGTAAATGCAGATTGCGGTCAGCGCTCCCTGAGCAGATCGCCCTTCATTTCCAGAAGGGGAGCTTTTTTTGTTTTTTTCCGCGGCCCTCCTTCTCCGCCGCCCATTCTCCAGAAGAAAAGAGTCATTTTTTTTTTCCCCGCCACCCATGGCTTTTTTTCCGACACCTGCCCTCTCCGACCAAACTTCTTTTCTTCCTCCTCGGGAACTGATTGGCGTATGGAATCTCCTTTTTTTTCCATCTCGGGCCTCCCCCAAATGGAAATCGCCGCCCCCCCTTTTCCCCTCAGGATCAGGCTCCAGGTTTTTTTCTCTGCTGCTGTTCAAGAGCGAAAACGCTCTAGTGAATATTGACCTTTTCAAGGTTCCCAGCCCCCCTCAGTGGTGAGAATCTTATCCTTTTTCTTTCCAGCTTTTCTTTCTCTCCCGATCATAATAAATTCCCTTACATTGATCGCCACTTTTCGACTCGACCAAGCCATTCTCTCCTTCCTCCCACAATCCCCCCCCCTTTCGTATAGGATGTGAGTTTCAGAGAATTTCTCTCATCTTGGCCTCCCCGTTCGATCCACACTCCTGCGGTTCTTTTTCATTACGCAGGGATCCTTTGCTGGCCCAGTTTTGAGTGCGCTTTCCCCCTCTCTCTTAATTGCTTCTACTATGTTATCAGGCGCGTCCTCCTTTCGCGCAAAGACCCCCCTTCCTTCTTGTGGATTTTTTCTCCTCTCGGTAGCTTTGTTCCTTTCTTTGCTCTTGCTTCTCCCCCCGTCGTTAGAATGTAACCAGTGCCTCTCCCTTATTTTTCTTCGTCCAGCAGAGAGCCTCTGTCGCAAATTTTTCTTTGGGTCCCGGACCCCCCCGGTTCATGATGTATTCCGTCCCTCCCTGTGCGCAGTGGTGGGACTTTTCGGCTGACCGGAAGGCTTTTCTGGTGAACGAATGCAGATTTTCCCCGTAAAACTCCTTTTGGCCTTGGCTGTGCACGCTCCCCCCCCGGGTTCCGAGCTCCTTGTCGCTCCGTGAGCTAAATGCTATTCAAAAAGC
>Ga0179593_1526592_pt1 | contig 13414 bp, 18 predicted proteins | sample CZODoug2_1_08_16_FD_185931 | JGI IMG/M metagenome (GOLD analysis project Ga0179593, IMG submission 185931) | Vadose zone soil fungal communities from Angelo Coast Range Reserve, California, USA - CZODoug2_1_08_16fungal (PacBio error correction) | ecosystem: Environmental > Terrestrial > Soil >... | reverse complement strand
TTTGGCGTGTCCTTTTCGTTTCCTCCCCCCCTGCACCAAGTTTACTCGGCGAGCCGTGGGTCTAATGGGGGCCCATGAACGTTTCTGAGTTCTCTTCGCGTTTCCACTGGCCGGTAGGCGCCAATGTCTCTTTCCGGCCGTCCGGGTCTAAGCTGAGGACTTGCCTTCTTTGAATTGGCTTCTTTCCTTTTCGTCTTTGTTCCTTTTCACCAACTGGCGAAGGAGCTCTTTGTTCTCCCTCCCGTTTTTTTTCTTTTTTTTGAGTCGAAACCCTCTTTGGCATCTCTTCCCATTTTCAATCATTCGATCAAGCGGTCAGTACCCCTTTAATTCTCTCGTTTCCACATTCTGGAAAGAGGATTACGCGTAAACCCCCCTTCCCCCCACATTTATTAGCTTGGCATTTGACGCCCCTTCTTTCTTCAAAGCATCAGATTCTTTTTTGTAGATCGGCTCTCAAACCTCCGGTCTTTTTTTCGATGCTTTGTTCCCCTTGCCAAGTTCTGACAAAAGCCTCCCCCTTCCCGCAAAGATCCTGATCTCCCCCCTTTCAGTTTTTTTTCCTCCCAAGCCTTGACGATTAAGTTCCATGTCCCCACCCTAGGAGGTTCTTTTCGCATTAGTCAATTAGGATAAAACTCCTCCGAGCTTTCCTTCTTATTAATTTCCCCCTTAACCGCTCCCTTTCCCCCTGGTGAGTGCTCTCCCTCGGTAAGGTACCCCCAGTATATCGGCAACCTTTTTTGCCTCTTTCTTAAATGTTTTTCATTTTTCTTCGCGGATAGTGTGAAAAATCGTGTTATTTGGGCGGGACCCCACACTATTGGCGAGCCCAACCTACGCACGATGATTTTGTTCTGGGTTTTTTCTTCTTTCACTCCCGAGTGGGGTTTTCTCTCGCCCATGTCCCTTGGGATTTTTTTTTTTTTCATTGTCGGATTTACTTTGCTGCGATCTCGTAGTTCTTCTATGTCCCCTGTCGTTTTGCCTTTTGACACACCGCGTTGGTTTCGGCCAGACCTTCTTTTCGGAAGTACATCCTTTCATCAATACGGTTTGTTTTTTTTTTTTTTTGTCTAGGACTTCCGAAAACCGTGTTTTTTTTTTTTCCCCCCAACTCGGTTTCCTTTTTCCCCGCCTCCTGTTCGACCCCATCCCCCTAAACGAGAGGACTCAGCAATTAATAGAGTCCCCAACTACAACCGCACGGTAACCCCTCTTCTTATTGGCCCCAGTTTCCTCCCACCCCCCCCCCCCCAACCTCTTTAGTATTTCCCATCGATTTTCCCTCCTTTCTTTCATGCCCCTACCACACGACTTGCACCCTATTCGCGACCCCCTAACCAACCCCTCACATAGGCCCGTACTTCCCTTGATGAAACTGAATCCCCCCCCCCGTGGACCGACCATGAACTCCCCGCGTCCTTTCCTTTTTTCTAGATTTTTTTTCAACTTCCGCAGTGGCCGGAATTTTATTTTTCTAGCAGAATCCCCGACTTTTTCTTTTCTTCTTCAGATGTTGAGGGACCAGTCTTTCACCATGATGGCAGGAGAAACCGATTTTTTTTTTTTCTTCTTCTTTTTTTCCTATACTCATGGATTTTTCCTTTTCTTCTTGTGGTTGACGGGACAGGTTTGACCGCGGACCCCCTATCCTGGTGTTTGCGGCCTTGAAGATTTGTTCCGATTCTTTTTTCCCCCATTCGTTTTGGCCCACCCCTTTTACCGGGCCCCCTTTGAAGGGAATGCTCTTTTTTTTGTTCGGCAGGTCCAGGAAGCACCGTGTTCTGCAGTTTTTTTTGTCTTGACAAAGAGTTTTGGTCACAGTTCCCAGTACCCTTTTTTTTTTTTTCCTTTCCGATGATACGCTTTCCATTTACTTTCGGGGAGGAATTTTATCGGTGCTTCCTCCCCCCTCTTCCGACAACCTTTCTTTTAGGGCTAACAGTAGCCACTTCTCCTAATGTTTCCTCTGTTCCCTTTTTCCCTGCCCAAGAAGTTGAACCCCTTAACATCCCCCCTGGCGACGGTTTTAATCCTTCCCCCCATTTTTTCTGGTTATCCCTTTTTTTTTTCCCCTAACGACTCCGTTCCAAGCTCGTCTCCCCCGGCGGTCCACGCTTTTCGTCCCCATTCTTCTCTTCCGCTGAAAAATCGTTTTTCTAGTTTTTCTCAAAGACAAAAACTTCTTTTTTATTCATTTTTTCCCCGGTACGCCCAGCGATCTTCCGTGCCCCCTAAGTTCGTGGCCCTGCACGCATTTACATTCTTGACCGCAACAAATTCCCCTCTTTCACTTTGGAGCCTCCTTTTTCTTTGTCCGAAAATCTCCTCCTGTTCTTCATCGGGCCGCCAGCCTGGGACTTCCTTCTAGCCTTTCTATTCCAGCCCACCCCCATTTTTCTTAAGAAAAATAAACACCTTCCCCTTTTCGTTGGAGATGCTGTAGAGATTGTCTTTTTTTTTTTCCAACAGGAGAGCTAACAATTCCCCCCTTAGGACTAAAATAATCGACCCCCGCCTCTTTCTATGCAGAAGGCAACTCATGCGTTTTTTCTTTTTCCCGGGGACTGGGACTCCCTTCGACTCTCAAAAATAGGTACCCCCTGTTTTTTGAGAACCTCTGCCGTTACGTCTGACCTAGCTATGTTTTGAGTGTCTCTAGGCAACCCATGCCACGCCGATAGAGGGCAGGATAGCCCCCGTTCTTTTTTTTTTTCTCAATACCTCTGAGAGCCCCTTTTCACAGGTCCTCCCGTTTGAGGATTTTTTTAGAAAAGCAGGGACCTGTCGATCCCTCTCGGATGTCCGGAGGTGCTACAGTTCTTACACCCCCACTCCTTAATATCATCTTTTTGTTTGTTGTTTGGTCCTAACCTTTTTTTTCTTCCACGTGGACCCCCCACGTGACCGTCCGGGAGGAGGTCAAAGTTCTTCTTATCCCCCGGGACGTAAGATGATTACACATCTTGGGGGGTTCCTTGACTATTCTCCTTTTTTCCATCTAGTGATGGCCTACACCTTTTCTTCTTAACCACCTACACAAAATGCTAGGGACCAGTTCGTTTTTTTTTTTCCCTTACAGTTTTTAATGAATCCCTATTTCATCTATGAGTTCTTTTTTCCTCTTGCCTGATTCTTTTTTCTTCTTCTTAAGATGTTTAGGAGGTCTGTTTGATTTTTTCTCCCGATTCATGAGTGCTGACTTCTAGCTGCCCCTCAGTCCCCCCCTCCACGACCCCCACAGTGTCCTCGTTTCCCCTTCTCGTGATTTCTCTCCTCCCGGGCTAGCCTCCAAACTGCTCGGCCCCTTCTCATTACGTTGCTTCTTTTTTGACCCCCCCCTATCCCTACACGATCTTTTATTGAGTTGGTCCCTTAACATGGCCAAGGCGTGCTCTTCCGTTTTTTTTCTTTTCCCTGAATGGACGCCGCTGCTTTTTTTTTTGTCTTTTTTCCTCTTCGGCCGACGATTTTACTTTTTTCCTTGCGTTGTTTTCCGTCTTACCCGAGTTCTTTTCCCCTTTCTTCCCATGGGACTTCTACCGTGCCTCCTTTTTTCGACTCGTTTCACCTTTTTTTGCTTGGCGACCCCCCCTTATAAACGACCGACGTTGGGACCCTCCCCCCAAACCGCGGGCCGTCTTTTAGTTCTTTATTCACAGTTCGTTCGGGCCTGTTTGACCTGCCCACAAGGTTCTCCTCCTTTGCTACTGTTACATTTGCCACTTCCTTTTGAGTAGAAAAGATCAAGTTTCTCTTTATGCCCGATCCCCTTTCATTTTCTCCTTTTTTTTCATTGCGGGACCTTTTCGACCTGTTATGGCGTCTTCTGTCCCCCTTTTTTAGCGAACTTTTTTTTTGCCACACATTCTTCTAGCTTGGCTGGTTCCCTCTCCCCGACTTTTTGGTGGCCCCCCATTTCACGCGTAGCTCTTTTCTTTTTTATCCAAACCAAGTGAATTGGTTCTTCGTCTTCTCCCCCCCTTGTCACTTTTTTCCTCTTTCCGGCCGAACTTGATCCATGTGGTAGCCCCCAGTATTTTGCCATCCCTCCTTTTTCTCAGGCGTTCCAGACCAGCTCACCCGTTTCCCCTTTTCTTTTCTCGGCACATTTTGGATCCACTTGCCTTGAACTTTTTTCACATCCGCGTTCATGGCGTCACTTTTCGCTCCCTGTGTTCCCCTTCAATTCTATTCGGCCCTTGTTGGCCTTTTTCTTTTTTTCCCCCATTTTTTTCCATTCGGAGCGATTTGCTGTCCCTCCCTATTTTTTTTTTTTTTCCACCACCTCGAATCTCGACCAATGCTTTTTCCTACCCAGAGGTTTTGGTTGCGGGGACTTTTTTCCCTTTATTTATGTAAAGGGTCCGTTTTTTCTTGCTTTCCTGTTGGGTTGATTCTCGTTCGTGTTTTGTCCTCTTTTTCTTTTTGAAGGCTTTTCCTGTCCTTGAAACCGCGTTGGTTCGGTTTTTCTCTTTTTTTTTTTCTTATCTTCTGTTACTCCCCCACGACTTTCCTTTTTTTTTTAAACGAGGGCCCTTTTTTTCGTTCCCCCCCCCTTTTTTGTCCCTTCCCATTCTCCCAGTACATCCACCAGACTCTCCTTTCAATGGTAAAATCGACTGCCAACCCCCCCAGGTTGCCCCTTCCCCATTTTATTCTCAAAAACACTGCGTTGCGGTGATTTTGCCCCCCCAGTCCCCCTCACAATCCGCTCCCCTCCCATTCGGGGTCCCTTCTTTGGTTTTTTTTTTTACGCCCCCCCCGATTTCACCCTATCGTCCCCGTGCCTCTCCCCCCCCAACAAATGATTTTCCACACTTCTCTACGGGTGATTGACGGATCACCCCCCCCCTCTTGTCTCCCCCCCTCCTTGAACGCCCCATTCGCGGTCTATTTTTGTCTTTTTCCCCCTTTTCCTCCCCCCTCGCAAGATCCTTTGCGTGTGGTTTTTTACCGACCGCGAGCACCCCCTTATTTTTTTTGGCAGGACTTCCTCTGAGATGTCAAAAGATGGGGGCTCTGGGGCGCACACCGTCAAGCTCTCTCCTTCATTTTTTCTTGGCAGGATTGGAACTTCGTTCCAGGGCCATCCCAGCCCTCTTTTCCCCCCCCGATACTGGTTTTTGCGGCGGTCTCTTCTCTTGCCGTCGTCGGTTTTCTTTTCCCCTTTTTTTTCTTTGCCCATATTCGTGGAACCACCCCCTTTGTCCCGTTCCAAATGCTCCAAAACTTGGAATGTTTTTTCTTTTCTGAATAAGCCCCTTTGAATTTTTTTTGACCTCTCCGCCGTACAGGTTGGTTCTTTTTTTTCTGTGGGGTTGGGGGCTGGTTCGTCCCTTATTATTTCCCTTCCGGCCCAGCGCACTTCTTTCTCTCCCCCCCCCCTTTTCGCGGCTTAAAAAGTTTCAAACTTTTTTTTTTCGTTCAGTCACCAGTGCCGACCCTGCTATTCCAACTCGCAACTCATTCTTTTTGTTTTTTTTCCTTTCCCACCAGCGGGAATTTTTTGGGTTCTTTGCTTTCTTCAGTTGGACCGCCCACAACTGTGAACACCCCGAGACTTCCCCTAAAAGCAGGTACAAGTATCCTTTCTTTCTCGATCCTTGTCCAACTCTCCGTAAAATTAGTGTTTAGTCCCCCCGCCACCTCTTCTTTCAACCTAGGCGGGAAGATTCGACCCATGGCGGCGAATTTTTTTCCTTTTCAGAAGTCAATAAGAGCTTCTTCCCCCCCACTTTAAATTCTACACTTTTTCTTCCCCCCTTCGATTTTTTTTTCCCCCTAGTCCCAGGAGACCTCCCTCTCCTTAACACAGATGAGCCTGTTCATCTTTCCTCATCAGGATTTGGGATGATTTTTCTTTTTTTAGTTTTTATCAAAGCAACGTAGTGTTTTCGGTAGCGACCACGACTGGTGTTTTTTTTTTTTTGATTTTTTCTTCTGCTCCCTGGAATGGGGCCGCGCTTCCTTTTCCGAATATTAGCCTTAGACAGACCGCCGACCCATTTTTCCGGCTGTTGGGCGGCTCTCTGGCTTCGATGAAATAGTGTCCAAATCTTCCCCTTTCTCAAGACCCCCTTCCCGTTCGGCCCCATAGGAGTCGGTGTAAGAAAGTGCTGCCCGCCAGTCTTTCTCAAGCTTTTCCCTATCGTAACAAGTACCTCTAATACTCGCCTTTTTTCCTCCGGTTAATAATCATCGTCCATTTTTTTTTTCTTTTCGATCCCGCCTCCAGGCGTAGGGTTTTTTTTTTTGATTCCACCATTTTTTAACAATCTCTTCCCTCTGTTCCCCTTCCTTCTTTTTTTGCCTTGCCCCCTTCCCAAATGGGTGGGGGAGGAACTTTCCCCCCGGACTTTCCAGGCGTTTTCGCCCCCTTTCTTAACACTCTTTTCCCCCTTTTTTCTTGATCTTTGCCCCAAGCTCTTTGAGGTTCGTATGCGATCTGCGCTCATCCCTTCTGGCTCCTTGTCTCCCCCTTTCCTTTCCCACCTACCGCCGATTTTTTTTTTTGTCCTTCTTTTCACAAGTTATTCAGCAAACTCTTCTGAGCTTCTCCTCCCGCGCCCGATCGAGGCGGATTTTTTCCTTGTCTGTCCTCTTCTCTAAGGGAGCTGCGGCTTAATTCTTTCCCCTATTTTTTAGCTACAGCGCCCCCATCTTTCGCGTGCTGCTCTCTCGGCTCTCCTGCTCTTCCTATGTAACACATCGGCGTTCCGCCCCTTTTTTTTTTTCTTTTAAGAATATTTAGCACAGTATTCCTTTCTTTGTGCTTCTATCTTTTGATTCGCATGAAAGGCTGTCTTTCCTCTAGGGATTCTTCTCCCGGTAAGATTAGATTTTTTTGGTTTTTCCCTTCCAGTATTAGGCGCAGTCTAGTTTGCAGTACCTTTTTGTTTAGAAAGATTCAGCCACCCTCTTCGGGATCTCCCTTTCTAATTGTTCATACATGGGAACTCCCGTGAGATGCGGCATTTTTCCTTTTTCATTTTTTTTTTTTCGGTTCTGAGAAAATTCCCGGGGACCTCGTGGGGCCTGGAGTACCCAACCCAAGTTAGGTCCATTTTTTCTTGATTTCGTATAAAAGGGCGTTTTGCTTTCACTACTAACCCTTCGAGACCGAATGTCTTTCCTGAGTCCGGGGTTATCGTGACTCTGGCCTTTTTTTTCCTTTAGAGATCCATGTTCTCCATGCTCCGCAGACCATCGTACTGGCTTGTCCCCTTTTCTTTTCGGTTCTTAACGTCTGAACCCAGCCCCCCCCTCAGGCTTGTTGGACCGCTTGTTTCAGGACTGTGAAGATTCTCCGAGTAGATCGTTGCCCTCCAAACTTTATCTGTTTTCTACCTTGCTTGATTCCCCCTGGGGCCCTTTTCCCCCCGCACGCTCGACAATTTTTTCCCCCTTAGCCAACTCCAGAGCCTTTTCGGCGGTTGCGACCCCCCCATTTTCCTTCCCCTTTCTTCGCCCCCTGCGCATCTTGCTGGTCTTTTTTTTCGCGGCTTTTTTTCTGGCCTTCGGCTCCACGGCGGCTAAACTCTCATATTCCTTCTCTTTTTCTTTTTTCGGGGCCTACCCCTTGTACTTGACCCCTTTTTTTTTCCTTTAGTTCTTACTGTTGTCGCTTCCCCTTTCAAAGGGTCTAGGAGCTTATAAAGGGTTTCCCACTGTTATTTTCCCTGAAAAACCCACGAAATTTTGCGCGAATTGGTCACTTCTTCTGGTTGGTCTTTTTTTCCTGGTTGTTCTGCAATGTTTTTTTTTTTCAATATGCAGACTTTTTTTTTGAGTTTTTTTCCCTTTTTTGGATTTACGCTGGCGATTCTCTTCGTTGATGTCTTTTTTCTCCCTTTCTGGTTCTTTCCTTCCCCACCGCGTTTTCGGGCCAGGCCTCTTTGTTCGTTCTTTTTCTTTCACTCCATCCCAGTTGTGTAGACTTTTTTTCTTACCGTGCCTGTGCCCCCGCTTTCTGTTGTCCCCTTCAACCCCCCCTTTGTGTCGTCCCGCCAGCATTTCTCCCTTTCCTAATACCCCCTTCCTGGACTCGCCCTTTGTAATAATTCCCCATCAAATACAAAAACTTTAACGTCTTCTGTCAACCCCCCCCCCCTCCCCTTCCGATGGAAAAATTTTCCAATCCAACCTTTTCTGTTCTATTCCATTAGGCGTCCCTTGGAGATAACCTGGATTTGCAACCTATTCGAAATACCCCCCCTTTTTTCCCCCAAAAATCGGCAAAAAGTTTTTTTCTTATAATTTCCTTCTTTACCAAAATTCACCCGTTTCTCCCCTATGTCCATCGCATTAAAAGTCGAACGATTAGGAACTTTTTGCCGTTTTCTTTCCCCCGAAGGTTTAGAACTGTTTCTAGTGCGCCTCCCCCTTAGTCACAGAATATACTGTAGCTGTTCTTTGTGAGCCCCTGGGCGCAAACCACGCGCTTTATCTATTTTTCCTTGGATCTCCGGCATTTTCGGTTCCCTTGGTCTGGTGGCTTTCCTTTCCAGTTGGTTCCCGGGCCGGGATCCACCAGATCCGGGTGCTGTGGATCCTTTCCCCTGACGCTTACTGGCTTTGTCCCTCCCTTTGCCAACCACCCTTTTTGATTTTTGACGAAATTTTGGTTTGGTTTTCGCGTCTTTTAAGCCCGGCGTGTTTTCCCCGGTTCCTCTTTCCCTGAGCCCGTACCCCCCGCTCCTTTTGCCGCTTCTTTCGAACCTGGATGACATGGGTCTTCTTTTCTCTTTTCTCCTTCTTAGACTTCCCCCCAACCCCTTTTTCCCTTCTTAACTTGGAGTCTTTAGGCCTTTTTTCTTTCACAGGGGTTTCTCTTACACTACAGCCCCCATAACACGGCCAGCGTCCCCTTTCCCACGTTGTTTTTTCCCCCTGCCGGCCCGACCGCGCCCTTTTTGTGAAACACTCTGCTCTAGCTCTTTGCGTCCACTTGCAGCCCCCCCCCCCCTTATTTCCACATTCGTGCGCGTTCAGTTTTCCTCGCCAACCAAACTTCCGGTTGTGTTTTCCTTGCCAAGCTGCTTCCACTACTCTGTCCGCAATCTCCCGAACCTTTATCAGCGTCTTTTTTCCTTTGCCGCCAAGTTACTTTCCTTTTTTCTTCCCGGCACCCGACTTTTACATTTTTTTCCTCTTTCCTTTTCCCCCTCCACCCATCCTCTTCGATTCTGCTGGCAGATCTTCCTCCTTTTTTCCCCCGAACATTGCGCCCCGATGTCCTTCTTTCCCCAGCAGTCTGGTGGGCTCGCGAGAGGAGGGATAGAAAGGAACCCCCCCTGGGCCCGGGCGATCCCTTAAGGGCATTTTTTTTTTGGGATGATCTTATCTGGATTCCCCCCTTGGGAGAAGAATCGCCCCTTTTTTTTTTTTTTTTTTTAAGTAGCTTTAAGCCCCCATTCGAACCCCGGACCGAGACACCTATGTTGTCTCAAGATTTTGTTTTGGGCCTTTTTTTTCGGGGGAAGACTCGCTCAGTATTTCACTTTTTTTTTTTCAAACCTTTGACTTTCCTTGAAAATGATTTCTCCTTTCCCCCCCCCCCTCGGCATGTGTCTTTGTCCTCCATTATGGCATTCTCGGCCATCACGACGTCTTTTCCGGCACTCGCCCCACTTCTCAACCCCTGCTGCGCCTGCCCCCGGCCCCTGGAAACAGGCATTCCCCCGACTCTTCCCTCCACCCCTCCCTTCTGTCTGTCTTTTGCTTTCCTGTGGGGTTGTGGGCGGTTTGGTTGGTTTGGGTGGGTGGGTGTTTTTTTCTTCAGGTTTTCTTCTTTTTTTTGAAGACGGGAAAGTTTCCCCTCGCGTTCTGGGAGGATTCCTTCCCCATCCCCCCTTTTATTTCTTTTCCCCAGCCCAGTTTTTGTTTTCCTTAGAGACTTGGCCTGATGTGATCCTCACCGCCTCCGGCTTCTTTTCTCCCGGTTCTAACGTCCTCCCCACTGTTTTTTTTTTTTCCCAAATGATGTCCTTTCCCCCCCCCCCCCCCCCACCCCCCCCCCCCCCCCCCCCCCCCCCCCGCTGAGCTTCTTCTTCTTCTGTTCTTACGTGGGCTTTTTCTTGCCGCTTAATTTTTGATTTCCCCCCCTCACCTCCCCTGCAACCGACCAACCCCGAGGTCCCCCCCGTCCTTCCCCCCTTCGTTCCCCCCTTGGGTGAATTCATCGATTTTTTCTTCTTCCTTTTTTCCCAACCCCGTACGCTCTTTCCCCCTTTTTTTTCTTTGCCCCTTTTTTTACTGCTTCGCTGTCGGTCCGCTTCGCTACTTTTTCCTTTCCTACAACATGCCTTTTTCAGCTTCTTTAGTGTCTTTTCTCTGACGGCTCTTTCTTTTCGGTGCGATGAAAAATGGTCCATTTTTCTTTCCCCCCCTCAGCCGACCCTTGATTCTGGCGCCCCCCGATCGCTGCGACGTTTTTTCCCTGAGTCTATGAAATTTTTTTTGGCCCAAGCTGCGGATGCCCGCACCTGGCGTTCTTTCCCCTCCTGCTTTTGCAGCCAGAGTTGTCCTTTCCTTCCTTGTTTTTTTTCCCCGAACTCCGCCGAGTTTCCCGGACGGGTCACCCGTGTGAATACTTTCCTTTCCATTGCCTCCCCTGTCAGACTCACTTTTCTTTTTGTGGCGCGGGGGTCGTGCGCCAAAATCTCCCCTTTTGGGGGGCCCCCGTTCTTCTTAAAAAACCCGTTGGTTTCCCTTTCTTCGTTTACCCACGCTACTTTCCCTTTTTCACTTGAAAACTTCAACAGTGCGAAGATTTTTTTTGCAGACGCTCTTTTTGCGTCGTTTCTAAAAGATAGAGCCGATTTTTTTGCTCCCTGTAATTTTCGAGTCCCTTAAGCCCCCTGGGCTCCGAGTACAACCTTCCTCCGCTACTGCAACACACCACTTAATTTATTCTTGGTCCCCCCTTTTTTTGTTTTCAAGCAACTGTAACCATTCCAGAAGGAGCGCATCGCAACCTTTTTACCGGAATTGTCCGGTTCCTTCCCCCCCTGGCCTTTTCCGCACCCGTTTGGCACCCTGCCCTCTTCCCCCCCCCTGAATATGGTCTTTAGCCCCCCCCAAATCCCCCCCCTCTCTGCGCCGTCTGCTTCAGTCTGCAGACCAGCTTGCGGCTTTTTTGTTTCCCTTCCCCCTCTTTCGTTCTCCCAGGCGGCTTTCCCCTCTCACCCCTATGTGGTCGTTCATGTTTTTGACCCCATGTCTTTTTTCTCGTCCTCTTCCCTTGTTGCCGATTCTTTTGTTTTTAATGGTGCTCTGTGTGCAAACTCGTGTTATGGGGGCTTCAATCGCATTTTACTCTCCTCCACGACTTTTGGGAGTTTCCGTTTGGTTCAGAAGGCCGACGTTCTTTTTTTTTATTTGCTCGCTCACGTATGTTGTGTTGCTGTTTCTTTTTCCCCCCGCCTTCGGAGGCGGACCCACAGGCGTTGGCCAAGCCAGCCACCCCCACGCCGGTTCCTCTTTCCCCCCACTCCCAACTCTTTTCCCCTCCCCTCACTCCTCCCGTACCATGGGTACGCGACTCTCAAGAGCGCCTCCCCTCTTTTGCTGGCCCTACCCCACCTCGTTTTTTTTTTGGTGTTTTCTCCTCCCTCATTCGTTTATGTGGTGACACCACACGACCCTTTTTCTTCCTCCCCCCTTTTAGGCCGCAATCTTGTTTTTTTTTCTTGGCACATTTTTTGTCCAACAACCCCCACACTGACACCTCGTGCCCGTCGTGCATTCCTGGAAAACCCTGGTTCCTCTTGGTGGTCCACACCCCAGTCCCCGCCAATCCACCATTCGCCACAATCGTTGTTTGTTTGCCTCCCCCCCATTTTAACACGTTTCCCCACCCTTTATTTTCCCCCCCTGCTTTCGCAAATACCCATTTAACCCAAAATCTTCGTTTTACCTCTTTCCGGTGACATATTTTCGATCCCCCTTTTGCCGCCCTGAACCGCACAATCTTTTTTTCTCTCGTCTCTAAGTTTCAAATCCTTCCAGCTGTGTTTCCCTGGTGAGCGCTCCTAGGCAAATTCCCCCCCTTATTAGTGTCTTTCCCGCCGGTTCTCTCGTCAACCGTTTGGCTTTGTTCCCACTCCTATTCTGGATTTTGTGTGCTCCCTGGCTTTTCCCCGGCCGGGTTGGAAGGGCCATGTCAAACCCTCCCTCCGGCCCCCCCAAGATCAGGTTGCGGGTTTTTTTAGTCTGCTCGGTCCTTAAAATTCTCAATTCGTGGATCCCCCCACCCCCCCAACGCTGGCCATTTCCCAACTCCCCTTTACGGGTTCTGTCTTGTTTTTTAGCCGAGTTTTTCTCCGGTCTTTTTCTTTGATTTTTTGATTTTCCCCCCACCCTGTTATTTTTCTTCTGCCGCTCTTGGTCATGAAGGGAATCGGCGGCTTTGGCTCTTTCCTCCCGTCAAACCCCTCGGCGGCTTTCCCCCTCTCCTTTCAAGTGCAAAAACCCAGGAGTTTTTCTCGCATGTTAGGTTCACTCCCCACGATTTTTTCTAAGACCATCCTGCCCCCCCCCCTTTTTTTCAAACTTGAAGATGGTCCTCCTCCCCCAGTAGGAATCCGCCTTTCTTTAATTTTGACCGACCGCTCCCCTTTTTCACAAGCTAGTCAATAGCGCCGCGGTCCCCTTCTTTTCAAAATCCCCAGTGGACCTCTTTGACTTTTCCCTGGTTTCTTTCCGTTCACCTGGTCCAGCCTCATTCCCCCCTGTAGTCTAAGAATATAGTCCCCTTCCGTCCCTCATTTCTGAAATTTTTTCTCTTGCTCTCCCAATTTTTTTCAGCTTCTAGGACACGCTTTTTTTCCATTTATCCTTTTTTTTTCTGCCTCTTGCCCCAAGATAGTTCAGATAGTAGCCTAATTCGGATTTTCTATTGCCGGACCCATGATAAGATGTTCATCGTCCTCAATGACCTTTGTTTGAGCTTTTAGAGTCAGTTTTCCTTGGAGTTCCCCTCCCCCTTGCTGTTGGCCCCGATTTTCCATTTTCGGTTCTGGGGGCATCGACGCTGCAACGTTTTTTTTTAGTCCCCCCTCGGTTCACAGGACCGCTCCCTTTTTCCTGTCCGCCTCCACTTTTTGGTCCCCCCTTCGCTAAGTTCGGCTCGATAATCGCGGCACCCTTTCGACCTAAGAATCTAAGGACCCAGTTTGTCGTGGGGGGGCCATAGGGCTTCCTTTTTTGCGTTTTTAGATGTCTTGTTTTCCTCCCCCCCGGCCTCCGTTCCCTTTTCCCCCCACTCCCCTCCCAGTTCTTCGCCCACGTTAACGGTACCCCCTATCGCCCCGATTCCCTCAGTTCCCCCCGGGGCCCCCAGGAGTTGGCTCTTTGCCAGGACCCGCGCCCGCCGGCGTCTTTTCTTTTTCCAAAGCCCCATTTTTAC
>Ga0179593_1514412_pt1 | contig 13414 bp, 7 predicted proteins | sample CZODoug2_1_08_16_FD_185931 | JGI IMG/M metagenome (GOLD analysis project Ga0179593, IMG submission 185931) | Vadose zone soil fungal communities from Angelo Coast Range Reserve, California, USA - CZODoug2_1_08_16fungal (PacBio error correction) | ecosystem: Environmental > Terrestrial > Soil >... | reverse complement strand
GCCTCTTGTTTCCCTTTTCGCCGCCCCCGAACTGAGCATCGCTGCTCCATTTTTTCCAAGGACGGTCCCTTTCTCTCCCACAAGGCCGTGCGTCCCTTCCCCCCTGAGGCTCCGTTCGACCGTCCGGACCCCCCTGTCTTGCTTCTCCTGGCTCCGCCCATTGCTCCGAATACCTTTGGTGTACCTTTATCTACTGTCAACAGTACGCCTAGCCCTGCGCCGGTTCCTCATTTCCTTTCAGTTCAGACCCCGACGTATTTCCTTTTTGGGCGGTAAGAGAGGGGAATTTGTTCTCTGGATCCTATCGACATGATCCTCCTCGTTCCTTGATAGCTTTCTCCAGGTCCCCACTCCCCTTCTAAGCCTCCCCTCCCCTTTTTCTTTCAGACAGGGTTCCGGTCGAGCTCGCCAAATTTACGGAATTGTTGCGGGTTCGGAAGCCAACCTACCTCCTGACAGGCCCCTCGTCCTTATCTCCCCTTCCCACCGGCCCAAAGCTGCATTGTCTGGTCTTCAGCTTGCTTATGTAGAACGCTTTTTCTTTTTATGATCCTCAATCTGTCCCAATCCCTGTGGCTCGAGTCGCGTTTTGCCCGGCCTTGTTGAAGCTTTCTTCTCTGCCTCTTTTTCGACAGTTCTTTGCCTTTTTTTTGTTGCGTTCTTCTAAACGGGTGAGCCCCGTTATGACCTGAAACCTGCGGACAAGCTTCTTTTGTCCCCCCGTGAAATACACTCGAACTTCCTCAAGGTTTTCTTTCTCTGTCGCCAGTGTTTTGGAATTTCGATGACTTTCCCCCCAGTAGAGTGATCTTGGTTTCTTTTTATTCAATTAAACGAGTCGTTGCTCTTCTAATGGTAAAGCGAGCCGACCCTTTACTTCCCCCTATTCGCCTACCCAAAACGACAGCCCTTTTTCGTCCGACACTATTTGGACGGAGGAACCGCCTCCCCAAGGGTCTGTACCCGCGTCTCTCCACCTCCAGCCCACCCCCCCCTCCCAACCCCGAACTTAATGACTTTTCCTCGTTAAGTCTTCGACGAAGACGCTACATTCCCACCGGATCGTCCTACTGCGTATTCTGTCCCCCTTCCGTATGTTAAATTCCGTCACTTGGTTGAAGTCGATTCCCCTCTCCTCCGTCTCCTTTTTTACCCCGGCGATTAGCGAGGTCAGCCTTCCCCCCCGTCCTTATTCACCGCGTACAAGAAGGATATGGGCCTAGCCTTTGTACCCCCCTCCATATCCGTTCTTTTAAAGCAGTGACTCCGGCACATTTTTTTCCCTCTTTTGGCTTTTCCTTTCGGAATCCCAAGACAGCGGCGGGTTTTTCTACCGTGTAAGCCTACTCCGGGTTCCGCTGTGCCGCGTCTCTTTTGTTTCCATCCCCCTCCTTTTCCCCATCCCATTCATCTTTCCCCTCCTGCACTACCGGGGCACAATTTACTCCTCGTTTTAGTGCCCCTTTCGTCTTCTTCATGGTTCCCAGTGACGTCTGTCGCGTCCCCTTCCCCCTCTCCGTCAGTCATACACTTTTATCCCGCTTTTTGCCAAATTCCCCGCGGCAAGGCCTCGCGTCCCCTAAAACTATTTTTCACCCCATTTCCTTCCCGGTCTCACACCCATTTCTATCTTTTCCTCCTCCCCTCCTTTTTTGAGTTTTTTTTTTCATCGATCCCTTCGGCATGTACGTTTACCGATTCTCGTTCGGTTTTATCGCGGGCCTTTGCCGCTTTTCTGTTTTTTGCCCGTGGTGAGGACGATCTGGCTTCTTGAGGACCGGGGTCCGATCATTTTCCTGCGCGGTCCCCTCTTTTGCCCTCTTTTTCTCCGTCCAACTAGGACCGGAGTATTCTTTTTCAATTCCCCTGGCGTTTTTTTTCCTTTGATTCCCCTCTTTTATGAAGGGGCCGTCTTTACGGGGCGACGTTCCAAATTGCGGTCCAGCCCGTTCTATCTTCTTTCTGTCCCCCCCTCCTTCGCTAGGGCCCCCCGCGCTCTTTGCCGGCCGCAAGTCAACCGACCAGCCTTATTTTCCTTCGTGCCTCACGGTACAGACTTTTGATTCGTTCCACGCAAAGGCTTTTCTCCTACCCCTTCTTCTGGTAGCGATTGACTACGGGGCCTTTGTCCTTTTTTTTGCGGGCGGCCTCGCTAATGTCGCCGAAATAAATTTTCTTCACTGACTCCCCTCGAATGGGTCAAGTTTGGCCTAAATGTAGCCCTTTCCCCTTTTTTCTTCCCTCGGCTAACTTCAGAAGTACCAGGCTCTTGCGTGGTGGCGGCTTTTCGTCGCCGCTTACAGGCGCAGAGACCCCCGTTTCGCTTTGCTTTCAACGTAGTTTTTCATACTTGTGCCTGCTTTTCACTTTCCTCCCCCTTCCAAAGTATCGCCGAAATTTTCTCTGTTTTTCGAAGAAGTATGTCGGTATTTCGGTCCGCTTAACCAGCCTCTAGTCCAACGAACCGTGTTCTAGTCTTTTTCCGACCCCCCCCTTTTCGACCTTTTCCTGGGACGAGCCATGTCTTTCTCCCCTTCGAATTCGGGATTCAATTCTGAGCAGATAAGTCCCCTTTGACCCAGCGGTTAGGATTCGATCGATCTGGTTCGCTTCAATACTGTCGCTTTGGTTTCTCCCTTGCGATGCGCGCCAAACCCTTCCTCGGTAGGTCTTCCCCCAGGAAGCCTTTTTTCTCTCCCGCTGCCAGCTAAACTTGCCCCTCTCTCAGAGCGCTCCCCGGCCGTGCGCGCGTTTCTACAAAAAGTTTCCCTTTCTGTACATGCCTCAGACAATCAGCTAGCTGTGTAACTGTGTCGATGTTCTCCATGCTTTTTCTAGTGTTGAAGCTTTTCCGCCCGATTCTCGTAAATGCGATGGCGCGCTTCTTTGGTTCTCTGGTACTTTTGGCACTTTCTTCCCCTCTTCCCTTGTCTCGTTCCAGTGAGAAGGGCTCTTCAAAGCGACTCTGGTCAACTCGAGAATTGATTTTTGTTGTCGCTATCCCTGGCGGTTCCCGCGACTCCGTACCGCTCATCCTTGGTATTCCGCTCCTCTAGCTTTTCGGGGAATGGAGCGGGTCTGGACAGTCCCCCGTTACGTCCCTTTATCGCTTCCTGTGTGTGACCGAGCCCTAGGCAGCATTGCCCCTGTTTCCGGGCGAGCATCCAGTATTTGATTTAATTCTCTCCTTCTTTTAGGTTTTTTTTCTTTCCCTGCTTCAATGCGGAAGACTCCCTTTTTCTAGCATGCGGCTTAGTACTCGAAGCGGGCGGATTCTTTCTCTCTCATTTGTTATCTCCCCCCGCCCTTCTAGCCTCTAATCTCCTCCAGTCACCGAGCAAGGACGGCCTCTCATCCCTCCTCTCTCCCCCAAATACATGTTTTGAGGTCTTCGTTGAAAACCGGAATGTTCTCCCTTACTGCTCCTTTAATCCCCTGGTTTTCCTTCCCTTTCTTTTCATCTACTGTCGACAAGTAACGATCTGTTCAAGGGAAACAAAACACCCAATCGCTCACTGGTACCACTGATGGCTCTACAGGGCAGCCTCTTTGTTTGAACATTCTTTTCTCTTTCCCCCCCCCCTTCTCGGTCAATTCTCGAGTGGACTCTCCTGCTTTTTTTTTCCGTCCAAGTAGACCCGGCCTCTTGCAAGCCTTTATGAGCCCCCCTGAAGACCGCGAATCGATCTTGAATTGTCGGGCAATGGCTCGTTACCATCCCCCAATTTCTAGTCAAAGAGATCACGGTCCACTTCCCCTACATTTTACTAGCACATCTCTGACTTTCCCCCTTTGATGTCCGACAAGCGTGGTATGTATACGCTATCATCCGTTCTCCCCCTTCTTTACCGACTTTTTTCGGCCGCTTCCTCCAGGTTGTGACCCCTTTCATCTGACCGCCTTTCCCTGGTTAGTGCGCGGAATGAGAGTTTTTGACCCCCCCTTTTTTCCCAGCGAAGCACCTTTCCTGTTACCAAGTCTTCTCATCTGCCAATGTTCCCTCCCCGATCGCCGTTTCGCTCCTTCAAAAGGACAGAATTCCCGTAAGAATTTCGATCCCGGAAAATGCCCCCTTACCTCTGTACCTGGGATTCTGTTCTATCCACTCTCTTTTCGTTGAACGGCCGGTTCACCTCTTGATCTTTCCATATCGCGACCCAACCCTCGCCATCCCCTTCCTTTTTCTCGTCAAATATGGGACGGTCTCCTTTGCACCCTTGAACTCAGTTCTCGATTACCCTTTCGAAACCGCTTTCCCTTAATGACTGCCGTCCAGTTCCCCGACGGACAGCAGCCACTACCCTTTTTGAAGTTTTGCCGTTTTACTTCTTCAATAGTTCCCCGAAAAACCTCAATTGTGGCTCATGTCACCCCCCCTGTCAGCTCCTGTACGATAATGCCGCTCTTTTTTAGTCGGGTACCCATTAGCGGCGCTCCTACCCGAGCAAAGCGTAGCTCTTGACCCTTTCTTCCTTCTATTCAGAGGCGAAGCCGGTCTTTTTTCTGACTTTCTAGTCGAGAGTATCGGTGTATGCTTTTTTTTTTCTCCCGCCTCTTTGTGCCGTCTAGGAAGACCTCGTCGCCCTCTTCTTTAGACTATGGACCTCGTCTTTGACTCGTCTCAATTGGGGACTCCCCGTACTCACGGGAAAGCACGTCTTCTCTTTCGAGCGTTCCACACTCCCCCCCGCTGCCATTAAAGCATTACTCGCTGTCTCTCCGCAAGCAATGGTAGCCCAGGTAACCGCTTCATTCCGCCGTCAGGAATTGAACCGTCGTTCTCGTGGCAAAATTAGGACGTCGGCCAATACGAATTCCCCCAGGAACGACACCGTCTCTCCTCCACTTTCCTGCCGGACGATTGCAAAACCATTCCTTTCCTTTCACCTCTTTTTTTTTTTTGGATACATGGTGGTCAAGATCAGCGTCCCTTTACTGTTGTCGTTGAAGATCATCACGTTTTCGCTGTGTTTCTCTGAACCCGTTTAACGAAGGAACTTCTCCCCAGCTTTTCCTTTTGGGGTGAGGAACCGGTGCATGATCCGGCTGTCTAGTGGACATCGGTGACCTTGCCTGCTCCGAGCACTAGGACACTTGTTTTCACTTTCCTTGTAGTTTGGCCGGAATGGAATCGCCCTTCTTACTTCGCTTCCGTTTTACAGGGGGCTCGGTGCATGACCCTGTCATCCTTCTACTCATCTCTCGCGCCTCCGCGGCCCCCCGCGGTTCTTTCTGGGCCTTCAGGTTTTGAAAAGATGTTCGTCTTTTTTTCATTCCCGCCAAGTCGGACTGATATGCTCGCTCTTTCGTTTTCTTCTTTCTCAGATGCCAGCCTTCGACTCCCTTGCTGTTGTAGGGTTTTTGCTATCGTCTTTCCGCCCTACAAAATACGATGACGTTGGGACCTATGGGATCACCAGGTTTTTGGTCTTTTTAGCAAGTGAATCCATTGCCCGAAACCAGGCTCGATCTCCTTTCGTTTTTTCGTTTCGGCGTCTTTTTTCCCTCCTTTCTCTTTGGCGACTGCAGCCTCCCTTTGTGTCTTTTAACCCCCGGAGTTCAGCCTTGTGCAGTGAGTCACGTTGGCAGTTCCCCCCCTTTATAGGAAGCCCTTTCCCTTTTTGTATTGGGTCGAACGAATCTTTTCAGATCCAAGGGCTCGACCCGCAAATTCCTGCAACCGCCTCTTTCTTCCTTTTTCCGCCCAGCATCTACCAAGTTTTTTCCTTACTTTCCTTTCCCGCTTTTGAAATTTCATTTACGACTCGAATTCCTTCCTTTTTGCTGAGAGTCCCTTTGTTTCTGCTTGGTTCGGTCACTACTGCGGTCTTTTGTTCCCTTCCACCCGCAAACACATCTTCCATTGCCCGCTAACAAGAGTCCGCCTGCTGTGTTTCAGCGTGCTTTTTAACCTGGCGACGCTGGTTGCCGTCTTACTGAAGACAGATGCTGTTCCTCACCTCCTTCCTTGTACACTACAAGGAGCTGGACTGTCCCGCACACCATTTTGTTGCTGCTTGGTCGATTTCCGTCCGTGATCATCTTTAAAGTTTTTTTTTTTTGTTTTTCTACGATGCCCGACTCCCCTCGATGCCGCTTCTTTTTATAGGGTAACGGTGTCCCTGCCTCAACTGAGTCGGGTCGAGTTCGTTCCTTGCGTCTTGGTCATTCGCGTCTTGAGCGGACCAGCTTTCACCTCTTTTTTGAGCAGTAGCGGACACTTTCCCTCGTTTAGTTTTTAGCCCAGGAAGCAGATGATGGCCCGTCCACGGTCTTGGTTTACATCTCCGCCTTGCGAACCATCGTGCGACCGAGCTCGCTTTTTTTCACATCCCTGGTTCAGGCCGCTCGTTCGACCCCCTTCCTTTTCCTTTGACGTCCTCCTTGCTTCGAAGTCAGAGGCCCTTCTTTTTGCGTTGACACGACTTTGGTGTTGCGGTGATGTCCTCGACGCGGGGGTTCGCGCCTCTTTCCTACTAATCTTTTTTTCTTGTCACAGCGTATGAGGACATCTCCCGTTCCTGACCCCTAGGCTCGGTCTTTGCCCAAGTAGATCCTCTTTTCTTCAGAATACAAACAGGTTTTTTTTGATCCGCCGGGTCCGGAACCCTCTTTCTCCCTGCTCCGTCTCGGTTCCTCACCGAACCGTTTTAACTGTTTTACGGATCCGTTCTTACGTTTACCGACCCTGCTTTTTTTCTCCCCCTTCTTGGAGTGAAGTACCCATTTTCTTTTTTTTTTTAATGCTACGGCGCAAGCCGCGTACTGTTCCAGTCTTTTTGACGCCACATGATCGGCGACCTTTTCCAATGGGTCCGCCCTTTCCTGAGAACTCGACCCCTCTTCCCTTTTCGAGAAAGAAGCGCGCATCCCGATCCCTCCTTGTCCTTCTTTGACTTTCAAAACCTGAACCGCATTATCACTGTCCACATAGTGACAGTTACTTTTCCTTTTCCGGACGCTGCATTCTGAGGCAATGCCTTTCCTGGTATGTAGAGGCCGCCCCCGTCTCCCAGCAATCTGTCATTCAGTACTATTCCCGGCCGTTCGTCGACCAGGTTTCCCCCCGGGCCTCCTGACCGCAACTGTTTTTCTTTCATGCGACGGAATTTAGCGCCGATACACCTTTTGTACACCCTCCTGCAGCAGTATTTCGTTCCAATTTCTTTCGATCCTGCATTCCCTCCCCCCACTAACCTACGTTGAGCAGGCTCGCTCGGCCCCCTCCTACGGCGTAAAGTTCCCTTTGGACAAATTGCCTGTCCCAGTACGGCTTTGAGATGCTTTTCCCTCTATCCAATTCGAGTGTTGTCCCTCTTCTCTTCTTCTCCCTCCGAGCCTAACCGTTGGATCGTACAAATTCCTCGCGACCCCCCCACTGTCCTGTTTACTAATTCGTCGATAACTTCTTGGCCGCTCTTTTTTGACACAAGGGTCTCCCGGTCCCCTTCCCACCCATCTCCCGGTAGACCTCCAACTTCCTTCCCCTTTTTCCTTTTTTTTGATTGAACTAACAAACACCACCCGCCCCTTGCTGGTTATTTGCAAGAATTTTTTTTTTTCAATTGCTTAGGCCCATGTGGGATACCCCCTAGCTATGTTTCGACCAAGGGCGCGTTCCTTTCTTTTTATTTCCCCCCAGGCGAACTTACGCGGCGCCCAAAGCATGCGTATTTCCCCTGCGTACCCCCCTTCCTCGTTCTCTGGGCAATCTGTTGAAGCCGTTCAGCGTGGACTATCGAGTTTCTCAGCTGATTTTTGTACGCCGTGAAGACGTCGCCCTCTTTTCCCCCTCTTTCGGTTTATGTCTGTGCCGGAATTCAAGTTCGTGGAAAGGTTTACTCCTTTGGCCTTTCCCTCATGAGTAAGAGACGGGTTGCCGTCCTCAATTTTTTTCTGTCGCCTTTTTTTTAACGGACCACGTATATCACATAGTCTCTCTTCCATTTTCCCCCTTGAAATAACCTTCATCGAAGGGGGCACTCTTCTAGCCGCAAATGGTCTAGTTCCAACGAGCTTTCGCACTCGACCCCGACCCTTTGTTCCATCATCTGCGTGCAAAATTCAGTTCCGGTCCCATGGGACGAACCAAACGTGATCGTATACCCAACAATATGCCCCGGACTGATCTTTCACATTTCTATATTTGGTGAGAGTACATGGGGATGTTTTCTCGCTTTGACTGGTTTGTACTACTCGATAACTTTCTGTACGTTCTCTCTCCCCTTGTACGCCTGAATTTTGCCTGACCATGAGCTCTGTCCGGTGAGGACTTTTTTTTTTTTCCTTAGGATCCCTTTGACAGCTTTTGAACTTGCGACATGCTTTGCTTCCCCTTCTTTTAAGCGAGTGGATTTCCCCCACTTTTTCCTTTTTCATGGTCTAGCAAGGGACTATGTTGAGATCCTTGCTGTTAACAGGGCTTCCGGTGTCATTCCCCCTGTAGAACTCCTTCCTATTCTGTCACTAGACTTCCCCTCCTCTTTTCCTAGCTTCTTCAGATTCAGTCACTGTCCCCTTCTTCTGGCAAGCTGTTCGCCGTTTTTTTTCTTTTCAGCTTCTTGCTGCGCCTTTAGTCCACGCTGTACCTTCTTCTTCCCAGCTACGTCTTGTAAGCGATTGAATACGGCCTATCGCTTGCCTCGCTTCAATGTCTCCGAAACTCGCCTAGGACGCGGCACTTTCGCTCCTTCCTCTTCCATGATATCACCTGTTTCTAGTCCCTGAACATGAAATCTCTTTGCTCCTTACCATTCCGATCTCACGCATTGTGGGTTTACGGCCCATTTATCCTTTAAAATTGGATGACGCAGTGTCCCTACCCTTTTTCGTTTTCCTGGCCCCTGCCCCCCCCTGAGTCCTTGTTCGATTTGAGCAGTTATAGAGTCCCCCCCTTTCCCCCCCTCATACCCTTGATATCGAGTTGGGTCGCACACTTTTTTGTAAGACACAATGTCTTCGTTAACATGCTCGACCTCTGCAATCCCCCCTGAATTTATTGACGAAGCCAGCATCTCCCAAGTTTCTTCCTTTTTTTTCCCCTTGCTAGAAATTCTTTTTACTGTTTTTCCCTTTCTTTGCAGTCTGCAGTAGTTCCATCCGAGGTTACTCCCCTTTACGCCAGGGTTTTTTTCCCATTTTCTGGGTGGTGACTTTCTTTTTCAGTCGTGCAACCCCTGCCTCTACGGTCTACGGGTGCTTTTTTTTTTCCATTCTCCAACTGTCGACGCGCAGTGCAATCCCTTAATTCATGAAAGATGCTGCTCCCCCCCCGGTCTTTCCTTTTTCTTCCCCCTACCTTCGCTGTTTTAATGTAAATGCCTCATCCTGCTCAGCTGGTAAATGGTCGATGGCCGTTCCTTCTCCTGCTTCTTTCCATGTGAGTGTTGAAGCTTTCCGGATTCCCCTGAACTGCCCCCCTTACGTAAATTTTTTTTCCCCTATGGTTTTGTCTTTTGGGTCGACCCGAGGCCGGGGTCGCGTTCTCAGTGTCATGTTTCCCCTTTTTTTCCACGCAGAGAATTGATTTCATTCTCCCTGGTCAGTTACAAGAGTCTGAGCGTAGCGGCCTGCGACCGAGGGGTTTCCTCCCCCCTTCCTCCCTTATTTGTTGCGAGTTGGTACCGTAGTTGCTTTCCATTCGTACGATCCAAGTTATAGCGACTTTGGTCTTCTTTAGACGTCCTCTCGAAACATTCTTTTTCGGGCTGTAGCCCTTCCCCCCCCCCCCTTTATTTTTTCCTTCTAGTAAGACATCATTTCCGTCCTTGCTCTTGAATTTGACCTTTTCTTTGTTTAATTTAGGAGGAGAGTTTCCTTTCCTTTTGGAGATTTTAATATTTTCCTCTAATCCGTTGGGCTCCTTTTGAGCCGACAGGTCCTTCCCCTTTTTTTTCCCTATCTTCTCATCCCCCAATTGCTCGGTCTTCAAGCATTCCCTCTCCGACGTATTTCCCAAAAATTTCCCTTTTCCGCTCCTTCCACCCCCTGTATGTTTTCAACGTCCGTAAAAAGGGAATGTTATCGTAATTTTTTTACGTGTCGCACAGCTCCTTTTTCCTCCCTCCCTTTCTCAATTTCTACTTGGTCCCCTTTCCCCCTACTACCCTTCTCCCTGCGACGTGTCACACTTTCGCTGAAGACCCTTGGATTTGCGCGCTACTCCGGTAGCCGCGGGGAACTGCGTCCCCCCCCAGTCTTTTAGAAGACCTTCTGGTACTCCTTCTCTAGTTGTACCATGGTAGTCTCTCCATCAGAATGGACCCGGCCTCTTCTGCAGTTTCCCCCGCGAAAAAGAATCGAGCATCGAATATTGTTTTTGCGTTGCCCTATGCTCGTTAACAGCTTCACCCTCCCCTGAACAGCCTATCAAGCCCGGCCCTCTCCCCCCATCAGCCTTTCCTTCTCCAGTGAATTGTCTGATTTATTTTGCTTTTTTCGGAAGAGCGTCTCAGGTTGTTTTTTAGTCTCTCACTCTTTTCTTCCCAGGAGCGTCTCCGGCCGCGTACCAGTTGTAAAAGCCCGGGCTCCCCTTAGTCCTTTGAGAGCCTCTTGTCGTCAGTTTTCGGAATGATTTTTCGCCTTCCTCCCCTTTGTGCCGTCACCGACCCTTAGTTTACCACCCCTCTTCCCCTCGTTATTTCCCTCCCCACGGATTTCCACTACGGACTGCGACGGCTCCACCCCCGTATTCTTACGGCGGAAAGAATTACGAGCTTCAGTTCCCATTGTTTCCACCAGAGTCGATACTTGCGGTCAGATGATGTCTCAACATTTGTTGCAGGAATTTTTTCCTATATTCCTCGGCGCCCCGCCCCGTTGTGAATTACACCATCATTAATTTGGGCCACACTACTATATACCTGGTTTTCAAGTCTTCTCTCCTGTTCCTCCTTAACGGGCCTCCACTCCCCACAGTTTACTCCTTGACAAGTCGCAGTCCATCGCCCGAATCCTTTTCCTGACCCTGAGTTCCCCGATTGATCTTGACGCCTTCACCCCCCTCCCCCCTTTTCCCGCGGAGATAGAGTTGGTCCCTGATCCATGTTCAATGCTACTCGGTACCTTCTCCCCCCCTTTTTGGATTCCCCCCCAGTCGATGTCCGATCAATCGCCACTGATTTATTTTCGTCCATTAGCGAGGCCTCCCCTCCACTAGTTTTTGTCAAGCGTACCAAGCCCTTTCTTTTTTTTTTCCTTTTAAGCCTCTTGAGACGACCTTTTTCCTTCCGTGTCTGTACGCCGTGGAGCTCCAGAGTTACCCGACTGTTGACGCGTGGTCCTTGTTTTTTTTTGACTATTCCCTCTGCTCGGACTAATGGTATTCATCCCATGGACATGATTTCTCTCTCCTGCCTTGCCGTATTGTCATTGCATTCCCGTCCCCCCACGGTGACATCATCCACAATCTTCCTTTGTCTTCCCCCCTTCCTCCTCGACAAACAAATCCTAATCTCTCGTTTCAGCCCCCAATGGTTCGCCCCATCCTTTTTTTGGACTCCCTGATCGCCCCCTCCTCCCCGAAGGAAACCGATCTTCTCATACAAGTCGGCCCCCCCCCTTAATTTTTCCCGTTCCTACTCGCTCCCAACCTGACGCCAAACTTGCTATACACCGTACGGCCTGATCGATGAGCCACCCATCTCTACTTTGTTTTGTTTCTAGAGATACATGGGTTTTTCCCACCCCCCCCTTCTGGACCTTACTTTGGTGGCCCTATTTCTCCCCCAGTTTTTTTCCCCCCCTTTTTTCTCGATCCTTTGCAGACGGCCTGCGCGCCTTTTCTATGGTCGTTCTGACGTTTGCCTTTCTAGTTTTTATTATGCTTCCCCCTTTGTGACCTTGGCGACAATGGCTTGCTGGTTTAAACTATGAACTCGAGTAATGATTTCCTTGTTAGGTTTTCTTTCGGTGCCTTCTTTCAGTCCCTCTCCTCTTTTGTAGAGACTTTTTTTTTTTTGCCCTTACTTGCGCGTGGCCAAAATTGGAGAAGTCCCTTACTTTTTTCTTATTCTCCGGATAACATTGTTTTTTTCGTTCAGCCTCTTATCTTTAGTCCACCCCCCTCCTCCCTGGAGATTCCCGTCTTGTGGCGTGACAAACGTACGGCCTGACTCTTTCCTTCCTCTTCCTTAGTAGATGCCAAGATCATAGTAGTGTCGTTTTGGATATTAGTTTTAGGAGAGGGCGGTCCCTATTTTAATCTTCATACCCCGAGAATCGGAAGCCCCCCCTTTCTAATCGGAGGGATCACCAGGTTGGTTCATTTTTTTCGCCCTCATGATTCGCCATTAACGTACCAGGTCTGCTCCCGCTTTTTTTTGGTTCTTCTTCTGTAGCCCTATAGGAAGTCACGGTTTCTTCTTTATTTCCCATCTCCCTCGTAGACGTTCTCCGACCTTTGGGCAGATGCTTTTGTTTCCCTCCAACGAGTTCCTGCCTTTTTTGAACTTCCCAGTAATTTCTTAGTTCTTTGTCTACGCCGGCTGATTTTCCTCCCTTGGTGCTCGGCCTACAGCTTTCCCTACCTCGAATGTTTTTTATAGAGATATCTCTCTTCCCTCCGATCTTACTGGGCCGAGGCATCCTTTTTCTTATTTTTTTTCCCTTTACTTCCGTCGAATTCGGGCTAATTTGATCACGTGCAGGTTACATTCCGTTGTATTTTTAACTTTCCCTCTGTCCTCCTTTTTTCGGTCACATACCGTCTGATACACACTTGTTGCGCGCAAACAGTCATCAGGCGACTCTTTATCTCGGGAACGGTGGCTTTTTCATCTTTTCACCTGGTGTTTCGCATTTTCTTCCCTCGTATTATGAAGCCAAGATTTCTTTTTTATCTCCTGCGCGGGCGTCTACATACCCCTTCCCTCCCCGCCCTTGTTTAAATGCCCAGACAAGCTTTTCTTTAAGTTTTAGTTAAATGGTCCCTCTGGCTTTGTGCTTTCTTCCTGAGTGTGTCCTTAAGAGCCGTCTTCCAGCCCCACAATTCCGTAACTCATACGAGGAGTCTTTTTCTTTTTGTAGACCCTGCTTGCGAAAGAGCCCGGTCGAGGAAGTTTCTTTTTTTTTTTCCCCCTCCGCTCTTTTTAACTCCGAGCCTCCTCGAATCCTGGTCGCAGTTCCCCCCGGCGGCTCCCTCTCCCCCCTCTCCGGGGGGCAGGACGTCCAGTTAAATGGTCTCTGGAGAGGTCTAATTTTTCCCCCAAGTACCTCCCGGTCTTCCCCACGTTCTCTGAAACCTGTGTTAGTTTTTTGATCGAGCCAGTAGCGCCTCTTTGAAACTACGTCGGTCAGGATTTGCAAAGTTGGAAGGCTGCACGGCCTTTTGTTAGGCTCGATTCTTGCCTCTTTGAAACTTCTGTTCTCCCAGCTTTTGGCTTCCAGTTTGCTATTTCCTCTTTGGCGCTTGCGC
>Ga0179593_1468811_pt1 | contig 13414 bp, 13 predicted proteins | sample CZODoug2_1_08_16_FD_185931 | JGI IMG/M metagenome (GOLD analysis project Ga0179593, IMG submission 185931) | Vadose zone soil fungal communities from Angelo Coast Range Reserve, California, USA - CZODoug2_1_08_16fungal (PacBio error correction) | ecosystem: Environmental > Terrestrial > Soil >... | reverse complement strand
TTTTTGAAATATCTTCCTTGGTAGAGACCTTGCGAGCGTTTTTTCAGGCTGCGGTCTGACTTCTACGACGAACGGGAGTTTCTCCTTTGAGGTCCCCCCCCTTTACTTGGTTGTACCTAGGTGATCCCTTGGTAAATACCCTCCAGCACTATTCGGAAGTCCGTACTCGTCGATTTCCACAGGCTTTTCCCCCCTGGGACGGCATTGTCGCACAATTCATTCTTCTTCCTTCATGTTCTGAAATAAGTGTTAAAATTGGTGCTTCCTTTTCTGGTAGGGACAGATTTTTTCAGCAGGTTTCCTTCAGTCCAGAGTCATTGCTTTTAGTTCCAATCGTCTAGTTTCGGCCCTCTTCCTTTCCTTCTTTAGACACCAAGTCTCCCTCTTTCGCGAGATTTCTCGCCCCTTTTTCCGTTACCCCCACGTCCAGGCTCCCCTCCTCCCTCCACCCCATCCGACCCACTTCAGAACAACGGTTTCCCCTGCCCTTTAGTAGATCTTGTTCTCTCGAGTCGCGGTGCTGACTTAGTTTCCTCTTTTCGGTGCCGGACCATGCAAGGTAGTGAGGAATTGAGCCTTGCGATCCGGCCAACCAAGGGACAGGTGCCACTCTGGGTGTTCGGAAAAGATTTCCCTTCCCTAGGTTTTGTGCGGATTCTTTTTTCCCCCCCTTCCCCTTTTCTGAGCGCCACCTTCCAGCAACTTTTTTTGCTCGCAGGACGAACTACACTGCCCGGTTGGATAATTCCCTTGTCTCTCCGCCATCCTTCCACCTTTTGACGTCGCCCCAGTTTTTGTTAGTCGTCGTTCCTGGCTGCGCTTTTCCCCCCCTCCCCTCTCTAAGATGCATCCCTTTGACTGGCAGATGCTGACCACAAAGTGACTTTTGGAGTGAGATTTTTCTACATCGCCACGGAATGGCAGTTGCGGTCAACCCTATCCGACAGGGACCTCCTGACGCTTCATCCAGCCAAATTATGCTCTATCCTTTCTTTCTCGTGAGCGCGTTCCAGGACCTCCGACTTTTTGTATCCCCCGAAGCAACCTTATCCCCGTGAGAAGGAGCTCCCCCCCCTTCTTTCCAACCATAGTCCTTCTTCACAAAGTAGAATTCCCCCGGAACCCCGCTCTTTGGCTTTTTCCGAGCAGAAATCCCGTTCCCCTGCTCTATCTTTCGGATTCCTCCCCCCCTATTGTGAGTCCAACCTTTTCTTCCTTTCGGCTAGGAGTGAGGTCCCCTTCCTCTTGTGGTCCACTCAATCTTTGCCACCGGGGTGTAGAGTTCCAATCACCCCCAAACATTGGGATGCTCCGATGGGTGATGACCGGTATAAAGTATTTAATCCATCTCTTGTTATTAAGGGTACCCTCCCAGTCCCCTAGGCTTTGCCTTCCTAGCAAGCCCAGGATGTCCCTCCCCCCCAGTGTTCTTAAGAAGTGGCCTCCCGGACCTTTTGATCCGCGTGCAATAGTTTCCCAGCCCTCTCCTGTGCACTGTTCTTTTTCTATTTAACCCCAGCATCTTCGGTCTCCTTTAGGAGTTATAGGGTTGTAGCAGACTTCTATTTCTTTTTTCCGGAAGGTTTCTGTTCTTTGGCCGCCCTAGCCCTCTGTCTTATGGTCACTTGGATCTCGTTTCTCAGTTTTCTGAGATCCTTTCCACATAATGACATGCTATTCTTTTTTCCCGTTAGTGCCGGAGCCTTTTTCTGCGATGGCCAGCGCAGATTCGTGGCTACAAACGTCTCCCCTAAATCCAGTCGCCCTCTGCTACTCTCGTTTGCCACGTTCCCAGGTGAATGCGGGTTCCCTCCTGTTTTCTCCCCGATCCCGTGATCCTTCCCCTTTTATTCTTTTGAATCATCGGGCTTTTCCCGCTTTCGTCCCTTTGACATCTTAGGCTTCTACGATCCTTTTCAACTGCTTGAGGTTCCTGATTGAATACTGCTCCTCTCTGGATTCCTTGGAAGTCTTATCTTCCCCCCCTACCCAAGCTCCCCCGACCTCTCTGGGCCAAGTGGCTTGGGATTCCGATACGTTCGGCCGAACTCTTTTTTTTCAAACTTTTTTTCTCCCTTTCCCTCTGGGTAGCCGCCGACTCCACAAGTAAAGGGTGGCTTTGGAGCACCCCCTTCCCCTGAATATCTATAGGGCGGGACTGTGTCTCTCTGATCGGTTGAAGCCCACTGTTTTTTCCTTTAGTTGCGCAGGTGTTTTCCCCCCTCCTTCGAACTCAGGTGACTTCGCTTCGGTCGATCGCGGGCTTCCTTTCGAGCCAACTGCGCCTCTTCTAGCGCCTGACCTGAGCTTCCTCTACACGGCAACGACTCTTTTTCTGTTGTACTGTTTTCGAGGGTGTGTTTTTAAATAGAAAGTCTTGCATTTCTGTTGGACCCCCCCCATTTTCTCTTAGATTTCCTCATCCGAAGGGGCTTTTTTTCTATAATACGGACCCTCCCTATCTCCTCTTCCGTTCTTCATGCGCGAGGAGTTGGGCTATGTGTCCGAAGGTCTACGATTTCCGGCCTGCCGTCACTTTTATTTGTTCAGACCCCCTGGGGGACGAGTTACCCCCTGATGATCTCTCGGCTGTTCCTTTGTTTCCTGGGCTTTTTACCGACCCGCAAACGTGGCGCTTTCCTTTTCTTCCGCAGAAGGACCATACCCTTCCATGAACCTGCACCAAGAAGGCTTCATCTTGCCCGCCAACTCCACCCGAGTGGACCGTTCCCTTTTCCCGAGATTCATTCACTCGATACGTCTGGCACTCCTTTTCTTCCGTGATTCAAGCGTTCAGACTCTCGATAGCGATATCCTTTTCCCCTCTCAAGACTTCTTTCCACTGCGTGTTCTTTTTCGCTGGGCCCCCCCATTTCCCTTCTTTCTTGTTATTTTTCCGGGCGTTGGGAAGACTTGTGAACAGGGTCATGTTGACGATCTCCCCTCGGGTTTTTCCAGTCAAGATGTGCTTACCCCGCTTCCCTCCTCTACGATTTCCCTCCCCCAGTGTAACAGCTCATCCTTCTTCCTCGCCGCGTCGTCCGACCGACTTCAGAATGTGCAACCGATCCAGGCCGATGTCATCCTGGACTTCCGGGTTGACTTCCCGACGAGATCGACTGACGCCCTCTTCTTCGATGATTCGCTTTCTGTCTTTATCCCATCAAGGTTTCCCCCCCCCCTCCCCCACGCGTTTAGTCGTGATAAGTTTCGCCCCCGCAGCCAATCCGCGCTTTCCGGCGGTGAACCACCTGGTTACGAGTTCCCTGACCTATCCTCTTTACTTTGTTGTTGATTCTCTCTCGGGACCCCATCCCAGTGGTTTTTCCTTTCGCCCCCTTTAGGGAAGCGCCCGGATTTTTTTCCGACGTTTTGCTCCCGACGAACATCGGTCTTGAGTTTGGTCGTGAAAACCTCCTGGGTTTCTTACCTTTCTCAGGAAATTCCCCAGAATGAGCCCCTCTCTGAAGAGCGGTATTCGATTTATAATCCAAACACCGGATGAACGGTCCTTCCTGTCGGAAAGCCTGCCTCCTCTTCCCGTGGTACCCCCCCTTTTTTTCCCCTTTCGTTCGGTAGGCGTCGTGTTTTTAGAGAAGCTCTCCTGCGCCTTCCGCTGGTGTCCCCCTCGTGATTTTTGCTCCTGACTCGCCCTCCCCCATGTAGAACTGCCCACTTTTTTCCCCTCTGCCTCTTATGGAACCTTTCAAGAGCTTTGCTTCCTTACAACCAGCCACGGAACTAGCAGCGTTTTCGGCCCTTAGAACACCGTCCCCCCCCATATTTCCCTTTCTCGGCGAAGAGGTATTCGTTCCGTCGGTTTGTCTTGTCGCGTTCTGTTTTCTGTTGGCCCTCCCCATAGTGAGTCCATTGAGGATCTTGAATTGAGATCTCGGCCCAATTCCCTTTAACCCCCTAGGGTCCCGTTCGGGACTCCATTGGAGGGTGTTCTCTGAGGTTCCTTTTTTTGAGGTCCTTAGGCCCCCTCCCGGTATCCTCGGACCAGTCCGACATAACCGACACTCCTCGCTTCGCGGATCATCCCGGTCTTCCCCAGCCTTTAGACACCAGCACAAGCCTTCTTCTGTCTTGTAGTTTTTTTTCCTTTTCCAACGCTGGCAACGAATCCCTGCCTCTTCCGACCGCCTCTTTCTTCGTCCTCTTCCTAAAACAACGTTGGCACTTCTTCTTTTCCTCCGCAGGTTTCAGCCCTGAGGCAGTTTTCCCCGTTGGCATGCCGCCCTTTCAAATCCTCCTGACTTGAAGGCACGTACCCAACAGATATCCTCCCTTTCCCTCTTTTTCCCCTGGGCCCCGATTTTCTTCGAGTTTCTATAGGATCAGTGGCTCGCCCTAGACCCGTCGCCAGGTTTCGGCCCCGTCATGTTGCCGATTTTTCCCCCGCCCACACCCTTTTCTCCCGCCGGAACCCGATCGGCCAGTCCTTTGGTTAGAACCCACGTAAACCCTCCCTTATCAGATCGGGGCTTTTCGGTGCACACCCCTGCTTCCCCCACAATTGAGTTTTCTCTTCCTTATTGTTCCTTCCCTCCTTTGCTTTCTCCACGCCCTCTGTGAACTTTTGAAGACCCTTTCCCTCCGGACTCCATTGGCGGACGATCGGTTGTGCGGCGCTCTTTTCCCGTGAAGATGCTCCCCTTTCCCCTCTCGTTTTTTTCTTAGTCTCCCTAAGGAACCCTTCCCTTGCCAGCAGAAGCAATCCCATCCGGTCTTCGCGAGGCGCCTTCCCCGATTCTAGTGTATTGTTTCTTCCTCCCGAGATCCTGAGAAACCCCTTCCTTGCCTTGCTGATCGATGTCAAAAAAGCCAGATTTTGCGCTTTCCAGGTTTTCTTTCCCCCCCAAGTTTTTTACTTCGAGTCTGCGCCCTCTAATAAATTCCCCTTTGCCGATATTGGTCTCGCGTTTTCCTTTTACCCCCGGAATCTCTTTTCCTCTTCCCTTTTTGTGAGATCGATATCGACCCTTTCCTTTTTTCTCAGATGTCTTTCCCAAGGGCCTTCGACCTTTTTCGGGCGCTTTTTTAAGAGCAGATCCGCCCAACTTTCTCCCCCCCTACTTTTTTTTTTCCCCCTCCCTTTTCCCCATAACGCTTTTTTTTTTTTTCTCTTTTGCCGGCCCTTTGAAGGTGTCCTCAGTCCGTCCTGATTCCCGCAGGCCTTAGGATCAATGCTCAATGTTACGGCCCCCCTCCTTTTCTTGACCCATTGCCATGATGGCTCCCGCTTCGCCCTTGGTCCCTTAGAGTTCATTGATTTTGGACTACCTTATCCCCTAGATGGAGGGACGAATGGCCCCCTTCTTTTTCCCCTGGAACCGGTTTTTTCCCCTATGGTTCCCCCTTTTTTTTTCAGTTCTACTTTCGGATAGACTCCTCGGCCTTGTGTGACTCCTAAAGCAGGTGGTCCTTCACCCGCCGGAATGCCGCTCACCCCGTCGTTTTTGGGTGTTTTTCCCTAACTCCTACCTTTCCCTTTTTTCTTGGATTGTACTCCGTTCTTCAGCTTTTTCCAGACACTGCTGGCCCCGATGTTACGTTAGTCCCTGTCCCCCCCCGGTGGGGGCCCAGCTTCCCCCTTTAAAGCTGAGGGGACGCTAATGCGACCGGTTAGATTCGAGGTTTTGCCCCACTTCTCCTCATATCTCGGTCTGACGCGCCCTCGCACCTCTGACATAGGCGGTCATTTCTGTTTTTTTTTTCTTAGGGTGGTCGGATTACCTATAAGGAGGGGTTTCAACTTAAATCGCGTTTAGATCTATTAGTCCTTTCTTTATCCTTCCCTTCTTTAGACTAGACTTTTTCTCTCCCTGCACTCTCTCAGGAGTTTGATTAGTCGATTTTTAAGAGTCCGAAGAACTTTCGCTACAGACCCTTTCTTTTTGTTACAGCGTGATTTCTTGATCCGCCTCCCCGCGCTGACGCGGGTTTCGGGCTTTTTTTCCAATAAGAATGTTTCTTTCTTTCGACATTCTTACCGCAAGTTCCCCTGCATCCGAACCCGTCCCAGGTTTCCCTTCCCTACCCGCTGTGTCCAGTTTTCGAGATCGTTTTAAATTCCTCCCTGACGTGTCCCCCTTTTCCTGGTCCGGAGCCCCCTCCATTCGAGCGGACAGACTTAAGTTAATATACCCCCCCCTCTCAGCCTTACTCCCCTCATGGACCCCCTGTTCCTGGCTTTTTTTTGTCCAGTGCTTTCTTTTTAAGTCTTTTAGACGGTCTTCAAGGATCTTGGTCTGATGATACCTTTGTCCTTTCTCGAGAGGACGCGGCCGCTCATCTCCTCTTAATAACCTCCGCCCCTCTTCTCGCGTCCCCTTCCGTCCGAGTTAAAAGACCGCCCTCGACCTGTTTCCCCCCCCCCCCCTTAGGCTCGACAGATTGCCCAGCTTTCTAATGCCGGAACTCGGTGTTTTTTTGAGCCCTCACCGAACCAAACAACAATGATCCCGATACGAACGACGCCCTCAAGACCTCTTGAGGCGCGGATTTGGAGTGCCCCTTTGACCCCATTACGGTCGTATTTTCCCCCCCCCTCAAAGCTTGGTTTTTTTTTTATAAAGGACCCTCCTCCGCTACCCGCAATACTCGGCTTCGACGGATTTTCTCTCTTTTTCTTACATCCTCTATCTCTTTTACTTCATCAGCGATTATGTCCGGGACACCGACCCTTTTTGTAGCCCTTTTTCTCTCGTTATTACCCTTTCTTTCCTTGCTTTTGAATATCCAGAACTAAGTGCGGGAGAGGTAGACCAACCCGTTTTGATTCTGGTCCTCCTCACGAGTTCCACGCAGTCCTAGAAACAACAACCCAACCAACCCCCCCCACTGTTTCTTTTTTCGTTTTTATCTCTTTCCCGTTCTGATCGCTGAGGCACCCGGCCCTTCGGTCCCGCCTTTTTTTTCGGACGTTCCTTTGGAGGAACCCATGTCCCCTGTTCTTCTGTTCATGCTTTGAAGCATTCGGCCGAGAGTTCAGTTGCCGCTTTTAGTTCCACTAGTAAGTTCTCCCGGCCGCCAGCCCCCTCTACCTGAACCGGCCGCGTCGCTTCCCCCAGTCCCGCGACTTGGTTCTTTACCAACACCGGACCTTAGCAGCATCCCCGCGACACAGGTCATTCCCCCCCCCCTCTGCACCTTGACTTTTCAGTTTAGTAGATCTTTTGCGGTTCCTAATTAGTTCTCGTTGACTTGCTCACGGTTTAACATCCACTAGTTCGCCCCTTTCCTGTGTATGATTATGAACTCCATTCTTTTCCAAATGGCAAGTTGCCACCTTTTCGGTTTTTTCCCGATGAGGCCTTCGTTTCTTTCTCCGGGTAAGTTCCTGTAAGTTTCCCTTTGTAATCTTACCAGAAAGACAGGCTGTCCGACCCTGAGACCCCTACCTCGCCAGCGCGGGAGGAATTCGCCACCTCGTCACCCATCCTTGGACCCTCTTCACTTTCTCTCCTTCCAGGTCTTCTAGTAACTTGGACCACTCCCTTTCGCTAGCTCCTTCCCTCTCTGCTTGATCAGAGTGCGCCCTTCTTTCGTTGATCATACCCAACTTAAACTAGGAGGGATGGTATGAACGCCCTAAGATTAGAAAAAGGACCCATTGAAGGGTTCACCACCTGCTTCCCCAGACGTCCTGGATACCCTCCCTACTCCACGAAAAGGATGATATAAAGTGATTGGAGAGTCGCGTTCCGGCCCTCTCTGTTCGCAGTGGCCGCCATCCCTAAAACCGTTCGCATCTTTTTTTGCCCCAAGTTAACGTCTTTCCCCTCGGTCTCCGGCTCCCCCTTTCTCATGTCACAGATCGTCCTGCATTTTTGATTCCCCCCGAGACCACCCCATTCTCAGCCGGCTTCGGCTCACTCATTTCGTCCAAACAAGATGCCTGTGTTTTCGTATGTGCGTTCCCCCCTCGTCTGTGACCCTCACGTTGAAAACCGCGGTCCTCGTTCCTAGGAAACAGTAGCCGTCTCCTCTTTTTCTACGTCTTCGGTTCGGCTAGTTTTTACCGTTCCTCTCAGTCTTTCCATCCCAGCGTTGGTGATAGTTTCTTACATCCCCAGGCCTCTTCTCTTTTCAGCCTCATTCTCCATTCGGTTAGCCGAAACCTTCTTTTTGAGGAATCCGTGGCCCTCCCTGATCATCGTTTTGATCCGCGATGCGCGTCGTCTCCTCTTTTTTCATTGCGCACCTCCCCCTTGTTTCCCCTGATATCTGTTCCCCCACGCAGCTGTTCGCGGGTATACCTTGTTTTTCTCCAGATAGCTCTTATCTGCGCCGCAGTGCCGGCGCCGTGGGCCCCCCCCGATGTCCTCCTTTTCTTATTCTCCCTTTTTTAATATCCCATCCTTTTTTTGAGAATTATCCGTGACCATTCAGGGACTTTTTTCTCCTCTTTCCTTTTGTCGCAGGTCTCCTTCCTTCCCTGGCATGTGGCGCGAGCGCAGATTCTTCTCCAAAAGGTCGAACATGACCCCCCCCTCCCAGTACCATTCTCTTCACGTCACAAGGTGAAGTTTCAGTTAATAGACTTTTCTGACCGTCCAATAACTGATGACTACCCTATGGGGTACGCCATCACTCCGGTGGGCCCTTATTTGATGATTTAGGTCTTCTACGGAGGAATTCCACAGACTGTAGATTTGGCTCCATTTCTCCCCAACCGAGTGGCCCCGCATTATGGGGGGGTACGTTTCCCCCGGTCCCCATTTCCCAGCACCCCCGCTCTCCGCCAATTTTCGTGGGGCTTGTCAGCTAGCTCAAGCAGGTGTCAAAGCATGTTTGACTATAGCCGGTTCCCCGGTGTCCGGCAACATTCCCCTCCCCCCCAACCCCCGTCCTGTGTTTCCCTCCCCTCTTTAGAACCTCCCTCCTTTTTTCGGGAACGGTTGTCTCTTCGCCTCCCACTTCCTGGCAGCTCCGTTCGTCCATCGCTTTTTTTTTCGTTTTTCCCTCTACTCACCCGTTGAACCCCCCTTTTAATTGGAGCTTCCTTGATAGAGGCTTAGTTGCCCCGGTCGATAGTTTGGTCCGGAAGTGCTCCCTCTCCCCCATAGGAAACGTTCTCTTTTCTTTTTCTTGTTCCTTTCGAGGGTCTTAGTTCCCAGGTGTCTTGGCGTCATTGTTGTGAACATCCCCTATTTTTTGGCTCCTGAGACCCCCCTTTTGCCTTGGCCTTTTTTTATCCTCCTGTACCCTCCAGAGATCTCTGTTTCGTCTTTTCCCTCGGTCGACGACGAACACTGCCCTCTTCTCTCTTCCGGTGATGGTGTCCCTCCCACGTTTCCCGCTGACGGTTCCCCTAGGGTCCTCTTGGTTAGTGTCGATGTGTCGCCCCTCCACTTTTCTGTTACCGACCTTCCTCTCTTTGACAAGTAATGAAGCTTTCTCCCCGGTTTCTTTTGGACATGGGACCCCGCATTTCCCCCACCCCCGCTGGTTCCCCTTTCTTTGGAGAATTCTTCCCTTCTACCCTTCCTTAAATGATGGATGCTTTTTCAACGATACCGACGCGGACGTCCCGCCCCTTCCTCAGCCGTCTACTTTCTCCCCCCGGATGCCACCTACTTTTCCTGGTTCGGAGTTCCTTTTCAGGGTCAAGGGCGTTGTCCGCTGACTTAGTACTCTTGTCCCCTTCCTGGAAGCCCTCGATCCTTTTCCCCTTGAACGAGGTTCCCCTTTTAATACTCTAAGAGGTTCCGTCACTTCTTTTCCGCGATCATCTTTTTCCCCCGACCGCCTTTGCTCCGCTCATGTTCACCCCGTGTCTTCCAGTCACGACCTTCGGCGTCGAACTTTCCCTCTTGGTCATTGAAGAGAGTCGACGCGGACGAAGATTTCGAGCGATGCTCTTGCCTCTTTTCTTCTTCTGCTTCCATTCCCTTCTTTTTCCCCTTTAAAGGACAGAACCTCCTTTTTTTCTTGATAAGTAGAACCTGAGTTCAAGTACTCTTGTCCCCTCCCCCGGGTTTTCTTACACTGGCTCGTCCACGGACCCCTGCCCCGTTTGTTTTTTTTTTTGTCTATTCCTCAAGTTGGGGGACTTCGATCCGTCCCTCACGCATATCGATCATCGCTTTAGGTTCGACCGTCTTTCCTTCAAGGACGTCTGGTTTGAGGTGCACCAAACTTGAATAGACTACCACCGATAACTCCTCATCCTCGCCCTACGAACTACGTCTCTTGAGAGGTAGATCTTCCCCCTCAGCACAGTAGAACCATTTCAATTATTCTTTCCTGGACACTTTGGTGTTTAACCTTTCCAGTCTTGTTTCCTGCGGGGATTTTCCTCTTTTTCTCCTGATCGAGATCGTGCACGATGTTCTTCCCACTCAGAGGTCCGGCCGCCCTTCTACATAGTGCTTGCACATTGATAAGAGTAGTCTTTTCCCCTTTCAATGAGCTGGCCTCCTCTTTTAAAAAAGCACTTCACTCCTCTCCTAGGCCCGCCCCCCAGTCGACACGGACAGGCCCCCAATCGTTGTTTTCCCCCCTTCTCCTCCTCCGATTCTCACTTCTTGAGACGGCGCCTTTAGTCGTTAAAATCGTTTATACCCTTCCTTTTTTCTACATAAGTGAGGTGTACCCCAGATATAGTTAAACCACAAGGCCCCTTCCACTTGAGAGGGAACCTGTACACCTTCCTTCTTTGTTTTTCGGCTCCCCCCCGGTAGCTTTGGGTCATTTTCTTACATTTCACGGCACCCCCGCTTTCTCCCTTCCACCTTGCAAATCCCCTTTTTTCAATGGTCTCTTATCACCAGGTTTATATGTCAAGTTTCCCAGAACTAATTAGTGTTGGACGTGTTTCGTCCCTTTCCCCCCCTACAACCCACGCCTCTTCCTTTCTTTCCCCGACAGAATCTCTCCCGTCGAGGAACCCCTTTTTTTTTTCAAACTTCCCCCGAGCGCGATCCTTTCCCCCCCGCGCAAAAAGGAGTGCACTTGGTAAACACTCATTCGACCCCCCCGACAGTCCTCAGGCCCCCCATCCTTTCCCCTCCTTTTTCAGTGGAATCCCCTCACCCATTGGGGGGATTTTCAAGTGTCCTATTTCTCCTAGCAGCCCTTTCCTGGAACTCCGTCTATTTTCCCCCCCTTTCCTCCCCCAAATTCCCCTCCCTATATCTACAGATGATAGTTCCACCGTCCACTGGGTCCTCCCTTTCGGTATTTCACCCGCCCACCATGTTTAGACCGAACGACCGATGCCAGCAGTGTCTTCAGATCCCTTAACGTTCCCTCCCTTCCCCCCTATTCTTTGTAGGCCCACCCCCTTCCTTTTTTCCGAGGCATGTCGGTCGTGCCGGACCCACCGTGAATTTTTTCCCCCAAGTTACAGATACCACGCTTTCTTCCCGACTTCCGGATCCCCCCCCCTCCTTTTTTTTTGGGCGGCGACGGTTTTGACCGTTTGCTTTCCTTTTTTCTCCCCAGTGGGACCTCCCCCTCTCCGGTCCCTTCCCTTCACCCTCTCAGTTGGATGCCCCCCCCCCCCCCCCCCCCCCCCCCCCCCCCCCCCCCACTAACCTAAAAGGAAGCTCCTTTCCCTGAAATGTACACACCCCCCCCCCCCCCCCCCACTCACCCCTGCATCTGATCATCGTGATTCCTAGTTTTCGACGCGGCCCATTCAAGTGCGCCCGGACCCCCCATGTCCTTCCTTCTGTATTGAGACTTAGTTCGTTCAGGTTTTCTTTTTGTAGTCAGATCTGCGCCCCTTCAAGCTTGCAGGTCGCGGAGGGTGCCCTGCATTGCCCGGTCTCATCATCCTCGTTTTGTTTTTCTTTCTTTCGATCCGACCCTTTCCCTATAGCCACGGGCGCCTTTAGAAGGCATTGAGTTCGCGTTTTTCAGCCCAGGATCATTCACTACTTCGCTACCTCTGCGACATTTTCGCACCCCGGAACAGGTGAAGGGTGTCGCCTTCTTTTTTCTAAGCTGGCTCTTATCACTTTCTAAGAGGGACGGTGCACGGCGGTTCTCCAAAACTTTTTTGTGGCCCTTATCTCTTTCTCTTTCTCAGAGGCCTCATGCCTTAGCTTCTCTTTTCTACATGCCACGCGCTGGAGGTTTCCCTATGGTCGCCCGGATTACGGTACCAAACCTTCCTTCTCAAGGATTTTGATTTCCGCCTCTCCGTTTTTTCGCCACGGGCCAACGCTTTCAGAAAGCTTCGTTTTTTTTTTTTTTTTTTTTGTGGTGTTTTTTTTTTTGTTTTTTGGCGGTCTCCCCTACCTTTCTCACCCATCCCTTGTGGTTCCCCTTTTGAGACTCAGTTCCCGCTTTTTTCCAAGGGGTATGTCGGCTCTTTGTTAAGACCCTTATTTAAGATCGGGAGTTGGATAGTGTTTTCTTTACGACCTCGGTGCACATTGACGGTTTTTTCCTTACGTTTTTCGATGAGGGGCTTAGTGTTGCACTTTGAGATATTGTCCCGCCGGTTTCTCTCCCGGACGCTGTATCTCCTTTCTTTTCCTGAAAGATTTCTTATTTTTCATTCGTGCCGCCTTTTCTGACCAATGCCATTTCGGTGTCTCTCTGGTCTCTATTCCCAAAGCCTCTCTCCGTTTCCTTTTTTTATCCCTGGTTCCCAGCTAGAGGCGTCCCTCGCTACAGAGCTCGGCCTGTGGGCTTTAGTTTTGTCCGCTTGACTCCTCCCTCCCCCCTATTCGCCTCCTGACGGGCTGTGCTTTTTGGTTTCCTAGCAGGTTTTTTATCCTCTTGATCTGGTGTCGGGTATTTCTCCGCCTGAAGAAAACGTGTTTACGGCTGCATTCCTTTCTCCCCCCCATCCACCTTTTACTCAGTCCCCCAGCGTCCTTTCCATACGTTTCCATCACCAAATATGTTAATTCCCCTTGTGGCAGATCGTCAATTTTCCTCTGATTTAATCTACTTTTTCCCTTTGAAAAGCGTAACTACGTCGGACTTCCTCCAGGTAAGACTCCCGACTCGTTTCTACAGCCGTCTTTTCCCAAACGTTTCCTTGTTGTTTCGTCTTGATTTGTGACTTTTGGGAGCAGGTCTCATTTTTTTTTTAAAATTCGCTTCGGGTCTTTTTCCCCCAGTACAGATGTCTTTGCCGTGACGGGGCTAACGCGTACTACGACACCACCTCCGGAACGTCTCCTCTTTCGCCGCTTGACCACCCTCCCGCTGAACTCAGCCTCTTCTTTCTTTCCCCAAGGCGTCCTATTCTTATTTCTTTTCAGAAATGAACGGTGACGCCGGTGTGCTTTATCAGATACCTCCTATGACGACGTTACTATGCGCTTTTCTTTCTTCCCTACCTTTGAGGAGAGATCTCCCCCCATTTTGTTGAGTCACCTTTCCTGTAAACCGGTTCTTTCTCCATCGAAACGCAGCCTCACTGCTACTTCGGGTATTAAATGTG
>Ga0179593_1440563_pt1 | contig 13414 bp, 19 predicted proteins | sample CZODoug2_1_08_16_FD_185931 | JGI IMG/M metagenome (GOLD analysis project Ga0179593, IMG submission 185931) | Vadose zone soil fungal communities from Angelo Coast Range Reserve, California, USA - CZODoug2_1_08_16fungal (PacBio error correction) | ecosystem: Environmental > Terrestrial > Soil >... | reverse complement strand
GCCCTTCCCCCCGCATCCCAATCATGGCAGATTGACTCTTTAGAGAGGCAAAGCCTCCCCCTTAGGTTCACGCCCCCCCCTCGCGTTAAGAGGCGGCCATATCCTTTGTCAGGGCAGTATTTATCCTGTTTCGCCGTGACTTTCTTGCCCGTCCTTGCCCTCCTGCTCCCCCTGAGTTCTCGCTTCTCTGCTTCGTTTCCCCGTCGTCACATTGCGCCCTGGGCCTGCTTCTTTGTTTCACAATTCCACGACCAACTCCACGCCCAGCGTTGCGTTTCCTCGCAAACTCCCCCTCCTGACCTCAAGAATGGATGTTTTTTTCCCTTACTCGTTTTCGTTCCATGGCAACAAAAACCCGGCCCTCTTTCCCATCCACACTCACCTTATTCCCGTTTGCTGGGTTGCCCTTTTACTCCTCCCTTCCAAGTTTCCTAACAGTTTACGATTTTTTTTTTCCCCTTTCTCCTGGCTGGCCTTACCCGAAAACCAATCCCGCTCCTCTCCCCTGGCCCTCATCATCGCCCCCCCAAGCATCCTTTCTACTTACCCGAAACTCGCAGTGTTTTTGAGTTTTCGATTCACTCTCTTGTTACGCCTATGCGTCTTCATGCTCCTCGGTCCATGAATGTTTGACTCTTCCCAACCCAAGATCTCTAATTCCACGCGAACTTACCAATCGGCCTGCACCCCCCTACCTCCGGACATCCCTGGAAAACAGCAATATTTCATGTCTTTTTTTTCCCATTACGGTTTGTGAAAGTACCCGGGAAGGTGTTTGACCTACCTTCTCAACCATAAGGACTTTTTCCCATTGAATCCCCCCTGAGATGCACCTGCCCCACCCTTCCCTCCATCTTCAGTCTTGGTTTCCCCTGACCTCCCCTTATGCACCCCCCCTTTGGCATTTTTCGGTTTGAAGTTTTTCTCTCTTTTTTTTCCCCCCCTTCCCAAGGTTTGTCGACATCCCACAAGAGGCTTATGATTGTTAACGGGTTATTTTTCTCCCCCGCCCGTCCAGTTTTAGTCTCCCCCTTTAGACCCGGATGGTAAGACCCATCGGGCAGAAGTGAGAAAGTCTGACGTAAAACCCTCCGGAATGGTTTTATTTTTCCTGTCAAGAAATTTCAGTTCCGCCATATGCTCGCGCCACCTTCCTGATGAACGAGGTAACCCCCCAAGGATAGTTTTATTCATCCCCTCAAGTCGCTGGGAGGAGGCACCCATGGCCACTGTCCTTGCAGCCTGGCCGTAACGGCCTCTTTCTTGTTGCCCCCTCCTTACCCTGGCCCGGAAAATTTCGACAATGCCCCTTTCTCTGACGTATGCTTTTTCCCATTGACATTCATCACCTTACATGACCCCCGCGCAACTCATCCCTAACAAACAAAAACTGTTTTGAGCCTTTTTAGGTTCCCCCGCGGGTTTTGAATTTTGGCCAATTCCCTTTCTTGTGCTTCTCTTAAAACCGCCACCACTTTTCAAAAAGAACCTTGATTGCCCCTTAACCACCGCTTCCCTGCTTCCCCCCACCAGGTTTTTTTTTCCGAGCAGTCTTCTCGGCCTTTTTATAGAACAGGAGATTTTTTTGCCACCCAACGATTTTCCGACATGGCCCTCGCACCTTCTCCTGCTCCCGCCGCGTCCCCTGAGGAGGCCCTAATGTCGGGGAGTAGTCTTTTTTCGCGCGCCATCTATCCCCCGCCTACACCCCCCTCGTTTCTTTCTCTCCCGCCATCTCTTTCAAGCCTACATTGCGACGCCGAAGCGCAGTTGCTAAAGCTCTTCCTCCTGGCCCCTTGGCGCCTTTTCAAGTTAGGGCGCTCCCGCTTTAGCGCTCATCCCCTGCAGGTCCCTTCTTTTTAACGTCCGACGCGTCCGCAGGTTGACCACAATTCCAAAAGTTTAACTTGCACGCCTTTTCGCAACGACCTCTAGCCTCACACAATTCTCATAATGCTCCGAGGCCCTTCCTTGCCAGACGCCCCCCGATCGCTGGACCCTCCTTTCACTGCTTTATTTTTTGAAGAGCCCCCCCCGACTTTCTCGTGTGGCTCTGAAGGCTCTGGCCAATTGCCAATTCCCCTCCCCATGAGGCGGAGCACTCGAATCCGTCTCTCTGGAACCGAACAATATAATTGGACCTCTGCCCCAGTCCCCGGTTTCCCTCAGTTCGGAAACGCCATCTCTTTCCCTCCTCCTTTTGTGTTTCTCGACTCTTCCAGAACACGCGCGTTCGACCCCCCTTTGCCGTACTTGCCGAGTTCTCCTAGGCTTTTTGCCGCTGCAAGAGAGCCTTCCGGATTTTCTCTTTTGGTCACTATTTTTTTTTTGCGTTGAGCGGCCCTGCCTGGGCGCATCCCTCTTTGACACTTTGCCGTCGTATTTTACAAAACCTTAGCGGTAGTTGATCGACTCAGTCAGCGATTTTTTGCCATTTTTTTTTTCCCCCGGTAACAGGCTTTGTTGCACCCTGCGGTTCCTCCCCGGCGGTATTCCTTCCCTTTCACCCCTGACGTGACCCTCTTCCTTCTTTTCCAAGAGATTAGGGACTGTTTATTTTGAGCGCTGCCTCCCGGGTTTCCCTCTTCCTTTTAGAAGATAAGCGTAGGGCGCAACCTTCTTTTCCCGGCTGCCGGTTGCGTTTGCGTCTTTATTCAGCTTTCGGCGTCGATAGGGCGCGCCTCTGTGGGTTGCGGCTGGGCGCCCTAACGTGCGCGGGCGCATCCGCAGAGCGTCTAAATTTCTCCGGCTACCCCTATTTTTCTATGTGGCGGTTTTCTGATGGCGACCCTTTTGTTGCCAACTTCTGGGCACCCTCTCTTGGCAGTCTGAATTTTCTTCTCTACCTGGTGGGGTCTAGGTTTTTAGCTGGTGCCCGGAGCCTACCTAGGGTGTGAGTTGTAGTGAGGAGTTCCTACGAACAAGAAGTTTTTCCTTCAGGACGCCTTTCCGAGTTTTTTTTTTTTGTCCAGGCCCACCCGTTTTTTATGATGCGTTCCTCGGTTTTTTCGGTACCCCTGGGAGATTTTGAGTTCTCCAGGAGGCTACTTTTCTGTTTTTGGGTTACGCGCAACGGACGTTTCGTGAACCCCCCCCCCCCCCCGTCTCTTTTTTGCACAAATTTTTTTCAATTCTTCTTTCGTTAACTGCTGCAAGGCGGGCCAATTTTTGTGCCCACTCTACTCGGCCGGCCCCGGGCCTGACGATTGATCATGAAACCACATCGTAGATCCTTGCGGCTGGGGCGGCTTTCTGGTAGGGAATGACTTCAAAACCTCCTCCATTTTGGGTTGTTACTTCGTCCTGAGCGTTCACCTCTTTGTTTTCTCCCCATCGTGTAGTCAAGGTGTTTCGCCGAGAAGGTCCTGAAGTTCTTCTTGACATGATCCCGTATAACACATAAGAATCTTTCTTTCCTGAGCGTTAGGTGTGCCCTCAAGGAGTAAGCACTTCTTTCTCAAATTCCCTTCCCCAATGGGTGGAGAGTTGTCTTCCCTTTTGTAAGGTAGTTTCCTTTGGCGTTGGAGGGTGTGGGCACGCCCTCCCCTTCCCCTCTTGGTCTGGATAGAATTTAGTCTTCCCTTTCCCTTTCCTTTACCCCCCTGATTCTCGCCTGCATGTGAAGATTAGGAAAGTCTTGTTTCGTTTTCCTTTCTGTTTCAGGACCGTCTTGTGGTATTTCCGCAGGACTAAGATTTTTTCGTCTACACTTGGGTTTTTCTCTTACCGAGGAAGGCTTCTCCTTGAGGCGTTTGAATATTCATTTCGTACAAGGACTCGTGCTTTCTAGGATTGTCAAGCGGATCTTTTGCTTGGTTTTTTCGTTCCCCCCGGCGAAGTTCAAGATTTTTTTGAGGAGGAGTCCCCAATCATTCTGAAGTTGTCCGCATAGGGTCCTTTAGTATTTTTTCAAATTTTCTTTTAACTCATCCCGACGGTTTTAGCCTCTACCTCCATAAAGGGTGCTTGACCTTGAGAGGAGGCATGCCTCACAGCCCGAAGTAAAGGCGTCCCCACCACTTTCGTTCCTTTTGGAGGGTTGTGTAGCTTTTTTTTCTTTTACAGTGCACCTTGACCTACCTTTGATTATTTTGGAGTTCTGTCCAGTCGTGCGCGAGGTCTCCCTTCCTTCTCATTGCTAATTTGTCCCCATTTCTCTTTTCCCACGAAACCCCCGGTTTCTAACTTCGAGGCTCTCTGTGGACGGAGGTGCTTTTTCATTTCGTCATAGGCGGACGGTCTCTTTTCTCTATACTCCACCTCCGCGCTTCTTGTAACTAATTTTCTCTTCTTTTTTTCCGGGCAGCTTCCTTCTCAAGCGTCCATTTCGAACCTTTGAGCGACTGTCGGGGCTATTCTCTTCTTCTCCCGTTTGTTGTTGTATTCGAGATCGATCCTCCCCCCCTGTTACTACATCATGTTTTCGACTGACATTCTTGAGCTTCGCGAAAAGAGACCTTTAGGAAGCCCGCAATTCCGTGTTAATCTCCGTTTTTGTGTTCCTCCTCCCGCGCTGCTGCAGCCCGGGCCGTCCCCTACCCCTCGGATTCCCCCCCCAGAGATTCCTCTCTTTTGACTTCCCCTGTTTTAGTCAAATTTTTTGAACTAGCCTCATTGGGTCAAATTCCCCTCCCGCTCGCCCAGAGATCCCCCTTACCGGACAGCGTCTATGCGGGCCCGCCAACTCTCTCCCACCCTAAGAAAATCAAAGTCTCCACTTTCCTAGTGGTTGGACTACGATTCGCTTTTTTTTCCGGGTCAAAGCCAACCCAAAACTTGCCTTTTGATGTGCTTTTTTTTTGGCCAGGTCCCGCCACCCTTTGACGCAATTTTTCTAAAAACCTTGGTAAGCCCCTATCGCGTCTTTTGCGGGAAGTCGAACCAAACCCCGAGGATTTCCCGCCTCCCAGCCATAAAGAGCCCCTCTCCCCTAGCATATCTCGCATCAGTCACTCCCCTCGATCCCCTGAGCAAGAGGGGTCCCCCTGGACCTCACGATTGAGAATCTCCTCTACTGCCCCCCTTTTCCCTGGGTTAATTATGCCCGCACCTCCTTTAGACACTCCTTGAATAATCGCGTCTGACAGCCAATTCCGGTCCATGTCACCCCCTACCGCAGGCACATCCAGGCCCACCTTTTCCACTTTTGACCTACTAATGAGTTCTTGCTCAAGCATTTTTGTACCCCTGAAGTGGCATCTCCATTCGACGTCCTGTTAAAGCGTTTTTCTGGACTTCGTTTTCAGTTGGTCGATCCCATGAAACCCATGGACATCGGCAGTGCAGTCATGCTCCACCCTCCCAGGATCGCCACCCCCTTTTTGGAACCTACCCTGTGGATTTCCATTTTTTTCCCCCCCCTAACAGGCAATACCCCAATCTTAGTGATTGTTGTTTTTGGGCAGCCCGTCGCGACCTTCTATGCGAACACCTTTTTTACATTATTGGAAAGACACCCACACTCCTTTCCAGTTCTGACTTCCCTAAGCCAAAAATCCCAGTTTAAGTTTTTAGTCAAACACTCCTCCCCTCTAGGCCTTTCCCTTGTCCAACCTTCAGCCTTTTGCGGGATGTTCTTTTAATCGCGGCTCTTCGGACATGTTTCCTCCCTAAGGTGAGAGGGACCGTCCCCACATTGGCCAGCGAGATACTTTCCACGGACTGGCGCAGACTGTTTTCTTTTAACTCAGCACGGTTCCACGGTGACACCTTCGTTTTTCGCGAACTGTGATAAATCTAGCATTTCGCCTATGAAAACTCTTCCACAATTTACGACCAACTTTCCCCCACAACCATCAAATACCCACCCCCTGGTTTCCCGGCGAGGAAGTCATTGAGTCACCATTGGCTGCTACTTGTTTCTGATTCAACTCCTCCTCTAACCTCGTTTCCCTCATGGACCAATGATGTTCTCTTCCCATCATGCACCCAACCTCTGGCGATTGTCTGCTGTACAAGAGTTCTTTTGTTTTGGACCCCCAACCCTTGATTCGCATGGTCCTCCGTCAACCTCCCCCATGTGGTAGGCAATTTCTTAGGAATACCTTGCGACTTTTTTTCTCTTCCTGAGTGGAATCTCCCCTACCCCCTTCCCCTCGTCGACGCCCCTACTGCTCCCCGTAAGCTAATGGCGTCTTCTCTCTAAAGAAGCCGTTCTCCAAGACTCGAGGCTTCCGCTTCCGCCTCTCCCTTCCCCCTGCTGCGCTCCGTCCCCTTGCCGGCCGAAGCCGCTTGAACTTAAGGAAGAGGGTCCTCATTTTTTTTCCCCCCGGTCCCTTCCGCATCTCAGCCCTTTTTCCCTCACACCTCTTTCCTTGCCTCCCAGATAAAAGTGCTACTCTTCAGAAGTTTTTTTGAACCCCCCCCCCCTTTTTCTGGAAAAGAAAAGGCTTCTGAACAGGTTTTATGACCTCCAAGCCCCTGATGAACTTTCCTTTTCCCCGCTCTCTTGACTGAGCACCCTTCCCAAAAGGGCCCAATTTTTCCTTTTTTTTGAACCCCCAAGATCTCTTGTCGCTCTGCCAATCCTCCCTCTAGGGACCCTCGGCGTTCCGGGCCTGGAAGTCCCCTTGAGGAATTTCTCTTGGTTCATACTCTGCTTCCTAATCCCCCTCCGTTTTTTTTTTTTTTTAGATTCTGCATACCACGCGCGTCCGAAATCTCAAGCTCTCTGATCAGTTATTCTTTTCGAGATTGAGCGGCGGATCTTTCTTTTTTCCCGCGGGTTTTGCTTATTCTTTTTTTCTTTAAGCTAGTATCTTTTGAGAGGCCCTGTAATTTCCCCCCTTTCTCCTTCCCGATCCAACTCGTTGAATTTTCCCTTCTATATGTCGAGGTCAGGCACACTGTCAGGCTCTCTTCTCCCGATTTCCTGAAGGATCTTTTCGCTCCCTTCCCCTCGAGCCCGGTTATTCTACGTAGGTCACAATTAACCGTGTTCTGTTGACCCAATAACTTCGTTCTGGCGAAACCTATTCTGAATTTGCCCTCATGAGGGACAGCGTAAGTTTTTCATTCATTTGGTGACCTATTCTTTGAAGAGGGTTGAGCGCCTGGCACTCCCATTTGAAAAAGTCTGGGCCCAAAAGTTATGTGTATCAGTCCTGGAGTGAGTAGCCGCCCACTTATAGGAGCCCGATAGTCTTTGTCAGTCCTATTAGCTCACTCCTAGGTCGTTGGTATTCTTTTTAGTTTGCCCTCTTTTTTCCTCCTAGCAGGGTAATGTCTTCTTTTACCCTCAGGTGCCAAGAGATATGTCTTGCGGGTGGCCCTTTTCAATGGTTGGTCTTGGCGTTTCACCCATAATGGGACAGACTTTTAAGACCTCGCATACCCCCGGAGCCCTCCCCTATCAGTTTTGGCTTTTCTGACTTGCAAGATTAGCGATCATTTGTTAAGGTAGCCTCTCTTTTTTTGATTGTTTAGTAGGCGGTGCCCCCCCCCCCCCTCACAATGACCTGCGTTTACTGTTCAGGCCAGATGTCCTGATCGGCACGCGGCCAACCCCCTTTTTGTGAATTTCTGAGGCCTTTGTTGTTCTGTATGTTTGGGCGATCCGGGTTCTCTCGGACTCGAGAGTCCGGGGATCGCGCACGGACGGTTTTGAACCGGCCCGCCCTTCTGTCTTGCACCATTTTAAATATGAATGTAATTTAACACTTCTTCATTTTCATGGCTGATTTTTCCCAGCGTCTCTCGTAAAGGGCCCCACTAAGCCCCCCCCCCCCAGCCAACAAGAGCCGAGGCCCCAACAAACACATTAAATTTTCGTATAGGTATTCGGCGTCTATTTTTATCCGAGGACATCTCGGATCGTAACCCTCACATACTTAAGCCAACACGCTTTTTTTTCACGGACTACACCTCGTACGCGCAAGACTAGATCCTCCCAATCACACCCATCCCACAAACAATAAAAAGACCCACAACACCTCTGCCCCAATCACCTCGTTCTCTGACCTGCCCTCCCTCTCACCATTTACTCTGCCGCATTCCCTTCTTTTTACTTACTCTAGCTTTCTCCATCCCTCCCCTGCCTCTCTTCCCCCCCCCCTCTTCCCTTTTCCCCACACGCCTACTCCCCCCTCCTCCTCTTCTCTCTCGCTCCCTTTCACCTGTTTTTTCCCTCTTTCGTCCCCCTGCCTCCACCCCCATCCCCTCCTCCCTCATTTCTATGCTTCCCCCCCTTCTTCCTCCCCCTCCCCCCCCCTCCTTCCCCCCCCCCATTCACTTTTACTCACTGCTTTCCCCTCCTCCTTCTTGTTCCATCTCCATCCCCGATAGCCCACTTCCCCTTATTCATTCATCGCTCGTCTCGACCCCCCCCCCGTCTCTTACTATCCCCTCCCCTCTTCTCGTCGTCTTGCTTGACCTCCTTCCCGACTTATTCCCATCCCCCCGGTTCCATTCGCTCCCCCCTTACCCCTATCCTCTCCCTCTACGCACGCTCTCTCTGCCTTTTTCCCCCTCCCTACAACTAACCCCCTACTCCTCCCAATCTCGCCCTTCACCTCCGCCCCTACTCCTTTCCCCCCCCCCTTCTCCTTCAACTCCGTCCTCCCCTTTCTAATCCCTCCCTTCCCCATCCCCACCCCTTTATATCTACTTCTCTATCCTCACCCTCCTTCTCTCCCTTCTCCCTCAACACCTCTTTCCTCATCCCTCCCCCCTACCCTATTCATCCTTCTCCATTATCTTACCTACTTCCTCGTTAGTCTCCCCCCTCTCTATCTTTTTCCCTCCCCCCCCCCTCTGCTCCACTTCGCAACCCCTTGCCCGTACCCCCCGCCCCCTCTCATCTCCTCATCCCCTTTCCCTATCCCCTCTCTCTTCCTTTATCTCTCCTGTCCCCCCCTCCGTCTTTCGCCTTTCCCTTACCCCTCTCACTACCATCTCTTGTTACCCTTCTTATCTGCTCACTGTTCTCCTTTTTCTCCACCGTTTAATCCCCAGTTCCCCATCCTTTTCTAACCCTCTTTCCTCAACTGCATCCGCGCCCTTTTTACTTTTCCTCCCCATCCCCCCGCCCTTTCCGACCACCCACTGCTATACCCCACCTCCCCTCTTCCACTCGCGATGCATCTCCTTCTCCATCCTCTCCCACCCCTACCCCCTTTCTCGTTCCCTATCATTGGCTATTCCCTCCGTGAGTTTACTTTCAAATCCGCACTTCCCCCTCCCTCTTTCCTCCCACTCCAACGCCCCCTATATGCCGCTTTCATACCCTACCCTCAACTCCTCACCTACCCCTTGCTATCCCCTCTCCCTCTTCCCCCACACCTATTTTCCCTTTTTCCTGACACCATCCCACTCTCCCTCCTCCCTTCTCCTACTCTTCACTCCCCCTTCCTTCCTCTTCCCCCCTCCCTTACACCGCACTACGGACCGTCCCACCTTCTTATTCACTTTTTCCCACTCTTTCACCCCTCCCTTTCTTCACTCCTCTCTCCGTTGTTCTCCTCCCTCTTCATTCCGCTCCTGCTACTCCTACCTCATCCCCGTTTCTTACTCCGCCGCTTCATGTAGCTTTTCCCTCCCTTCTCTACTCCCTCCCTTTCCCATCTTACCTTCCTCCAATCCTTAATTCCCTCTCCACTTACTTCATTACTTCTCCTCCCCTACCCCTCTCCCCCTTTTTTTTTTGTATGTGCCCCTATATCCCCGCTCCTCCCAGGTTCCCTCCAAATCCTTAATCCCACTTAATTTTTCCACCTTTCCCTTCTCCCTTCCTCTTACCTTCTTTTCCCCCCTGCCCCCCCTCTCTTTCCCTAGCTTTCCTTTCTCTGCTCATTCCCTCTTTCTCCTTCCCGCTCGCCGGTCTACCGCTTACCTCTACCCGGTAACCCTCTCTGCCTCTTCCCCACCCCACCCTTTGCCTCCTCACGACTCTGTTTTACTTCCGCATCGTTATATTCCTCCCGCCCTACCTCTTCAATCCCCTCCACCCTCATTCCCCGTACTCTCTTCCCTGCCACCCTCCTCCCATCCCACCCACCTCGTCACTCCTTAGGAACGTCCCTCATTTCCACTCTCTTCCTCATTCCCACCGCCACATCCCCTCCCTTTTCACGCTCCCTCTTATCTTTCCCTCAACCTTATCTTTCGTGTTAACAGCTTCCTCCATCCCCTGACCCTTTCCCCCCACTCTTTCCTCACCGCACCCCTCCAACGTGCCCTTCCCATCAACTCTATCTCCCCCTTCCTCCCCCCCTCCCTCCTTTCTCCCCCCTCTATCCCCCTCCTCCTTCTTTCTCTTTCACTCCTCCTCCCCCTGAATCCCTCGTCCTCTCATTTTTTCTTTAATTTTCTCTTCCCCATCTCTACTCCGCTCCCCATTACCTTCTCCCTTCTTCACACCCCCACTCACTCACCCCATCCATATCCTACCCCCCGTCCTCCCCCCTCCCCCCATTCTCTGATCTTTCCCCTTACTCTTCTTCATCCACCCCCTACACCTGTTTATCTTTTTCTATCCCCTTCTTTAGCACCACCCGTCGTCTTCTCCTCTTACCTCCCCCTCCTTCCAACCCAGCCCATTGCTCCCTTCCCCTGCCTCCTTACCTCTCCTTCCATCCCACCACCCATCCCCTCTTCCCCGCCCTTCCTCCTCGTCATACACTCTCACAGCCCCTTTAACCTCTATGCTTCCTACCTTCATAGCTTCCTCCTGCTCCTTCTCGCCTTGCCCTCCTTTCCTCCTTCTTCCACCTACGTTCATAATCTCCATGCCCTCCTATTTACTTCCATTCCCTATCCTCCCCTAGTTTCTCTCCCCCTTCTCACTTTTCCCTTTCGACCTATTCCTTCTTCCTCCCTGCTTTCTCCCCCATACTCCATTCAACTCCCCTTTGCCTTCTCCTCTGATCTTCGCTTCCCCCTCCTCCTCCACCTTCCCCTTTTTCTTTCCTGCCATACTACGCCCTCCCACACACACTCAAACCTCCTACCCATATCCTCTTCTCCGTTATTTCTTTACTTCCCCTCCCCACACCTCCTCACTTTTTATCCACTTCCCTTTTTTTCTATACTCCTAAGCCTTCTCCCTGCCACCCCCTCTCTCCGTACTATCCCCTCCCCTTTCCCACTTCCCTCCCTCTCCCCCCCCCACCACTCCCGCTTTCTTACCCCCATCCCCTACTCTCCCGACTTCTCCCCCTCACAACTCCCCCTTTTCTCTCTCTTTCCTTCCTCTGCGTACTGACCGTCTCTACTCTTTCTTCTTCTAGTTTCCTATCTCCCTCCCTTTCCTCTTCTTACCTGATGCATTCTCTTTTGGGGAGTAAAATCCCTGTCGAAAATGGTTTTCTCTCAGCAGTTTGACTCTTGTTTGCGATAACTTCTCCCCCGGATACCACTCATACCAGAGTTTCTGAGGGATAACATTAGTGTTCTTTTAGGCACGATGTATCCATTCCATGCCCAATTTCGGTTGGAGCCTTCTATGTTAAGGTGGAAAGGGCACGATTCCGAGTCTTGAGTAAAGGTCTTTTTTGGTCCCTTCCAATATCCTGACGAGGACTTCACTACATATTCTTTCGAGTTACCTATACAGATGCTTTTTCCCCTTTTCCTTTTCCTTCCCCCCCCTCCCCAGTTCGGCGAGCGTATGCTCATGTGCATTTAGGATATCGCTTCGTGGTCTGCTTGTCGGCGGTCTGTGTTTCATGGTACCTGCTTTGGCTTCCTTTCGCCTCAGGCTCAATGCGAGCGGTAACGAGTCCTTGTTTTCCAGGGAGGGGCGGGAGACGGACCGAGGAGATTGTAACTCTTTCGGAGGTCCTCCTCCCATCGGTCTCCCCTTTTCTCGGCACTCCATGCTTTGGGCGTTCTTCTCCCTGTCTAGTGAAGTGATGATCTGATGAACTAATTATAGACTTTTTTGTCTCTTCTTCCTCTCAAGCACCTGAAAAATTTGGTACGTGCCTTATTCGTCAAGATTTTCTTTTAAAAGGTAGTAATTCCCTCCCCGCCGGCGCGCCAGCTCATTCAAGGAACAGTCTATACGTCGATGCGAGGAGTTTGTTATTGCCTAAGTCCCTTAAGTAATTCTCCCCAACCCCTACTGGGTTCCGGTTGGGAGGGTTCCTTTGTAGCGGTTGCTGGAGTTCCGCCCCACTCTTGCTTATTTGAGGGCTCGGGTTATTTGTTACCCCCCAAGTCTTCTCTTTCAATATGGCTACAGGCCTTTCCCTGATAAGTCATCCCATTGGTCCTTGGAACGCCCAATTCTGAACCATGGTGAATATGTTTCCTGGATGTGGATGTCTTCCTTAACTTCCCTTTTATAGTTCCTGACGCTACCGTCGCTTCGATCTGTCCCCTCCTCCTGGAGATGTTCTGACGGAGATCTTTAGAGACAGGCTTTCTTTTTCGAGTCAATATTAAAATTTCTTTCCCTTCTAACCCTCTTTTCTTCCATGGTGGCGAGCCTGGCAATCTTTTTTTATCTTTTATCCTCCTTTTTTTTTTTTATGAGAGATTCCAGATCCACCCCCCCGTTTTCCTATCACATTGGTTCTCCATACATTTTCCCCTCTTTTTCTCCTATGAGCTAATGAGAATGCCTTACTCGATTCCACTCGCCTAGAGGCGGACCCCATCATCCGCTGCGTCTCTCTAGAAATGAGCAGGTTAGAGTCCGCCTCTATCCCTTCCCTCCAAACCCTCCTCGAGTCCCCACTAGTCAACTCCTCGCCCCCTTGCGACTCCCTTGTTCTGTTCCCAATGGCTGCAATTATCTTCCGCTGATCACCTTGTCCTACCTCCCCTTGGTTGGTCCACATCCATCCGTCTCCCTTCTCAACCACTTGAAACTTGCCTGTCGGCCTCCAGAACAACTCAACCCCTCCTCAACCTCCCCCTTACCCCTAGGATTTTTTTCTCTTTACTTCGGTCTTTTCGGCATTTTTAACCCCACCCCCCCCTCTCTAACACACATTGTTTTGATGCTGGTTCCCATCATTGGATTTTCCCTTCTTTTACTCTGATCTTTGCAAAAGAACGCCTCACGTGCCGCCATTCTTTTCAGTTTACCTTTTACTGTTTACTACCTCCATGTAAACCCCCCGCGAGAATGAACCTGGCCTCCTCTCCCCCCACAGGAAATCCAGTTCTTAGAGGCCTTAGAATCACGAGTCCCGCCCCTCATGTATTTTTCTCTGACATACAAGACACTCCTTTTGGTCGTCTACTCGGTATTAAGCTCCTTCCCTCGCTCAGACCCCCTGTCCTTTTTTGGAATGTCGCAAAGTCCCTCTTACAGTGCGAAGTTTCGACTAAATTCCTCCCAAAATCTCCCGGTACCTCCCCTAGCTCCCCGTCGCCCCTATACTATCGTTCCAACCAGCACTTCCTTCCCTTTCTTTTCTCCCGAACTGTGTTTTCTTTTTGATGGACAGTCCCCTTAGCCTTTTTC
>Ga0179593_1361692_pt1 | contig 13414 bp, 10 predicted proteins | sample CZODoug2_1_08_16_FD_185931 | JGI IMG/M metagenome (GOLD analysis project Ga0179593, IMG submission 185931) | Vadose zone soil fungal communities from Angelo Coast Range Reserve, California, USA - CZODoug2_1_08_16fungal (PacBio error correction) | ecosystem: Environmental > Terrestrial > Soil >... | reverse complement strand
CTACAAAAACCGGCGACATTTTGGAGCGCCGAGGACGAGCTTTTGCGGTTTCTCGAGGATTTCGGAGGCGTTCTTTACGTCGGCCTTGTTAGCTGCCCAACGCCGCGGGGCTTTTTATCATTGTGGCAGTATCCCGATTCGAGCTCCTCTTACTTCTGCCGTCCCGTCGCGGTCTTTGCCCGTCAACTTTTGGACACGGCCCGTTTTTTGCCGCTCCTCTTGTAGTGTTTTGGTTGCACGCCGAGAAGACCACGCTGCCCCATTTTCCCTTCCCCAACACTAGTAGTACAACTGATGTATTCCGAGTCGGTCTGAGCCCCTCTGGTCCCCGAGCAAGGCGCACGTTGTGGTGGTCGTGAAACGCCGCAGCGTGCGCACCCGACACCGGGTCCTGGCGCATTAACCTGCAAAGTCGTTGCCTCCTCGGCTGTGAAGTAATGCCAGAACTCTTTTGTCCTTTTTCGCCGTTCGATGAGCTCCCTCCCCCCCCACCCTGACCTCTCCGCCTTGTCTCCCCCCGCCCCAGTCTTTCGTCCCGTTCGAGTGTGAGGTGAACGGTTGAGTGTTCCCCTTTTTTTATTTGGATCGGTTTCATGCAATTTTTTCACTGCTTATTTTAGTTTTTCCCCTGTTTGAACCTGCCCCGGGACTCCTAGCTGGCTCTTTTACAGCAGGGCTTTCCCCTCGATTCTTTTTGCCCCCCCCCTACCACTTCTTGCGCTCCCCCACTGCAACTTCCCATGGCAACATTTAGTTCCACCCCTTTTGTTCTTCCGAAGGAGATGCTGATAGTTCTCTCCAGTCATGTTCATATGGAGACCCTGGTCTTTTTCTAGTCCGGGATCTGTGCACCCTTGTAGTTTCTTGCTTTCTCTAGCTGGCAGGTTGTGCCTTGCTGGAGGGTGTCTTTGCCGGTTTAGGCATTGGAGAGGAGGGTTCTCTTTTTCTGTGCCTCCTCCTGGTTGCAATGGCTTCGCCACGGGCGAATTTTGGTACCTCTTTTTCCTCTTTTTCGACCCTTCCCCTGAGTTCCCTTTTGAGGTTGCAATTGCTCTGAGCCGTTTCCCCGCTTCTAGGGCTTCTTTTTTCTGTTTACTTTGCAGCGGGCGAGCGCGCGCTCGTCATTCATTCCGCAACCTTTGGCTTAGCGTGCTGCTTTTTTTGCCCGCGCATGCCCTACGTCGATGTCTTCCCCGTTTGCGTCGTCGATTGAGTTTTCTCCATAGTCCCTCTTCCGCGCGCGGGGCTCGACTTTTAGCGTTCTCACCTCCTGCTTCTTTTATAGCCGGTCGAGGCCTGCACTCCGCTGGAGTAGGACGTGTGTACCCACATTCGCTTTAGCTTCTCTACAGGTCGGCGTGCGTCTTCTCCTCGTGTTCGTCTATGGAGATGCTGTATCACTTAGCCCCGATATGAGTTCCGTTTTGCACGTAGATCTTCTTACGAGCCTTGGGATTTGAGTTTATAGTTTTTCTACTCGTCTCGTCCGGGCACCTTTTGAGACCCTAAAGTTTATGCGATATTGGTTTTGTGTTTCTATCTTTGATTTCCGTGTCTTCGGGCCCGCCCTCGGAGTAGGTCGTTTTTCGGCTTCTTGCTGCTTTTCCCCTTCGTCGACTTCACTTCCGCTACCTGATGTGAATCCCGGTCGTTTTTTTTACTTTTTTTTGCGAACTTTTCGTCAGCCGCGCAGCCCCCGTTTTTTTTATCGCGAATCTTATGGTCGTGCAGGCGCTGTGTGGCCCTGCCGTCTTTTTTTTGCCTGCTGCCCCGAGCTGAAGCCGGTGTTCCTTCGTCGTGATTGCCCGTTTTCGAGCGCCTTGCTGAAGTTTTCCTCATCCGTTTTTTGTTGTTGAGAGATTTTGCTCTTGCTCGCGGCCCCGACCTTTCTTCGACGGCCGCTCCTTGGTCGATTCGGGCAGATTTTCCTCCCCTTTCGGCCGACATCAGTTCATGACACGGACTCACCTTCCCTATCAAGCTTTGAGCTTCAGAACACTTTCTTCTCGGGTTTTCGTCTTCGTCGCGGGCTTCCGACTTCACTCGGGCTCATTCACCCTAGGTAGCTGTGCTTGAGTGCGTCTGACTCCCGTCGGCAGCATGCTACGGAGAGCTTTATTTTTATCCCCCCCCTGGCACGGAGCATTTTCCCCAGTACTTTTTTTTTTTTAGCAACCCCCTTATCCTCCGACGTTCGTGTGCCTTTTGTTTCCCTTAGCGTTTCGTTTCACATCCGCATATTCCGGACCCACTCGTGCTTTCCCGCTGGTTTGCAAGCCACACTTCTCGCTCTCCTTTTTCCTTCAGTCTTCTCCCCGCTCGATCTCGGATAGCCTTTTCCTTCCCGAGCGGCTGAGCGAGTATGTTGGACACGTCCTTCTCCTGTGAGGCGGCCTCGATTTTTTTTCCGCGTCCCATCGTTTTGGAGCTCGCTCACGTCGGTTCCCCCTTCTCGGACTTGAGTCTATGGCGGTGATCCTTTCCCAGGTTTTGCGACCGCCGTCATCCGTATTATTGGGTCAATGTCTGCTTCGCACGTTTTGCACCTAGACCGGGTTGCGTTGTTTTTTTATGTTATTTCTTTGCTCGTCTCGTTTTGCTCGGTGCGAGCGCAATCCTTCCGTGTAGTAATTTCCCCTACCGGCTCGCGCTCGGCCCTTTGTTGGCTCTAAGTTTTTTCCTCTTCCTTTTGAGCGGCCCCCCCCTGGCCGGTATCTTCGCGGTGCTTTAGCCATGTTTGCCCCTCGCTTTCACCGGTTTTTTCTTTCCATGATCCCGTAAGTTGAGCCAGATACGGCAGTCCCCCCCCCCCCCCGCTCCAGCAGTGCCACCAGCGGGCTCCATCGCCGCCAGCTCAGCCCTGCGTGCCCAGAAACTTTCCTCCCTCTTCTCCTTTAAGAGGGTTGCTCAAGTTTAAAAATGCTTTTTGACTCTCTTTTAGTAACGTGTGTCCGTTGGCTCATGTTTCCATTGGAGTGTTCTCTTACGCTAACATGTTGTCGTTTGTTCACACAGAGTCATCGAGGTGATCCTGTCCTTTTCGCGTGCTCGGTAGAGTTTTCCGGTGCATTGTCCTGACGCCGCAGTTTTCTTACCTTTTGTTTGGACCTTTACCACTCATTCCCTTTTTTCCGTTCCGCGCTGGGTAGCCGCGGGCTCCTCCGTGTTGTTGTTGGGTTTTTTATCTTGCCCTCTTTCGACTAGCCTTGAGCGCGTTCTGTTTTGTCTTTTTGCCTGGTTCCTTTTTTTATGGTTTGAGATGTCCGGCAGTTCTTTTCCAGCAACGGCGTCATTATGTTCGTTCTTCACCGCGTTTTTTTGACGAGGGATGCAGACCGGGTGGTGTTTGCACGGCGGCGGGGGTCCCCCCCCCGTGTTGCTAGTTTCTTCTCGGATTCGTTAGTTTTGCTGTGTTTTCTTCTGTGCTTAAGTTTTTCGCCTTCCTTTTTTTGAGACCGAATCTGTTCTTTCGTCTTTTTGACTCCCCCCGACACTTTTCAAGGTACGAGTACTTTCTTTTGACCCCTTCCCTCGACCGCGATTTTTTTCGAAGGTACGTGATCTTTTAGCCGTTGCGTTTCTCCACCACCTCCTTCGAGTGTCCTCGTCCGGCGGTGTTGCGCTCCGGCCGACGTCGAAGGCCCCTGACGCCTTTGCGTTTTCCAAGCCGACATAGTACCCCCTCCTTGAGCTCCTTCTCGTGAAAAAGGCGCTTTGTTGACTCTTTTTCCTACTCGTTTTGTTCTTAGCGACTCAAACCGGCTCCAACATGTTTAAGCGAGTCCGAGAGCGGTTACGTGGCTTGCTCCCGTCCGGTTATGTTTTTTTTTCGTTTCGCTGTGATCGAACGCCTCGGCGGTCGATGCACGTTCTTTGAGCACGTGATTTTAGGGGGAGTCCGGCTATATGCGTTACGAGATCCAGCCGGATGGCTTTAGGTATTTCCGGTACGATTGCCCTTTTTCCCCCAACGAGGACTACGTGCCACCAGTTTTTGATGGGGCCCCTGCGGAGCCTCCTTTCGCGGAGCGACGACGACTTACCCCGTGAACACAAGCTTCTGAATCGTGTTCAATAATTACCACACGGTCCCCACCTTAGGTTCATCCATTCCTATCCACCCCTCCCTACCCCTCCTGCTAACATCGCTTAGCGCCACGTAGTCGGTGAGAGTCCTAGCGCGTCGCGCGTCATCCGGGGTTTAGGGGGTCGATTTTTATTCCCCAACCCAGGCGCTCCTCGTTCCAGCCAACGTCTTGCGCGTCTTCCCTAGGTTACCACTTTTTCATTCCGTAGAGGATTGGTTGCAGATGGCTCTCGCGCTCCACCACTTGCCCGCACGATCTCTTTGCTCCCCGCCCCCTGCTCTTTTTTTCTGGTAGAAGTTTGCCAGTTTTTTTTCCTGGCGGCGTATATGCGCGGATCGGGTACTCCCTCCCCCCCCCCGCTCTTCCCCCGCGGCGTTTTTGGTGTTTATTTCCGCTTTGCTCGCCTAGCACCTGCCAGCAAGTATCATTTTTTTTTCTCTGTTTGACCCCTACCCCATGTTAGGTTTGTCTAACCTGCAATCTTTTTCCCAATTTTTCTTTTTTTTTGGAGACGCCCCACCCCATGGGGTCGGAAGTCAGATGCTTTTTTTTCGCCTCTTAAGTTTTTCCTTTTGCTGCTGGAGACACTCCCCCTCGATCTATTCTTACTTTTGATTTTCAGCGTTCAGTTTCTTTCGTTTCGATGTTGTCTCCACCGCTGGCCGGTGTTGGGTTTTTGCTGGTTTAGGGGGTCGCGTATCTGGATCCTCCCCCCCTAGAGACGGGCAGCATAGACTAGTACTTTTTTTTTCTTCCATTTCTCCTTTTTGCACGGCGAAGCGGGTACAGGTTTTTTCTCTCCTGATGAGGAATTTGAGGCTCGCCGCTTTTTTTTTTTCCTGGTCTGATCGAGCGCGTTCAAGCTTCCTGTATGCGGGATCGTTCCCTTTTTTTTGTTCCGGGACTCCAGCCGACGCTCGCATTCCCATGTTCCCTCCCACGCGCCGGTCGATGGTGTTCTGCTTTTCTAGCCTATTCACGACTCCGGCAGGACCGGCGTCGTCGATTCGGGATCACCGTTTGGTCTTTTCGAGAGGTTGAGAACGTTCTCGCTAAGATCCCGTTTCTCCCCTTCTTGGCTAGTCGGACGATCGTCCCCGAGGAGTCGGACGTTTTAACTCGAGGCGTTTTTGCCAGTCTGTCGCTTAGTACCCGCGGCTTCAGCGCTTTTTTTTCGTTTCCTTATGTCGAGTTAGCGTCGTTGTTTTTTCCCGTGAGATCGCTCCGTTTTGGCTCGCCCTGCTGCGATCGTCGCATCTTTTTGTCTTCGTCTTTACACCTGCGCATGAATGTGGTCCCTTTTACTTTGTGTTTTTTTGTGCTCGTTTCTTGTGTTGGCGTTTGAGAGATTTCAGTTCTCTCCTTTCGCGGCCGATGTTGCGCTCGGTCCTTTTGACGCACTCTCCCACCGCTAACTGTATGTTTTGCCCCGCTTTGCGCTTCCACGATCTTCTCGACGTCTATGTCAGCCGTTGCTGTGGATCCGTCTTTTTTGCGGGGGATGGTCGACCGTGCATGCGCTTTTTGCTTTTTATCTTTTTTATTTTTTTTCTGCGCACGAGATCCCAGAAGCCTCTTTTCTGAGCGTCGTCCCTTCTATTCCGGTTCTTGATCGCCTGTGCTTCTCTCTTTTTTTCCTCTCCTCGTTTTTTTTTTCTCTCTGACGTCCTTACGCCTCTGCGCTCGACGACCAGATCGGATAGCCCTCCGCTCCCCGCGGCTTTTGTTTTTCCCAGCAGGCGCCGTCGACATCCACTCGTCATGTCACTGGCTGTGTACCATCCCGCTTCGCCCGAGCGGCAGCCCTTTGGACTGTTTTTTGTTTATCGCTCTACTTGCATGCGCTTTTTCCGGGCGCCCTCACCTTTAGCGGTTTTCAGTGTGTTTCGTTTATTTTCCAGCCTCGGCAACGCGCTTCTGCTCCTTCCTTTCTCTTTCCCGATCACTGCTTCACCTTGAATTTTTCACAACTGTCGAAACATGCGCAGGGTGTCTTCCGATGACTTCTTTGATATCGGCGAGCCCCCTTTCTCTGGCGATTTCTCGAAGTCGGTCCGTCACATCGTCCCCTGTAGCGCGAGTCCCTTTGAAAGGTTTAGCTATTCTAGACTTTGCCGTGAACCCTTTGTTTTTTTTTCGTTTTTAGACCTTCGAGTTTTTGCTAGAGTGTTTCACCGTCCGATCCTTTGTGGCCCCTTCGGCCTCGAGCTGCATTTAGTCTTTTTTCGAGGGTGAGGTTTTTTTTTTGATATATAAGTACCCTTTTCCCCCGTTTCGTTTGAGGGCTTTGACTACTTCTTTGACTCTTTCCCTTTTCCTTCATTACGTATTCTGGGAGGGTCTTCTCCATCTCCTCACCTCTACTGCGCGGCCCCCCGGTTTTATGCGAGTCTCTATGTAATTTAGGGGCCGTCTTCCCATCATCTGATTTTTCACCGTACTTCTCGGCCTCCGCTTCCCTTCAGTTTTCATTTGCGGATATCAGGAGTCTTTGCTAGGTAGGAGTGCCCAGGTGTCCCCCTTCATCGTGTGCTTGAGCTTGTTTTCAACGTCTTTCACGTTCGTCGTCCGCTCTCCGTCCGCTCGGAGATCTCACATGATAAGTCCGCACCCCGCACCGTCATTATGAAACCTGTCCCCCCGCCCGGTGCGCCATTTCCCCCCTTCAATCTCCGAACAGTTGCTTTTCCGGTTTACCAGTCCCCGCTTCTCTCCGGGGTGGGGATGTGTCTCAAGCCCGTACCACACCTTTTCCTCTCATCTCGCATCTCTTCGGCACGAGGTTTTTTATTCCATGAGTTGACATTGTAATATTGCAGGTTAGCACCCTCAACCTGGTTGCCCGCCCCCACCCCCCCCCCCCCCCCCCCCCACCACCACACACCCCCCCCCCCCCCCCCCCTCCCCCCCCCCCCCCCCCCCCCTCCCACCCCCCCCCACCCACCCCATGTTGTTCCCCAAAGCTCATCGCTTCTTTAATTCCTTCTGTTTTTCCCCATCTCGTCGATTAGGCCGTGAGGTTGTTTCCCACCAGGGTCTGCTTTACGTACGCAGTTGAAGTAGAGTGAGGTGTCCGATCTCGTTCTCGTAGCGCTTCTCGTAGACGGGAGTGTTTTGGGTTTGAATCTGTCCGTTTACCTATGAGTCGAGAGATCGGGCGGGTTCTCCCGGAGTCGTGGGATTGGGGGCTCGCGCGACGGCGCAGTTCCCAATCTAAGGCCTTGCATAGTTTCTCTCCGAAGTTAGAAGAGTTTGAGTATCGAAGCGGTTCTACCCTTTGGCTTCCTTTTTTCTCCTGAGTGTGACCCACACCCGTGGCTCGTGCTCGGTCGACGCGCTTTTTGATAGTTTCGACTTGTAGCGTCCCTTCTTTTTTTTCTCGAAGTGTTTTGTGATCATTCAGCGGTTCTCGTTCGTCGCCGCACCATTGCGCCGGATCCCTCGTTCCCCTTTCCGCAATTTTGCCCTTCTCCGGACGATCTCAGGTCCGTCTCTGGAGCTCGTGTCTTTTGTACATCTCCGCCGCCACTGATTTTGCAGACTTAGGGATTGCGATTTAATGGCTGACTTTCCCCCCTCCCCCTCGCGATTTTCAGTTGAGATGAAGTTTCATCGTCGTCCCGAGCGCTCTAGAGTTTTCCCCGGTTAGTTCGGTGTTGATATACTTTGAATAATAAGTGTTGGTTTGTGTCGCTCTTTAAAACCGGTCTCCCTGGTTCAAGCAGTCGCGTTCTGCCGTACTATGGAGGATTCTTGCTTTGCTAGTTAGCGTTATTTCCACGTCTTGGTTTTGTCGCGTAGTCTGATTCTACACTAGGAGTGCCTTTGGCTTCCCGGGTATTATAACGCATGTCTCCCCGTTAACGTTCGTCAGGCGTCCCTTTGGGACTTTCATCTGCCGTCACTGAGGAATTTGCTCCTTGCGCGCTTTCTCTTGCGCGCCGACATCCCCCTGAGCATGAATTAGTTCCAACCCTCCTCGCGTAACAATCTTTTCGAGCACGAGATTTTTCTCTAGATAGCGCTGTCGCCGATACGATCCACGTGTTTTTGTATTGAAATATCACCCTTTCCCGCCTCAATTTGCCACCGAGTCACAACGCGTGCGCTTCGGGCTGATTTACGAATTTCCCAGTGATTTGACGCGGCCGGCGCGTCTTTCGCCTCCACACTTCTATTAAGGGTGCGCACCCGCCCAGAGCGCGCTCCGGCTCGGTAGCCAGCTTTTCCCACCCTTCCGGCTTTAAGCGGTATACCTTTTTCTAGTGCTTTTATTAGAGATTGAGAATGAACCGTTCTTCCCCCCCTCGGCGTAGTCTGGTTTTTTTTTACCTTCCCAGTTATCCCTCGCCGAGCACGTCGCAGCAGGGCCCCCCCTCCCTCTTCTCCTTTTTTGACCGACACTTTTTTAGCGCTTTTCACATTGCAATCTGACCCTGCACCGGCTCTACCCCACCTTTCGTTCTAATGGAGATTGAGAGTTTCCTATGTATTTTTTGGGCCCCCTTTGCGATCCTATCAGCGTTTTCCGTGATCTGAAACGTGCGTAGGTTGGGGCTTGGGTCAGCTGAGGTGTCCTGCTGCTGGATTTTTCTGATTGTGCCTCTAGCCGAGAGTACCGTGGCGCCCTTTCCGACCGTGATGCTCTGTGGGCACGGTTCCCAATTCACGGCGGACCTGGCGGGGTCCTTCTGGCGCTATTTTACCGCCGGCCTCCTCGAGTCGCCCCTACGTGAAGGGGTTAGGAGATAGCCCTTTTCTTTCCGCTTCCTCATTATTGTGGCTCGGTCACCTCTCCTCCGTTTTTTTTTTTTTGATGATAGAGCTGCATTACTTTCTCCCAGCGACCGGATTTTTTTTTCTCGTGCGCCCCTACTCCGATCAGTAACTCATCATGCATGACGGGTCGTTTCTCCCTTCCGGTTTTTTTACACCTTTTTTACTCGCTCTTCCCCGCTTTTTAGCGGGGCGCCGAAGTGAGCACTCGCTCCTCCACACCCCCTTCTTCGCTCCTGCCGGCCCCTTCCCTCTTTTCAGATTTACCGTCTGCTGTCGGACTGTTACCCCACTAGAGGTGATCGCCTTATCGACGGTAGAGACACGTCTATAATCTGCTCATCATTGGGGAGCTCTTGCCCTGCTTTGACCTCGTTATTAAGGGTCTCCTTTCGCCGCTTCCTCTCCCCGGCTTGGTTTTTCCTTCATTTTTTTAGATTCTAGAGTTAACACCCTGCTCAACTACGGTTCTGCGCTCTTGGGTTGTGCTTTGTTGCCCTTCGTAGGTCTTTTTACTTTATCTTGTCGGGCGTTTTCTCAGTCAGCGCTTTTTCGAGGACTTCTGCGCTCGTTCGTCCCCCCTACGCCTTCATTGCTACCTCTTTTGTAATGAGATGTTTAGTCCCCCACGGGGCTGACCGATTTTTTTAGTTTCGTCAGTCTTATGCCCAGTGTGCTGTGTCGCGGCTGGCGGGGAGGGTTGCCTTTTTCCGCGCTTTGTGCTGTCTCCCTGACGTGTGGCTCCTGCGTCCCTCGACGACGCGCGGTCTCTTTTAGATCTTTGATGTTCCTTTTAGGATCGCGTTCCCGACCTCTCTCCTTTGTTTTTGTTGTTGAGAGATTTTTTTCCCCGCGCGGGCGCTCGGACCGCCCTATTCGGATCGACGACGCTCCCTCTTTCTCAGACGGGCAGATTTTTACACACGTCGGCCTAATAACACTCGCCTGCACGGCGCCATCCCGCTCTCTCTAGCTTAGCACAGGGCATGGAGGCTTACCTCTGTTCTCCCTTTTGCCTTCAGATCTGTTATAAATCATTATCTGTTTGCCTGGCGTGCGTCGACTACCGAAGCGCAGTCCTTTTCGAAGCCTTCCGGCGCTGTCTAATAGTATCTGCCCACTTTAGCACGGCCTCCCCTTCTCCTGATTTTACAACTTTCGCCGACGTTCGTGACATGGTCCCTTGCTTATCGAAGCTCGTCCCTTGTCCTTCCAGTCCTCCCCGGCGCGATCTTCTCCTTGAGCACGACGATGCAAATAGAAGCTCCATTCAGGAGTTCTTCTGCGCGCGTGATTCTGTCTTTTTTTTTTTTTTCGTTTTTATCCCTTCTTTTAGAGAATCCGTGTGTTTCCCCTGTACGTCCTCCTCTGTTCCTGCGTCCTTCGATGTTCTTTTTAGCTAGCTTGTTGAGTTTATTTTTCAAGTCGGAGTACCTCGAGGCCTCTCGATGTCCGGTACGCAGTTCGACTTTGAACTCTCGTTGACTTCGGCAGGTCCTGTCGCACGAGCCGACCCTCTACGTCCTCCCGTTGCTGCTTGCTTTTTTAGCGGCGCGTTTTATAAGGCGTTTCTTTTTAGCGTCATGATGAAGCTGAACTTTGATTTTTCTTTCTCATCCTGTCCCTTCCACGGGCAGGGTGCTCTCAGGAGGCCGCTCGTTCTTTTTCGCGCCGTTACCAGCCTTGTTTTTGTTTTTCACCCTCCCTCCGTTTTCTTTTCCGTGGCGTCCGCCTTCGACTGCCATCTGGAGCCCCCGCTCATGCAGGCCTTCCACTGCCAGGTGTGCGCCATTCCCCTCCAGTCCGACAGATTCAACCCTATTTTATTTTACGCTATAATGTTTATAAAGAGTCCCATGCCTGGTCTCTTTCTTCTTCCTTTCCTGTTTGGTAGGATCCCTGTTTGAAATTGTGATTGCATTTTTCTGCACGTCCCCATTGTTGTAGTGTGGTCCAATTTTTATTGTGTAAACCCCATGCTGTCCGATGCCTTTTTGGTTGGTTTCGGCTTCACCAGGTTTTTTTTTTAGCGGTGGTCGAGCTGATTCTTTTTTTGAGTCCCTATCCTCTCTAGTGCAGTACTTCTTTTTTTAGCGCGGGCGCCTGCCTTTTAGCACCTCGTCGATTTGACCTCCTCTGCTTGCGAGTTGTTTCAGGCAAGGCCGATCGTGATTGTCAGTTTTCTTTGAATCTCTCTCGCGCCGGCGCGGTACAATCCTTTTTTTCTGGCGTGCCCTTTTTCTTTTTACGCTCCTGCATTCCCGTTTGAGGGGATGCCTGGTCCGAAGATGTTTTCCTTTTCCTTCGGCTTGAGTTGGACAGAACAAACACTTGAGTTCTATTCCCTCCCTGTATTTGCTCGCCTCTGCCTTTGAGGTTCGAGGTTCATCCGCGTGGGTTTGTTGATGCTTTTTGTTGCTTTTTTTTCCCCCCCCCGGCGTTTTCACACCGAACGAGCTTCCCTGGATCACGAGTAATCGTGGAAGGCCCTTCACTGCCGCGGACGGGGGACGCCCCTCTTCTCCAGTGATATGGACTATCGTTCAATCCTCCCCCCTCCTCCCAGGACGAGTGCTCGCCCGTCGGTCTTATCTGAGACATAACCCTTCGAGTATTACGCCCCCTCGCCGACCGCCGTCTCGTTTTTTTTGCCATCTTGCCCCGAGACTTACGCTGATTTCCCAGGTTCCCTTGTTTTATCCTTTAATCTTTGTTGTTTGTCGCAGCTCAAACCCGTCCGAACCTTTTTCCACGCTATTTTTTTGTTTTGCGATCCCTTCCGACCATTTCTCTTCTCCCGCGTCGGCGATCATTCTACGAGGAAGGTGGTATCCTCCCCCGCCTCGGATTCCGAGCACTCGGAGGACTGGGCGTGGAACAGATGCTCCACCTTCTGCTCCAGATCGTTCCCCTGTTTCTTTTCCCGCAGCGGACGTACTTCACGGGAATCGGTGTTTCCTTGCGCGCGGTTTTCGCGTGCCTGTCGGTAACACTGGCACAATTTTACCTGTCACCCTCGATGGCACCCCCACCTCGTGTCGCGCAAGTCCTTTGGGGATCCCTCGCGCGTGCCTGTAGGCAAAGTTTTTTTGGGTCGTTGGAAAGAACGCCCGTTCGACCTGACCCCCCCCTTGTGCGCCCTCGTCCCCCCATCCACGGTTTGCGGCTGACATGTTAACGTTGAAGGACTGACGGCTTGGACGCGCCCTGTGCCGCGGCTTACCATGCCCGATAGTGCTCCTGTCACCATCATCTGCTTCTTCGAATGTCGACGAGGTGTTTTTTATCTATGCCACCGCTGCTAGTCTATCGCTATGGGTCATCATCTCTTCTCCCACTGCGGCGTCTTTCACATTTGATTCCCTTCCCAGGCTCCAGTCTACCAGTAGGTCCCTCGATTTAAACAAAATTTTCCAACGGTCGTTTGCCCAGTTTCAATCTTGCCATGTTGCCAACCCTGGAGCCTCCCCCAAAATTTTTAGAATGGATTTATGAGTCTAGTTATTAATCTCTTTCCCCGGCTGGAGAACCCGCGGAGCCTCTAGTTCATCCTTATGGGTTCTATTCTTCTCCTTGGAGGCCTCTGGCGCACCGCTGGAATTGTTTGGCAGGCTTCTGTAGCTTTTTTTTTGGCTGGTATGTGAGATAGAAGATCCCTCTGGTCATCGACGACGACAGTGATTCTTGCTCCAGGCTTCAAGCATTTGAGGTTGGTACAATTCTTCTGATACGAAAGTCTTGAATCTTGCGAGTCGCCCTGCCCTTTCGGGCCTGTGCTCAGAGTAGCTTTCGTTCAAGTCCTCTGGATGGCGGGTCCGGAAACTTCAGAAGGTGTCTAGAGATCGCGCATTCCCCGCGAAAATCGCCGGTTCGTCGGTTATTGCTCGGACGCCATCCCCCCCAAGTTTTCCTTAGTTTTTTTTCTTTGTCTCACTTCCTCGCTCTTGTCAGGAGATGTGGCGCGACGTGTTCCGCGCTTCATCCCTCTCTTTTCGTTCCGGATTTCTTTTAGACCCCCCCCTGAGGAGTTTGAGGGCACATTTCATTCGGCTCGCCGGTTCCCGGTTCGCGACCGTATTTAATCTGTTATCGTTCGTTTTGAGAGAAGATTGTAGCAAGTCTCTATAGTCCGTGTGACTTGTGTCCCCTTCTCGAGATCTCTTAGCTTGGGACTCGCTATGTGATCGTCGACTTTTTCTTTGTCCGGGCCCCTTTGCAACGAAAGGTTTGATCTACCTTCTTTTGTTATGTCCGATTTTCGCCGTGCTCGTTGGCGGGCCGACCTCGGAGCTTTAGCCGCTTAATGCTATTGTTTCTACGCACGCCGCCACCGCTCGGTGAATGCTTGACCTGACTTTTTTTTGTCAAACAGAAGTATCCGAAGATCGTCAGCATTTGTTAATGCTCTTTTTGCCCGGATCTCTTCGAGCGTTGCTTTTTTCGCTTGTGCCTCTGTGCTTTGTTGACGGTCTCTCTCCCCCTAGCTCCTCCCTCCCGCTGGAGCGCTTCGATTATTGTCGTGCCTTGGTCTGAGGCTTTTCATTACGAAT
>Ga0179593_1728435_pt1 | contig 13415 bp, 22 predicted proteins | sample CZODoug2_1_08_16_FD_185931 | JGI IMG/M metagenome (GOLD analysis project Ga0179593, IMG submission 185931) | Vadose zone soil fungal communities from Angelo Coast Range Reserve, California, USA - CZODoug2_1_08_16fungal (PacBio error correction) | ecosystem: Environmental > Terrestrial > Soil >... | reverse complement strand
CTCTCCTTTCCCCCCCTCCCCCCACAGACCCTTTCCTTCTCCCGCGAGTTCTCAAGTCGCCCCGTGGCGGATGATTTACCCTTTTTCTCTTTTTTTTTCTCCTCCCCCCCCCCCCCCTTCCCGTATGAGGTGAGAAAGTGAAGCTGAATGCACTCGGATCGCAGGCGCTCAGGAACTCCCCCCCCCCCCCTTCTTCCCCCCCCTTGAGTTTCCCCCCTCTGATGAAAGGCGCGTCGTCGGCGGATTTTCCTTTTCCCCTTTCCCCCTCTGTAGTCCCTTCTTTTCCCCTCCCTTAATTTTCACAAAGCTTTAAGGTCACGGTTTGTTTAGAAAATGAAAAGGCGCGCCGTTCAAAGCTTTTCCTTCCCCCATTTGGAAATTTTTTTTCCATCTCTTTCTCTGCTGGGAAGTACGTGATTCTGCGTAAGATATTGCGGTCCCTCTTTCCCCCGCTTCTTTCCCCCTTTCACTCACCAGTAACCGAAGAATGAAGAATTGTGGGGAGTGATTTAGGAAATTTAACAGGGACTTAAATTCGAGATTTTTTCCTCTTCCCTTTTTTCCCTTTCTTCTTTTCCTCTTGCTTTTTCCCTCTTTTCCTTTGGCCCGCGTCCGGTTCGCTACTGCGACTACGACCCTGGAATTGAGCCAGAGCAGCTGAGATTTTTTTTTTTTTTTTTTTCCTTTTTTTTTTTAACAACCTTTCCCCTCCTCCCCCCGTGAGATACGGGAGAGGATTGATCGCTTAGCCATTGCTTCCCCCCCCTTCCTCCCTCCAAGGCTCCTTCCCCCCCCCTCTCGAAGAAATTTGTAGATAGAGAATGTTAAATGGCAAGTAGTTAGGCTTGACACCCTTTCCCCCTCCCCCTTTCTTTTTTTCTGAGTCGCGCTCGATGAAAGGTATTCGGCAAGTAAGGAATGTCGTCCACTCGTCGCTTAGCTCCCCTTCTTTTTCCTTTTTCCCCCCCGACGGACCCCTCCTTCATTCGTACGGCTTGAAGTAAGGTAGAGTTTAGTTGAGGCCAGCCCTCTTTTTACTTTCCCTTCTTTTCTCTCTTTTTTTTTTTCCCCCCCACTTTCATTCTCTCTTCCCGCCTCGGGAGCAGGGCGATATGAGACTAGATGGAAAGGAAAGGTAGCCAATCTCATCCAAGAAAATTTTTTTCCTCCTCCCCTTCCCCTTTCCCCCCCCCCCCCTTTTTCTTGAACCTGTTCCTTCCCTTTTTTTCTTTTCATGGACGAAAAAGTTAGGAATTTCCTTCCTCTCCCTTTCTCTTTTTTTCTTTTCTCCCTCATGAAGGCCCTCTCTAACGATTCGCTTTAGTGTTGAAAAGAAAAGAGAAATAAGTTTCATTCCGGTTCTTTTCACCCCTCCTTTTTCTTCCTCTTTTTGGGAGACTTCCTCCCCCTTCAACACCTTACGAAGGGAAGAAGACGAAAATCCCCCCTTCCTTTTCCATCCTTCCCCCCCCCCCTTCCGTTTTCGTTTCTCGTACTTTCTTCTGACAAGTTTGCGATATTAGATGTGGTTAAAGTAGCATTACCACCGCACATGCTCCCTTTTTTCTTTTTTCTTCCTATAGTGACCCCCTCTTTTCCCTCCCCTCTTTTCTCCCCCCCCCCCCCCCCCATCTCGGACGCAACGCCCGCGTGAAAGGGACGATGACGCTACTAACGCAGCCCTCCTCCCCTTCCAAGCTACGTTTCCCTTTCCCCCCCCCTTCGATGTGGTGTGCGGCCGGTGTAGTCGAGCACTGCTGATTAGACATAGAGGAGGAAGCAGTCAGGACTCTGGATGGACAATGAGTTCTTCTCCTCTCCTCTTACTTTTTCTCTCCCCTTTTCTTCTGGGTCAGATTTGAGGTTCTCAATTATCAGTATTAGTTCAGTAAAATATGAAAAAGATTCGCCTTGCTCATCGCGCAACTTCTCTCTCCTTCACTTCCCCCCATCCTCTTCCTTCTTGCTTTCGGAAATAGAACGGCCCAAAACCAGAAGAACGGAGTGACGCCACTTCTCCATTGACTTCTCCATGTTCTTCTTTCTTTCTTTTTCTTTTGATCTTCCTGTCCTTTCCTGCCATCTTTGGTTTGTCATCACTCGAATGAACCATCTGACAGAATGAAAAACGCGAAGCCGTGTTCTCTCTTTCCTCCCCTCCTTTTTCCCCTCCTCAAGTTTTTTTTCTCTATCTCCTCCTCTCTTGTATGATATTCCTGAAGACAAATATCGAGTGATGGGAGAGCGATTCCAACGCTCGCGTGCGTTTGTGCAGTTTTCTTTCTCTTGTTTCCTTCTTCTTCCCTTCCCGAAGATTTTTTTTTTTTCCCCCCCTTTTTCTTTTCCCTCCCCCCTCCATTCCGAAGACATGGAGAAGGAAATGGAGAAGTGGAGGGACTATGGGATTAGGGTGAGCCGGGCGAGCTCGAAGCACTCCTTCTCCCTTCCCTCTTTTTCTTTTTTTCTTTCTTTTTTTGAGCTCTTTTCTCCCACTGCCCCCCTCTATCGTTCAGATGGTACGGAACGAATACGGATATTTGAGAACCTCAAGCGTCTTCCTTCCCCCCCCCCCCTTTTTTTTCTTCTCTTCGCAGACTTCTCCTTCTATCACCCAGACCATGGTAATCCAGAGTACGGACGGCATCCGCTCTATTGCAACAAAGCATTTCCCTCCCTCCCCCCTTCCTTTTCTCGGAATTTTTTTTTCTTCCTTCTTTCATCCGGAAATATTGAGCGGCTGAGTGAGGAGAGTAAAGAGGCCCTTTCACGCAGGCGTTGCGTTCGAGCATTTTCTCCCCTTCCCCTTCTCCTTTTTTCTTTTTTAATCCCCCCCCCCCCCCCTCCCCACCCTTCCACGACAAAAGGGGGCGCATGGTGAGGTGGTATGAGGACGACGGAACCGACATGAAGCTTCTCCCCACCCTTTGTCCTTCCCTTTTCCTTCCTCCTTTCGTTTCCCTTCTTTCATTGACCTCTCCTCATGTGAGAGAAATTAGTGGAGAGTATGAGCCTGCGTAAGTTTTTTTTCTTCCCCCTGACCCCCCCCCTTTTCTTTCCTTTCGGGTTGAAAACGGAACCGGAAAGGAAATGATTGATCGTGAGGTTCACAAACGAGTTTTCCCCCCCTTTTTTTTCCGTGAAGCTTCTTCCCCCATTCTCTGATTACCTCCGAACTTTTCGGAAATGGGAAAGGGCCTCACCGGGGCACTACAACTTCCTCTTTTTCTCTTCTTTTTTTTTTTTTTTCTTGGCGACTCCCCCCTCCTTCTTCTGCAGAGCAGAAATGCTCGCGTGCTGAAGGAGCGAGAGTTTGAACTCCCTTCTCCTCCCTCCCCTTTTTTTTCTTCCCCCCCGCGAACTCAGTCCGCAGTCAGACGGTACGTTAAGTTAAGGATCTCTTCCCCTCTCTCTCTTCCCCGCGAACGCTTTTTCCCTCTTTCCCCCCTTCCTTTTCCGAAATTATTCATCTGCTACGATAATCGAAAAAGAAGGTAGGAAATTAAGGAAAAGCAAAGGACCAAGACTTTTTCATCTTTTTTTCCCCCCCTTCCTCCCCCTTCTGAGAGCCTCCCCCCCCCTTTCCTTTCTAGCTAGCGTATCTTGCGAAGGGGGACATTCGCGGTTGATGAAGGAATGGATGAAGCGAGCATCCTCTTCCTTTCTTTTCCCGTCCCTTTCTTTTTTCGGCGAAACCTTTCTTTCCTCATCTTTCGCTGGGGCAAGGCCAGGGTAGAGTCTAAGGAGAGAACAGGAGAGGACAAAAAGCTGGGAATCGCTCCCCTCCCTCTCCCCCCTCCCTTTCCCCAACCTCTCATCCTTTTCCCGTTGCCTAAAGCACGCCCCAAAAGGGTAGTAATCTTAGGCTTTATGGTGGCGTTCCCTGTGCTCCTCTTTTTCTCTCCCCCCTTTCTTCCCCCCGTGCCTTTTCCCTCTTCTTTCCTTCCCCGACTCACGGACTTCCGCCGAGAACTCGGCAATTTCAAAAAATATGGAAAAAGGTTTACAGAAACGCAATTCGTTCCAACGGCTTTTTCCCGTCCCCTCTCCCCTTTTCCTTTTTTTCCCCCCCCCCCCCCCCACCCCCCCCCCACCCACGTTACATTAAAGATTGTGAAATTAAGGAGAGAAAGAAAGAATATCAAGCTGATTGGCCGAATTCGAGCTCTGCCACCTTTCTCCTTTTTCCCCTCCCCTCGAATGTCCCTCTTCCTCAAAGAAGTAACGTCCTCGTGGACGCAGAGTGGTGCCGTTTCCGAGCGCCTTCTCTTTCCTCTTCCCCCCTTCCCCCCCACATACTTTTTCTTTTTTCCTCTTTTCTTCCCGGGCCAAGCTCCATCAAAGGGAAATCATACGCCAAGGAGGCAGACTTGGAAATTCTCGGTAGCCTGAAACATTTTCTTTTCCGTCCCGGCATCCTCCCCTTCTTCCCCCCTGAGTGTTTTTTTTTCCTTCTCTTTAAACAACGACTTAATTCGGGAAGATAACCGAAATGTTAAGGCTAAAGAGACATTTCTCAGTCGCCTCCGTGGCGGAGCTTTTCCCCCTTCCTCACCCCTTTTCCCACGCCCGTTGTAGGCTGAGCATGTGAAGATGAAGCCCTCTGACTCGAAGGCTCTCATTCACCCCTCCCCCCCCTCCTTCGTTCCCTTTCTTTTTCCCTTCTCTTTTTCTTCTCGATTTGTCCTTCAATAAGGGCAAGTGAGCCGCTCGAATTCCCCCCTTTCCCCCCCTCCGCTTTCTAGTCGTTCTGTGCTCGCCCGGAATTTTAACAATCGTTAGGTACCGTGTTGTGTTTCGCAACTGCAAAGTTCCCGCCCTTTCCCCCCCTTTCCTCCCCTTGCTGGTGTTGACTTGGGAAAACATGTTGAAATAGTTTGGGAATGGGAAGAGTTATTCGGCGGGACTCTTTCTTTTTTCTTTCTTCTTCGGCGTTCTTCCCCCGTGGCAAAGGGAGAACAGACACAGAAGCCGAAGATGACGAAATTGTTTTTTTTTTTCTTCCCAAGAGCCCTTTCCTATTTGCCCAGGATGGCAAATTATTGGTAAAGAGTTAGTGGAGAGGGATTAAACAATCTTTGGCCGCGGTCCCTTTCTCCTCCCCCTTCCCTTTTTCCCTTCCCCTCTAATTTTTTCCTTCCCTTTCCAGCTTTTAAAAACAAAGGGCAATACGAAGTGAGATACCGGATTTTTTTCTTCTTCCAAAGCTCCTTCCCCCCTTCTCACAGGGATAAAGGCTAGCTCGAAGAAATTTTGTAGTAGAGAGGAAGTTAAATGGCCGTCGTACGCTTGAAAACCTTCCCCCCTTTCTTTTTTTTCCTCTCTTTTTCCCTCCTCTTTCTCTATTAATTATTCGGTCCAGTAATGATGTCGAAACTAGTTAGATTAGAGGAAGGCAGGGAATTGGAGGTGTACAAACATTTATTCTCTTTTCTTTTAAATTCCCTCTACTTGGACTTAAGGTAAGGGGAAACACAAAAACCCCCCCCCCCCCCCCCCCCCCCCCCCCCCCCAACTTTTTTTTTTGTTGCCCGCAGCGTACGTCGAGGCGAGAGGTTCGAGGATAAAGACGCGTGAAAACTCTCGCTCTTCAGCCTCGTCTCTTTTTTCCCGAATCTCTTCCCATTTTCCCCCTCCCAATCTCATCCAGAAAAATGGTTCCTACGTCGGAAAGATGAAAAGCGTCCAATGCGCCTTTGTAGTGCCCCCTTTCCTTCTCCTTTTCTCCCCTGATTCTGTAATGCGGACGGTTTGAAATCGATGAAAAAGTTGAAAAGACGAATGAAGGCCGCCTCCTACCTCTTCCTTTTTTTTCCACACCCTATCTTTCCTTTTCCCCTTTTTCCCTTTTCCGGTTTCACCCGAAATGAGGCAAAGTGGATAAAGGTGGGGAGAATTTAGACAACTGCGCCACCCCCCCCCCTTTTTTTCTTTTCCCCAACTTCCCCTCCCCTCTCGGATCGGTCAATCTCATCGCGAAAAAGAGAAATTTGAGGTTATAGTACATTATTCTGCAAGGTTGCGATTTCTTCTGTCTTTTTTCTGTTTCCTTCTTTCCCCCTTTTAGTCCTTGGAAAACGGGGATTGATGAAAAACCATCGTATGCCCCTCCTTTCCCTTCTCTTTTTCCCCCCTCCGAGTTCCCTTTTCCCTTTTTCCTCCCCCTCACGCAGCCGCTCAATAGCTTCGGATGCCAAAGATAAGAGCTGCGAAAGTCCGACGTTTTCCCTCCTTCTCTTTTTCTTTTCTTCCTCTCATATTTTTGTTCCTCCTCCCTTACTTTGCTGTGCCAATGGTCTGAGGTGAGAGAATAGGGAATGAGGGCAGCTCGCGCTCGTCTTGCCTGCACCACCTTTTTCTTCTTCACCCCTCCAATATCCCCCCTCCCTCTTTCTCATCGCTCAACGGCTCGATCCGAACAGGAAAAAAAGATATTTCAAATCGTAGCGTAGCAGGCGTTTGTTCGATTCTCCCCCTTCCTCCCCCCCCCTCCTTTCCTTTTCCCCCCATGATTCCCTCCCTTTCTTTTTCCTTTTTTTTTTTCCTTACTTTCCCTCCCAAGCGATTGTGATAGTGCGGGGGGAGAGGACCTGTTGGTAGATAGTCCTTTCCCTTCTTTTTTTTTACTCCCTCCTCCTCCACAACTTTCTTTTTTCCTCCTGTCCTACCCTCCCCGTATATTTGCTTCGGAAATCTTCATCTCAGAGAGCGAAGCTAGCTATTTGTAAGACTAAGAATGGTTGTTTTGAGAGAGATGCGCTCTGCTCTCTGCCTATTTTCCCCTCTCCCCCCCCCCTTTTTCTTTCCTTTCCTTTTGGTTTTTTTTTCCCTCTTTTTTCCCCGTCTCGTCTTCCAACCAAACGATGGAATGACTATACAGGTCTCTAACCGCAAGAGGAAAATAGATGGGGATGGAAGCCCACTCCATCCCGTCCTCCTTATACTTTTTTCCCCTTTCTTACCCTTTTCTCCTTGGAGCTTTCTCTTTCTCCTCTCCGATGGAGAATATCGTTGGTTCAATGTGAAGGAGAGAGAAGTGAGAGTGAGCAGGCGATATCTTCATCTTTGTCCTCCCCTCTCTCTCCACCCCCCCCTTTTTTCCCCCTAAAAGTTGCTGCAAGACGAGCGCGAGATTAGACGAATCCCGATTCTCTCCCTCCCCTTTTTCCTTTTTGCATTTCCCTTCTCCCTCCTCCATCGTGTCGACTACACCGGCCTAACATAGAAGATGTGACAACTTCGGACTTTCGCTCCCTCTCCCCCCTGGAAGACTCCCCCCTTCTCTATTCAGGCGTAAGCGGCCCTTTCACGCGAGTTGCGTTCGAGATTGAGCAACGCGCGCGAAGGAAGGCTTTTCCCTATCCCCTTTTTTTTTTTTCCCTCCCCAGGGGCTTTTTTCTTTTTTTTCTTTTCTCCTTTCCCCGACAGCGAAGATCGCGAAACGGGCAGAAGAAAAGGCGAGTCCCCTCCCCCTTTCCTCCCCTTTTCTTGAACTTTCCTCCTTTTTCTCTGACTCGTTGTCGGCGTCGCGGCCCTGAGGAAGGTGTTGGAGAAGGGGAGAAAGTCGCCAACTGATTCCCACCTTTGTTCACTTTTTCTTTTTCCCCTCCCCCCTTCCCTGATTTTTTTTTCCCCCCCTTTTCCCACCCGTGAATCAAATCGTTCGGCGCGGAAGGCATTCATTTAGGGTCAACTGTGCAGCGTCTTTCCCCCCTTTTCCTCTTCCCCTTTTTTCTCCCTTCTTCACCTTTTTTCCCCCCCTTTTGCATACCCAGTCGCATTGGACGCTTTTGAAGCGGAAGAAGGAGGAAAAATTTTTCTGGATGAGATTGGCGACCTTCCTCTCTCTTTCCCTTTTTTTTTTCTCTCCCCCCCTTCCCCTTGTCTTCCGGAGCGAGAGTTGAACGAGGAGGGAGCAGCGAACCGCTCGCCTTCCTTCTTTCCTTTTTTTTTCCCCCTTCAGTCCGCCCCTTTTCCTGGTACTGTTCGTCAGGATCTAGTAGAAAGAAGAAGGGTGTTACAATCACATGCAGCGACTACTCTACACTCTTCCCTCCCCCTTTCCTCGCTACCTCCCCCCCCTCCTTTCGGCACCTTCAGCAAAATAACGAGAAAAGGAAGGGGAAAGATGGTTAAAGCGTACGATTTTTCTTTTTTTTTTTTTTCCCCCCCCCAAGGGAGTTTCTCTTTTCTCTTTCTTCCTTGCGAAGGGAGACAGGAGAGGGTGATGAGGCATGGATGAAGCGAGCATCCTCTCCCCTTTTCCTTACTTTCTCCTTTTTTTTTTTCTCTCTTTGGAGCGCCAAATGATCGAAGCTGCGCTGGAGCAATCAAGGGTAGAGTCTCAGAGCGAAGGGCCCTCTTCCCCCCCCCTTTTTCTTTTTTTTCCATTCCCTTTTTCCTTTCCGATTGCCAGCCTGGGCGTCGACAAATATCGATTTAAGTCCCGGTGAAAGTGGCCGAAACCTCCCTCCCCCCCCCTTTTTTGTGGTCCCCCTCTTCGGTTGCGAGCAGAAAGAGTGACACCGTGCCGCACTAGCTGTTCCTCCCTCCCTTTTTTTTTTCTTTCCTTTCAAAAGATTCCCCCCTTTTTGTTCCCCCTCCACCCCGGAATTTCGTTCCAACGCTTTTGAAAGGAGCGACTGTGCAGTTGCGAAACAACCGTGACCTACCTCTTTTTCCCTCCCCTTTTTCCCCCCTTTCCCCAAGCTGTCTTCTTCTTTTATATCTGCTCCAACTTGCTGAGTTGAAAGGACAACTCCTCCTCCTCCCCCTTTTTTTTCTTCCCGAACCTCCCCCCTTTTTACTCCTCGTTGGTGCGTTTCATGAGGACTGAGAGTAAGAGGAATTCAGCTTAACATTTTTTTTTTTCCTCCCTCCCCTTTTTTTCTTTTAAATTCCTCCATTAGTAAATAATCAAGACAAGGAGGAGACTTGAGAATTCCGGTCTCCCCCTTCCCCCCTTTTTCTCTTTTTTTTTTTTCTATCTACTCTTTCCCTTTTTTTTTTGAGAGAGATAAAAAACGACAGTAATCGGGACGCTAAACCGAAATGTTCCTGTCCCTCTCCTTTTTTCCCCTTTCCCTTCCTTTCTTCTGGCTCCCCCCCCCCCCCCCCCTCTTCCCCTCCCGTAGTAGGATGAGCAATGTTGAAGAGGAAGAAATTGACTCGCTGCCTTCCCTTCCCTCCCTTCTTTTTTTCTTCTTTTCCTTTCCTTTGTCGTTCCAGAAGGATGACAGGCGCGGTGAGGAGAGAGGTACTTTTCAACTCCTCCCTTTTCTTTCTTCGGCAACCCCCCCTTCCTCTTTATTCTTTCTTTCTGCCCGGAATTTTCACAATCTTTAGGTAAGGTTGTTTCGCAAAATGCAAAAGTGCGCGCCCTTTTTTTCCCCTCTTTTTCCCCCACATGTTGTCCTGGGAAAATGAAAGAGTTATAAGGAGGGAAGTCCGTGATTCTGCCCTCCTCTTATTTCTTCCCCCCCTTTCCTTCTCCTTCAAAAAGAGGAGAAAAGGGAACGACACCAAAGCTAATGATTCCTCCCCTTTTTTTTTTTTCCCCCCCGGGTACCCCCCCTCATTTTTCTATGAAAAGGATGGAATTATGAGTAATCTTTCTTCCCCTTCCTTTTCCTTTTCGAGAAGTTCTTTTCTTTCTCCTTGTCATTCTCAGTCCAGATTAGAGAATTTGGAGCTCACGCTCGGACCATCTTTTCCCCCCCCTCTTGATCAGTACCGGAGAGGATGCTCGATTCAGCCATGCCTCATACCCTCTCCTTTCCCTTTTCTCCCCCGCCGAACTTTTTTTCCCCTCCCCCTCTCCTTTTTTTCCTGGCCAGTCGGAGCTGGAAAAAAACATGCTGCCCCCTTTTTTTTTCTCTCATCCCTTTTTTTTCTTCTCGATCGATGAAGTATTCGGACAGTAAGGGATGTCGGCCAATACGTGCGACCTTAGCGGACGGCAGGTTGAATTTTGTGTCCCCCCCCCTCTTTTTTTCCCTTTTCACGGACCTTTCCTCCCTCCGCTGGACTTCAGGTCGCGGTCGTTGAGGAAAGCACGCGTACGTCGACGTCTTTTTTTTTTTTCTTCCCCCCGGATCTCCCCCCCTCTTCCTCCTTGCGCTGCGCCTCGAGGAAAGGTCGCAATGTATAAGCAGAAAAATGGGTTCCTACGTCGGCCGCTTAAAGCGGCCCTGGCTCCCCTTTTTCTTTTTATAATTTCCCCCCCCCCCCCCTCCTTTTCGTTAGGTAATCAGAGAAGGTGAAATAGACGCACAGTTGACGCGACTTCCTTCTTTCTCCCCCCTTTAGTCCCCCTCCCCTCTTCCCCTTTCCTTTTCCTCTTTCCGGTCAGGTTAAAAAGAAATGAGAAAAGTGAATAAGTTGGGGCGACTTCTCCCCTTCTCCCCCCCCCCCTTTCCTTCCCCCCAATATTTTTCTTCCCCTTTTCTTGCTTTCACTCTCCTCGCGCAAAGCGACGTTTCGTTTATAGTCATTTAGTATGAAAGTTTGCGATCTTCGCTTCTTTTCCCCTTCTCCCCCCTTTCCCTAGGCTTTTTTTCTTCTTTAACCGGGTTGTATGGATGAAAAAAAAGAGATATTGAAATCCTTACTTCGCGAGCTTTTTAACTTCCCTCCCCCCCTCTCTTTCCTTTTTTTTTTTTCCCTCCGCGACCCCCCTTTTCCCCTCTCCTCGCGCGGAAAGTCAGAAGTGGTAAAATATTAGAGTGAGGCAGGTGTGTAGTCGATCACTGCTTGATTCTGCCTCATCTTTCCTCCCTCTTTTCCCCCTTTTTTCTTCCCCCCTTCCTCCCCTTCTCCTCCCTTCCTCGGTTTTCGTTTGCCGCAACTTTTCGTCCGCAAGCTTGAGGTTATAAATATCAGTATTCGTTCCGTACCATCTTGCACTATATCTCTCCCCCTTCCTTATACTTTCCTCCCCCCCCCCCTTCTTCTTCATCGTAGAGTAGCAGGATGATTCGAGATAGAAGGATAAAAAGAAGCAGGAGTGCCCGCCACTTTCCCTTTTTCCTTTTCTTCCCCTTTTTTTTCTTTTTTCTTCTTCTTTTCTTGTCTGTGACCCCTTTCTCTTCATTGCCATCGTTGAGTTGAAGAAGAGAGGAAAACCATCTGCCAGACTGCACCACGCGGGACTCACTTTTCCTCCCTTCCCCCCCTTTCTCCACGAGCTCCCCCCCTCCCTCCTTTTTTTTTTGTTGAGAGAGATGCGCTCGATGAATGAAGATTTACGAAGAAAATATCGGGATGGTCGACGCTCTTCCCCCCCCCTCTTTTTCTCTTTTTTTCTTTTTCTAAACCAAACGATGGCATGAACTATTACAGAGTCTCTCCCCCACGAGCACACGCTGTTTCTTTTCCCTTCCCCCTTCCTTTCCAATGTCTCTTTTTTTTTTTCCCCTTCCTCTTCTGGTGAGCGGGCAGCTCGAAGCACGCCTGCTACGCTACGATGGAGAATATCGTTGGGTCTGTTCCGTGCTTTCCTTTTCCCTCCCCCCTCTTTCCTTCTTCCCCCTCTTTTTCCTTCACGAATACGGATATGAGAACCTCAAGGCGTGCGGAACCCCTTTTCCCCCCTTCTTCTTTCTTTCTTTTTTTTTTCCCCCCGATGCCCCCCCTTTTCCCTTCTCCCTATTCCCTTCCTCCAGTCCGCTCTATGGAGAATAAAGAAGTGATCGACTACACCGGCCTCACCCCTCTCATCTTTTCCCCCCCCCTCTTTTTTTTTCCTCCCTGAAGCCTTTTTTTTTTTTCTTAGCTTCAGCGGCCCTCACGCGGCGTTGCGTTAGAGATTGAGAAAACGCGCGGAAGTAATGCTTTTCCCCCCTTACCCCCCCCTCCCCCCCCCCGAGGGAGGCTGTGAGGTGGTATGAGAAGGGAACCCGACACGACCTCCTCACCGTTCCCCTCCTCCCCTTTTTCCTTTTTCTTCCCTTTTTCCCCGGCAGCGTTCTTTCTTTCGCTCCCTCTTCCCCCGATGGTCGAGGAAATATTGGAAGAGGATGAGCCCTGCGTAAGGTGTTGGCGCAGGTGGGCACACTTCGCCCCCCCCCCCCTTTCCCCTTTTTTTTCAACGACTTCCTTTCCCCTGCTTGTCTCGTTTCGGTTCACAAAAGAGCAAATCGTTCGGGCGCGGGCCTTTCCTTTCCCCTCCTCCCCTTTTTTTAAATCCCTTTTCCCCTTCCCCTCTCCAGGCGCCTTCACGGGGCACTACAAAGGCGAATTGGAACTTTGAAGCGGCGACGGAGTCCCCTTTTTTTCTTTCTTCCTTTTCCCCTCTTTCTTTTTTTTTCTTCCTTCTTCTCTTTTGACACGCGTCGGGAAGCAGCGAACAGCTAGAAGTAGAAGTACGCGTGCTGGCAGCAACGAAACCTCTGCCCTTCCTTCCCCCCCTTTTCTTTTTTTTTCAGGACCCTTCCCCCTCCTTTTTTCCCCTTTCACTGCCGTCCTAGAGAAGAGTGGACGACATTCCATTACTGGGCCTACTACTTTTCCTTTTCCCCCCTTCCTTTTTTTTTTTTCCAAGCCTTTTCCCCCCCCCCTACCTTCCCAGCCGTTGCAGCTGGTTCAAGCGTACGACTGGCAGGAAAAGTCGAGAAGCGACAAAATGTCGTCGAGCGAGCCGTTATCCCTTTTCGCCGGTTTCCCCTTTCTTCTCCTTTAGCTTTCTTCTTTTTCCTTCCTTGTTAGTGCCCTTGTAAAAGTGGTAGAGAGTGAGCGACAATGATCGCTCCTGCGCTTGCTCCCCCCCCTTTTTTTTCTTCCTTCTTTTTTTCCCCCAAAAAGTTTTCTTTTTCCCCCTCCCTTTCCTCAAGAATTGCCAGCCTGGCATCGAAAAATATAGATTTAAGTCCCGGTGAAAGTGGCCGAACTCCCTCCCCCACCCCTTTTCTTCCTTTTTTTTTTCCCCGAGTCTCTCCCTCCCTCCCCTTTTCAAACCGTGAAGAAATAGAGGAAGAAGAATCACGGAATTCCCGCCGCTCCCTTCCCCCTTTCCCCAACAAGGTTTCCTCCCCCCCTTCCCATTCTTTTTTTCCAACGCTTTTGAAAGGAGAGAAATTTGCAGTTGCGAAACAACCGTACCCTTTCCCCCCTTTTTGAGACCTTTCCCTTTTTTCCTTCCACTCTGATTGGGCCGAATTAGAGAGGAGAAACTTGCTGAGTTGCACGTACCCCTTTCCCCATTTTCTCCTGTTGGAAACTAAAAGAAGTAAAGAAGTGGACGCAGAGGTTTTTGCTTTTCCCCTTCTTTTTTTTTTTTTTTTCCCCAGATTCCTCTCCCCCTGGATTTGCTCGTTTAGGGAACGGGAAAGCGCCATCAAAGGGTTAAATAATCCGACACGGAGGCGACTAGAAATTCTCGGTAGCCTTCCACCCCTTTTTTTTCTTTTTTCCTTTCCCCC
>Ga0179593_1571432_pt1 | contig 13415 bp, 22 predicted proteins | sample CZODoug2_1_08_16_FD_185931 | JGI IMG/M metagenome (GOLD analysis project Ga0179593, IMG submission 185931) | Vadose zone soil fungal communities from Angelo Coast Range Reserve, California, USA - CZODoug2_1_08_16fungal (PacBio error correction) | ecosystem: Environmental > Terrestrial > Soil >... | reverse complement strand
TGAACTGGGAAATCTTTTGGCCAAAGTTTATTTTCGCGCGCCAGTGTATACTCCGTACTTCCAGTTCAGCGAATTTCAACTGGAGTTGAGATGTCTATTTCCTCTAACTGCCTTTTTTTCATGGCCTTTTTCTTTGAATGGTCTTGGCCGGCGCTGGTGGCTGAAGTCCTTTAGGTGGTGGCCGCGCCCCTCGCTACTCGATTTGTTTTTGATGGCCTATGAGGATTGTTTCGGGACTGAGATGCTGGCATCCTGGCTTGTGCCACCCACCCCCCCCCCCCCTGTCTTCCCCAATCTCTCCTCGCTGATTCTTGACCGGGTAAGATGTAGCTGTTTTTTTCAGGGCTTCAGAGTAAGAGCTGACGGAAAGTTTCCAATAGCGAGGGATCGACGCTTCACCTTTGTTGATATTTTAGAACTGCTTTGGTTTCCTGACAGTTTTTTTTCCTTTTTTTTTTGGGTCCCTTACTATTAAGTACAGATAGGTTTAAGCGACTGAGGTTATTAAAGCCGGGGAGCGATCGAGAGCGCTGAACCCATTCACTCAGCTTGTTATGGCTATTCTCTAAATTCGCGAGCTCTTGCAGCCCCCAATCCTAAATCCTCGTGTAGGTGATCGGTCCCGCGTCTTTCTCAGAGGAATTACGAGTCCTTGCCAATTCCTTTCAGAGCCTCTGCTCCCCTAGCACTTTCAATTCCTTCGTTTCCTTTTTCACGTCCCTCCACATTATGTTTCCGAATGAGGCGAAATCTCCTCCTTTTTTGACGCGAGCGTCAGCCCTGAATGACTTCCCGCCTTCGATTATTTCGTTTCACTCTCTTTTGCGCGACCTACTCCCCTTGGTCCCCATTTTTTGTTGTGTTCTACAATTGATGGGGGCATTTTGTTTTGGCGCCCGACCCCAACCCAAAGTTGGTCACCTTTCTGGACCCCTACAAAAATTCCCTCGTTTCCTTAGGACCCTTCCTCCCCCTGGAGGGATTGGATTTTATTGTAGCTCTCGGTCCTTCTTTACACCCCCTTCCAAGCTGCGCTCCAATCAAGGAGCTCCCGCTCACCTCTTATGACTCCTTCCCTCTTCTGGGTTCTTTAAGCAAGGAATACCCTGGGATTTGCTCGTCCTTTGCCCTAGCGCACTAGGGAATGATCACCTCCTATTTGCCTCGCATCTGGAGGGACGGGGTTTTTTCGCTGTCTTCCTTTTTCATGTCTTTTCCCAAACTCTGGACTGTGAAACTGCGACTATCTATTTTTGTTCGCTTGATGCCTTCTACACTTTGTTGCCCCCCCTAGAATCTCTTCCTGCGGACGATTTCCGCTTTTTTTCCTTCCTTCCCGGAATCTTCCTGGCGCTGAATCTGACCGCGCCGTAAAGCGCCCTTCCGTTTTTCGCTGAAGAATAAACTCTTTTTTAGCATCTCCCTTCCAGGCTCCTTAAGCTTGAGCTGGTATCGTTTTTTCTTTTTGGAGTCTTTTCCCTCAATGCCGCATGATAAAATTACGACCTGTCGCTGTCTTAATAATTTAGGCTGTTCCTGTAGTCTCCTTCCAAGAATGGCATCTTTTCTGCACATTTTCCCATTCATCTGGCCTCTTGGCTATGCTTTGAAAATCTCCCCGGAGCGAATTGTTGCTGAAAGTTTGTCGTACCTTTGAGCTGTTCCAAGACATTCTCAAATCCCCCCCCCCCCCCAACCTTTACGCTCCCACGTTTCCTCCGTTTTTGTTTTTGAGAGAGTGTGGCAACCCCGTTACCTTTGATTGCTGGATGCTTTTCTTCCGTAGATTCCGACTCCTTGGTTTCCCGCCTCAAAAAATTGTCGCCCTTTTCTTTTTCCTTGCCCCGGCCGGAATCGCCTGCGGCCTGCTGACTATTCATTGAGGTCGTGTTTCCCCCCCCCTAACCGCTGTGAGGCCCTCCATATTTCTTCTTCCCTGCTCTCAAACTCCTAACGAAAATTGATTTCCCTCTTAGCCTTTCTTTTATCTGCGACGGGGGGCTTTGTTCGCTCCCGCAACCCCTCGCTAATCATTCTCATGTCTCCTGAACAATTCTTTCTCGAGTCCCCCAGCATTTCGCCAATTTAGCTAATTCCTGCCTTTTTGAAGCCAATTTTTTTTCTTCAGATTCTCCCCCTTTTTCTTCTTTCAGGTTTCCCCCTCCACTTTAGTAGAAATGAGATATTCGTGACGCCCCATTTTTCCGTGTTCCCCACTTCCCGAACACCTCCCGCCAATGGAAAAAGCAAGAGTGCGGCCCCCTACACTCTTCTCGTACTTCCCCCCCTCCTTTCTTATTGCCCGTCCCCAAAAAGCACATGTTGGTATATCGAGGGGCTAGGAAATGTTCTCACTCCCTACCTGAAATTGTCTTTTTTGAACTGTGAAAGAGACCACCGTACGAGATTTCCCTTCTCTTAAGGTGCGAGTCCAGGACTGATGTATCTCCTTGAGTTTTGATACCTTTATATTACCCTCCGCCCCTTCCCTCCTCCCGCTTTTTTGCAGCTTCTCATGAATTTACCTACCCGAATTTACCATTTCCATCCCCAACCAACCGTTTTTTCGGTTGATATCTCTGGAGCCTGCCGCTATCCATTGGACCCTTAAGAAAACCGGCGAATGCCCCCTTTTCCCCCTGCTTCCCAATTTCTTCCAGTTCCTTCTCCTCTTCCGCAATCCCCCTAAAACGACGTCACCGCCCAAAAGTTTTATATGCTTTCTGGCTCGTCCCTTTTTTTCCAACCCTGTATTTTCCCTTCGTCGCACGTCAGTATACCAGAATTTCGTTTCCCGCTAGGTCGTCGCTTCATGTACTCTGATCATTTTCCAAAGACCCCCCCCCAAAGTGCGAATCTCTTGGAATTCGATGGCCCTTGGAATCGACATTTGTTTTCCCTTTCTTCTTTTCGAGTATGGTTTATAACCTGGCGCGCCTAAAGCTCGCTTTTTACGTGACCACCCCTTCCTTTTGAGCAAGGTTGCTGTTTTCTGTTTTTGCGATCCGGATGAAGAACCTCTGCGAAAGTCGTTCCGTACAAGAGAAGCTGATCTCCCCTGCAGCCGAACCCCCTCCCCTGCGAAATTCCATCCTCCCTTGCTCGCGCGTCATTTTTTCGCTTTGAGTCTGAAGATGATCCCCACAACCCTCCTTACTCTCCCCTCGGCCGGACCCTTTAACCCCCACGCGAGTCCCTTGGCCACTCTTCCCGTTGCCATGACCAAACTTTCCCATATTGACTCTTCCTCCCCTCAGTTCCCCCAAAAATCCAAATAGAGGATCTGAGAGATATCCCCACCACTTGTTCCCTCCCCCCCTCTTCACCCCAACCCCCTGAAGCCTCTGCAAATACGTGGCCTCTTTTCTCAGTCAAGCCTCGTCCCTTCCTTGTTTTATAAATTCTTACAATTTCCCGTTCCCCTAAATTCCACGCTCTAGCTTCCGCCTCTCTTCACAGCTCTATCTCCGTTTTGATTGAAATCGATTTTTTGTCATCGCGCATTGCATTCGCGAGACAGGGGCGATGACCTTGATAAGAGTTCCCCTCCCCCTAAACTTCCTGTCTCTTGTCTTCGCAAAGTTCCTAGCCGGTTAAGCTTGACCTTTTTTTAAGAATGCTTGTTTGTGATTCCGGATTCCCGCTGGACGGCTATTTCCTAGTCCCTTCCTCTTTTTTTTTAGGGTTGGATTCCTTCTTCTTTTTTTTTGCTCCTTTCAATGGTGAAAAGTGAGCGATGCCACGCTTGATCCTCTGGATTTTTCTCCTGGTCCGCCGCTATAGTTCTTCTCTTTTGTTGAGCCCCCCTAATTTTTTCTACAACTTCGAATGCCTGAGGAGTCCAGGCTCTGAGATTTTCCCTTTTGTTTTAACATTCCGATTCGTTTTTTGCTGGCCTTGCTCCCCCTGCTAGTGCGTCTGTTCGCAGCTTTTCTTTCCTCTTGAGCGATGCCTGCTCTGACTTCTATCTCCTCCAAAAGCTTCGTTTTTCCGTGGATTTCTTGACTCGTTACGAGAAATTACGCCCTTCTGCAGCGCAGGCTTACTCAGTCTACGACAATACTCCGGTTCTTGTGATCCTTTAGGATGTCTTTCTTTCCCCCCTCGTTCCCAAGCGTCCACTCGCCTTCTCTTAGTTCTCCTTTTCCCACCTTCGCAATCCCCTCTCCTGAGGATTGCCAGAGGCGCGTCCTGTCTTGATGACGGTTGAACCACAATTTCTCAGACTTCTCTCTATCATATACTCCCCCCTTTTTGCGCGGTTCTTTTATCTTTTTTTTTCCCCCTAATTTCACTGGACTCCATTGGAGGAGGCCAGCCCCTTCTCCTCGGTTGGTTGGCAATTGATGGAGATTAAATTTGTTCCTCGCCCTCTCCCTCCCTTTTTCTTCAGTCCCCGGTGGATTCGCGTGCTTTCCCCCCCCCCCTCTCTTATTATTCCGTCAACCGCATCGTCGGGTCTTCCTTCTTTTTCCTTGGGAAAACATCCCTTTTCCTTTTTTGAAGTCTCCCAACACTGCCTGGTCCGCACCGTCCTTCAGCCCCGCCTTCGTTTCTGGGGATCATTTTACGACACGTTTTCTCCTGCTAAATCAGGATTCACCCATATTGACTTTTTATTGCTGCTGACAATGCGTTCCCCTTCTCTTTGGGGTTTTCAGAAACCTTCCTGGATGGTGAAATTGAGCTATCCCTCATTTATTTTGTTGGTTTTTCTTTACTTTGAATAAAGCATCCCATGGGAGCTACTCTTCCATTTCCCTATTCACTCTACCCCCCCCCTCCCTCCCCACCCTTTTTCCTCCACTAAATCCCCCCCCCCCTCACCCCCCCCCCCACTCTCCCCCCAATCCCCTCATCCCCCCTCCCCCTCCCCCCATCCCGCCCCCTCCCCCCTAAACCCTCCCTCCACCTCCCCACGCCACCCCCCCCACTCCCTTCTCTTCGCCCAACATGATTACCCTCCCCTCCTCTCCCCCCTCTGCCCCTTCGAACCCCCCTTCCAGTTCCCCACCCTTCCCCCACCTCACCTCCCCCCCACCCCGCTCCCCCCTCCCATCATTGTTCCCCCCCCCCGAGCCTCTCCTGTTATTTCCCCCCTTTCTACCCCCCCCCTCCAGCCCCCCCCCCACCACTAACTCCACTCGCCCCTCCCTCCCCCTCCCCCCACCCTAGCCACCACCCCCCCACTTCTGCCTCCTTCTTTCCGATCCCCCTCCCCCCCCCTCCTTCTCTTCCCACACCTATTCTAACCCTTCCCCCCTAAACCCCACCCCGCCACACTCCACCCCCCACCACCCCCCCCTTCACCACCCCTCCTTCCCCCCAACCCCCCCTCCCCCAATTCACCACAGCCCCCCCACCTTCCGTCCCCCACCCCCCACCATATCATACTTTCTCTCGCAACCCTCCCCAGAAATGCCGACCCCCCCCATTTACCCCAATTCACCCACCCCCCCTCCTCCAGCATTAATGCCCTCCCCACTCGACTCCTCCCTCCGTCTCCTCCTCCTCCACAACCCCACCCCCACTCTCCCCCCAATCCCTCGCTTGCCTTTCTTCCCCCCCTCCTTCCCCCACACCCCCTCTCCAACCCACCCCTTCAATCTCTCGCCCCCTTCGATCACCCACACCCCCGAATCCTTCCCTATTCCACCCCTAAACTACATTCCTCCTCTCCCCCTCATTCCATCCCGCCCTGCCTTCCCCTCCGCCCCCACCTCTCCCCTTCGAACTCTTTTCTGAGCATCCCCCCCCCTCCCCCCCCCACCCCCTCCCCCCTCCGCACATCACTTCCCCTAACCCCCCCTTCCACCCCTTCCCCGTCTCAGCCACCCACCGCCCACCCCCCCCCCTTTAGCTTTTCCTTACGCTAGCCTCCTTATCCCCCCCCCCCCTTTATGCCCGCCCCCTTCCTACCCCTCCTCCACCCCTTTCAACCCCTCCCCACCTCCCCACCACTGTCCCTCCCCCACGCCCTATACTCCCACCCCCCAAGCCCTTCCCCACCTTCCCTCACTACCTCACCACACACCCCCTATACTCCTCCTACCATTCCTTCACCTCATCCCTACTCCTCCCGGCCCTAGCCCACCTCCCCCTCACACTCCCCGCTCGTTCCCCCACCCCGACCTCTTATCCCCCCCTCTCCTACTCCCCACCATCCCCCCCAGTTCGCCTCTTCCCCCACTACCTAATCACTCTAACTTACCCCTCCGCCCCCCTGCCCCTACCCGCCCTCCCCCCCCTTTATAAACTCTTACTCCCCATACCCTCCTTCTCACCCACCACCCTCTCGCCTCCTCCTCCATCCCTTTTCCCTCCTCTTACACCATTCCCCCCTCCTACCTCACCCCCCCCACACTTTCACCGACCCTCCACCGGCCCCCCATCCCCCCTCCCTCCCCTCCGTCCATTATTCTCCGTCCGTATCCCCGGACCTCGCACGTACACACCTCTCCCCCCGACCTCCCAACCTTCCATTCCCCACCACTAACACCCCTCTTTCCGCCGCCTCCCACTTCTTCCCTCACCCTCCCCCTTCCTAACCCCCCTCCACGATTCCCCCATATACCACTTCTTAAAAACCCTTCGGGCCACTCCCACCCCCCCCTCACCCTGCACTTCCCTTCTCCCCCGCTCACCCCCCACCCCCTCCCCCCCACCCACCCCTCGGCTCACTCCCCCCTTAGTTCCCCCCAACCCTCCCACACCCCCATCCCCCCACCCTCTACCCCCCTCCCCCCCCCCCGCCACTCCGCCCTACCCCCGTCCCAACTGTCCACCCCTTACCTCCCCCCCCCAACCTCCCTCCCTTCCCCCTAGCTACCTCTCCCGCCTTTCCCCCCCCCCCGCCCCCTCCCTCCCATACACCCCTTGCACACTCCCAGCTCCTCCCACTCCCCCATAGGCTTCTCCTTCATCCAACCCCGGACCCACCCTCGTCCCCTTCCCATCCATACCGCCCGTGCTCCCCCCCCCCCACACCCCCCCCCCCACCCGACCCTCCCTTTTGCCCCCCCCCCCTTCATATACCCGCTCTAGCCCCCCCCCCCACTCATTACTCTCCTCACCCCCCAAACTTTCCCCCCCCTTCCTCTCTTTTTTCCACTCCCCTCAACCCCCCTCCCCTGCCGCCTCTCACACATCTCACCCCCCTAGCCACAACTCCCACCCCCCCCCCCCACCCCACCCCCACACCCCATCCACGCCTCTTCTGTCACGCCCCCCCCCACCCCCACCTCACCTCCTATCACTTCCAGTGCCTCCTCCCCCCTTTGCCAAACGCACCACCTTTTTCTGATGGTTCCCCAACGGTGGTGTCAGGACTCCCAGATCAGGGCCGTTGCCCTTCGCGCGTAAGCAAGACCCACTCAGTGAGCAAGCTTCCCCTTTCTTTTTCTCTCTCTGATTGATCGAACTTTTTTCTTCCATTCCCCTTTTTCCTTATTTTCCTCTTTTGGTCTCCTTGGCTGATAACAAGGACTCGCTGCGATGATCCATTCCGACCCTGCTCTATGCGTTCTAATTTCTGACTTTGGATTCCGGCGCATTTTCAATTCTTAGTTCTCTCAACTCCCTTGAAGAGGCCTCCTTTCGCCTTTTTGAAGTTTTTTTAATCTTGCCCCCTGATGGCGGTATTCACTTTGCACGAACGAGTCCGGCGCTTCCGGATCACGAAGTGTTCGCCCTTTTAGGCGTTTTTGAAATTTCTCTCCCTTCCCGAATTAAGGTTAAAGTTCCATCCTCTCTCTTCTCAGTTCGATGTTTTTCCAAAGCCCGGTCCTTTTTCCTTTTAATTTTTCCCGACTTTAACTCTCCAAAAAAGGGACCTGTCTTCCTTTCCGGCCTTTCCCCCTTTCCGTCTCTTCCCTTTATTCATACCTCATCTGGCCTTAGGTAACACTTTGACTTAGCCCCTTCTCCCTGCCCTGAAGGTCCTTTCGCCCTCCTCTTAATCCCCCGGAAGAACGCCAGGATTCCTCCTTAGATGCCTTTCCCTCCTATGGCTAATCGGGCAGACTTGTTAGGGAGGCTTATCAGCGCCCCCCAGACCCCCGAATCTCACTTCCCTTTCTGCGTTTTTTGGTGTGCCCCCTCTGGAAATCCAAACGTTACTAGGTCAGCACGCTTCCCAATCTTTACCCTTACCCATATCAACTGTCCTAAAGGTCCTCCTTTTCCGATGCAGACTATTGTTCGCCCTCAACAGGATAGTAGAATGATTCGTCGCCTCCAATGCTCTTCCCCATAGCAGCAAACACCATAAATTTTCTTCCCGCACCTTCCCCCTCTTTCGGAGGGCCATGTCTCGTACGCCCCCCCCCCCCCCCCCGCTTCTGGCAGGCTCAGACAGTCACCTCCCCACTGCACCTTCTGACATTGCGAGTGCCGATTAGTAATGGCTTAGCCTGCCCATTTTTCTCCACCTTCAGAAAAGATTTTCTTTTTCCGTCCTCTTCGGTGACAAGAAATGATGTCGACAGACCGCTTTGAGAGGCTTTGCGATCCCACCCCTTTCCCTAAATACCTTTTTTTGCTATGTTTTTCCCTATAAGATAATACCGATCATGTTTTCTTTTCTACTCCTGAGGGCCTAAATACGTGGTTGGACGATCGTAAAAGAGGCCCCTTTGCCATCCAATGGCCTCATGGCGACTACCTTTCGCTGTCGCCCTTGCTTCCGTTTCTTCCCCCCGATTCTTTACCCCCACCCCCTTCCCTAACTAGTACCTTTTTCCCTCCAAAGTTCTATATGCTGTTCCCGCGCTCGACTTTCGCAAGTTTTCTCTAAGTGTTCTCTGTCAGTCCCACCCCATGTCGTTTCCCTCTCCTAGTCCCTCGTCTCTTTTTTCTGGAATTCGCCGCTCTTTCCCCATGCCCCAGACCCGGCTCCCTTGCTGCCTTCATTCTTAATCCCAAGCGCGGGATCTTTTTCCTGGTCCTTTCCACGAAGAGCCTTTCGTAGTCTGTTTCCCCCTTCGCTCAGAAGTCTTTCTCGTAAGCTCTTAAATCCACCCCGCCACGTACTGAGCAAGCTTTTTCCTTCCAGATGCAAGCGCGTCTTCCTGATGCCAAGTTTTTTTCAATCCTCAAGCGAGCGTTTTTCGTTGAACCCCCCGACCACCTTACAATGTGGATGTCCCCCCCCAAATCTCGAGTCCAATCCCCATCTCATGTGACTCGAGACATCTCGATTTTCCTTCTTTCTGACTTCCGGTTCCACCCACTCCCTAACCTCCAATAGGACCCGGTCCGTCCCATCCTCTGATCAGTCCGCGGCGCTAATGCACGCGCTGGGAAGACCCCGCAATTCTTTTGCCCCAACTCTCCCGAAATTATCCCCCCCCACCCGCCCTTCGTCTCGCAGATATGTCCTCTTCCCCACCACGTCCAGCCGACCTTCATCCCCGCTTCCAAATCACCAAGGCAAGGTGGACCCCCCATTCCCGAACCCCTTGACGCTCCCCTCGAACTCCCTCAAAATAAGTTGCTTTTTCCCATTCGCTTTCCACCCTTTTTCCAAGTTTTTCTTCCCAGCTCCATCCCGATAGCTTTGCACGCTCGATTTCCCATTTCATTTTCTACTCCTCTTGTTTTGTTTAGGATCGTGACCCCGACCCCCTCTGGGCTCAATGCTCCTCTCGCCCCAGTGTCGCCTCGAAGGAACTAGTTCAATTTTTTCTTTTTTGACTCTTTCCTATTTTACTTGCACTGTTCAGGAAGGTTACGTTTTTTTTTTCCCATCCCTTTGTACCCCCCTGTACTCTTTTTCATGAATGTTATTTACTTTTTTTTTGTTTTTTTTCCTCTCTTAATAGATTTGTTGGATTGGTCTAGCTTTGTCGTCTTTTTTCCTGTCTCAAGTCTGCTTTCCCCGTTCGCCTTGCCTCGATGAAATTAGCGACACCCGTAGCTTTTTTTTTTCCCTTGAACGTCTCCTCCTTTTTTCCCTCTGTCTCGAGTATCGGGTGATGTCGTTGTGGAAATCTTTTTCAGCCCCCGTCTAAGGAACGTCAGCAATTTTATCCTCTGGAGAATGACCTCTTAGTAAACTCTTTCTTAGAGTGCTTTTCCACCCTCAAGGTGTTTTTTGCGTGCTGGCCTTTGTCCTTCCCGCTTTCGCGAGTTCCCGCTTGTCAGGTTTCTTAGCGGGCGCCGCGAGGTTTGCTTCCGAGTCCAGCAATTTTCACACTGCTTTTTTTCTTTTTCGGATTTCGCCTCCATTCTCGATCTTCTTTTCCCTTTCTCACCCCTTTCTATTATGTTTGGTGATACTAGGGACCCATTCCACTGCTCCCGTGATACCGAATGTTCCTAGCCCTTCTGCTCCTCGCAGTCATGTGCACTGTAACATATGCTTGCGCTTCTTTGCTCCTCTTTGGCTCCTCCTATGTGATTGTTCCCGGCGACATACGTAAGCTGCACTTATTCGACGCGATCGCGTTAGCACTCCTCAACGTTGGTCGTTTCTCTTAGTGAGGAAAAGAAGCTTTTTTTGTTTCCCCTTAATCTTGTTTCCGATTTTTTTTCTGTTTTGCCCCAATGGTGAGACTTTCATTAACTTTGTCCCTGCGCTCCTATCGCCCCCAAAAAGTCATGGGTATTAATCCCGTTTAGTTTCCACCATGCTAGCGTTTATTGAACTCTTCCCACCGCCTCGCCCAGGCGGGCGGTCTATTTTTCTGGCTGAGTTCTCCCTTTCCCCTTCAACGAGCGCAGTTTATGTTCCTCCACCCCTTTTTTGCCTCTGTTTTACTCACATCCGCCATCCCGGCATATAGGTCTTCCTTTTACCTCCCCTCCATGGCTCGCATGTCTCCTTGAATAGGAAAGGGATCCCTCCTACATATTTCTTCGATTGACCCCCCCCCCTTTTCCTTTTGAGACGGTCGTTTTTTTTTTTTCTACTGATTCTTAGTTCCCTTTCTGGTGCCCCTTTCTCGATGCAGATTTTTGTTGGTGTTTTCTTTCCATCCACTCGCCACTGTTTTCGAGACTCCTTTACGAGGCCTGGTTTTCCCCTGTGTGTTTCCTTTTACAGAATTTTCGCTTCACCTCCCCCTCCCGACCTCTTCCAACCCCCCCTCCCGCATGACGCTACTTTAGGTCGTAAACTATGAGTTCGACTGATTGGCTTTTCCGTTCCGTTCCACTATTGTCTTTAGATTGGTTTCTCGTTGAAGGTCAGGGCCCTCCGGCTGCAGATTTCATTCCTCCCACGCCTTTCCTTTTTCTGGGAACAAAATTGTGTGGTAGTTCACCCCCTATGGAGATTAGCGAACCCCCTTCCCCTTTGGCCTTGTTTGCGACCTTTCAAAGTGTTAACGTATTTCCTCTCTTCCCGGTATTCATCAATGGCCCCGGAAGGGAAAGAGTCTCTGTTCCTTTTCTCAACTTTCCCCCCCCCCCCCCCCCCCCCCCCCCCCCCCCCCGGTCCACGCTTTCTTCAAAGTTTCCACAGTCCTCCTTTGCCCCATAGATTTTACTTACTAATCCTTTGTTGTTATCAGTGTGGTTCGGCCGGCCTTTCGGAAGGCTGAGAATTTTTCCTACTCGCCTGCGAAACCCACAAATCCCTCTTTTCATCCCCTGAGCCCCTACGTTTTCGTTCAGGCGTCGACCCTCCCTCCCAATTCCCTCTTTCCTTTGACGGGAAACTTGTTCTCCCCCTCTCCTTTCCCTGCACTTCGCTTTGATGCGTTCCATTCCTTTCCGCTTTTTTTTTTCTCACTCAAGTCTCAAATGTAGTCCCTCTCTTAGCCGCGACCCTTTCTGGTCATCTCCTGGAGGAGCCGTGTTGATCAGCCGTCTCCAAACAAGCCTTAGCTACCCCTCGATAATTCTCATCTCCTTTTTCCTACACTCCCCAGAGACAATGACTCTTAGCTCCCACCCCCCTCTCCGCCTTTCAAATGTCCTTCTTTGTCTGACTCTTACCCTTCTCAGTTCTTATTGAATTTTTGCCTTAAGAAACCTTTTTTCCTTCGTAATGAGTATAGTCGCTCTTTCATGTTTTCTTCCTGCCCAAAACTCCCCTGCAACACCCACAAATAAATCGTCTCTCCATTCCCCAGCCCCCCAAGACTTTTGTACCTCGTTTTATTTACTGCCCACAATCCCCAGTAAAAGAACTTTTTCCTTGGCAGAATCAACACTCATACAAAAAGCAAAAATATGTAAGGTGCATGCTAGTTTCTTAGCATGCTTCCGATCAAATGCCCCCTTTCTTCGTTTTCCCTCAAAACTCCGGGATAGTTCTTTCCCCCTGTTCGAGCTTCTCCTTGCTCCTTTGATCCAGTTTCTCAGGGTTTTATAAATTGTCGATACCACCCCTCGACATTTCACAGTTTGGAGTGACGGTGCGAGTTCATCATCTCGAGTGTTGGCGCGTTTCCCTTTCTCTTCTTCACCCATTTTCCTTGTGTGCATCTCTTCTGCCGTGCCCCCCCACGTAATGACCTCCCATTTCATCGCACCCCGAATTTTCCGCTGTCCGACCCCATCCTCGCCCATCCCCAATAAACTCTCCCCCCACGACGTCCCTCTCCTATCTTCGCCTCGCGCAAAATATCAGTTACGTGTCTGTCGCCTGTGTCAATACCATGCATGCCGTAGCGCAAGACGCGCCCCCGCCTCTTTTTCCCCTTTTCTCTTTTCCCCAGAGTGATCTGACCCGACACCCCAGTTTTATGTTTAATCAGCCGATGGATGAATCGCATTTTTCTGGATCCCTACTGGAACTGAATTTAGTGTTTTTTCTTTTTAGATATTTTTTCCCCGCGACTTTATAGCGCTTGCTCCCTCCCTCCCCCTGTACTTTTCGTCACAGCTGGCTGCCGGTAGGATGCAAGCGCGCTTTATCAATCCAAGCTGCAGAATTCCCTCTCGTGATTTTGAAAGAGGCCCTCTCCCAGCCCCGTCCCCCCCGCAACTTCCCCCACAAACCTTAACGACAATCTCCCAGCTCCACTTCGCCTCGCGCGTTGCTCTGGCCGCTTTGGCTCCCCTTTTGAAGTTTCCCCCCTATCCCCCCAAGATCAATCGAGAACTCGTCCCTGACCCCTTTGACCGAGAGTCAGACCGGCGGAGCTAATTTGCGCCACGTCGGCAGCAACTCCCGCCTCGACCTCGACTTCCCAAAAGACACCAGTTTAATAGGACCTACCCCCCCCCCTCCTGGATTTATTCTCTTTTCCTGCATCCCCCCGTCCGCCTTCCCCGGAAGACACCAGCGCTCCAAAATCCAAGGCCCCTACATGCGCTTTCCCCCCATTTTCCCTTTTTGCACTTTGCGCCTCCCAAATCGACCACTTCAACTCATGTTTTCCCTCCCTGCTTCTCTTTTTTCCCGTTCATCGACACGCTAGCGCATCAATTCACGCTAGCCTTTGCCCGCGCTTCGTCTTTCTTTA
>Ga0179593_1551114_pt1 | contig 13415 bp, 15 predicted proteins | sample CZODoug2_1_08_16_FD_185931 | JGI IMG/M metagenome (GOLD analysis project Ga0179593, IMG submission 185931) | Vadose zone soil fungal communities from Angelo Coast Range Reserve, California, USA - CZODoug2_1_08_16fungal (PacBio error correction) | ecosystem: Environmental > Terrestrial > Soil >... | reverse complement strand
GCCACTCTGGCTCCTTCCCCCGGAAATGTTTTTCTCGTCGCGTGCTCCTTTCTCTCCGCCTCATTTTGCTTGAGTTTCGAGCATTTTATATGCTCGATTTCCTTTACTTTCACTTCTCATGACCTGTGCTCTTCTTGCTCTGCCTTTCTCCTCCTACCCTTAACCCGCCCTCGTGACGCAATGCTTATCATCGTGGAGCATGTTCTCCCCGTGTTCCCACCGTGTATACGCGTACCTTTTTTAAAGCTTTAGAGCCTTCCCTGGCATCGACGCTTGGTGCAACCCCAACATGTGTTTCAATAGCGCTAAGTGATTCTCCCTACTCCCCGATTGACCTTCCTGTTTTCACCAGCTTCCATTGCGTATATAGTTCCCCTGGCCTGCCTGCTCTGAGTGCTCGTCCCTGATTCATTCTCCTGACAATCTTTTCCCCTTAGGTTCCCTCTGCTTTTAAAAACCCTTTCCCTTCAGTGATGGTTTCCCCCCCCCCCAAAGACCTATCATCAAAGCACAGTTTCTTTAGTATCGCCTTTTTTCTCAATGCACACCTTAATCAAGTCTGCGCTCCTGAGTGGTAGGGTTCGCTACTCTTTTTTAGCCAAATAGCCGTAAAGAATCCACCCTACCCCTTTACGTTCCTCGGGGTTCTCGTACACACTTTTTTGGCATTTTCTTTAAGGTTCTCTATTGTGTGACATTTCCTTAGTCCCCCCCCAAAATTTCGCCCTCTTGATTTATTCTTTTCAGTAGTTTTTTTGTTCCCGGCACATGAGATCTTTCGAATTTACCCGCGACAAAGTACCCTCACGTTCGGGACTCGGTGTTGTAGTTTTTTACCGCAGCTCTGGAGTGTAGGGCCCCCCCCCCTTTGTAGAACTCCCCATCGGCGTTTCAACCCGATTCTGGAAGCCAGCTACAGCTAGTGATCCGAAACTCCGTTTTATTTCTCTGGGGATCTTCATTCGGTATCTTTTCGGTCTTTGGTTTCTATCCTTCCAGGAACGACCCTTAGTTGATTCACATCCTTACGTTTTTCTTGCATTTAACTAAATATTTATAATGGATTTCCTTTTCAGCCGAATTACTTCTAAGTGTACTACTTCGCCCGATTTAAAAATGCCGCACTGTGCATAACGCTGCTACAACGGATCCCTGCGGTTCTACCGCCATTTTTTTCTCTCTCCCCTTCCATACTTTTTTTTTTTTTGTGTAGAGATGGCTTTGATCCCTCACCCGGCCGGCTTTGTAGTGCTATGACCTATTGCCCTCCCGCCTCCTCCTCGCGTGAGCCTTCGCCTCCTTCGGGCATATAAGACCTCTTTTCTGATGCTTCCCGGGAACGTTCTGTCCCTTTCCGGCTCTTGAACTGATGTCGTCCTTTTTCTATCTCCACCCCCCTTCTAGGTCCGCTCCGTTGGACAGTTAGTCTCCTTTACGTTTTTTTGTCCAGTAGTGCATGGTAGGTTCGTGACTTTGGGAACCCTAGGTACCAGGCCCCTCCAGTTCTGATGTGGAAACTCATCATGGGCCACGGGGTGTCTCTATATTAGCCATTTCTTTCTTCCGGTGATTTTGGATTTCATTCCCATGTCGTGTCCCATTGCCTGCGGTCGGTTAGAACTTCTCACTTCTCCCCCCTTCTTTAACAGCCATGACAACCCCCTTATTGTCAATAACTTAAGCCCACACCCAAGGCTTTTTTCTTCTGGGTACTTCCCTTTTCGAACCTCTTGCTAATTTTTGAAATTGTGTCGTCCGTCATTCCCATCTTCCCAATTGTGCGCATCCCGCTAAAAACTTCAATCACTGATAGCTTAGGACGATCATTTTTGTTTTTTTCGGGCTTCCCTCCGGGGACTGTTGGATACTAAAGTGCTCTCTTATCCTGGTTTTGACCAGACTACCAGACACCCCTTTTTTTTCTGCTTGTATGTGGTTTCCACCCCAACAATGGTGTTCTTGCTTGCGGTTTCTTTGTGGGTGCAGCTCCCATTTTTTTGCTTTTCCCTCCCTTTCATTTCCCCTTCTTCACTTTTAAGTTGGTGGTTGGGCACTTTCCCTTTTTTAAGGTTTGAATATCCCCCAGCTCGGTACTATTCAGGATCTCAGTCTGGTATAGTTGATTTACCACTTTCACAAATGTCCCACTCCCTCTTCGTCCCCCCCCCCCCCCCACCTTGTGAACCTCGGCTGTAGACACTTTGATTGGTTTTTTTAAAGCGTCGCTCGGCCCTGAGGACCCTTCTCTCATGCTTACTTCCTTTTTTTAAGGCCACGATATCTTATCTACGGAACCTCCCCCCGCGTCTTTGATGTGTTTTCCAGCTTCTTCTCCTCAGAAATTTCTCAGGCGCCAGCCTTCTTTTCGATGTCATAGAAGCGTGTTCTCCAAGCTATAGACCCCGCCAGGCCCCGTCTAATTTCCCCCGCCGGAAACTCGTAGAGGGTAATCTTCTTTCCTGCACCTTTTGATCCCTTTAACAATTCTTCTTTTCTCCAGGGTGCCTGGCAAGAGTGGATGTCCCACCACACGATCGCCCTGTGTTCTTCGTTTTTTTTTTCCTGAGTTTTTTCTCGGAGCCTCGATTCTTTAGTGATTTTCGTGGTTTCATTTCCCCCTTCCTTAAGCCAGTCCGTGATTCTGATCCTTTTTCCCTACCTCTTTTGCCTAGACCGAAATCTCCCCGTTCTATTCCTTTCTATTTCAGGCCCCTAGACCCCCGGCCATAACTTCCAATTCCCATATGTAGGCCAAAACCGTGCCCTGTTTTTTTTGCGGGCCGATTTTTTCTTGCCGGTCGAGACCTGGAACCGACCTGTTTTTACTGATTTGATCCCCGCTTTATTTACCGCTTCATCTTTCCCTCGACTTTAGCTGTTATACCCCCTCCTTTTTCTGGACCCCCCAAGACTGTCCCTTTCTCTTTTCTAGGGTTTACTTCCGTGCCTCTTTTCAGACCCTTCTGGTCCTTCATCTCCCTCCTCCGTTACGATCTCCCCCCCTTTTTTTTTCAAATTCAGGCTGGCACCACGTCTTTTTTTGAACCTTTAGAGGAAAGGCTTCCTCTACAAACATTTGTCCATCTCAGATCGTCTTTCCCCCCATCTTTCCCCCTATGGATCCCCACCATCCAAACCGGGTGATCGTGCCCCCTCTCGTCCGGCCCCCAGCCCAGCTTTTTTCTCACTCTTCCCACCTCTTCCCCCTCTCAGTTTTGCCCCCCTGTGGCGGTCTATTGCCAGGTGTCTGCCCCCAATCTCCTGAGGAGGTCTTTAACGAACCTTTACCTGTCTTCTCGGGCTGGCAACTCAGTTCGAAGCCCACTCTCTTTGCCGAGCATGCATTTACTTTTCCCCCCTAACTCCTAGGCCGGGATCGGACCTTCGTGTCTCTCAAAGTGTAGGGTTTTCCCGCTGTTTAACTCTTCCGTTGGTGTTTTCCCCACAAGGATTCCTACCTTGGCGTACCTTTTTGGACAAAGCTCGGTATTTTGTTTTAGGACCCCCCTAGACGCCATTTGATTTTAGTGGCGGAGTCTCTGTTCGAGTCGATCTGCCTCTTATCCCGGCTTTTCTGAAGTATCACTGTCGTGTTCAGCCGATGTTAATGTTTTTCATTTGTTCAGACGACCTTCGGCCATTCATGAGTTCTTTTCGCTCCTTAGAAGGGCTTCACGTTATCTTTGTCCGTACCCAGGGTCGACTCGGGTCTCACGCAAACCCCTCAGCCATTTTTAGATATCGTTCACCGTATTGGCCCACGCGTCTCCCACCGTGGAATCGGACCCTATTCCCCCCGATGCAGATCCTTCGGCCCCCTTGGACGGCGTAGTGCGTATCCGGGCTTTTCAGCCCCTCAATGACCTTCGGCCTCCCCTCTCCTCGATTCTAGGGCAAGGGCACCCACACCCACAACTCCCCCAACCTCCCCCATCACAAACCTAACCCCTCCCCCCAAATCTTCCCCTCCTCTCCTTCCCCCCCCGCCACACACCCACCACACAAACCAAAACACCCCCCGGGACACCACCCAACCACCCTCCCTCCCCACCACAACCAACTAAACCACCCCCCCCCCCCAAACCCACACCAACCACAACCCACCCCCAATACCCCCCTCCAACCCCCAAAAAACTCCCCAAACAAACCCCAACACCCCCCCCACAAAGCACCTCACGCCCTCCCCCCCCCCGCTCTCACACCCCCCCCCTACACCGCCCCAACCCCCAACCAAATATCCCCCCCCCAACCAACAAAAACACCCCCCAACCACACACAACCTCCGCCCCCCCCCCTCCTCCACAAACCAAAACCCCCCTCCCCCACAAACCACCCCAACAAAACTCCCCTCCCCCCCCCCAACCAAACAACAAACCCCCCAACCACCCCCCACACGCCACACCCCACCCCCCCCCCCCCCCCCCCCCCCCCCACCCCCCCCCCCCCCCCCCCCCCCCCCCCCCCCACACAACCCCCCCCTCCCTTGACCTTTTGTTTGCCCCAAAGATTAGCCTCGGGGTGTCTTTTTCTTGTACTTTCAGTTTCCCGTTTAGAGTTCTTTTCGGAGAAACGGTTCGCACTTTCCCCCTCCTCTCAATTACGTTGGTACCCGTAATTGTTTTTTGCTTTGAGCCCTGTGTATTCTCCAAATGGTGCCCCCAACTGTAAATTTTTTTCTAACCCTCCCCTTAAACTTCCCCCCCTGTTTTGTGGGTTTTTACTGTGGCATTTTTTTTTTTTTGTACCTTTTCTCCTCCCACGGTGCCCCTTTCCGTTTATACGCCTTTGTCCTTCGACGCCTAACATCCATGGCGTTATCCCTTACTACAGCGCCCAGATTCCACTGCTACGCAATGCTCCCGGGCTGCTTCACTTTGTTTTTCCCGGGACTGGTGTTGCGGCCGTTGAAACCTCCGGGATTTTCCTGGGCCCAAAGCGATGCCGCGCACTTCCGTGCTTCTCCCCATTACTCTCGCCTCAGATTGCTGAGTCCTAGCTTGGGTGTTCCGAGGATTTTCCCCCGGCATGGAGTGAACTTTATCCAAGGAGTGAGGGCAGTTTGTATTCATCACCTTTCTTTTCTCCAAGACTTCAGGTTACTGGCCCAGAGAATTTTTTTGAGCCGATTTTCGCTGATTTTTGATCCCACTCGGTCATCTTCATTCAAAGCGCTTCACATTAGGGCACTTTTTTTCTTGACATCTAAAGGATATCTATAGGTGCCCTACGACGTTGTTTTATCGAGAGCTTTTCCCTGTCCGTTCACTGTACCCTTTTGCCGGACCCTCCGGGCCGGGATTTCCCTCTTTTTTCTGAACCCTCCGTAATTCGTCTTAAACGCTCGTCTTATGCTTCCGCCCCTCGTTTTTCCATTCCTACCCTGGGATCGTGTTCCGACCCTGATTGCTGCGTTTTCCCAGAGCGAACCCTTTGAGTACATGGTCAAGACCTTCTGTCCCGTCTTCCGCGAGTCGTTTGGTGATGCGCATTCTCTCAATGTTAGGTTTTTCTTCTTGGGAACGTTCGTTTTGACCCTACATAGGCTTCCTTCCCAATAGTTGACCATTCCGGCCCTATCTTTTTTCAAGGGAGGCCCCGCACACTGGCCCCCGTGGATAACTCTTCCCCCCACGCCCCCCATGGCTTAGTTATTCTGTGGATTTTGATGGATGCCGCTGAAAAGCCTCCGTGCCTTTTCGTTTTTTATTTTTCATTTACGGGAGAAATCGGCTCCTGGCTACCTTCCTCTCCCAGTGGCTTGCTAGCACACCCCCCCCAGTGACCCTGCCAACTCACTGACAAACCAGGGTGGTCGGTTTCCATACTTTCATGTTTGAGACCGTTGGCCTTATGTGAAATTGCCCCATGCCCGCCCGACGAACAGGCCCCCCGGGAGTCCCTCGTGGAAGGGTGCTAAGAAGGCTGTTTGTCAGGACTTCAAGACTAGCCGTTCCGCAGTTTTGTTTTAAAAGCTAAATTTCCCCCCTCCCGTTTATTCTTTGGCCCCCAACAAGGTCTGGTCTTGCGCAATAAATGCTTCTGGTCAGCTTTTTTTTTTCCCTTTTCGGCATCTTTCCATTCTGCTGAAATAGCCATCTGCGGTGGGGCAACTTTCCGTTATCGCCAGTGTGCGCGCGTTCTCAGGATTACATCGATAGGCCCTTGAGTGGTTTGCTCCAACGGCACTTTCTTAGAAGATTTGCTGATTTTTTTTGGGGCGCGTATCTGGCAAGAGCCTCCCTCTAGTTTTCCGGTCCCCCAGGCTGCGACCCTGGGCCGCCCTTGAGTCTCCCTTATTTTCCGAATCGCCTTACTCAGAATGCAGAACTTTGACTAGGTGGGTCCCGCGATTTTTCCCATCGAAGTGCTCGAAAAGCTTCCCTCGCATTTTGGCCACACCCTACCCCGCCAGAAAGAGACGATGGTAGCTTCTTCCCACCCTAGAAGACTCTTGTGTCCGAGAAATCTGAACCATAGGCTGGTTCCCTGGCTCCCTCTGATCCCCCCCCCCCCCGCATCTTCTACCGTAAAGGCCTCCCCTTCCGACCAGGTCTGCGATGCGTGTGTTTCTTTAGTTTCTGCGAGTTGGTTTTCCTTTGACCACAGGGTCCCCCGTCACAGCGCCTGTTTGCTCCCTCTTAGTTATGTCGACCCCCTCGGAGGTCCGGGATAGCAATAACAGGAGACTTGTCCTCAAAGGGGCCCCCCCTCTAAAAAGTGGACAAAGAAAGTGAAAGACAGTCAATCACATACTGTGTTTGTTGTTTGGGGTAATGGATTGCCCGGGGCGCATTTACACATTCTTCCTTGAGACTCTTTGCCGGGCGTTTTCCACCGCTTTTTTTTTTCTTAACTGCATTTCCGATCGAAAAGTCCCCCCAACTTTTTTCTTGCGCTGGCTGTGAATCCGCCTGCCTATAGGATTATTTCCATTTCCCTTCCTTCTGGAATTTGCCTGCTTTTGTACTTCCTTTTTTTTGTCGGCTTTTTTCCAAAACATTTGTAACATGGTCACTTCCCGTGAACTGGTCAGGCAGGCACGCCCGAAATTTGGTCCAGACTCTTGGGGATCCCATCGATTATCGTCCCCCTGGCAAATTTTTTTTTTAGTGAAACAGACACCCGCCAAGCCCTCTCTCACGTACGTTCACGGTCTTCCCCTAGTTTGACGATAGACCCAAGGGACTACAACACCCCCTATTTGAAGTATTGCGTTTAAAATTTTTCTTTTGGAAATGGTTACAACTACCGGATGAGCTCCCCATTTATCCCCGTGGCTGCAAATATCCCCCTGTGGGGGGTTCCCTAGACCCCACGTCCTTTTTTGCTTGAAAGTGAGTAAGACCCGACCCTCCTTTGAGGAGCGGAGACCAAACACGACTCAGTTTGTTTTTTTTATTCGCAGAGTCCGGTTACGTTTTTACCCCCTTTTTTTGTCCCATCAAGTTCTTGCCCTGCCCCATTGAGACCCTAATTTTTGAAAAGAGATTAGTGTCTTTTCCTTAGTCTCGGTACATATAGCAATGCTCGCTTAGATCGGCGGTGTCTAGATTCTTAATGTGGTTATTCCGGAAGGACCTAGTGCATTACACCTGTCGGGCCACGGCGTGACAGGAGGCTCCCGATACGGGGTTACTACTTTTCGGACTCTTGAGTTCCTTCTCTCCGGCCTATCTGCAGGCCTCTGCCTCTTTTTTAAAAACCCTAAAATGTTTATCCCTCCCTGGTCTTGGGAGCCACCCCCCGATGAACTTTCCCGCGAGAAGATCATGAGGACCCTTGCTCTACGTTCCATTCACCTGGCTTGCCCAAGTGGGCAGAAAGGCGAGGAATAGAGATGTTACCTTCGTCCAACCAGAGATTTATTTTTAACAACCACCCGCCCTTCACTCGACCGCCACCCCACCCATCCCGACAATCTTAAGCGTACTAATTTTGTAGGCGTATATCTTTTAAAAACGGCTGCCTTCTCCGCTCTTTATGACCTGACCCCTCCCGCCCCCCCCCCCCCCCCCCCCCCCCCACTCCCTGAGAGACTCTTGTGTGTAATTGCGGGCAGGGCCGAGCCCCTTTTATTCTCAATTTCCCCCTCGGCCATAGGGTTTTGAACGTCTTATCCCTTTTGTTCCTGTGTTTTATTGTGTGCCCTTTCTTTCTAATGCCCTTTTGACCTATGAGTGTCGACTTTATTGTCCGAGTTCTTTACTTTCCCTACAGCCAATTCCCTGGATCGGTAGCTCCAACACCCCCCAACTTCTCCCCCATGCTTCCGTTTTTACTGTTGAATCGTTTCCCCGAGGCCCTTTGTCGTGCGTTTCCCCCCCCAGCTAGGCCCTTCCTCCCCTTGATTTTGCCTCGACTAACTGTCCAGGAGCAGTCATAGTCTCCTAGATCTATGGCGCGCGTTACGCTCGTCTTTCCGGACAGACAAGCGTTTTGACCTTCTAAATTCGCTTCCCTCCAACGGTAAGGAACTTTACTAACTTGTCTCCGTCCTTGGCCCCTTTCATTCTCCTCCCTTCTGAATAGGAGGAGGGTATTTTTCCCTTGTCAAGCTTTACACGCATTTTGGAAAGCTTCTTTTAGGAGTGATAAGCGACCACAAGTTGCCCCTCTCCCTCTTTTACGTTGTTTTGGATTCATCGTCTGAATTTATCTAAGTGTGCTTGGAAACGTTGTGATCTCTGATCCTTTTTTTTGATTTCGACCTCCCCGAGCTTCCCATGGCTGAGACGATTAATGATCCCCATTTTTAAAGGAACCCAGCCGACCCTGCGTAATTGACTTTTCAGGATCACGGAAAACGTGCTGATACTTTGAAATCAATCCTGGGCTTCATTAAGCAGCCATTTCTTAAACTACCAGATGAATTCCCTATAACTTGTTGATTTATGACGTCGACCTTCCAGTAGACAGTCCCAGCTTTTTACCCTTCTAGTTCTCTAGACCCCCCCCCTTGAATAGATACTACAATCTGAAAGACACCTTTAAAACATATTCTGGTGGTAGCACTCTCCTTTGTGTAGCTCTTAAAGCATCCCATTGTCTTGACGGAGGTGATACGAAGGGAACATCACAATTTCCCCCATCCCCGCCCCCCAACCTTCCAATGCACACATTTTTCAACCCCCTTAAACGTGTCGGTTTATGCCCCCGGCACCCTTTGGGGACTGATCAGTTGCGTCCACTACCACCTACCACCAGTTCCTCCGCAATACGCGGAGAGTCCCCCCGGTCATGATATGATTCCTATATTTTTCTTCCCCTTCGACGTTTTCACACTCTTTCGCCTGATAGTCTTTGTTTTAACCCCCCACCTTTGCTGGCGTTTGTGGGGGAATCACACCGGCACTAATTCTGACTGCTTCTAAGGTCCAGAGTACCGATGGTGATTGGCCCCGTGCCCTTTTTGGCGGCCCAAAGTAGGGGATCTCGCGCCCGCCTCTTTTCGTACGGCTCCCGAGAACGGTTTTTTTTTTGGCTTCACCATTTCCTTTTCCCCTTCTGTTCTCTGTAAACCCTGGGGTCTGCCTTTTTGCCTGCCTTTTTCTTTAATCCCCCTGATTTAACTGGAATCCCTTCGGCCGGTTCCACGGTTTATTTTTGCCACTTCGTCAGTTTTATGAATCCTTCAGCTGAGCAAGCCCCCACGGGCGTTTTGCCTGGCTTTGGATTGACCTTGCAGCTTCTCTCCCTCCCCCCCGAGAAGCCGCCAGCCACCGATTGAAAATGGGTAGTTCCCGGATATACTCTCTTCCCTTTAAGTGTCCGAGTCACATCCGGGTGATGGGACAGGCAGCTTTTGATTCCGAGTCCATTTTTTTTAACAGAACTCCTTTCTGAGTTTTATGAGTTTTTAGGCCTAGAGCACTTCTTCAGTTTGGTCAATTCCCCTCCCCCCCAGTCTGTCGAGTCTCTTTTCTTATTGAGCTCATAGATGCAGTTAGTTAGGTCTCACTGCTTCGATTAGTTCCGACCAACCTCCCTTTCCAAGAAAGCCCCCGACTTCTCCGGCAACAAACAAGACCGCGTTTCCTGGTTTGGTTTATATGGATTTTCTGTTTGACTTTTTAAACCGAGTCTTCCAAAGCCCTGTCTCTTCTTTGCGGTTTCCCCGCTTGTTTTTCTCATTCTGTCCCCGTGCTGTCCGCCGGACGTTCCTCCTCCCCAAGGCTTTTCTTCCCCATGTTTCGTTCCGTTTCCTTTTCCTCCCCTTTTTGGGCTTTTTTCCTTCGGTTTGACAATTTATTATCTCTCTTCCTTCCGTTGTTGTTGTTTTAGGATCACATGTCACATGCGGCCCCTCCCCCCTGGTCGGTTTCTCGTCGGGCCCGAGCAATTCCCCATCCTTTTGGAGAAGCTGTTGGTCTCCCCGGGACGTTCTCCTGGCCAAAGATGGCAAATTTTATCACTCTGTCCCAATTTTTTTTCTTCGTTTGTTGTTTTTCCAGGTTCGTTTTTCCGGTCCCCGTTCCTTTTTTGCCCAGATTTCGCCCTAAAGTGGCCTCACAACGGGTTGCTTTTGTAGTTTTTTTGACTGTGGATTGTGGCCCCTTTTCGACCATCCAGCGGATTCATTTATCGTCGCCCACTGAAGATGCTCGTGACAGGAGGATGTCGCCTCTCTTGACTGGAGGAGGTCGACCAACCATCTTTTTTTTTTATGGATCCCCAAACCTTTGTAGGAAACAGAATGTCCTGAGGGCTTCCTAAAGGGGCGGCTCCGTCGATCCGGATGGGAGACCCCTTTTGGTGCAACGGGAATCACTCATGGCCTTCTAGGCCTTTTCACTGGTTTCCCTTCCCGAGATTGCTTTTTTTTGGGGTCGGTCGAAGAATGCCCTCTTCTTGAGGCATCTTTTCAGCTTTCCTTTCGCTTTCTACTGCTGCATGATGCAATACCGACCTTTTTCCGCCAGCACTCTCGTGTAACTTCCGCTTTTTAACGTTCCCCATCTCGGCGCAGGACCCCCCCCGAGGCGCTCCCCTGCCGCTCATCCTTTTTCTGTACCCCGTGCAGGGTCTTTTTTGAGCGACCGTCTACACCTCTGTCACCGTTCGTACTTCCCCCAGCCTCATTTTTTACTCTGTCTTGCGTGCCGTCAGCCAGTTATTTAATCCCTCCCGAAATTGGCCGTCTTTTTTGGCGGCATCTTTTTCAGCCCCCCCATTCCTCATTTTTCTTCCACAACAATTCTTCTTAGACACCCAAGTTTTGTTCGGGTCTCTCTTTCCACCCCGCTGCAGCCTCTCTGTTTTCTCCCTTTGCCCTCCCTCACGTTGACTTTTCCTTGGTCGGTTGTTTTCGGCGGCCGTTTAAATTTTGCCCGATTTCCCTCTGGCCCCCTGCCCATTGAGGCGGTTCGAATTCCCTCAACCCTTTTACTTTTTTTTGTTTCTCTGTAGCAAGACACCGTGGTACCTGAAGAGTTAAGGATATTGCAGATTTAGACATCCGCTTGCTTGTCTTCCTTCCAGAGTGCCCCACTTCCCACCCTTTTTATACGACATTTATTTTTCCTGGTAGGTGGCAGAGTTATTCTCGATTTCGTGTCTTCCCAGGAATTTCAGAGTTCAACGTTTTCCTGGCCCTTCTAAAGTACGTTACTCCTACCCTAGGTCTCGACTAACCTTTTCTTCTCCAGAGCTTGTTTGGATAGGGCCCCTTTAATCCCCCCCCAGGTATATTTCCCAAATTATCTCCTATCTTCCAGTGTGTCCCCGTGGTATTCACCTGAATTTACTGTTTCCGCTAGAGCTTCGCTGCCCGAGTTGTGACTGGCTTGGCATCGCGCCTACCCCCTTTTCCCCCTCCGCCGACCACCTATTAATGAACTGAGACCACTGGCAGATCGTAAGCAATGAGACCTAGATGCCCTTTTCCCCGAGGTCGTACCGCGTGCCGCGTGATTTCTATTGGTTTCTAGTTTTTCTTGCGTCTCCCACCTTTCGGATTCCCGCTTTACCCTGCAGTTTTTTCTCTTTTTTTTTAAGTGGTGCAGACCGCTTGCTGATTGCCCCCTTGCTGTCCAGGCGGGCCCCTTCTTTTTTGACCCTTTTCCCTTCCCTTTCGGAGTCCCCAGCGTCTTTTTCTGATTTTTCGCGTCTCTGTCGGGTGCTTATCTCTTTTATTCACCGCGTCTTCTTGACTGCGGTTTCACAAGCCCGGACCCACCCTCCTCCCGATGGAATATCGGCACATTCCCCCCCTTTTTTTTTTCCTGGCCGTTTTTTCGCTGTCTGTCGTATAGACAGTCCGCATTGGCCTTCGGCAACCTCCCCCTAGGGTTCGTAATTTGGATTGATCCCCCCTCCACTTAAACCAAATCTGACACGTCCCCCCAGGTAAACATCCCTCCCCCCCCCCCCCCGGTTTGAGGTCTTCTTTGCGAACAAACCCCTTTCAGAATTTTTTAGTGACCGTTCATTTTTGCCCCCTTTTTTCCCATTGCTCCTCCTCACCATATTTTTCTTCGTCTTTCTTCCCGCAGGGGATACTACATCTACTTCCTGGGTTTTTTTAAAGCTCCCTCCTTCCCCTCTAGCTTCCCCAAATTTGTTTCTCATGACGTGGGGAATGGAACGCTCAGAGGAAGCCTCTGGCTATCCCCCTAACAATGGTTTTTTCAAAGTTCTTCGCTGACCAAGTTGTCTACATACTTCCAGCGAGGTCCTTTCTGGATTCCTTTTGTTAGTCGTTATTTAACTTGCCCGCGTCAGAAAATTTTCTGCCAAGATGAGTCCCCCGGATTTATTCTCGGGAAATTCATGCGCATGCCCGTCAAAGATAACTTCAGGCACGAGTTTCCTTTCATATCCTGTCGGCAACCGCTGCCGGAGTCTCGATTGATTCGCCTTTTAAGACTTCTTTCCCGCACCGATCTCCCCCCCCTCCGCTGTCTGGTCCCTTCGATGTCTCCGCCCGGACTAATCCCTTTGAGATCCCGCCTTTTTTTCCTAGTTTTCTTTTTTTCAGGCATTTATTTCCCACCCCCGAAGTGATGGTGCGCAACTGCGTTGCCCCCCCGACAGTTCTTCTTTCCTTTCGCGCGACTTTAGTTTCCCTTTGAATCCTTCAGCCCCTCTATCTGCGCTCTTCGAGTCCTCTACTCTCAGTTCCCCCTTGCCGGTAGCTCCTCCCTATCTTTTACGACCCGGTCCCGCGAATTCCCCTCCCTTCTTAGCCCACCCCCTTCTCGGTGGCTCGGTTTTGCCACCGTTCTTCCCTCCTGCACGATCCCGGATACCTTAGAGTTGCAGTTTTTTGTCGTGCCCCGTCCCATTTGTTTTCCCAGCTTGAGCCAGGATTCTGCCTCATTCTTTCAACCTTTTCTCACCAAGACTATTGCTCCTTTTCTTTTCCCTTTTTCTTTGTTTCCTTCTGCGATAGGATTTCATCACCTTCATTTTTTTGA